>Ga0268264_10001650_pt1 | contig 20614 bp, 16 predicted proteins | sample KBSSwiS32_FD_190357 | JGI IMG/M metagenome (GOLD analysis project Ga0268264, IMG submission 190357) | Switchgrass rhizosphere microbial communities from Kellogg Biological Station, Michigan, USA - KBS Switchgrass S3-2 (SPAdes) (version 2) | ecosystem: Host-associated > Plants > Roots >...
AAAAAAAAAGGTGTCCATGGAACGAACGATAACCGTACCCGACCCCATCTTTCGGCCCAGGGGTATGGCAGGGCGTTCCAGCGCAAAATGTTGCGCGAACTCTTGGTTCAGAACCCGGAACGACGTCCTTCGCCGAGCGAACAGGAGTACCACAGGGTCCTTCAGTGCAAAATCTTGCGCCCGAAGGCAACTTCTCCTGTGCAGTCTCGCAATGACGGGCAAATGCACCTAATATTCCGAAGACAACACGGCAGGTATCGGGCGAGGAGACCCTATGGCTCAGAAGGCGCCACAGCTGCTCGGCCTGGTCTTGAGTATGCTGCGCCAGATGGCCGGCTGGACCCAGGGCCGGCTGGAGCGTGAAGCGGGCCTCGGCCAGGGGGCCGTTTCACGGCTGGAGCGCGGCGAGAACCTCGACCGGGTGCGCCTCGATCGGCTCGCCGCGATCCTCGGGCATCCTGTCTTTTGGGTGCCGGGGCTGATCGCCGCTCTGGAACCCTACTTCGCGCCCGAGGAGTCGATCGGCTCGCCGGCCGACCTCAACTTCCGGCATCAGCAGATCCTCAACGAGTTGGGTCGCAAGGTCGCCGCCGGCGAGGGAGTGACCGGGCGGACCTTCCGCAAGCGCCTTTGGCAGATCGATCGCGCGGCCGCGACCGCGGCGTGGCAACGGTTGCGCAGGTCTCCCGAGGGGAATCGGCCGTCCCTGGTCGAGGCCGTCTCCGACTTTCACACCTGGGCCGTCGTCGAACGACTCTGCGAGGAAAGCGCCAGAGCGGCGTCGCACGACGTGGAAGACGCCGCCCGGCTTGCGGCGCTTGCGCGCATTGCCGCGGCGCACACGCCGGGGGCCGCCGGCTACCAGAGCTGGCTCGCCGGTTATGCCGCCGCTTTCGACGGGAACGCTCATCATGTAGCCGGTGACCTTCGGCTTGCGCGGAAGGTCTTTACGGATGCTGAGGCCCAGCTTCAAGCTGGAATTCCGGTCGAGCCGATGGACCGGTCGCGACCACTCTATTTGTACGGGGTGCACCTCAACTTCCGAGGTGACCTCGATGCGGCGCTATTGAAGACAGACCAGGCCTTGGCCTTCGCACGAACTGCAATTCAAAAGACCCGAATTTTGATCGTCCGTGCGGCCGTCCTTAAACGCAAATTCCAGTTTCGAGAAGCGCTCGATGTGCTCGCCAAAGCGCGGTTGTCTTCCAAGGGAATAAGCGATCAGCGCCTGAGCTTGGTGATCGCATTCAACGAAGCCAGCTATCTTTGGGAAGCCGGTAACACAGATGAAGCGGCATTCCAGCTCGGTGAACTACGTGCTGAGGTGCAGCATTTGGGCCGTGCTCTCGACGAAATTCGGTTCCGTTGGCTGACGGCAAGAATCGCTGCTTCTCAAGGAAGCTGGGGCGAGGCATCTTCCCTGCTCCATGATGTTTGGAAGGCTCTGGCCGATCGGCGGATCTGGTTCGATGCCGCACTTGCCGTGGTAGAGCTGGCAAGCGTAGAGCTGGACCGGGGGATGACGCGGGAGGTCAAGCGACTCGCGACCGTTTCGGCCTATGTGTTCAGTGCCCAGGCCCTCCCCACCGAGCTTTTGGCATCGATCCAACTTTTTTGGCAAGCAGCCCGCCAAGACGCGGCTTCCGCAGAGGACGCGAGGGAACTGGCTCGGCGGATGCGCCGCTCCGGAGGAGGGGATGCCGAAGCGGCCTGACCTCCCCCGGCTTACCCTTTACAGCGCCCGTCCGGCATGAGTTCGCAGCCGCTTTCGCCGAAAATGAAGGTCGGGGCGGCGCCGTAGCGCCCGTCCGGGGGAAGCTGGCAACCGTTCTCACCGGAAATGGGGTTTGGGGCAGCTCCGCAGCGGCCATCCGGCATGAGCTCGCAGCCGCTCGCCGCCCAGATCGACGACATGAACCCACGAACCCTTCCGAAAAGGTCTCCCCACTGCCAAGGCGTCTCGGCGGCGTGGCTCGGAAAGGCGAGAGCGAACACCAGTACACCAAGGGTAAGCCGGCGAAGCATCGAAGCGGACATCGGGTGCTCCTTTCACGGAAGGGGAACCGATGGCGCGACCCCCATTGGCCGAGCGGGCACCCCTCGGGTGGATTGTCAGGTGCGCCTGGGGCGGTGAGAGCGCAAAATTTTGCGTCCGGGCACGTACCTTACACCTTCTCTTCTCCGCGGTCCTTCAATTCGCTTACCTTTTCCTGGAATCGTAGAACTCGTCTTCGAAGGGGAAACGCCGAATGAGTGACGCCGTGGAGCGCCGCGCACTGGGCCTTGCCGTGGTCTTCTTCCGCCATCTTGCGGGCCGCTACCAACAGGAGCTGAGCGACCGGACCGGAATCAACCAGAAGCGCATTTCACGGTACGAATTGGGTGAGGTTCGGCCCGAGCGTCCGACGCTGGAGCGCTTGGCCCGGGGAACGGGCGTTTCCTTGGAGAGGCTCGACCAACTCTTGATGCTCTACCGAACGATCTGCACCGAGGTCGAAGCCGAACTTCCCGGTACGCCCGTCCTGGGCGATCCCTCGGAGTCGGAACGACGAGAAGATCTCGACGAGATCGCGGCCGAAATCGCGGAGAGCCTCAAGCCGGACATCTACGAGACCCTGCTGACGTTCGAAGGCGCCCTCACCGCCGGCGATCCGCCCCTTGCCCCGCACGAGGCGCGCGACCTCGCCGCCGATTTATGGCGGCGCCTGGTGCCGCTCTCCCATCGAATCCGCCTCGAAGTCTTCGAATACGAGGAGTTCCACAATTGGGCTCTGTGCGAGCGCATCTGCGAGGAGAGCCTCCGGGCAACGGCGGACGATCCGGAAGCGGCGCGGGAACTGGCCGAAGAAGCCCTTACGATCGCGGAGAAGGTTTCGGCCACCGAAACGACCCGCCAACGCCTGATCGCCTATGCCCTCGTTCACATGGCCAAAGTCGATACCGCTTCCGGCGACCCGGAGGAAGCGGCCGAGAAGATGCGGCGAGCGCGGGAGTTGTGGCAGGCTGGCGACGGTTCGGACGGCCTCGACGACGCTCGCTTCGAAAACCTTCTTGCACCTAGCGCCTAGTCTCCTTATGAAGATGTAACCAAGCCTATCGGGCCTGATCCAGACCATAGAGGGCCCATCTGCGGCCATTCGGGATTTTTCAGCTGCCCAGCCACAAGACTCGATTTCTCGGAATTCGCTCGTTAGGGGTACGCCGGGAATAGACCTCCGGACCGACCCCGTCCCTCGGAGAGGCACCCGGCCCCGTAGCGCGGGACCCGGCGAAAGGATTCGCGGATCGGAGGCGGCTAGTGACAAACCAGGGCCATTTGTCGTATAGAGCGGATATGTAATCGAGCTTAGATATGGAATGCACGGCGCCATAAGTCGACGATACATGTCGTAAGACATCCGCGGCACACAGAACGGTTGAGATTCCACGCACCAGGGGAGGTGTACCTTGACCCAGACATTCAAGTTGGCTCTCGGAGGGCGGCTGCTCGATCAGGTGCTCGCGACGGCGGCAGCCGACGAAGTGTCCACCTCCGAAGTGATTCGGCGCATTCTGTGGTCCCACTTCGAGGGGGAACCCCAGAAGAGGAACGAAGCCGCGGTTGTCACGGAGCCTCTTGCCGAGGCAGGCCCCAATCCGGCCCCGATTGGGCCCGAAATGGGCCCGGATTCGGCCCTGGCGGATGAAATCCCACGTCACCGCTCCGCTTCCCTCCCCACACCCCTCCCATCACCTCAAGGTAGAGGTTTACCCCAAGAGACAAAAGCAACAGCAAAAACAAAAGCTCCTGCTTCCGGAGACTCTCTATATTCGAGGTGTTCCGGGGGCGCGCGCGAGGCGCCCGCGTACGCGAGGCCGGAGGAGGGGGCCGGCGGGCCTGATTCGGCCCGCGGGGTATCCGCGCCGGCCGTGACGCCGCCTGCCACCGTGCTGTGGCTCCCCTGTCGAGCGGCACGCAAGGGCGATCCTTCCGCCTGGGGCTTGTCTCAGGGTCAAGTCGACGACTGGCAGGCGGTTTTTCCGGGGCTCGACGTGCTCGGCGAGGCCCGGAAGGCCGAGGCCTGGTTGCAAGCCAATCCGGGCCGCTGGAAGACCCCTCGGGGCATCGCCCGGTTCCTATTTTCCTGGCTTGAACGGACCAACGACGGAAGCCGGTTCGGCCGGCGGGAGGCAACCGCCGGAGCGGGCGGCGGTCGAACCGGGAGCGGGTGGAGCGCGGCAATCGACCCGCCGGCGGCGCCGCCCAAAGGCTCGCTCCGGGAGGCCTACGGGCGCGACTCGTTCGAGGAGTGGGAAGCCGAGCTGCGCGGGGGGATCTCCGACCCCGCGGAGCTGGCCAAGTGCCTCCTCGATCTGGCGAAGATCCGCGCCGAATGGCAGGCGAAGCATGCCGCGTGATCTCGGGCGTCTGCTGGCGCACTTGGAGGGTCGATTCAACCGGCTGTCAGCCGAGGAGTTGGCGGCCCGGGAGCGCCCGCGGTGCGCCTTGCCGCCGGGCCAGCATTGCTCGTCCGGTTGGCACTGGCGCGAGGACGGCGGGCAGGGCACCGCGTTTGCCCGCTGCGGCCGGGCGACCGCGGCGCGAGCCGCGGCGGCGGCGGCGGAGATTCCCGGCGAGCAAACCTTCGAGAGCTTCGAGCAGCTGCGGGAAAACGAAGCGTTTCAGGCGGCCAGGCGCTGGGCCGGTTCGAGTGTCGCTGGAGCCAGCGCTGGAGCCAAGGACCGGCGCACGCTCGCGCTGATTCGACCCGACGCGATCGCGATGAGCTCCGGCTGCGGAAAGACGCACCTGCTCCGCGCGGCGGCACGGAGCCTCGCCCGGGCGGGCCGCTGGGTCGAATACGTCACCGCGCCCGATCTCACGCGGACGGTGCGCGGTCGAGCGCTCTACGACGGCACCGAGCGCGGAGCGGCCGAGATTGCGGTCGCCAAGTGGCGCCGCTCGGAAGCCTTGATCCTCGACGATTTGGGCCAGGAGGAGACCGCGGCGCCGATCACCGCCGCATTTCTCGTCGGCCTGCTGGACGAGCGCAAGGGCGAGCGGCTCGCTTTCGCCACCAACGCCAGCGAGCGGGAGCTGAGCGCTCGCTACGGGGTGCCGCTGGTCTCGCGCCTGCTGGCGGGCGCCGAGATTCCCACGCTACGCGGAATCGACTTTCGCCGACACTGGAAGGAGGCGGTATGAAGAAGCGCACGGATGTCGATCAGTGCGTGCGGGCCTACCAGGATGGGCTCGACGCTTATGCGGCGCTGGAGAAGAACATCCGGGCAGCGGAGTCCGCGACCGCCGAGGTGCCCTTGAGAATCCCCAGCGTACGGGAAGCTCGGGCACATCTGAAGGAGGCCTTCCCGATCCTAAGCAGGTTGGGGGAGGCGCTGGCGTTTCTCCCCGCGCTGGCCATCCAGCTGACCGAGGAGCGTCGAATCTCTGGAACCTTCCGGCGCCAGGCGAAGGAGAAAGGCGTTGGATACCGCTACGACGAGGACGAAGATGGAGAAGATTGGTCCAAAATGGATACGGATTGTACAGATTGACCACGGATGGTCTAGGATTGAATGGGGCACATAGAGTGCCTTTGATGTGACATTGGAGAGCGCCCCATGGCTGCGAGAGTCCTCCAGGGACGGTTTGTCCAAGACGCACCCTCGGTCGAGGTCGAGGTGCTCGAATCCGTCGCCGTCTGCGTCGCTCTCTCCCTCCTGGAGACGGTGCTCGAAAAGAAGCCGCCTCGCCTTTCGCGCCCGGTGAATCACTTCCTCGAAGGCTTGCTTCGGGCCGCTCGTTGGGACATCGAAAATGCCCTGGTCGCGAAGCTCGAAAGGGAGGACGTTTCCGGCCTGGATCAGCCGGCCCTTGCCGCCATGACCGACCTATGGCTCCAGGGCGCGAACCTTCCCCAGCGCCATCTCGGAGACCCGGCAGACCAGCTCCATCTGGGAAGCGCTCTCCAAACTCTGTGTGACGAGTTTCAAGCGCTCGCCGGCAGCCTTCAAGGTCGCGGCCAAATCTCCAGCCGACTCCTCGTCGAGGTGAGCCAACTCTTCCAAGACTCCTGCGCCCTGGCGGGCTTCCGCGCGCAGAATGTCGAGCGCCTCGGAAAGCGCCGCTCGGCTGACCCGCGCTAGCCGTTCGGTGTTGGTCATCGACCGGGCCGGCGAGTTGGCGGGCAGGCTGGGCGCCGCCTCGTGCGTGATGCGCGCTCTCTTCAGGGCACGCCTTAGATCGAGCACCGGCACCTCGAACAGCGCCGCCACATGGGCGGCGGACCGGCAATGACTCTCCAGCGCCTGCTTGTTGGCGGGGGTCGGCTGGAGCCCCTCGCAGCAAGGCCGGCGCTCGTTCGTGGACGGAAACCAGAGTCCTTCGCGCCATTCTCCCTCGGGTCCCTGGGCGCGAGACTCCCGAGCCAAGAAGGCTTCCAGCGCGAGACCCAATCGACCGGATGGGGCCGGGGTCGAGTCCAGCTCGTCGGAATCGTCGGTGTGGGGTTCGCGGATGTGCGCCACGTTCATGGTCTAGATCCTCTTGGGGGCAAGGTGCTTCACCACATAGGGTGCATCTCGTACGCCTAAACGGGGCAACCCGCGGCCACATTCCTTACTTCGTCGTGTTCGCGAGTTTCCCGAAGAATAGCACGATGCCAACTTTCTTCGTCATCGGGCACCCCCTGGGAGGGTACCTAAGCGGGCCTTTTGGATCAATCCCGGGCATCGCCGGACAAATTTAGGCTTTCGGGCCGATTTGCTGGATTTCTCGGATTTGGATCTATACAAGGGTCCCTACGGCGGCATTAAGCCGTCGTATGGACCGCAAAGGAGATGCACGATATGCCCACGAAGAAGTCCTCCTCGCCCCGCACCATCGAGCAGCCGCCGGCGCAGCTCAAAGCCGAACGGATCCAGCTCGCCCTCGCCTCCCTGCCCGGCTGGGCGCTCGGTCCGCCCCGCCAGCGGGTCGAAGCCTTCTTCCGCCTGTCCGCGGTGGGCGAGACCGATCGCTTCGTGCCGTTCGTCCTCGCGACCTGCCGCGAGGAGGGGGCGGTCGTCGAGATGTCCGTACGGGAAAGCCTGGTGGTCGTCCGCCTCGGCGGAGCCGGCGGCGTGACGGCCGCCGACCTTCTGGCGGCGCAAGCGCTCAGCAGCTCGCGCTGGGCGCAATTGCCCGGAGCTCTCGCGGCGTGACCGCCGAAAGCGGATTTACGGAGCTGAAGTGCGCATCAACCTCCAGATAGCGGCTATCCGAGCCAGATAGCCGCTATCCAGAGCGGATAGCCGCTATCCAGGCCAGATAGCCGCTATCCAGAGCAGATAGCCGCTATCCAGGCCAGATAGCGGCTATCCAGAGCAGATAGCGGCTATCCAGGCCAGATAGCCGCTATCCAGGGCGGATAGCCGCTATCCAAGGCCGTAACGACAGCTGCACCCGGGGCGACCGTGATCGCGCCCGGAATCATCTCACCCAACGTGGAGGATTCAAACCATGAACGTGAGCTCGTACGCCGACAAAATCGACGCGTTCCAGACGACGGTTGACAACCTCGAACCGGATGTTGCGAGGTATCCGGGCATCTCCGATCTGTTCGCCGAGCTGAAAGCGATCCTCATCGAACTGCGGCCGGCACATGGCGCGGTGGAAGCGCAGCGAGGTAATCAGCGCGTGGCCGTCAAGGCCCGTCGGGATCTCGCGGTCCGTGGCGGTCAGATTCACCGCCGGCTCTCGGCGCTGGTCGCCGCCCATACCGGCTTCGCCAATCCGGTTCTCGTGACCTACGGGATCAGCCCGGAGAACAACGCGAACCGGAAAGGCCGTCGCTCGAAGAAGGAGCTGGAAGCCAAGAAGGCGGCGGAGGCTGCGGCGGCCGCTGCGGCCGCACCTGCTGCCGCCTAACCCTCCCTCCCCTGTCTCGGGCGGTCCGCGGTCGCGGGCCGCCCTTTTTTTTCTGCGGAAGACGTCGCTGGGCGAGAGCTACACCAAGATCAACTCGCGCTTCGGGCCCGGCGGATCAGACTTGTCCTATATCTCGGAACGGAACGGTCCACCGTCGATCTTGACTTCCCTCTTCGCGTCGTAGGTAATACCTGCATGAGCCAGCTCTTCATCTCCCACAGTTCGAAGAACGACGCGTTCGTGCGCGAGCTTCGGTGCACGCTCGCCGACCTTAGGCAGGAGGTATGGATCGATTCGCGAGAGTTGTGCGCCAGCGCCTTCCCACTGGTCGAGGCTCATGCCTACTGATCGCTTCGTCCCATGGATCTTGATTAGCCACTCCGCGCGAGCAGGGCGGGCGTGCATGCTGCGGGATGCAATTCATTTAGCTCTGACGCAACAGCAGCATAAGGATCTCCAACCGCGCTACCGAGTGTTGCTCGACGAAGCTGACCTGGAAGCAGGCGACGCATGGCGGCCCGTCAACGACGGATGGCTGTGGAGTTCGGATGGTGTCGTCCTTCTACTCAACCAAGCAGCCCTTCGGGACGAGTCCTACGTACTCCATGAATTTACTATACTGTGGTTGCGCTGGCGAGAAGCGCGAGACCATTTTCGATTCGTCATTGTTCGGTTTCCAGATGTGGAAGACGACCTCTTGCAACGAAAACTTGGCCCCCTGCAACTCCTGGAAGTTCAGCAAATCAAGCTCACAGAGGTATTCCGCGATAATGTCGAGCAGACTAAGACTGCTGACGTTAAATCTGAAATCGCGACTGTCGTCGCGAAAGTTATCAGCGCGATGCAAAACCTTCCCGTGACGCAATCAAGCACTTGGACCGAAACACAACTGATTAACACCCTAACTAATGAGACCGCCCAATCAATCCAGCTACGGCCTTTGTGCGCTCTTCTAGATTTGACCCAGGATATTCTGGCAAAAGGCAAAGAGGAAGCCTCTCGGTTGATCATTCGCAGACTGCTCAATCCGGAGAAACCGATTGGGGCAGAACGGTTCGAGGAATTGCGAGCCATAGTCGACTACCTCATCACACTATTCCGGTCCAGAGATCAAGTTCAGCTATTCATCCATCATCTGTTTCCACATTTATGGGTAAACGCTGAAGCCGCCATGCGACTCTGCCGGATCGCGTACCGTTCCGAAGGCCCCAGGACAGTCGTTTGGACGCGAAACTGGGTCCAAAGCGAAGAGATGTACCTCCGTCGAGCTTGGTGCACGCGTTTACGCCTAGTCCTTCCCGTCAGCGCCAAGTCAGGAGATGCGGAAGATTGGAATAACAAGGTTCATGAGGCCCTGTCGATGGGCTTTGGTTGTAACCCTGCGACGACTTCAGCCGATAAGCTTCGCAACCGGATTCGGAAGCTTCTAGATAGGCAGGGTGAACCTGTGTGGGTTGTTCTTTCCGCATCCCTTATTGGTAGCGATATCATGGAAAAACTCAGATCGAAATGGCCTGAAGTGTTGTTTTTTATTTTCGACTCGGAAGATGAGAGGGCCAAACCCGCGGACTGGGAGTGGTCGCAATTTGAACGAGTAACCCCCGCGCTTGATCTCTCTATCGAGGAAGACGCCGTCGCGGAATGGACCGATCTAATGAGACAACTAGACGAGGGTCGCAGTGGCAGTTCCACAGGGAGAGCGTCTAAATGATTTGGCACTCGGAATTTCTGCCTCAAGAGGTTCGACTGGTCAAGGGAAACGAAGAGTCACCGGCTGGAGTGGATATTCGTGATGGGTCGGTCTACGTCTGGACCGAGGATACGGTACTCACTGTTAATATCGCCATCCGCACCGGGAGACCCTTGCTGGTGTGCGGAGGTCCCGGAACTGGGAAGTCCAGTCTCGCCTCTTTCGTCGCGCGGACTATGCACTGGAATTACTTTGAACAAGTGATAACCTCGAAGAGTGAAGCCAAAGAACTGCTGTGGAATTTCGATTCCATCCGTCGCCTGCGTGATGCCTATCGCAAAGGCGACGTTTCAGACTTGAACTACGTAGAGCCGCGCGCACTCTGGTGGAGTTTCAACGCTGGTGAAGCCCAGCGTCAAGTCGAAAAGATTCAGGCCTCATTGCCAGCAGGCTCGGTCGGACCGATACCTCCGGGTGAACTGCGAGGCGTCGATCGGCCGTCGGTTTTGCTGTTGGATGAGTTGGACAAGGCCGACCCCGATCTGCCCAATGACCTTCTCGTAACGCTTGGATCGCAACAATTCCGAGTCACCGATACAGGCCAGCTGATAAAACGAAGGTCAACGCCGTTGGTAATGATTACTTCCAACGACGATCGGATACTGCCGCGTGCTTTTATTCGTCGCTGTATCATACTCACCCTAAGCCCGCCATCGCCGACGCAGCTTGTGGAGATCGCAAAAGCGCACTTCCCATCGGATGCCGAGAGGAATCAAACGCTCTTCTCTCGCGTTGCGGAGCGCATTCGAGAACTTCACAAGGATAGCGATCCTACGCAGGGTACCAGTGCCGCCGAATACCTCGATGCAGTGCGAGCGTGCCTCAAATATGAGGTTCGACCGCCCGGAGTTTCCGAAACCGCATCTCCGATCTGGCAGGCCATCGAATCGGCTGTTCTCATCAAGCGGCAACACGATGACTGATTTCAATTGCGCGGTATCGATAGGCGATCTCGTTCAGGCCTGTTGTGACCTGCGAGCTTTGGATGCGGTCTCGATCATGCAGGTCGCAGCAGCTCTCGGTATCGACGTCAAAGTAGACATCCAGGATGCCGTCGCGGACGGGGGCTCAACCCCCAAGCCTCAGGCCGTAACGTCGGCTTCAATAGAGCCGCCACATTCTGGGGCAGAAGCGTCCTCGCCAGCGCCATCGCTTCCACAGGAGCCAGCACCGCCTGCTCTACCCGATTTGCCTTTTTCGGCTCAACCCGAAGCAACAGCGCTCGCCTCAATTGAGCCGGTCGAGTTCGATATGGAAGCCCTTGAGCAACCTGAGAGACGCCGATTGGTTAGTCCAATCACGGCCTACGAAGGTATCGAAGAATTCCCCGGTAGTATTCGCTCTATGCCAATGCCGACACTCTTCGATCCTAACCTTCAATCGAAGCTCTTGCTAGAGGTGGTGGCTACGAGTCTGCCGAGTCGGCGATTGGATGTACGTGGATTGACCGACCTCTTGGCGCGAGGTCGTTGGCCCGTGAGGTTACCATTTTTGACAACCCGGCTAGCTTCCTTAGGATGCCAGTTTCTGGTCGATATCGGTGCAGGGATGGAACCGTTTGCGTTGGATCACATTTTGTTGCTGAAGGTCGTTCGCGACATCATAGGATCTGAACGGCTTGTGGCGCGCTTCTTTCGGGATTGCCCAATTTTCGGAGTCGAGGATCCGGAGACTCTCGATGTGGAGGAGTGGAACCCTCCAGCACGGAAATGCCCTATCATTGTGGTAACGGACCTGGGTCTCAGCGCACCACCCTTCTTGTCAGGCAGTACTCTCGACGATTGGATCGCTTTCGCGGATAGAGTAGTGGGTAATCGATCGCCGCTGACTTTCCTCGTTCCTTGTCCGCGTAGCAGGATCCCTAAGCCACTCTGTCGGCGTGCCACGACAATCACGTGGGACCGGCCAACAACCATAGCCGACGTGCGCCGGTTCCGGGCTCGTGGCACGCCCGGCGGCTACAAATGAACTGGAAGCCCAATCTGGGCGAGATATTGGGGGAGTTGAGCGCTTCATCGCCAGAAGCGCTACGCCTCGCGAAGCAACTATCGCTCGCTGTCTACATTGAGCCTTCCCTTCTTCGGCAGGCTCGCATTGAGGCACATCCCATTATTGACGTCTCCGCCGAATCGGCTCTTTGGTTCAGCCCGATCGTCGAGTCCCGGTCATTCAATGGGATCATATTTCGTCCCGACGTCGCTGCCGTCCTTCGAAAAAATTTTGCCCACGAGGCGGTGCAGGCGGCCGAGACTGGTAAGAGAAATCCCCTAGAGTCGGCTCGCCACTTGATACGACGCGCCCACCGCGCTGCGCCCGCCACGATCCGTCTGCATGAAGAACTGATTTGGCTCGAACTCACCGCCGCCAGTGCGGACATCGATCAACTCCTCGGAGAGATATTTTTCCGCATGATTGCCGACGCCACAGGAGGAGCGGCGTTCGCCAATTGGTTCTCATCTGTGGCATACGAACTTCCGGAGAAAGCGAGGCGCACTTCGTCGTTTCAGACCTTGGATGCTCTCAGCGCCAGAATGCTTCGTCGGAAGCCTCGATTCGAACAGAATGCTCGCCCGTTCGGAGCACTTCCAGCAGTTCCTTCACATCTGCTCAATAATCTTCCGATCACGGGAGTCTGGGCTGCCCTAACATCTGAAGCTCTGATTATTCAGGCGTTCCCGGAGGACGGCTTTCGGCGGATCGAATTACCAAAGACGAGCCTTCTTGTTCTCGAGGTAGAAGTCGATTACAGAGAGGGTCGGGCGTATTTTTGGGATCCTCGGGAGCCGCTTTGGGTTCCCTTTGTCGGCTCCGATATCACCATTCAAACATGGACTTCGCGCGTTCGATTCACTCGCCGACGCAAAGAGACACCTTCAACGGAAACTGATAGCCCGTCTTCCAGTCGGCCGTCCGTGGTCGAGGGACCATCGGCTGGTGCGGACCGCTTCGCATTCTTGACAGCGCGGAACACCAATCTGTTCGGTGGGTTGAGACGGATTCCAGCGAAAATTTCCATCGATCTTGAAATCTACGTCCTGAACCGTCCAGCTCCGAAAGCTGACCCAGCACTCAGCGCTTTTCTTCAGCGTGAAAGTTTGCTGGCTATGGAGCATTTGCGCAGTCGTTAGCAGTCCACTTGACAACGTCTCTATCGCCATGAGCAAGCTCTTCATCTCCCACAGTTCGAAGGACGATGCGCTTGTGCGCGAACTCCGACAGGGACTTGCCAGCCTTGGGCACGATCAATGGATCGACTCGCGCGAACTGCGCGGCGGCGATCCGCTCTGGGCGGAGATTCAAAGGGGTATCGAGGGTGCATCGGGTTACGCGGTCGTGGTCAGTCCGAATTCGTTGCAGGCCAGATGGGTCGGTCAGGAACTGCGGCACGCGCTCGACGTGCAGAAGCAGCGCGGCAGGGACAAGTTTCCGATCTTTGCGCTCTCGCTCGACGACACGAAACTCGGCGTCCTGGAAGGTTACTTCGATGACGAACCGCTCTACATTCCCGTGAGTAGTGCGGCCGGGGGTGTCGAGGCGGCGATGAATCCGATCCTCGTGGCGATGGGCAAACGAATATCGACGGAAGTGCCGATCCCACCACAGCCCAAGGTCGAGCCGCTGGAGGAACTCGTCCTGGAGCTCACCGACTTGAAGTTCCACGAACTGGACGGCGTGCGCCGCGCCTCGGCCCGGGCGCGGCTTGTCTACGAGCCAGCGACGGCCGGCCAGCTCGAAGTCGCGAGCGCGCAGAGCTGGCGGCTCATCGCGCCGCTCGGCCCCATCGAGGCCGGGGAGCTGCGCTGGTATCTGGAGAAATATGCCATCTGGCCGAGTCTCTATTTCCGGGAACGCGCACGCAAAGTGGAAGAGAACCTTGTGAAGTGGGGCCGGCTCCTGCACGACGCCGCGCTGCCCCCGGCCCATCGGGGAAATGTCATGACCGCGTGGTCGAGGATTGACGACCACGCGGACCGCCGTTTCTCCGTCCAAGTCGAGTCGGCGCTGGAGGCGGGAACCCCAGCCACCGACGCAGCGGCTGTCCGCGAAGCCGCAACGCACCTACTGGGCCTTCCCTGGGAACTGCTCCACGACGGCGACGGCTATCTTTTTCAAGGCGCAAAGCCCGTGCGCGTCCGTCGACGCTTGCCAAATACGCGGACGGTTGACATTTCCCTCGTCGCGGTGCCGATCCGCGTCTTGCTCGTGACCGCGCGACCGGAGGACGATGCCTGCGGTTACATCGACCACCGGGCGAGCGCACTGCCGCTGGTCGAGGCGATGGAAAAGCACGGTGGCCTCGTGCGCATCCACGTGCTCAGTCCGCCGACGTTCGACGCCTTGGGCAAGGAACTTCAACGCGCCTTCGACGCTCGCGCGGCGTATCACGTCGTCCACTTCGATGGCCACGGCGTATATGACCGAACCGTCGGTCTCGGCGGGCTTTGCTTCGAGGACCCGCAGGACACGGAGAAGCTCGACCAGCGCCGCCATGTCACCGTCTTTACCGACCATCTCGGCCCGCTGCTCAAGCACTACCGCATCCCGCTCGTCTTCCTCGAAGCCTGCGAGACCGCGCAGGCCGAGAAAGCATCCGAGTCCGTCGCCTCCGAATTGCTCAAGGTCGACATCGCCTCCGTAGTCGCGATGAGCCACAGCGTGCTGGTCGAAACCGCTCGGCGCTTCGTCGATTCGTTCTACCACGCCTTGGCCCGCGGAGCGCGCGTGGGCGACGCCATGCTCGAAGGCCAGCGCCAGCTGAAAGACGACACTTTCCGCGGGCGCGTCTTCGGGGTCGGCGAGCTGCGGCTCGAGGACTGGTTCGTGCCCGTGCTCTACCAGGAGAAGGACGACCCGCAGCTCTTCCGTGCCACGCCCTCGCGGCAGACGCAGAAGGACTTCAAGGCGGCGCTTACCCACCGCCTCGGCGACTTGCCCGTCGTTCCCGCAACTGGTTTCATCGGGCGTAGCAGAGAACTGCTTGCGCTAGAGCGGCTGCTGCGCGACGCCCGCTATGCCGTGGTGCGCGGGCAGGGCGGCGAGGGCAAGACGGCCCTGGCGGCCGAGTTTGCGCGCTGGATGGTGCGTTCGCAGCAGGTCCGCCGCGCCGCCTTCGTTTCCGTCGAGACTCACAGCAACGAGCGGGCGGTGGTGGATGCCCTTGGCAAACAGATCATCCACGAGGATTTTTCCGCGGCCGGCGATCTGGCGGAGGCCATCCAGCAGGTCGAGCGCGCTCTCTCCGAGCAAGCCACGCTGCTCGTAGTAGACAACATGGAGAGCATCCTGCTGCCGCCCTACCTCGAGACGCCCGAGGCGCTCTCGGAGGAGGCAGGCCGCGATCTGAAGGCAATCCTCGCGCTCTGCGAACGTCTGCTCAAGATCGGCGACACGCGCCTCGTCTTCACCAGCCGCGAGGCGCTGCCCGCGCCGTTCGAAGCCGACCGGAACCGGCGCGAGCTGCACCGACTCGACCGCGAAGACGCCGTGAAGCTTGTCGAGCGCGCGCTGAACGCGGAGGACGGAGCCGGGGCGGGCACGACGCTTGATGCCGCGCGCGAAGCAATCGAGGCGCTCGTCGATGCCGTCCATGGCCACGCCCGCACTCTCGCCCTGCTGGCGCCCGAATTGCGTAGCCGGGGTGTAGAAGCCACTCACACCGCGCTCGTGGAACTGATGACCGCGATGGAGCAGCAGTTCCCCGGCAGCAGGGAGTACTCCCTGTTCGCCAGTGTCGAGCTTTCCCGGCGCCGGCTGTCCTCCGCGAACCGGGACAGGGCGCGGGTGCTCGGGGTGTTTTATGGCGCGGTCGATCTGGACGTGCTCCGCGTGATGATGGAGTGGGAAACGGCGGATGTCGGCGCGCTGGCGGGTGAGTTGGTCGAGACGGGGCTGGCGACGCCGAACCGCTACGACCATCTCACGCTCCATCCCGCGCTCTGCCTCTATCTGCGCAGACAGATGGAAGCCGTGGAACGCGAGGCGCTCACGGCCCGCTGGGCTAAGGCGATGCGTCAATATGTTGGCTTCCTCGTGCAGCAGCAGAGCCAGAATACCGAAGTCGCGGCGACGCTGACGCTGCTGGAGCTGCCAAACTTCTTTGCGCTGCTCGACCTCGTGCAGCGCGCGGGAGATGCAGAGACTACGATTGATCTGGCCACTTCGCTCTACAGCCTGCTGCAAGCGCTCGGCAAGCCGCGTCTGCTGGAGCGCGTGGGACAGGTGCGCGACGCCGCGGCGGCGGCGCTGGGCGACGCTTGGAATCACGCGCGGTTCGAGGCGACGCGGACCCGCATCGAGCAGCAGCTTGCCAGCGGGCGGATGCGCGAAGGATTGGAGAGCGCGCAAGCGTTGCTCCAGCGATCTCGCGTGGCGGGCGGACAGGCGTATCCCGACGCCGACTATGATCTGGCGATGGCTTGCAATCTCCTTGGCCAAGTGTTGGCGGCGGCTGGCGGCTCGGAACAGGCACTGCCGCTGCTCGACGAGGCCCGCCAGCGCTTCGAAGCCGTGGCCAAGGATCGTCCTGGCCAAGGCGCGGAACGGATGGCGGCTGTCTGTTTCGGCAGACAAGGCGGCTGTCTGCTGAACCTGGGCCGGCTCGACGACGCAGCGGCGGCCTACGAAGAGTTCATCCGCCGCGGCGAACAACTCGGTGACGCCCGAGGAGTGGCCGTAGGCAAAGGCCAGCTTGGGACCGTCCGCAAGAATCAGCGCCGCTACCCGGAGGCGCTTTTGGCGTATGCCGAAGCGCGCGAGCGGTTCACCCAGTTGGACGAACCGGGCACCGTCGCCGTGATCTGGCATCAGACCGGCATGGTGTATCAGGAGGCGGGCCAGCCGGAAGCAGCGGAGGATGCCTACCGCAAATCGCTCGCGATCAGTGTGCGGCTCGGAGATGTCGCCGGGCAGGCGAGCACGCTCAATCAACTTGGAAACTTGTACGACGATCTCCTCAACCGCCCAGAGGAAGCCGCCGCCTTTTACCGGCAAGCCGCGGACAAGTATGTCGAAAGCCGCGATGCGGCGAAGGAAGGCTCCGCGAGGAACAACCTCGCCATGACCCTGCGCAACCTCCGCCGCATGGATGAAGCACGGCAGGAAATCCGTCAGGCGATCGAACGCGGCGCGCAGTTCGGCCATTCATCTTCACCGTGGGCATCTTGGTCGATCCTCGCCGACATCGAGACGGATGTCGGCGACCCCGCCGCCGCCGTAGAGGCGCAGCGCAAGGCCATCGCCTGCTATCTCGCCTACCGCCGCGACGGCGGCGAGAACCACAACCCCGACGGCCGCATTAGCCTCGCCGTGACCCAATCCCTGCTCGCCGATGACCCTGCAGAAGCCGCGTCCCTCCTCCAGCAACTCGCCGCCGACCCCGACGCGGCGTGGCTCCGCCCATTCATCCACGCCTTCCAAGCCATCGTCGCCGGCAGCCGCGACCGCACGCTGGCCGACGCACCGGAATTGAACTACACGATGGCCGCCGAAATCCTCTTCTTGATCGAAACGCTGGAGAAGGCGGGCCGGTAAAGCCCTGTTCAAATGCCGTCCCGCAGGTTCCCGATTCCGAACTACCATCAATGGCAGTATGTGGTGCACCGGCAACTGAGTGGTGAAATCGTAGCGCCCGGGCGCGGTCCGGAGCGGCTTCGCCGACTGCCGAACCCATTCGTGGCGGCGCGGGGTCGGTGCGGTATGATTCGGGCTCATTTTCCACCTCTGTCCCCCTCGGCGACCGCGCGGACGCCCAGGCACCCAGAGCCCCTGATTTTGGAGTCGGAGCAGGGCCCGAGACCCGGCGCACGCTCCCTGGAGACACGGATGCTGAGAGACGAGACCCAGACGCCGGAGACAGAGTCGGAAAAAGCGCCGGAGCGGGGCCTCGATCGCCGCCAGTTCCTCGGCAGCGTCGGCGGTCTCGCCGCCGCCGGGCTGTCGGGAACGCTGGCCGGAGGAACGGCCGGAATCGCCGGGCTTGGGCTCGCGGCCCTGGGCGGCCAACCGGCGCGCGCCGAGGAGATCGCTCCCACGAAAGGCGCCAAGCGTGCCGAAGCCGCCTACAAGGTCCGGGTTGAGGCGGCCGAGCGCGAGCGCAAGCTCGGGATTCCCGACCACCCGACCAACGGCGACGAAGAGCTGTACGCGAGCCGCATCGGCAACTTCTCGAAGACCCTCCCGCACAACGAATTCGGCGAGGTCGAGCCGGCCGCCTACGACGCCTTGCGGAAGGGGATCGCCGCGGGCGATTCTGCGGCGCTTGAAGCCGTTCCGAAGGGCGGGCGCGCCGGGTATACAGATCCTCTCGGCGGCCTCGCGTTCAACCTCGACGGGCCGGATGCGGCGGCGATCGCGACTCCCCCTCCCCCGCCGATCGCGAGCGCGGCGTACGCCACCCAGCTTGCCGAACTCTATTGGATGGCGCTGCTGCGCGACGTGCCGTTCCTCGAATACGGCTCGAACCCCCTGGTTCGCCAGGCCTGCGAGGATCTGTCGCGATTGTCCGGCAACGCAGGCGCGCGGGCGGACGGCAAGATCACGCCGCAAACGCTGTTCCGTGCCCCGTATCCCGGCGTCGCGGACGGCCCGCCGGTCTCCCAGCTGCTGATGCGCGTGTTTCGCTACGACGGCATTCCGATCCTGCCGAAGATCAGCACCGGCCCGGCGGGCTCCGACTTCGTGACCCACGTGTCGGAATGGCTGAGCGCCCAGAACGGATTCACGGCAGGCCCTCCCGGCGAGGAGCCGCGCGACCCGGTCTCGCGATTCATCCGCAGCGGGCGCGACCTGGCGCGATTGGCGCTCCAGGATGAGATCTATTCCTTGTACCTCCGCGCGACTCTCGTTCTCGGCGGCGTCGCCGGAGCGAAGCCGGCGGTGGCCAGCCCCTACATGGGAAGCAAGCGGCAATGGGGTTTCGCGACGCTCGGCGCCGCGCATCTCGCGCAGCTGATCGGCGGCACCCGGGTGACCCGTAACGCCTTTTTTTCCAAGTGGAACGTCCACCGTTACCTGCGCCCGGAAGCCGGCGCCGGCCTGGTGCACTTCAAGAAGACCGGACGGAAGAATTATCCGATTCACGACGACCTGCTCAAATCGCCGGTGCTCGATCTGACCTTCGAGGCGAACCACAAGCGAAACCGCGATCGGCTGCAGATCGACGAAGGCTCCTACATGCTGTCGCAGGCGCTGCCGTTCGGCTGCCCGACGCATCCGTCGTACGTCTCGGTCCACGCGACGATCGCCGGGGCCTGCATCACCATGCTCAAGGCGTGGTACGACGAATCGGCGCCCTTCCCCGATCCGGTACAGGCGAACGCGGACGGCACGGATCTCGTCCCCTACGTGCCGGGCAAGGACGGTCCGCCGCTGACGATCGGCGGCGAGCTGAACAAGCTGTGCAGCAACATCACGTTCGGCCGCAACATCGTCGGGGTTCACTACCGGTGCGACAGCGAAGCCGGCAACCGGCTCGGCGAAGAGTGCGCGCTGCGCGTGCTCGCCGACCAGAAGGCGACGTTGGCGGAACCGTTCGGCGCGTTCACCTTCACGCGCTTCAACGGCGAGAAGGTCACGGTCTAAAGATCCTTCGGGGCGACCGGACTACCGGACGCCCCGCGGTTTCCTACACCGCAGCGAGCGGCGCGGCCACCTGCCGCCGATCCGACTCCACCTTGCCGTAATCGAGCTTCACGATCCGATCGGCGGCATCGTAATAGTGATCGTCGTGGCTGATCACGAACACGGTCTTGCCGCGGCTTTTCAGCGCCGGCAGGATCTCGCGGTAGAAGACCTCTTTGAACGTCGGGTCCTGATCCGCCGCCCATTCGTCGAACAGGTAGATCGGTCGATCTTCGAGGTAGGCGGTGAGCAGGGCGAGCCGCTTGCGCTGCCCCTGGGATAGATCGACCGTCGAGAGAGCGCCCTTTTCGATCTTTACTTTCCGATCGAGCTGCAGCTCCCGCAGGTAGCGCAGCGCCTCGGCGTCGAGGTTGGCGTCGTCGAGCCCGAGCAGGCTGTCGAACAGGTAGAAATCCGAGAACACCACGGCGAAACGCTGGCGATAGGCGTCGCGGTTGGCGTCGGTGATCGCCTCGCCGTCGAGGCGCAGCTCGCCGCGCTCCGGCGGATAGAGCCCGAGGATCACCTTGGCAAGCGTCGTCTTGCCGCTGCCGTTGCCGCCGATCAGGAAGATCAGCTCCCCCGGCTGGAACGACAGGTCGATCGGGCCGAGCGCGAAGGTCTCTCCGGAAGCCTCGCTCATGTACGAGTGCTCGACGCCCGAAAGCTCCAGACGGCGCCACGACGGAGGCACCGCCGAGGGATCGGCTTCCCGCTCGGGCGCCGCGCTGCCCAGCGACAGGCCCAGCTCGTCGATCTTCTGGATCGCGACGCTCGCGGTGGTCAGCCGCGGAATCGAAGTGAGAATCCCTTCGAGCGGCGTCATCATGGCGATCAGCGTGACGCTGTAGCCGAGCAGCACGGAGGTCGACATCGCCTGACCCTGCGGGACGATAAACAGCAGCAGACCGATCGCGACGAAGAACAGGACCTGCCCCCAGCTCGAAGCGGCCGTCCAGACGTAGGTCCCGACAGTGATCAGGCGCCGGAGCGAGTTCGCGGTCGGCTCGATCTGCCGGTCGAGGATCGCCTGGCGCCGTTTCCGGTGCATCTTCAGTTCCTTGGCGCCCTGGGTGACCGCCTGAATCTGGCGCAGCAAGACGTCCCACAGCTCGCGCGCCTGGCGCCCGATCGTAAAAGCCTTGGCGAGCGGCACCCGATAACTGATCAGGCCGATGACCATGAAGATCAGCAGGTAGCCGAGCAGCAGCGGCGACAGCCAGCCCAGATAGAGAAGGCAAGTGATCAGGACCCCGAAGTGCATGACGACCTGCGGCACCACCAACAGGGCATCGGTGATCGCGCCCAGATCGTTGGTCAGGCTCGCGAAGATCCGGTGGGGCCCTAGGTTCTCCAAT
>Ga0268264_10001656_pt1 | contig 20551 bp, 14 predicted proteins | sample KBSSwiS32_FD_190357 | JGI IMG/M metagenome (GOLD analysis project Ga0268264, IMG submission 190357) | Switchgrass rhizosphere microbial communities from Kellogg Biological Station, Michigan, USA - KBS Switchgrass S3-2 (SPAdes) (version 2) | ecosystem: Host-associated > Plants > Roots >...
ATCTGTGTGTCGGTGGTCTTTATTGGCGTTACGGTTTTTGGCAGCGGACAAACGGAAATTGTTCAGACCGGAAATGATCAGGACCCAGGTGATAATGATCGGATCGATGCGAAACCGACTCCCCGCCCGACGACCGAGGCCGGTAAACCGTCTAATCCAACGGTCGACAATTCGAATACACTCGATCTGCCGGCAAACCTTAACACTAAGCCCGACCTTCCATTTCCGAGCGGCAAGAAATACCTTGAAATGTCCGATCCGGAACGGCGTCAATATCTTGAGGCCAGGGCAATGCGGGTAGCTCAGGTGATCGGCAATAGCGCCAGTGGCGAAATACCGGCCGCGGCGATCGATAAGATCAAGAGTTTTGTGGATGCATACGCGTCTCGATCAAAGGTGAAGCCGCTTGGCGGCTGTCGTTTTGGAGACAATCTACAGGCTACATTTGAACGGGCGAGCAAGAATGCTCCTTTTATTGTCAAAGCATTCAATGAGAAAGGAATCGATCCGCGGATAGGCCTTTATCTGGCAATGATCGAATCAGAGCATTGCGTCTGCCTTCAGAGCGGAACTGGCCCGCTTGGAATGTTCCAGTTTACATATGCGACGGCAAAACTTCATTTTGACCCAAGTGAGGGTGTCATAAAAGGTGCTTCGCCGGGAAGCCCGGACGTAAGATGCCAACCCGAACCTGCAGCGCGTGCGGCGGCCTCTTACATGAAGGCACTCACGGGCAGATACGGCACGGGGCCGGCAAGCGTCCCGCTTGCAATCGGCAGCTATAACAGCGGCGAAGGCGGTTTGAGCTCGAATCTTCAGAAGGCTCTCGATTCGGGCCAGGGTCTGCCGCGCGACTTTTGGACACTGATCGCGAAGGGCGACCTCTTGTCAAAGCAGTTCCAATCCGAAAACTTCAAGTACGTGCCCAAGTTTTTTGCGGCCGCGATCATTGGCGAGAATCCACAGGATTTTGGACTAACGTTACAGCCGATCTCGACGTATTCAAAATGAGGTACTGGCGAAGCTCTAATGACCGAACTCTGGTTAAAAATTAAGGATCACGAAGGACAGGATCAGCGCATTCAGGTAGATCGTGATGCGTTTACGATCGGCCGCCATTCGAGCAACGATCTTTGCATTCCGAATTCCAAGCTTTCTCGTGAACATGTCAAGATCGAAAGAATAGGGGCGGATTTTTTTGTCTCTGATAGCGGATCGACCAACGGAACAAAGATCAACGGCAAGGATCTGAAGGGCGAGACAAAATTACAGGTTGGTGACAGTCTTGATCTCGGCGGTGGCGTTTTGGCGGAAGTGGTCTCGGGTTATGCCGATGCGATGGAGGCTGGCGAAAGTGACGGAGATTCGACGGAGAACATCGATTTAAGCAATAGCGGCGATTCTACAGATAATGCGCCCTCGGGTGGTTTGGATCCGACCCCGGCCCCCGCTTTGGCGCCGGGGGGCGACGGTGGAATTCCCACGAGCATTTTTTATATTGCCCCGATCCTTGGCGTATTTATACTGATTCTTCTGGGTGGATTGATCTTTTTTGCCGCCAGCGGCGATCCGTCAAAGCCCTCGTCGAATGACTTTGTGTATACGGGCAACGGGGATAGCGGTACCGACAGACCGTCAAAAACAGGAAGTGACGACCCGCCGTCGAACGTTCCGAAGCCGGGCAAAACCCCCGAGGACGTTCCGCCCTCGAACAGTTCTTCTACCGGCAATTCTGATCCAGTGCCAACCCCGGCGACAAAAGATCCGACGACGGATTCAGGTAAATGTGAGCAAGCCGGCGCCGCATTTCTTCGCCGCATAGCCCAAAACGATCCAAAGGCTTTTTTGACCGGGGAGCAAGCGCAGATAGTTAGCGGTAAAGTTAAACAGATCGGCAGTTCGTCGGCGCTGGCCGACAATATCAACTCAGCCCGCCGAAGCAGTGCTCAGATCAAAGCTCTCGCCTTATCTAAGAACCTCAAACCACAGTTTCTTGCGACGGCGGCCCTGGCAAAGCTTGGCACAACCCGGGGCGATGCTCTTCAAGCCGCTCAGGAAATGGCTGATACGCTGGACAAACTTGGCACACAGATCGGCAGCGAACTCGCGAACGACAGTCTCCTGATGATTGCCGCCTATGATCAGGGTGCGGGCGGTGACTTCATGAAAATGCGAAATATGCTTCAGGATCTTGCTACAAAGTCACCGGACAGCGCCAGAGCCATTCGCACGATCTGGTTTCTCCATAAGAATGGAAAGATCACAGACGGTGAATACGATTTCGCACTGCGCTTTCTTGCGATCGGAACGATTATGCAGAATCCCAAGGACTTCGGCGTTAACGCCGAGGCGCTAAGTCTTTAGATATCGGGGACCTCGCGGAGGATCAATTTTATGGGATCCGGTGAACGAGTAACAGGCAAGATCAATCTCGCCGTCAACGGAATTCCGATCGAAATGGATTTTGCGGCCCCCGTCGGACCCGTCAAGGCGCATCGGATGCTGCCGATCTTTCAAGGAATGGCTAATATTTTTGCGGACATAGGCTCGCAAGCAGTTGAGTCCAAGGGCGAAAAGATCTCCTGCGGCCCGAAATGCACTGCGTGCTGTTTTCCACCCGTACCGATCCTGGAGTTAGAGGTTTATCAGCTATCTGAATTGGTCAACTCAATGCCCGAGCCCAGGCGAACCGAGGTCAAGAGACGCTTTTCGCAGGCCGTCGCACGCTTCTCGGAAATTGGCTGGCTAGATAAACTCAACGAACTGTCTGATCGTTATGGAAAAGATTCTGTCGAAAACGTTGCTCAGGAATTGCAAACGCTTGGAGTAGAGTATTACCGCGAAGGCGTTCCATGCCCTTTTCTTGAGGACGATCTTTGTTCGATCCATACGGAGCGCCCGCTTGCTTGCCGCGAATATCTCGTGACGTCGCCGGCCGTCAATTGTTCGCTCGAAAACGGGGAACCGATCGTCGGCGTCAACCTTCCGGTGGCGATGTCCAAGATCGTTAGGCATATCGCAAGGTCGGGTCGAATGGCCGAATTTGGTTTCATACCGCTGATACAGGCGCTTGAACTGTCCGAGAAACTACCGGAACAATTCGAGGAGAAGAAGGCGACGGAATGGCTTAGCGAATTCTTCGAAAAATTTGCTGCATTGAGCCGGGCGGGTGAAAGGCCCACTTTTCCTCAGAAAAACGAGAAATTGAGCGAACGACAAGCCAACGGGTCTGCGCAGCAGCAGCATTGATCTAAACTTTCTATTTTGGCCATTTACTAATTCGAGTTGTTCGTTTTACTATTGATTCTCAAATCCTTCTATGAGCAAATACCGCAAGATCGTCTGGAACGAAGGGATGCTTCTCACTCCGCATCATTTTCAGCAATGGGACAACTATTATGAGGACCTGCTGAATTCTCGCGTTCAGTCAATGATGCAGTATGAGTACGGGGTACTCGACCTGGCGATCAATAATGAAGCCATCGCAAACGGAAATTTTCAGATCTCCAACTGCCGTGCGGTCCTTACCGACGGACTGATGGTGAATGTTCCGGATGCTGAGGCTGTTCCGGACCTTCGCCCGGTAGGTGATCATTTCCGGGCAGAGGCGCAGTATCTCGGGGTTCATCTTGCGATTCCAGCCAGAAAGACTGGTGAGGCAAATTTTCAGGCCAGCGGAGCAAAGGCCAGCTCGAATCTTCGCTTTCTTCAGGAAGGGGCGATGGTCAAGGATGAAACAAGCGGTACGAACGAACAGCCGATCGCGTTTGCAAAGAGCAATCTTAGGATAATATTCGATGATGAGCTTCGCGATGGATTTACGTCGATCAAGATCGCTCAACTCGAACGGACCCCGACCGGGCAGTATAAGATCTCCGATGAATACATTCCGCCAATTTTGAAGGTAGGGTCGTCCCTTTGGCTATCAAATTTGTTGAGACAGTTGGTCGAAATACTGATTACCAAGAGTGGCAGCCTTGGGGAACAGCGTCGGCAGTCCAAGGCGTCACTCGCCGATTTTACGACTTCTGAGGTCGCCGTCTTTTGGCTGCTGCACACGATAAACTCATCGATTCCGACGATGGCCCATTTTTTCAGGTCGCCGACGCTTCATCCCGAAAGGCTCTATCTGCAAATGGCGGAATTGGCGGGCAAGTTGATGACTTTTTCTGTGGATCACCATCCGAAAGACATCATTAAATACGATCACGACGATCTTTATTTTACTTTCTATAATCTTTCGAGTCAGTTAAAGGACCTTCTCGAAACCGTTATTCCCAGCCGGTGCGTTGCGATTCCGTTGGAAAAGACGCGCGATACACTTTACGTTGGTCGGATCGAGGACGAGCGCCTCCTCAAAGAGGCTGCTTTCTACCTTGCCGTTCGGTCGCAAATGCCGGAGGCGAAGCTTATCGAAGGTGTCCCCCGCGTGGTCAAGATCGCCTCTCGGGACGCCATCGACCAGGTCATCGGAGCCGCTCTCCCCGGCGTCGTGCTTACACATGCCAATCCGCCGCCTGCTCCGATCCCGACGCGGGTCGGTTTCAAATATTTCTTACTGGATACGATCGGGCCCTATTGGAACGGTATTCGGGGGTCCAAAGTATTAGCGGTTCATGTTCCCGACGAGATACCGGATGAGAAACTCGAAATGTATGCTGTGAAACCTTAGACGAGCTGGTGCCCGGATCAAGAATAAATATTGGAATTGAATGTATTGATTTGACGTGTAGATATTGAGAACAAAATCGAGTTTTTGCGAAATCAGCATCTCGAACCCTGATTACGGCTTCTTGCAGCAAATGAGCGAGCGAACTACGAAAAATGATCTTGTAACTTTTGCCGGACCAATATTGGATCTTGTCTTGCGGCTTAAAGCGGGTATCGTTGCGCCTTCTCACGAGTTGCGCCCCCAGGTTGCTTCGATGCTCGAAGATTTTGAAAAACGGGCTGAACGGTATCGTTTTAATCATAAGATCGTCCAGGTTTCGAAATTTGCTCTTGCGGCATTCGTCGATGAAACGGTGCTAACCAATAACTTTCCTCTTCGCGATGAATGGGAAAAATATGCGCTGCAGCTTGAGCTCTTTGGCGAACAACTTGCCGGCAATAAGTTTTTTGAAAAGTTGGAGGCAATGCTTAAGCAGATCGAGGTCACACAGGACGCTGTCGAGATCTATTACATTTGCATGCTGCTCGGATTCAAAGGGAGATATCAGATCTACGAGCAGGAAAAGCTTCTCGCAACAATGCAGGAGACCGCGAATGCAATGGTTAAGGTCGGAAAGATCAAACCGGTCGAACTAGCCCCGAACTGGCTTGCGAACGATCAGCCAAAACCGCCCCCGAAGCGCGGTATGCCGGTCTGGGCAAAGATCACCGCCCTCGCACTGATCGGTGTTGCTTTTGTGGTTTATCTGATAATGTTCCTGCTGTCAATGACATTTGTGCAAGGCGCGATTCAAGCGCTGCAACTTTAGCCCGTTACGCAAAAGCTTAAAGCGGGCTGCGTCTAATCTTTTCGTGTAGATTCAAATTCCGAGTATGAGCTCTTGGCAAGGCAACCAACTGAAATACGCGTTTGGCCTCGGCGGAATGATGTCTTTTTACGGGATCATCGGGCTGATCGTTTACCTGGTTCCAGGCCAGTTCGTCGGCATCCGGTACAAGATCCTGATAATCGTCCTCGTTTTACTTACCATCCCTATTGCCCTATTCATCGCGTTTATCATGTCGCGGGGGAAAAAGAAAAAGGAGGCGAAGGCGGAAAGTGGGTCAGCAAAGGTTGCGGAGGGTTCTGCAGGCACAGCTCCAAAGGTTGCAGCTCCGTCGGGAAACTACAGCGATCTGACGGGTGGTGTCGAAGAAGTCATTCAGTTTTTGAAATCGTCGAATCTGGGCGAAGCGGGTAATGCCCTTTACTCCCTTCCGTGGTATATCGTTGCCGGAACGCCAAAGTCGGGTAAAACGTCCCTGTCCCTAAGTTCAAACCTAAATTTCCAAACCCTTCCAAGCCAGCGCCAGTCGGAACAAAAAGTAATTCGACCGACACCGAATGTGGATTGGCGTGTCGCCAGTGAGGGTGTCTTTTTTGATACGGCCGGCCGATACCAGACTGAGGGTGTCGACGGCGATGAATGGTCAGCTCTGCTTGAGGCCATAAAAAAGGCCCGGCCCAATCGCCCGTTGGATGGAATGGTGCTTGTTGTCGACACCGAACAGGTATTGAAGTCGGATGATCGAGAGTCAGAGGAAATGGCAAAGATCCTTCGTACACGATTGGACGACGCCATACTACGTCTTAAGGTCCGTTTCCCGATTTACCTTGTCTTTACGCACGCTGATTCGATCGAAGGATTTCGTGATTCATTTTCCACCTCAAAGGGCGAGGACAAATCGCTCGTTTGGGGAACAACGATCCCTCTCGAAAAGAGCGAGAATTCTCAGGCCGTGTTCGATAGCGAGTACGAGATACTCCAGGACGCTGTAATGAAAAGGCGTTTATTGAGGCTTTCGGCTCCGTTTCCTCCTGTCCGACAGCTTCGGATCTTCAACTTTCCGCTCCATTTTGGTTCGGCGCGACGCAAGCTCGGTGCGTTCATCGCGACTCTTTTCCGGCCGAATCCGTTTAGCGAAAACCCCTTTCTTCGAGGCTATTATTTTACGGCGGCCACGACCGCTAAGGCGGCAAGTGGACTCAAAACTGCCGGAAATGGTTACTTTACAGAGCGGCTTTTCAAAGACGTTATTTTACGTGACAAAGACCTTGTCCGAACATTTCTCGCCCAACGGCAGAGCGCACCGATCTTCGGATGGTTTCTTACGCTCTCGGCACTTTTCATCACTTTTGTACTTCTCTTGATGTCCGGAATCTCCCTGGGTACGAATAGACAAATGCTGAACGATGCCAAAGATAAGGGCCTCCAGTTACTTACCATCGTGCGAGAGGATGCTAACAAGAGCGTTCTTGATAAAAAACAGGATGAAGTGTTTCGCGAGCTGGCTGCGACCGACAATCTTCGCCAGCTCCTCGTCCGGCTTGACGACAATGAACGAAACAGTGCACCGATTTATATGCGGTTCGGAATGTATTCCGGCGACACCATATATAAACAAAACCTATTGCCGATCTACATGTCCGTGGTCGAGCAGAGGTTCAAACGACCGACGCTGGATCGCGTAACGGCCGATCTCAAGAAGTTTGCTTCAAGCCAACCTGTGGTCAATCCCGGCCAACTTACCGATGCCGAGGAACAGAATCTTGGCAAGAATTATGATCTTTTGAAAGCCTACTTGATGCTTTCCGGAGATAAAGAGTATCGGGATAAGGGTGAGGCGACGCATCTCGTGGGCACGTTGAAGGATTATTGGGCCTCGGAGTCCAAGGTTCCCGCCGACCAGAAATTGCTAGCGCAGGCCCAACTTGAGTTCTGGGCGAAACAGGTTGACAGGCAGGACAACGCTGATTTTCCGAGGATCAATATCGACAAAAAGCTTGTCGCAGATGTTCGCGAAAAACTGAAATCGTTCCCCGCCTGGCAGCGCTACTACAAGCGAAAGATTACAGATATATCAAAACAGATAGACGACAAGGTTGGTCTTACCACTGCCTCGGCAATGCTTACTCGTGACGGCGCTGATACAAGTTTACTTGACGGCAGTTATGCTGTCCCGAGCGCCTATACTCGCCCCGGTCTCGAATTAATGAAAGTAGCGATCGCAGAAGCGAACGTAAAATTGAGCGAGGACGATTGGGTGATGGGTGAAACGGGAAGGAACGCGATAACGCAATCTACCGACGCCGCGAATATAGAGGCCCGATATTATCGCGACTACGCGGATCAGTGGAAAAATTTTGTAAAAGGTGTCACCGTCAAACCCTTCAAAACCAAGGATGACGCCGCCGATGCCCTTCGTATGCTTTCTTCGGCCAATTCGCCAATGAAGATCCTCCTTTCCGAGGTTGCAAAAAACACTAATCTTTCGGCGAAACCTGATGTACAAGGCCTATGGGGTTGGATCTTGAGCTGGTTTCCGTCGACAAGCCAGAACAATGCTACAGGCAACACACAGCCAGAGAAGGAATTCAGGCCTCTGTTTACTTTTATAGGTACAAAAGATCAAAAGAATGCTACACCGGTGGACCAATATGGAACGGAGATGGGGGTTCTTTACCAGAAGTTTAATGGAGTCTCCGCAGATCAGGTAAAATCGATCGCTCAGGAAATGGCCCAGGACAAAGATCCGCTCGATATTAAGAAACGGGAAGGCAAGATTTTGGGTTATACCGGCTCGTTCAAGGACACCAGCTCGGGTCAGGAGCTCGCATTGCTTCTTCTTAGGCCGATCTCAAATCTGCGGATATTCCTCGGGGTTCAAGACATTTTAGCCCAAAAATGGGCCAATGAAATTCTGCCTGCCGGTAAGGATATGGCGAGTGGATTCCCGTTCCCCGACGGTCAGGGTGATGCCGATATGACCAAGATCACAGCCTATCTGAATCCAACAGACGGCAAATTCACCCAGTTCTTTAAGGATAACCTTGCAAAATACTTTGAAGAATCGAACGGACAGTGGAAGGTAAAGGATACCGCGGACGTTAAATTTACGGACGATTTTGTTGCCTATGTTAACGGTGCTCTCAATTTGCAGAAGGCAATGTTCGGAACAAGCCCGACGGCGAAATTCGAGTACGAATTCAAGTTCAACCCGGTCAAGGACACGGTAATAGCCGTAACGATTGACGGGCAGACCACGGACAGCGGTGGGACCGGCTCCTTGAAGGGTACCTTTCCCGCACCTTCCGGGTCCGAAACTGGTGTATTACTGAAGCTTGCGTCGTCGCCGTCAACTCCTTCGGCGGCAAGCAATTCTTCGTCGAACACTGCGACCAAACCACAGAGCTCAGGCGGCGATCAGACATTTGGCGGAACCTGGGGCCTGTTTAAGTTCGTTGAAGCGGGTAAACCTCAAAAACAGTCGACGGGTGAATATTTATTGACTTACAGTGTCGGCGGCAAGAGTGTGACGGCAACGATCAAGCCTAGTGGCGGGGACCTGTTTGACAAGAGCGTTTTCAAACAATTAAAGGTTCCGCAGACGCTTTTGAAGTAAGGATGATCAATGGAGCGCTTCGTGATTACGGGAGCTAGGCCGGTGAACGTTGGTGAGATTAAAAATATGAATGACGCGAAACTACAGCTCGATAAGGGCAACCTAACGGCGGCCGTTGAGGCGGCACTGAATCTGGTTAAGACGAATCCGACCAACGAGGCGGCGCGGATATTCCTGTTTGAGCTCTCCTGTTTCTCGGGTGACTGGGACCGGGCTGAAAGACAGCTTGAGGTCATTGGAAACCAGGACGTGAACGCCATGATCGGCTCAAAGATCTATCAGGGTAACTTTAAGGCTGAGAATGACAGGATGAAATACTTCTCTGACGGACTAAGCCCTGAATTCATGACCCCTAAGCCGTTGTACGTAGATGACCTTCTTGCGGCCAATAATCGTCTTCGCGAGGGGAATGATGCCGAGGCTCGGCAGGTTCTGGACACTGTCGAAGAGAACCGGCCTGCCTTTAAGGTTTCAATAAACGGCGAGGGTTTTTCGGATTTTCGGGACTATAACGACCTGACAATGTGCGTTTTTGAGGTGATCTTTAGAAATAGTTACCTTTGGATCCCCTTTGAACAGGTGCAAAAGATCGAGCTATTCAAGCCGAAAACGCTACGCGACCTTTACTGGATTCAGGCGAAAATAGAGCTGATTAACGGTACGAGTGGCGAAATGTTCTTGCCCGCCCTTTATTCCGGGTCCTGGAAGAATAGCAACGATCAGATTCGGCTGGGCCGAATGACTGATTGGCGGGACGTCGGCTCCGAAACGTATATAGGCGAAGGCATGCGGGTTTTTTGGATGGACGGTCGGGATAAGGCGATTCTGGACATCGAAACCGTCGAGTTTGTTCATGAAGAGTTGCCTGAGTAATATTTTTCGTGCTTTCTGGCTAAATTTCGTTTAGAATGATTTCAATTTCAACAAATCTTGGCCGTATTCACCTTTGTTAATAAAACAGGGAGTTTTTTGATGAGCGAGGAACTGCAACAACCAGCAGTAGTTGACCTTGACGCTTTGCTTCAGCCGATACCGGGTGAAAATCCGTCTGGCCAGTCCCTCAGGTATTCCGGGCTGTATGATGAGGTCGGCGATGCCAGACGTCAGGACGAAAACCTGAATCAGGGTGCCTGGCAAACTGAATTGAAGGTCGCGGATTACCGCCGGGTTATCGAACTCGTCGTACCGGCCTTGACCTCGCAAACCAAAGACCTTCAGATTTCCGTGTGGCTCCTCGAAGCGCTTTCAAAGCAGCACGGTTTTGTGGGCCTGCGAGATGGGCTCAACCTTCTTGTTGGGCTGCAGGACCAATTCTGGGAGACACTTCACCCGGAGATCGACGAGGGTGACATGGAGGGCCGTGCAAACGCCATTGGCTGGCTGGATATTCAGGGTATCTTCGTTCTAAAGGGAATCCCATTCACAGGTGGAACCGGCTACAGCTATTTTGACTGGGAAGATTCCAAGAAATTCGATATCCCTGAAAGCATCGAGGTCTTACCAAGCGACGAGCAGAAGCGATACCAGGCGCTGATGCAGCAGGCCGAATCCGAACGCAGGGTTACGTCAGACCTATGGCGTAAAGAGATTGTGGCCACACGCCGGGCGGCGATGGAGCAGGTAAATTTTACGATCGGCGAATGCCGGACTGCGTTAGGTGCTTTAAATAGAGTTGTTGAAGAGAAGTTCGATCGAAATCAGACACCCAGTCTCGGCAACTTCATGAAAACGCTGGAGGAAATTCAGGGGCAAGTCACCAAACTCCTTGAAGACAAGCGGGCTGAAGAGCCTGACCCGGTTGACGAGGAAGCAGGGGTTGACGGGGAAGCCGCGGAAGGTGGGGGAAAAGCAGCAGGAGGAGGAGCCGCAGCGGGCGTCATTCAGAATCGAAAGGATGCTCTGAAACGACTGGCCGAGACCGCCAGTTACTTTCAACGAACTGAACCGCATAGTCCTGTCTCCTACCTTGTTCAGCGAGCGGTAAAGTGGGGAAATATGCCCTTGGAAACCTGGCTGCAGGACGTTATCAAGGACGATGGGATCATGGCTCAGTTGCGTCAGACCCTCGGTTTTAATACTACTGACGAGACGCCCGAAGGCTAAAACGTTCGCTCAACTAAGTTTATACGAAAAGAATAAAGACTAAATATTAAATTCAAAGGAGATAAGTCAATGCCAAAAAAAGAAAGTCTGCAGCACAAAATTGACCGTGTTCGGCCGCCGCGCGTGCAAATTACGTACGATGTGGAAACGGGCGGTGCGATCGAGTTGAAGGAACTCCCATTCGTGGTGGGCGTATTGGGCGATTTCGTCGGAAAATCCGAGGAACCGCTTCCGGCGCTTAAGAATCGTAAGTTCGTTGAAGTTGATCCAGACAATTTCAATCAGGTGCTTGCAGGTATGAAACCAAGGCTCGCATTTACACTCGATAACAAGTTGCAGGACGACGGAAGTAAGATGGGGGTCGAGCTCAAGTTCAAGAATATTGAGGATTTCGAACCGGACAACGTCGTTCAGCAAATCGAGCCATTACGGAAACTCGTCGAAGCGCGGAAGAAGCTCTCTGATCTTCGATCAAAAATGGACGGCAACGAAAAACTTGAATCAATGCTCGAGGATATTATCTCCAATGCAGATAAGCAAAAAGAATTGAGCCAGGCACTCGGGGTCGAAGGTAAGGAGGAATAAACAATCATGGCTAAACAAAAAGCAGAAGAATCGGCGGCAGTTCAGACTGAGGAGCAACCCCAGGAATTAAGCCTGCTGGACAAAATATTGACAGACGGCAAAATGGCTCGGGACGAGTTTCAGAAGGAACAGTCCAAGGACATGATCGCTGAGTTCGTCAACCAGGTAATGTCCGGCCAACTAACGATGAGCAAGAATATGGACCTTGCCATCAATTCTCGAATCGCTGAGATCGACCGGCTCCTGTCCGCTCAGTTGAATGAGGTAATGCATCATGAGGATTTCCAAAAAATGGAAGGCTCTTGGCGCGGCCTGCATCATTTGGTGAAAAATACCCTTACCGGCCCCCAGTTGAAGATCCGTGTGATGAGCGTGACCAAGAAGGACCTGCTAAAGGACTTCGAGCGGGCCCTTGAGTTTGATCAATCAACGCTTTTCAAGAAGATTTATGAAGATGAATACGGCACCTTCGGCGGAGCTCCCTTTGGAGCACTGCTTGGAGATTTCGAATTCGGGAATCACCCGCAGGATCTTTCACTTCTTGAAAGTATCGCTGGTGTTGCCGCTGCCGCACATGCTCCGTTTATCAGCGCGGCATCGCCCGGCCTCTTCGGTTGGGAAACGTTTTCCGAAATGACGGATGTTCGGGATATATCGAAGATCTTCGACCGGACCGAGTACGCAAAATGGCGCAGCTTCCGCGAATCTGAAGATTCACGCTATGTTGGCCTTACAATGCCACACGTATTGATGCGCGAACCCTATGGGGCCGCGACCAAACCGACCGAAACGTTTAGCTATGAAGAGGATGTGGATGGAAGGGATCATAAGAAATACCTGTGGAGTAATGCTGCTTACGCAATGGGTGTTCGGTTGACCGAAGCGTTTTCGATGCATGGTTGGTGTGTCGCCATCCGTGGTGTTGAAGGCGGCGGACTTGTTGACGGACTGCCCACTCATACGTTCCAGACGGATGAGGGTGAAGTTGCAATGAAGTGCCCGACCGAGGTCGCCATTACGGATAGACGTGAAAAGGAATTTTCCGATAATGGATTTATTCCTCTCGTCCACTGTAAGGGAACCGATTACGCAGCATTTTTTGCGACACAATCGGCCAATAAATCTAAGAAGTACGACACCGACGAGGCGAACGCCAACGCACGTCTTTCGTCCCAGCTTCAGTACATCTTTGCGGTCTCGCGTTTCGCACACTATTTAAAATCGATGATGCGCGACAAGATCGGAAGTTTCATGTCGCACACCGATTGTCAGGCGTTTCTTAACCGGTGGATCTCGAATTACGTTACCACCGATAGTACTGCCGGCCAATCTATTAAAGCCAAGTACCCATTGCGCGAAGCTCGCGTTGACGTCTCTGAGATACCGGGTAAACCGGGCTGTTACCGTGCGGTAGCGTTTCTACGCCCGCATTTTCAACTTGACGAGTTGTCGGTTTCAATGCGGCTCGTTGCTAATCTTCCGCCTCCAGCGAAGGGTTAGAGATTTACTGGCTCGTTACGCAAATATTCTTTGTACTTGCGTCTTTGATTTATGAGTCAGGTAAAGCGGCTCACCAGGCTGGAAAAAGAACCAGGTTGGGGAATTAAATAACAATAATAAATTCAGGCCAGGTAGGCCGTGAACAATAAAAAGGAGAAAGAAAATGGCATTTAGCGGACACTTATTGGTTGAGGGAATTGAAGGCGAGAGCTCGGATCAGGGTTATACGAACCATATCGACGTATTGCACTATAGTATGGGAGTGTCTAATCCCCCCAGCATGTTAGGCGGCGGTTTTTCGGCCGGCAAAGCGACAGCCTCGGATTTTAACTTTTCGCTGGCTCAGGGCCGGTCCTCGACAAAGCTGGAAGAGTTTTGCGTTTCCGGCAAGCACATTGACACTGTAACGTTGAAGCTCTCCAAGAGCATCGGCGAAGATGCTCTTCAGGAGTATATGACAGTCACTTTTACTGACTGCTTTATTTCGTCTTCTCAGGAAGGAGCCGGCGGTGATGTTCCGATGGATTCGGTCAGCATCGCTTATTCACAGAAGAAGGTCGAATACAAAGAGCAAAAGACTGCAGGCGGTTCGTTGACCCTTGCGGCCAGCTATGGATGGGACTTCAAGCTGAACGCGAAAGCTGCCTAGTTCCTGATTTGGAAGCGTCGACACCATACTTATTACCGGTGTCGACGCTCTACCGTTCGGGCTGCGACGAGGCGATAAGCCGCGACGGCCACCAGCTCCGATATCGTCCTTCCCGAAAACGACAAACGGCAAGGCATCGGGTCGTAAACACCGATCCCCGATGCTTTGCCGTTAAAATATTTGATTGCAAAAAATGGCGAGTAGATTTGACAACGAGATTCGGGTAACACCTTCGATCCTTGATCGGCTAATTGATTTTGATCCGAGATCAACTCAGGAGTCACCTAAATCACGCTCCACGTCGCTTAAGGAGCTGAAACAGTCAGTTCGAAGGGATTTGGAGTGGCTATTGAATACTCGTCACTCGGTCGTCGATATCCCGGAAACCTTAGAGGAGGTCAATCGGTCCTTAGCCGTTTATGGTCTGCCTGATCTTGTCGGACTAGACATCGACAACCCAAACGAACAGAGCGGGCTGATAAAAGCGATTGAAAACGCTCTCGCAATATTTGATCCGCGTTTTACGAATCCAAAAATAACGCTTGAACCTATAAGCAGCGTTGATCGAGTTCTTAAGTTTCGCATTGAGGCTATGCTCGACATCGAACCGACTCCTGAGCCCGTGGTGTTTGATACGATACTGAAAATGGGCAGCAGCGATTTCGCGGTAAACGGGGGATAGTGATCACCAGGAGGGATCCCATTCATGCCGGACGCGCGAATTGGTCTTGAGCGGATTAGAATGAGGCTGGCGGCGATAGGATGAATACGATGGACCGGAGCTATACGCGATGAAAGTTGAAGTAAAAAATGCAACAACGTACCATTCCGAATTCAAGGTGTCCAAAAGCCCCGGCGAGAATCACGTCTTGCGGCTTCGTCTTGGGCTCTGTGTGCAAAAGGTGCCTGGCGTACCTAATACTTTCAGGGACTTCGACGGCAATTCTTTTTCTATTCGCGAATGGACAACCGGGGAGTGGTTTTCTTTCTGGCATACAATTCTCGATCAATGCGATGTTTGGAATAATCAGTTCTGGTTAATCCCGCCCAGAACCTATTCGGAACTCGATGTGGCAGCAGGTGACATTAAGTTTCGGCCGAACGTTCAATGCGAATTGTTTGTTCAGCTATGGAGCAATCCGGGCGAGGCTCAAAAACTAATTAAGGTGGCAAAACTCGCGGATAGTGTTACGGGCGATAGCACTCGGTTCCGTTCGGACGCAGTCACCTACGACTCGCTTGACGGGGTGGCACATACATTCCAAATCCCGGATGCCGCCGGCGTAAACCACAATATTATTCACTACACAATTCCGCATGAGATCGGGCACGCACTCGGCCAGCCGCATATAGGTGTTTTGAAGAAGACAGCTGCTTGCACTGCTGCGATAGCCGGTAACCCTGGCGATGCTATGTCACAGGGCGGCGCGAATTCGAACCGATGTTACGGTTATGGCGAACCACCCACGATCTCGGAAAATATTATGGGTTATGGCTCAAGGTTCGATGTGGTCAACGCTCAGCCCTGGGTCGATCGGGTGATCGAGCACTGTACCGGAACGACAAAGGCCGATTGGCAGGTAAGGCTATCCGAAATGCCCCCTTTCATCGCGCCGAGATAAGTGTGACCTTAGTTACCAATCGTGGCTGCGGTTTTCCTGCCGGGCGTCTCTAGATTCAACGGACGCGGTTGGTACAAATAATAATGGAGGACTCGATGCAGTCCTCAATTTTCTCTTTAGACATTTGCAATGCGAGACGAACTGCTCGGTTATTACGAACGGGAATTGATATTTCTCCGAAGGATGGGTGCTGACTTTGCGAAAAAGTATCCCAAGATAGCGGCGCGCCTTCTTCTTGATGAAGAAAAGATCGAGGACCCTCACGTCGAACGAATGATAGAGGCGTTCGCGTTCCTTACTGGACGAGTCGGGTTGAAACTCGACGATGAACTGCCTGAGATCACAGATTCTTTTCTAAACATACTGTACCCTCACTATCTCGCGCCGATACCGTCGATGGCTATTTCGCAGCTTACCTCTGGGTCACCTCAGGACAAGGTTACATCGGCACAGGTTGTCGAAAGAGGGATGAAGCTCAATACGCCTCCGGTCGATGGCTCGCCGTGCCAGTTTCGAACCGCCTTCGACGTTCAGCTAATGCCGCTCGAAGTTCAGGCGGCGGCTCTGGAGTCTCCGGCACCTAAAGATTCGCGCGGAAAATACGGACAATGTTTTATCAGGTTAAGTCTGCGTGTGTTTGGAGACGCAAATCTGCATGAGATCAAGGTAGGTAAAGCGGGTGAACCAGCTCGATTTCTTCGGTTTTATCTTGATGGCGATCCGCAACTTGTATTTCCGTTGTATGAGATTATTCTGAACCAGGCTACGGCCGTGGAATTTCGTGCTAAGGAAACTCCGATCAGCGGCCGATCGATGAAGACCTTCACGAACGTTCAACTAAAGCTACCTGATCCCGTCATCCTCCCCGCAAACGAAGCGATCCGCCAGGTTGGATTTGCCGAAAACGAAGCGATATTGCCCTACACTAAGAAGTCGTTTGCGGGTTACCGGCTTTTATCGGAGTATTTCGCCTTCCCTTATAAGTTCCTGTTCTTTGATATCCACGGCGTCGATGCTGCCGCCGCGAAGAAATTTGGTAGTCATTTCGACATTCTTATCCACGTCAAGGACGTCACACCACCAGCGGCTCCGATTACTGCCGACACGTTTCGTCTCGGTTGTACTCCGATAGTCAACCTCTTTACAAGGCTTGCCGATCCGGTCTATCTTTCGCAACAGAAATATGAGTATCAGATAATTCCTGACGTTCACCGACAACTATCGACCGAGATCTACTCCGTAGATGAGGTGTTTACAACAGATCCGGTCTCAAACATGACGCGCGAATTTTCACCGTTCTACTCTTTGCGGCACGCATATGGTGAGCAGATGGAAAAATCGTTTTGGTATGCTGCGCGTCGCCAGTCGCAGCGTGCCGATGATGAGGGAACCGAGGTCTTCTTGTCGCTCGTCGACTCGAATTTTAGCCCACGAACTCCGGCTGTCGAGGTCTTAAACGTAAGAACGACATGCACGAACCGCGATCTTCCGGCGAAGCTTCCATTCGGTGGACGGGACAATGATCTCGAGGTTGAGGGAACAGTTTTGATATCACGTGCCCGGGTATTGACAAAACCCACCGAGACGATCAGGCCGCCGCAGCGGCGATCAGCGCAATGGCGGTTGATCTCCCATCTAAACTTGAATTATATCTCGCTGATTTCGGGAGATGACGGAATTCCCACCGCACTACAGGAGATTCTGTATCTGTACAATTTCAATGACTCATCCATAACCCGAAAACAGATATTGGGGGTGACCGGTATAGAGTCGCGAAATGTGGTGCGGCAGATCGGCGGGCGTGTCGGAACCGGCTTTGTGCGGGGATTTGAGACCACCGTAACTTTCGACGAGGAGCAGTTTGTCGGTAGCGGTCTGTTCCTGTTTGCGTGTGTACTTGAGCGCTTCCTCGGACTTTACTCGTCGGTAAACTCGTTTAATCAAATGGTAATGCGGAGCCTTCAGCGTGAGGAGGATATTAAACGGTTTCCGCCAAGGGCAGGTGAGCAAGAGTTGATCTGAACAGTGGCCTTGTACAGGTTCCGTGCGACGGCGTTTCTTAAGTTGAGTCCATTATTCTTTTGTGTCAAACATACCTTTAAACCAGAAACTCTTCGACGAGCCCTACAGCTTTGAGTTCTTTCAAGCCGTGCGTCTCTTCGAAAAGGTATTTCCAGAACGCAAATCGGTCGGAAGGGAAGCTCTGCCGAATGAAGAGGTAGTGCGTTTCCGGTCGCGAATATCGCTTGATTTTCCGCCCAGTGAAATTCATGAAATACGCGAGATCGTCGACCCTCTGACGGAGGAGACGCGAATGGAAATGCACGTAAATTTTATGGGTATGGTTGGTTCCAGTGGTGTCCTACCCACCCATTACTCCGAACTTGTACTTGACCGTATTCGTCATCGAGATACGGCAATGTGGGCTTTCCTTGATATTTTTACACACCGGGCTGTGGCGATGTTTTACCGAGCCTGGGGTAAGTATAGATTTCCGATCGGTTATGAGCACGGAAATGACGACTTTACGTCCTATCTTTTTGACCTGGGTGGACTCGGAACGAAGGGATTGCGGGGAAAAATGGGGATCGAAGATGAGTCACTTCTTCCGTACACCGGTCTGATTGCGCAGAAGCCTCATTCGATAAACGCGATTCAAAATGTTCTGAGTGATTTTTTTCAAGTGGAGGCCAAGATACTTCAGTTTTTCGGTCAGTGGCTTGACCTAGATCGGGATGACTACACAAAGCTGGCGGTAGATAACTCAATGCTTGGCTCCAGCGCTATAATAGGGACACGCGTCTGGGATCAACAATCGAAATTTCGCATCCGGCTTGGCCCGTTAAAGTTTGCGAGTTATTTGGCCTTTTTGCCTAATGGCTCTGCGCATATGGCTCTAAAGTCCATAACAAGGTTCATGGTCGGCGAGGAGTTCGATTTTGATGTTCAGCTCTGTTTAATGGCGAAGCAGGTGCCGGGACTAGTTCTTACGACGCGAGCTGTTCGCAAGCCGATGCTCGGATGGACAACTTGGCTGAAAACGCAGCCGTTCAAGGCCGATGACGATCAATTGGTTTTGGGTTTCAACGGATGACCTTTGCGTATGGTAATACAAAATTTCAATAAAAATAGCACGAATTAAAAAATGGATATGGTCCGATAAGGGAGAAAAGTTATGAACGTAAATCTAAAATCTTTGGTTGGCAGGCTGAATGATGTTTGTCGAAATGCTCTTGAAAGCGCCGCGGGACTTTGTCTCTCTCGCACGAATTATGATGTAGAGATCGAACATGTCCTTGCGAAGCTGCTTGAAGAAAACGATACGGATCTGGTCAAGATCTGCAACCATTATGAAGTCAACTTAGATCGCCTCACAAAAGACGTCAGCGTTGCTCTTGACCGGCTAAAGAGCGGGAATTCCCGAACGCCGGGTCTGAGTGACCGCATTCCGCGATGGTTTCAAGATGCCTGGCTGCTGGCGTCGGTTGATTTTGGAGCTGCCCGTGTACGTTCTGGCCACCTTATTCTTGCTTTATTGACAAGCGAAAGCTTTGCGCGTATCGCCCGCGAGATCTCCAAAGAGTTTACCCATATCTCGGTTGAATCGCTACAAACAAAGCTGCCGGATATAACCGCTGATTCCGCAGAGGCGCGCGATGCTATGTCGCTGGGTGAAACAGCTGGGGTGTCGGGCGGAACCCCTGTTGCGGCGGGCGTTCCGGGAAAAACAAAGGCCTTGGACCAGTATACGGAGGATCTAACCGGCAAGGCGCGGGCTGGAAAGATCGACCCGATCCTCGGCCGTGATTTTGAGATTAGGCAGATCGTGGATATTTTGACCCGCAGACGTCAAAATAATCCGATCCTGACGGGCGAGGCCGGTGTTGGCAAAACAGCGGTTGTCGAGGGATTCGCATTGAGAATTGCTGAGGGCGATGTGCCCGAACCGCTCCGAAATGTTGCTGTCCGGACGCTTGATCTTGGGCTGCTTCAGGCTGGCGCGGGCATCAAGGGTGAATTTGAAAATCGGCTTAAGTCGGTGATCGATGAAGTTAAAGCTTCGCCGCAACCGATCATTATGTTCATCGACGAGGCACATACGATGATCGGAGCGGGTGGGCAAGCGGGACAAAACGACGCAGCCAATCTTTTGAAACCAGCATTGGCTCGCGGCGAACTTCGTACGATAGCAGCCACTACGTGGGCTGAATACAAGAAGTATTTTGAGAAGGATGCCGCTCTCGCTCGTCGATTTCAGGTGGTCAAGGTTGAGGAGCCGGACGAAGAAAAAGGAATCGCAATGATGCGAGGCATAGCTCCTAAAATGGAGGAGCACCATAATGTCAGGATCCTGGATGAGGCTATTGTCGACTGCGTTAAGCTTTCGCATCGTTATATCACCGGGCGTCAGCTTCCTGACAAGAGTGTTTCGGTCCTGGATACCGCATGTGCCAAAGTGGCGATTGGTCAGGGTGCGACACCTGCCTCGATCGAAGACGCTACGCGCCGCATTCAGAATTATACGGCGGAGATCGATGCCTTGGAGCGCGAACAGGTCACCGGTGCGGAGCACGACGAACGTCTCGGTGAACTCACCACGAAACGAGCAGCCAGTGAAGAGGAACTTACAAAGCTGACCGCTCAGTGGGAAAAGGAAAAAGAACTCACTGATCAGATCCGCAACATTCGGCTTAAGCTGGAAATGACGCGCCTTGACAATAAACTTCCTGCCTCAAACGGAGGTAGTGGTGAACCTGCTGCGGCAGTTTCAAGTGATTCCGTTGAAGCACCTGCCGAATCCGCAGCTGCTGCAACGGCGGAAAGCGGAGCGACGGTTGGTGACGCGGCGGCCACTGCTCCAGCTCCTGACAAACCGGTTGATACAACATTTCTGAAAAAGGAACTTAAGCGCCTGAATGCGGAACTCAAGGAAGTGCAGGGTGAGGATCCGCTGATGCAACCGGTCGTAAATGGCCAA
>Ga0268264_10001657_pt1 | contig 20539 bp, 16 predicted proteins | sample KBSSwiS32_FD_190357 | JGI IMG/M metagenome (GOLD analysis project Ga0268264, IMG submission 190357) | Switchgrass rhizosphere microbial communities from Kellogg Biological Station, Michigan, USA - KBS Switchgrass S3-2 (SPAdes) (version 2) | ecosystem: Host-associated > Plants > Roots >...
TGGCGCAACTCGAGGAGCTGAGCGTGATCGAGGACGCCAGCGACGACGACCGGATCGCCGGGGACGTCTACGCGCGCTTCGATCGCCAGCTGCGCTATTTCAGCGACATCTCCACGGGGCCGACGCCCTCCCAGTGCCAGGAGCGACTGGAAGAAGCGAGGATCGCCGTTCTCGGCGTCGGTGGGCTGGGCGGCTGGTCGGCGCTCAACCTGGCCTGCTGCGGGGTCGGCGAGATGATGCTGATCGACTTCGACCGGGTCGAGCGCAGCAACCTCAACCGCCAGGTCCTCTACACCGAGGACGACATCGGCCGGCACAAGGTGGTCGCCGCGGCCGAGCGGCTGGAGGCCTTCAACTCGGCGATGCGGGTCGAAGCGAAGGTGCAGAAGCTCGACAGCGAAGAGGCGGTGATCGAGGCGATCACGGGCTACGACGTGGTGATCGACGCCTGCGACTGGCCGGCGCACGACATCGAGCACTGGATCAACTCCGCCTGTTTCAAGGTCGGCGTCGCCTTCGTCGCGATGAGTCACTTCCCGCCGATCGCGCGGGTCGGGCCGTTCTACGTGCCCGGGGTGACCGGTTGCTTCGAGTGCCAGGAGGCCGGCTACCGGCGCAGCTACCCGCTCTTCGACGTGGCGATGGAGCAGCAGCGGGGCCGCGAGTCGCCGGCGGCGACGCTGGGACCGGCCTGCGGGCTGATCGGCGGCCAGATCGGCCTCGACATCCTCCACTACCTGACCGGCCTCGCGCAGCCCTCGACCCTCGGCACGGGCCACATCTACGACCTGCGCACGATGTCGCTGGAACGCGAGCCGGTGGTGCCGGAGCCCGACTGTCCGGTGTGCGGCCACCTGAACCACGCACCGCTCGACATCATCCACCAGCGGAGCACTTCGCCCTAGAGGGTCTGGCGAAACCCACGCACGCGTCTGGGGCGGCGGCGGACTGCGCGGCACTGGATAGGCTGGCGCGGCCGATGGGTCGTGCCAGCCTCTCAACGAGCTCGATCGCGGCCGCGTCGCTCGCCCTGGCGCTCGTCGCGGCCGCCCTCCTCGCCGCGGGCTGCGGGTCCTCAGACGACGGGACGTCGACTGCCTCCAGCACCGAACCGGCTGGGGCGCCACCGGGCGCCTCGGCGCAAAGCTGCGAGACGGGGATGCGAGGCGTCGCGGCGCTGCGTGCGACAGAGGTCTCCTGCGCGACGGCGATCCAGATCTTTACCGGCTGGAAGGCGAGCCGCGGTTGCGCTCCGAGCCCCGCGGCCACGCGGAGCACCTGCAGCCTCGGCCGCTACCGCTGCCTCAGCCTCGTCAATAAAAACTGGGTCGCCGTCAGCTGCGCCCGAGCCGGCCACTCGGTCTCCTTCCTCGCCCGGCGCTAGAGCCGCGCTCGGCCTGCTTCCTGCCTCTCGCCTTCGCTCCTACAATGAACAGCGCCCGCCGACGTAGCTCAGCTGGTAGAGCACTTCACTCGTAATGAAGGGGTCCCCGGTTCAAGTCCGGGCGTCGGCTTAGCCTCGAAGCACCGATGGCGACGAAGCAAAAGAGGGGCATCTGCATCTTTTGCGGACAATCGGGCGCGAGCAACGAGCACATCATCGCCAAATGGATCGGCCGCAGCATGTCGTCAGCCCCGCCTCGAGGGGTGGCGTTCAGGTTTCGACATCGCTCCGCCAATCCTGCAGCGGGTGTCGCGGCCAGCGAAAAGATCGCCAAAGGCACGGCATTTAAGACTCGAGCCATGTGCCGCGACTGCAACGGGGGCTGGATGGGCCAGCTGGAGGAGGCGGTCAAGCCGATCCTGGAGCCGATGTTGCGTGGTCAACGATGCCTCATCGACGCCGAGGCAAAACGAATCCTCGCCTTTTGGGTGACAAAGACAGTGCTCGCCTTTCAGTCAGTCGAGTCCGACACGACCACCTTTGCCAGGCCCCTTGAGTTCAAGCAGCTGGTGCAGTCTAAGCAAGCACTCCCTGCCAGCCAAATTTGGCTGGGCGCAACACGGTACGGAAACGAAATGTTCTACCGCGCCCACTCAGCTTGTCTGCCGGAGGAAGACTCAATGGCCGCCAACGGATTTGGAGCGACGCTGATTGTCGGCCACGCTGCCTTTTACCTGCTCCACGGGTTTGAAGAGCCACTCGGCCTGCAATTGAGAGTCTCAATTTCTTCTGCTCTACGAAAAATTCACCCAACTGACAAAGGAACGATTGCCTGGCCGCCCCGTAGTTTCCTAGAGCCAGATAATAAGAACGGCTTGGCTGAGCTTGTGATAGCCAACAGCATCCGAAGCGCCTGATGACCTCCGGAGCTCTGGCTTCGTGCGTTAGTCGTCCGTTGAGGTTGCCGTCCTAGCTTCCAGCCATTCCGTCACCTCGATTGGAGCTGCGTCCCCCGCGGCGATTCTCTCCACCATCGGCACATCAACGTCCGGCTCGGCATCGAGCAGCGGGCGTCCGTTGACTGCAAGGAAGCGCTCCATCGCCAGGAAGGCTGACCGCTTGTTGCCGTCGGGAAGCGGATGGTTGCGCGTCAGCCGCTCGACCAAGACCGCCGCCTTCTCGATCAGAGTCGGGTACGCCTCGTAGTCTCCGAATCCTGAACGGGGCGCGGCCAGCGCTGAATCGGCAAGACCGATATTCGGCAATTCAGCTACCTGCTCCGGCTCGAGACCAAGAATTTCTGCGGCAATGCGGCAGTAGTCGCCGAACTCGAGGTAGTAGACCATGTTGGCTCGGCGCCGCTATTGACCCAGGCGCCGGAGCGTCTCGGCATGCTTCTTTATCGCCGCGCGAAGTCCACGCCGCTGCTCCTCGGGCGTGCCGGGAAGCCCGGACTTCAGATCGGGCTTGGCGGTTGACTTGCTCCTTGGAGTTGTCTGCGCCTGTGGCTCCACGGCTCTTATTGTTGCAGCCCGGATTCCGTCCCCGAAACATGTCCCCCACTCGGCGGTTCTAGACAGGACCCGGCTGAACCAACTGGGCGTCGGCTCTCCGCTAAAGTCTTTTTGGTGCAGGGGCCCGCTGGGAGGCCGGGACGGTCGCTGTTCCCACGAGCTTAGGAGAGATATGAGGCAACGACTCGCGGTCCCGGCTTTGGCGGCGGCTCTCTGTTTCTGCGCGACGGCGGCACCGGCGCTGGCGGCCCCCGGCGGCAATGCCCAGGCTGCCAAGAAGAAGGGGAAGAAGCAGGCCAAGAACAAGGTCTTCCTCGTCTGCAAGCACGGCTGCAAGTTCCACAAGATCCAACGGGGCGTGGACGCGGCCGGCTCCTTCAAGCACAAGCCGAAGAACCGCAAGGTGCAGGCGATCGTCAAGGTCAAGCCCGGCAAGTACGTCGAGGGCATCGTCCTCAACGGCAGCCTGAAGCGCAAGGAATTCAACGGGCTGAAGATCGTCGGGTTGAAGAAAAACCCGCGCAAGCAGATCCTCGAGGGACAAAACGCCAAGGGGGAGCTGGGGCCGGCGCAGAACGGGATCGAGGCGGTCGACGTCAACGGGCTCGTGATCCGCAACCTGTGGGCCCGCAACTACGAATCGAACGGCTTCTTCATCCACGCCGCGACGCAGGCCCACCAGGAATGCAACGGCTACAAGATGGAAAACCTGCTCGCCTCCGGCAACCGCTCCTACGGCCTCTTCGCCAAGGGCTGCATCGGCGGCAAGATGCTCCACTCGAGCGGCTGGCACCAGGGCGACTCGGCCTTCTACGTCGGCGAAACGCCGTGCGACACCACCAGCTGGACCAACCACGGCTCCGCGCCGAAACCCTGCCAGGCAAAGCCGAAGTGGACGGTGCTGCGCAACGACGACAGCTTCGAAAACGTGCTCGGCTACTCAGGGACCAACTCGAAGTACGTGAAGATCGTCGAATCGAACTTCTACGACAACGGCGCCGGGGTGGTGCCCAACACGCTCGACAGCGAGGGCTATGAGCCGAACGGCTGGAACTACTTCGAACACAACAACGTGTTCTGGAACAACTACAACTACTTCCTCGCCGGGTCGTCGTTCAAAACGGTCTCGGCGGGACTCGGCGAATTGTCCGGCCTGACGATCAACTACCCGACCGGATCCGGCTTCCTCCTCTACGGCGGGGCCAACAACGTCGTCCGCCAGAACAACGTGTTCGGCAACTACAAGTGGGGGATCGCCTCCTTCTCCGGCCCGGGCGAAGCCTTCGTAGCCAACGAAGGCAACGACGCCAAGAACATCAACAACCAAATCCTCGAAAACTCGATGGGCCGCGCAGGGGCCGACCCCAACGGGGAATACGACTTCCTCAACGACGCCACCGGAGGCGGCAACTGCTGGGCCGGCAACAGCGCTGGGTCGAGCTTCGCGCCGGGTACCGGCGCCGTGCCACTGGAAAAAATCTACCCAGCGTGTCCGCAGGCGCAGGTGCTGGCCGACTCGGTACCGAGCCTCAACCTGGCCGCGGGGATCCAGGTCATCCTCACCGAAACGAGCAACCCCTCGACGATCCTCGGCTACGCCGGCCAGAGCCCGGCGCAGAACCAGCAGTGCTCGTGGGTGCGGCCCGTCGCGTCACATCCGGCGTTCGAAGGCTTCACGCCGGTCGAGGTCGCGGCGCAGCCGGGGGAATTGACGTGTCCGTGAGCGGGCGGAAAGCCAAGCTGGCGGCGGCCTGTCTCGCCGTGGCGTGCCTGGCGGGCGCTGCGGCGCCCGCCCAGGCCGGCAAATCGCCGGCGCCGAAGGTCGTCACCGTCGCCGACTTCTACTTCGGCCCCAGCGCGGTGAAGATCAAGAAGGGCGGCAAGGTCAAGTGGGTCTGGGCATCGACCAACGTCGAACCTCACGACGTCCACCTGAAGTCGGGTCCCAAGGGACTGAAGAAGAAAGGCACGTACTCGACCAAGACGACGGCGGTGACCAACGCCAAGTTCACGCACGCCTTCCCGACGCCCGGCACCTACAAGTTCATCTGCACGATCCACCCGACGAAGATGAAGATGACGGTGACGGTGAAGAAGTAGGCCACCGGTGAGCTTCGGGCCGACCGACCGCCGCAGCTTCCTCGGCCTGGCCGGGGCGACGTTCATCTGCACGCTGGCCGGCCAGCGGGTCGACGCCGGCCGCGGGCAGATCGACGTCGCGCAGCTGTCGAACGGGGTCGACGTGCCGCCGCGGGTGGCGGCCGCAAACGGCAGCGGCCCTGCCAGCGAGGCGGTGGCCGCCGCGGTCGCCAGCGGCGCCAGGGTGCGCGAGTACTGGATCGCCGCCGAGCAGCGGAGCTGGAACATCGTCCCCAGTCACCGCGACCAGATGATGGCCGCGCCGGTCAAAGGGCGCTCGACCTTCCAGGCCTACGCCTACCGTCCCTACTCGGCCGACTTCGGGACGCCGCTGGGGCCGGCGACGGTGCCGGGGCCGCTGATCGAAGCCGAAGTCGGCGACACGGTCCTCGTCCACTTCCGCAACAAGCTGACGGCGCCGGTGACCGTCCACCCCCACGGCGTCTTCTACTCCAACGAAATGGACGGCGCCTACAAGGGCAAGTGGACCGACCCGGGGGGCTTCGTCCAGCGCAACCGCACCTTCACCTACCTGTGGGAATGCCGCGAAGGGACGGAAGGGACCTGGCTCTACCACGACCATGGGCCGATGGACCCGCTGCCGGTCTTCCGCGGGCTGTTCGGGCCGCTGGTCGTGCGCCAGGCGGGGGAACCGCGGCCCGACCGCGAGTTCTTCCTCGCCTTCCACACCTGGGACCCCTCGACCACCGGGCTGCGCAACATCTACTACTGCATCAACGGGCGCGCCTACGCCGGCAACACGCCGACCCTGGAAGCGAAGGTGGGCGAGCGAGTCCGCTTCCATGTCTACGGCGTCGACAACTTCTTCCACACCTTCCACCTGCACGGCCACCGCTGGACCGAACCGGACGGGACGATCGTCGACAACAGGGGCTTCGGCCCGGCCGACTCGTTCAGCTTCGAGATCGTCGAGGACAACCCGGGGCGCTGGTTCTACCACTGCCACGTCTTCCAGCACCTGCACCAGGGGATGAACGGTTGGTACGTCGTCTCCTGATCGCGGCGCTGCTGGCGGCGCTGGCCACCGCTCCCGCCGCGCACGCGGCCAACACCCGCGTCTCGATCTCCAACTTCGCCTGGTCGAACCCGCGGGTCGAAATCGACCTGGACGAGAAGGTGATCTGGGACTGGATCGGGCCCGACCTCGCCCACTCGGTGACGGGGACCTCGGCCAACGCCCTGGGCTGGGACTCCGACCCGGGGACGGACGCCCCCAGCCACCAGCTCGGCTACTCCTTCACGCTGCAGTTCTCCCAGCCGGGCACATACGCGTTCCAGTGCAAACTGCACGCCTCCGTGCGCGGCGAGGTGGTCGTCTCCGACGTCCCCGGCGATCCCAACTCGGACCCCGGGCCGCAGGCACCGCTGCAGCTCGACGTGAAGAAGCCCACCCTGGGCACCGTGAGCCTGAAGCGACAGCAGATCCACGGGCGCGACGGGACCACGACCACCGCCCAGATCAGCGAGCGCGGCACGCTCGAAGCCGAATACTTCCGGCTGCGCCCCAAGGGCGGCCGCAGGTTCAACGGCTACTCGAACTGGAATGCGTTCATCGGCATCAACCGCTTCGCCCTCGGCGCCCACGGCAAGCACTTCAAGGCTCGACCCGGCCGTTACCTGGCCGTCCTGCGCGCCACCGACCTCGCCGCCAACAAGTCCAAGCCGGTGCGCAAGCGCTTCTCGATCGTCGGCCGATAAGGAGGAACTCTCAGCAGGAATTCCTCACCTTCGGATGCAGGACGAGGCCCTTGCCGTTCTGGCCGTCCATCTTCGCCGTCGCTCGATTGACTTTTCGGCAGAGGTTGACGCTGTTGACCAAGAGCCCCTTCTTGCCACCCTGCATCGTCAGGATGAACTTGGTCACCGGGGCGTCGGGGACCGACTCGAAGGTGGTCCTGATGCCCCCGTTGACCGAGTCGATCCTGCCCACCAGGTCGACCTCGACTTGGCCCCGCAGGGCCGCTACGAGATCGGGGAGCAGGTGGTTCGAGGACCTGAGGTAGACCGGGCCTTCCAGAGGCTGGTCCAGGAGCGGCGTGAAGGCCCTGGCGTAGCCGTAGATCGAGTCCGCCGGACAGGCGTTTGCAGCGAACTGCACCCGCGTGCAGATGGTTTTGATGTGCGCGTTCTCGAGGAACTCCGAGCGGGGCAGGGCCACGGCTGCGCGGCCGATGTTGGCTTCGCCACCCCTGGCCTGGAGCACGGCCCTCAGCCTTGGGTGCTTGGCGCGTTTCGTCCCGCCGAAGAGGCGTAGGCTCAGTTTCGGCGCGAAGTCGAGGCCACGACAGCCTCCGACTTGGAAGCGGTCGGCGAGCGGCGCGATCAGGTTTGCCAGGGACAGAGCTTCGCCGCCGATCGACATCGGTTCGCAGTTGGTGGGGTTGAGCGTGAAGTCGGGCCTGTTCGCCTCGACCGAGATGCTCCGAACGTCCAGCGGAATGCCCTGCAGGATCGTCGGGATCGGATCCGACTTGACGGTGACCTGGGTCGTTTCCAGGTGGACGTAGAGCGCTGCCCTGACCACCACCGTGCCCAGGTCGAACGGCCCCGCAACCGCGGGGGTGACAACGACCAGGCTGAGCGGCGCGCCCTTGTAGGGGCCGGCCAGGTAGACCTCGCCGTGGACGTAGACGGGGCTCGAGCCGGCGCCGACGCCGACGTTGGCCATTCCGACCCGGCTGGCGTTCGGGCAGGACGGAGCGGCCTGCTCGAGCGCGCCTTCGCCGGGGTTCCCTCGGCTTTCGGCCTGTTCGATGGCCGCCTGCGGGCAGTAGGGGATTCCGGCCAGCTTGCCGACCAGGCCCGGGGGGAGGGTGACGTTCAAGCCACGCAGATTCTGTGAGCCGTCTTCGCGCGCCAGGTGCGTCACGAGGGGACTGAAGGAGCCGGCAAGCGGTGAGAGCGTGCCCGCCGAGAACGAAGGCGCATGGGGTTGCGCGGCTTCGTTTCCGGCGCATGGGGCGCCGCCCGGAGCGGTGCTGACCGCAAAGGAGTCCGACGGGGTGGCGTCGGGGCCGGATTCGGGCGCCGACCACGGTTTGAGGTCGGTCGTCGTGGTGTGGTCGCCGCAGGTGCCTGGGGTGCGGAGCGGCGCCCGCGGGCCGTTGAAGAATTCGACCGTGAAGTCTTCGAAGGGGATCTGCGGGTTGTCGTCGAAGCGGGTGGTCAGCTGGCCCGTGGTCGCGTCAGGCACGACGTGGCCGGCCAGCTTCACCACGACGCCGCTTTGCGGATCGTCGACAGCGATGTAGATGGCCAGCAGCGAGCCAAAGGGATTGTCGGTCTGGGTGGCCACATAGACGGCGCCCTTGACTGGGTGGTCGAGCAGCGGCGTGTCGATCTCGACCGAGCCGATCTTGGAGGCGTCGGGGCAGTGGGCCGGGTTGGAGCCGTTCAGTTCGATCTGGGCCGGGGAGCAGCCGGCGAGGCCGTTTGCCGAGGCGGGGTTGACGGTGACGCCCTCGGGTAGCGTCACGACCGCGTCGCGCAGATCGGCCTCCGCCAGCAGGCTCGGGTCGTCGTTCTGGGGCAGGTGTAGGTTGAAGCGCAGCCCGCTCGGGCTGTCGGCCACCGTGCTCTGCGGCACCGCCGAGATCATCGGGCTGAAGTCGAGTGGGGCGCAGTTGACCGGAGCCGGTTCGGTGGAGGTCGAGCCGACGAAGGCGCCCGGGTCGGTCCAGGTGTCGAAGCTCATTTCCGTGGCGAGCGGCGATTCGCACGAGGTCGGCAGCCTCAGGAACGGTCTGGCAACCAAGCCGGCTGGGCAGTCGCCGAGCGAGTAGGTGGGGTTGCCGTTCGTGTTCAGGCAGCTGCCACGCAGCCGGTCGTGGCTCGGGTCCGAGGGAACGCCCCATACCGTCACGTCCGCCGCCGTCACCCGCTGCACCTCGGTTGTGTTGCGCAGCAGGGCGGTGATCCCGTAATCGCCGCCTGTCCGAACCGCCGTGTCGATGTAGAAGGGAGCGCCGAGCACCTGGAATCCGAGCTGGGCCGGCATCCCTGGCGGTGGGACGAGGTTGTATAGCGGCACCGGGATCGTGTTGCCCCTGCCTTCGAGCTGCTGGACGAGGACCAGTCCGACGGCGGAGCCGTTCGGGCATTCGTTGACGGTGACCACCGCGCCGAGGGGTTCGATCGCATGAGTCGTGTTGAACTGCTGCGCCGTGCAGCGCGAAACCGCGGTCGGGTTGCCGATCAGGCCCGGCGGCAGCGCCACGTTGACGTCCTTGATGTCTCCTCCGGCCGGTACGAATTCCGCGGTACCGCCAGGTGCGCCGTGCGTCGTGTTCACCGCGAAGCTGGTCGTGTACTGGTATGGATGCGAGGCGGCCTGTCGGGCAGGCAGACCGTCGACGCCCAGGAGGGTGGCGCGGAAGTCCATCAGCCCGGAGGAGGCAGGTTTCGTGCTCGCCGCATTGTGGGAGGTGGTGGAGGCTGACAGCGCACCGCCGCCCTGGACCTGCGCGTGGTTGGCAAGCGTCGTGCCTTCCGCTTCAACCGCCGTCGAAACCCGGATCAGCAGGCGGAGCGCTTCACTCGGCTCCAGCAGCGTGGGGTTCGAGGCTTCGGGAAGTTCTTCGGGAATCGTACAGCGGATGATTTCCGATTCGCCGGGTTTTTCTGTGGCGCATACCGATTCCACGAGCGTGGAGCCGGCGGCGGGCAGCTTCACCCCCACTTCTTTCGCGGTCAGGCCGGCGGGCAGGGTGTCGGTGAGCGTGATCGGGCTGCCGTTGGTGATGGCGCCCCCGACGTTGACGACCATCACTTCGTATCGGTAGATCCCACTTTCGTCCCCAGGCGTGAAGTTGGTCGGCACGGCAAGCGAGCGGATGCTCCACGCAGGCGCCGGACTAGCCGCCGATGCAGAGACCGTGTAGACGCTAGCGAGGACCGCGGCGATGGCAACCGCGCCGAGCATGCCTTTGCGCCCGGTCACCGTGCGGCCCTCCGCGTGTGGCGAGGAATGCAGCGGATTTTGCCGTGACGCCGAACCTTACGCTTGCCCTTTGCGCAGTGCCTGCCGTGGTGCCGGGGGGAGGTCTTGACGTTGCCCTCGCCGACGAAGCCGGAAGTGGAAGGCGAACTGGTGGTCGGAGCGGCCTGGGTCGGCCGACACGCTTCGCCGGAGCAAATCGGTGGCGGAGGCGGCGGAGGCGGGAAGCCGCCGCCGGAGCGCGCGTCGTAGACGTCGTAGCGTTCGTCTTCGTCGGCCGGGTACAACCTCTGACGCGTGGAGACGAACGTGTCGCGACCGTCGGAGGACGCGTCGAGGAAATAGGAGTCGGCCCCGCTGCGCCCCGAGGTGATGAAGTAGAGGCAGCCGTTCGCGCTCGAGCTGAACGTGTCGCTTTTGGAGCTGCAGCTTCCCACACCCTCGCGCTCGAACTCGTATACGTCCTGATTGCCGTTGAGGTCACCAAGGGCAAGCGCGTCGAAGCTGAGGAAGAAGAGTCGTCCACCGTCGTCGGAGAGGTAGCGCGGCTGTTCGTAGGGGGTGATCCAAGAAGACAGCCCGGAGGAGCCAATCGGCCGGGCGCCGGAGGGATTGCAGGAGGCGCAGGCCAGCTCGTCGTCGTCCGCGCTGTAGAGGTAGACCTGACTGGCGGGTTTGCCGCTGCTTTGGTCAGCGTTGTCGAAGCCTGTCAGGCTTGCCTCCGACATAAACGCCAGGTGACGGCCGTCAGGCGTGACGCGGGCAGTCTGTTCCTTCGGCACGCCGCTCCAGCTCCTTTCATCGGCCCCTGACAGAGTGCCGATGAAACGCACCCCGTCACCGGCATGCCACACGTACAGGTTCGGCTTTTCCGGTTCGGCTTTCTCTCCTCGACCGTTTTCTTCTTCGCCGCTGAGGACGCCGTTGGCGGCGAAGTAGACGTAGGAACCGTCGTCGCTTGCACCGAGCACTCCCCGGACCGCAGGGGGATCGGCGCCCGGCGTGGGATCGACGGTGAGGTCGGTGAGCTCTTCGCCCGGTTCGGCGTCGAAGTCGTACTCGTAGAGATCTCCCAGAGTCCCGCCTCCCGTGCTTGCACCGGGCGTGAGTTCGTTCGGGTCGGTGAAGAAGACCTTCGAGCCGTCGTCACTCGCAGCCCAGAACCTGCCTTCGCCACTGGGGCCAGGACCGCCCTGCGACGCGTCGAGCTGGATGGTGTCGGTCCCGTCGAGGCGCGCCAGCAGCTGCGTGGCTTCACCCGCTGGGGCGTAGGTCCAGAAAATGCGGGAGCCGTCGGCGGAGATCGCGTTGCGGACGATGCTTCCGTTCATTTCGCAGCCGTTGCCCTGTCCGGTGCCGACCGCACCAAAACTGGTTTGCGGCGCGGGCTGGGCCGGGGTGCCGCCGGGCAACACGCTGACCAAGCTCAATTCTCCCGCATGCCATTCGTAGAGGCTGACCCCGGGCGCTTCGGGGGCTTCCGGCGTGAGCGCGCCGGTGGCGACGAAGATAACCCGATCGAAATTTACGGAAGCGCCCGCGAAGCTGACGCAATAGTGTTCGGGGTCCGGGGTAAGCGGCGTTTCGGTGGTCAGGGCGAGCAGTTCGCCGCTGCCGTTGTCGCGCAGGTAGAGGTTTTCGAAGCCTTCGACCGCCCCGGAGGCGAGAACGGGTTCCTTCTGGATCACGGCGCCGAATGAGAGGTCCGCGGAAAAGCCGCGGAAGGGGTCGCGCGTGTAGCCTTCCTGATCCGGCGGGGTGATGTTCTCGGTCGACCATCCCGTGGCGCCGCGTTTGGAGAGGTAGGTGCTGGCGGCCGGTGCGCTCTGCGCGTTCCCGAATGAGGTGAAGGAGGGGTAGGCGATCTCTTCACCCGTCACTGCCGCCTGCAACGGCGTGACGCTGAAACCGGGGTCTACGAGACCACCCGTGTTGCCCGGGGCTCCGAGCTCGGCGCTGTTCTTCTCTGGCGGCGAGACCATCTCGAAGGCGCGTCCGTCGGGCAGCGCGAAGGCGGCGGGGAGGTATGTCTCGAAGGTGCGATCCGGGCCGAGCGTGGTGCCGCTTTCGCTGACCGCGACGAAGCGGTAGTGGTAGGTGGCGCCGGGAGTGAGCCCTTCCAGCGTGACATCGGCGGTCGGGTAGAGCTTGTCGCGTTCCCCGTTGAGGGGCGCACCGGGAGGTACAGGCTGCTGGGCGCAGGGGTTGGATTCGCAGTCGCCGCCGCCGTACTCGACGTAGTAGGTGGTGGGGAAGAAGTGGGGGTTGATCTCGGCCTTGACCACGGCACTGGTCGTGCCTACCGAAGCGGCGTACTCGGCGCCTATCGTCGGGGGTGTCGATGGCGGGGGTTCGAATTTCGTCGGCAGCGGGCCGTAGGCACGGATGTAACTGTTGCTCGGCGTGGCGTTGGTGATGTACACGTCGCCGACCGTGTTTGTGCCTATGCCGGTTGATGCTGTGAACTCCCCTTCCCCGAAGCTCGCTTTCTGTTCCCCGCTGGCATTGAACTTGAAGACTTCGGGGGGGCTTTCGCCAGGCTGGTCGTCGACCTCATAGAGATTGCCGGAGGGATCGGTGGCGAGCGCCTTGGGGAGGACCGCTACCGATTCGCCTTTGCCGTTGACGGCTTTGGCGATGGTATTGAGGACAGTGCCGGAGGGGCTGAGCTTGCGGATGCCGGGGACCAGCGATTGTTCGTTGGCGACATAGAGGTCGCCGGAGGGGTCGACCGCGAGACTTTCGACGAAACCGGCTCCAGGAAGGGAGATTTCCGAGTTGAATGTCCCATCGGGGTTGAATTGCTGGATCCGGTTGTTGTCGCCGACGTAGACCGTGTTCGACGGTCCGATCGCGATGAAGCTGCCGATTTTCCAGGCTCCGAACTGGCCCTGCCCGGCGCCGGTGGTGCCGGCGCCGCAGACGTTGCCCGCTTCGAGCTGGACTTTGGTGCAGACGTTTTCTCCGGTCGTTTTGTTTACTTCGCCGCCGAACATCAGGACAAAGGCTCCTGAGGAGTCGAACTTCTGGACGCGGCGGTTTCCTCGATCAACCACGTAGACGTTGCCCGAGCCGTCGACCGCCACGCCGAGTGCCGATTCGCCACCGAGCTGCCCGGCACCACTTCCATTGAGGCCTTTGAAGCAGGTAGCCGTGCAGGTCTGCAGAGCTGCCGTGGTCCCGTCCGCGACGCCCCAGCCGAAGGCCTTGACGAACTGACCCCAGGCAGTGAACTCGCTGATCCGCCGATTCCCAAGCTCGGCTACATAGACATGCCCGTTAGTGGGGTCGGTGGCGACGCCGCGGGGGTTGGTGAGTTGACCCGCCCCCGTGCCAGTTGGCCCGAATTGCGCGAGGAATTCCGGGCCGCCCGACGCGGCCGCTCGGGCTGCCGTAAGGGTAAACAGCGCGGCAACCGAGAGTAGGACAACCCAAAATACCCGTTCCCTCATTCATCCCGAGCATAAGGTATGGCTTAGTAATTGTCAATATACATACGCGTATATTTCTCGATGCGCATACTGTGAAATGGCACCAAGCAGCGAGAGGCCATTTTTCATGACCCCACGCTGCCCACAACACCTGATGTGATCGATCAGGTTGTTATCTGAATACCTAGCCTATTTAATGAAGGCACCTACTAATTCTTCGCTTTCGGTTTCAGCATCTGCTATAGCCGTGCCAGAATATGTACCGTCTTCTTTTTCACCAAGCACAGTACAAGTGCCAGCTGCCGTGTATTTAATTTTCGACACATTGGCGGCTACTTTGACTGACTTCGGGACTGTCGCCAGATTCGTGAACGTCACCGAGGAGAGTGGTCCCTGTTCGCCGACCGAGATCTTGCAACCGGTCGCTTCGAATTCGATCTTTTTACCCGCTGGGCAGAGTACGTTGACCGTCCCCGTGAATGGACCGGTTCCTGTCGGTTGGTTGAATCTATACGTACACCCATTCATGTTGACGGCAACATTGGCAACCCCTAGGAACGTACATTCGCTATATGCCGGTAACACCGTCACTGTTTTCTGTGGAGATGTGACGAATTCCGTTCCCGTGAACGTGGCTTTTTTGCATTCGATGGTGCCGATGATGCCAGCCGTGAATTTATGGGCGCCTTCGTTTTTCGCTATCACTCTGGCCGTGCCTTCGGCTTCGTGGAAGAATTCCGCCGCCGAGGCTGCCGAAGCCGCCACCGCGCTCATTGCGAGCACTGCGACGACGGTGAGACCAAACATCTTGACTGATCGCATTATGATTTCTCCTTCCGGCGGGTATCTCCGCCGGCGTTGAGTAGCGTTGGCGCCGGGGCTTTCTAGGAACGTCTCGGCGCCAATCCCTGCCCGAGCCTTTTGGACGGGGCGTCTCTACCCGAGCCGGAGAGCGCTAAACGGGAGCTTCAAATAATCGACAGTAGTCGACATCCCCTCGATTTCTCCCTGCAAATCCCAGCACGCCGCATTACCGTTCCGCGCGGTTTCGTGCGGACGCGCAACTGAGGAGGCTCGGGCAAAAGCCTCAGCCGCCGTCGCCTTCGAACTTGTAGCCGACGCCGCGCACGGTGACGACGAGTTCGGGGTGCTGTGGGTCGCGCTCGACCTTCTGGCGGAGATTGGAGATGTGGACGTCGCAGGCGCGCTCGTCGCCGTCGAACTCGGTCTGCCAGAGCTCCTCCATGATCTGACGGCGGGGGAAGACCTCGCCGGGGCGGCTGACCAGCAGGCGCAGGAGCTGGAACTCCGAGCGGGTGAGGTTGATCGGCACGTCGCGGACCAGGGCGACGTGCCGGACGAGGTCGATCGCGACCGGTCCGGCCTCGATCCGCACCGCCTGGTTGAGCGGGCCCCGGTCGAGCTCGCGGCGGCGCAGCTGGGCGCGCACGCGGCCGAGCAGCTCGCGCACGGAGAAGGGCTTGGTGACGTAGTCGTCCGCCCCGACCTCGAGGCCGACGACCTTGTCGACCTCGGCGTCCTTGGCGGTGAGGACGATGATCGGCACGGCGCTGCGCGAGCGCACCTCGCGGCAGATGTCGAGGCCGCTCCGTCCCGGCATCATGATGTCGAGGATCAGCAGGTCGTAGTGGACCGTGTCGCCGCTGACCTTCTCGGTGGCCTCGTTGCCGTCGCGGGCGACGTCGACGTCGAAGCCGTCCTGGGCGAGGGCGTAGCCGACCGACTCGCGGACCGAGGGCTCGTCGTCGGCTACGAGAATGCGTCCGCTGCTCATCAGGCGACCGGCGTCGGGCTGGGTTGTGCGACGGGGAGGCGGACCCAGAAGGTGCTGCCCTCGCCCTGGACGGAGGAGGCGCCGATCTCGCCGCCCATCACGGCGACCATGCGGCGCGCGATCGCCAGGCCGAGGCCGAAGCCTTCCTGCTTGCGCGTCTCGCTGCGGCGGTAGAAGCGCTCGAAGACGCGCTCGATCTCGTCGGCGGGGATGCCAGTTCCTGTGTCGATCACTTCCAAGATCACGTCGGTGTCGCCGTCGCGGCGGCCGCGAACGGTAACGGTGCCCGGCGGCGGCGTGTTCTTGAAGGCGTTGGTGAGCAAGCCGATCAGCACCTGGCGCAGCAGGGTCGGGTCGCCCTGGGCCGCCAGGTCGGGCTCGCACTCGACGACGAGCTCGATGTGCTTCGGCTGCTCGACCGCGGCGACGACGTCGCGGATCGCCACCTGGACGTCGACGACCTCGGTCTCCCCCGCCCCCAGAGACTCGACCCGGGCCAGCGTCAACAGCGACTGCGTCAGGCGGTTCATTCGCTCGGCGTCGTCGCCGAGACGGCTGAGGAAGTGGTCGCGCGCCTGCGGGTCGTCTTTGGCGCCGCTCTGCAGGACCTCGATCGCGCCGGAGATCCCGGCCAGCGGGTTGCGCAGCTCGTGCGCGGCGTTGGAGACGAAGTCGGCTTCGGCGAACTCGCGGCGCATCTCCTCGGTGCGGTCGCGGACGACCGCCAGCACCGCCCGCTCGCCGGGAAGCGAACGGGCCTGCATCGCGTAGGCGCGGTCGCCGATCCGCAGCGCCGGGTGGGCGGCGAAGCCGACGTCGGCGGCGCGGCGCAGCTGCGGCAGCATCGCCTCGGGCGGCTTGCCGCCGTCGAGCAGCTCGACCGCGACGCTGTTGGAGAAGCGCACCGGACCGTCGTCGTCGACCACCATCACGGCGTCGGTGAGGCCGTCGAAGATCGCCTCGAGCTTGTTGCGGTCGGCGGTTAGGACGCCGAAGCTCTCCTTCAGCGAGGCGCGCATCGAGTCGAGCGCCCGGGCCAGGTCGCCGATCTCGTCGGGTCCGGAGACCTTCAGCGGCACGTCGAAGGAGCCGGAGGCCATCTCGCCGGCGGCCTGGGCCAGGCGGGAGACGCGGTAGGTGATCGCGGCGGCGATCAGGAAGCCGGCGAGGACGCCGATCGCGACGGCGACGACGAGCGCGCGCCGGTTGTCGCCGAATAGGAAGACGGCGAAGGCGGTGATCAGCGAGACGGCGGCGAAGGCGCCCGCCAGCCACAGCCGCATGCCGATTCTTCTCATGAGCAGTTACTAACACAAAACGAATCGGGGCCGCATGGGAGAATCGGCGGGTGCGAACGCTGGTCTTTATTCCGGCCTGGAACGAGGAGGACTCGGTCGCGGCGGTGATCGCCGGGGTGCGCGGCGCGATTCCCGATGCCGACGTCCTCGTGATCGACGACGGCTCGGGGGACGCGACCGCCGAGCGGGCACGTGAGGCTGGCGCGCTGGTCGCCTCCCTGCCCTTCAACCAGGGGCTCGGCGCCGCCCTGCAGACCGGCTACCTATATGCGCTGCGCGAGGACTACGAGTGCTGCGCGCACCTCGACGCCGACGGGCAGCACCCGCCGGCCGAGGTCGCCAGGCTGCTGGACGTCGTGTGGGGCGACCGCGCCGACCTGGTGATCGGCTCGCGCTACCGCGACCCGGGCAAGGCGCGCAGCGACGACTACAAGCCGACGATCTCGCGGCGGATCGGGATCGGCGTCTTCCGCTTCTTCCTGACGCTGGCGACGCGCCAGCGCTTCACCGACACGACCAGCGGCATGCGGGCCGCGAACCGGCGCGTGATCAAGCTCTTCAGCGAGCGTTACTCGCCCGACTTCGCCGAGATCGAGTCGCTGCAGCTGGCGGTGCGGGAAGGGCTGCGGGTCGAGGAGGTGCCGGTGCGAATGCTCGAGCGGGTCGGCGGATCGTCGTTCCTGACGCCCCTGCGCTCGGCCTTCTTCATCTTCAAGGGGATGATCGTGCTCCTCGTCGGCCAGTTCCGGCCCACGCAGGCGGAGGCGGAGCGATGAGCGCGCTGGCGCTGGCCGCAGCGAGCGACAGCCCCAAGGTCCACCTCACCGCGCAGACGCGGATCATCGCCGCCGTCCTGGCGCTCGCCTTCATGGCGCTGGTGCTGGAGCTGATCCGGCGCGACAGGCTGCAGGAGCGCTTCAGCGTCGTCTGGTTCGTCGCCGGCCTCGGCATGCTCGTCGGCGCCGCCTTCCCCGGGTTGCTGACGTTCGTCGCCGACGCGATGGGCGTGCGCGACACCAACGTCGCTCTCTTCTCGATCGTGCTGCTCTTCCTGCTCGGCCTGGCGCTCAACTTCAGCGTGACGATGTCGCGCCAGGCGGCCCAGATAACTCGGCTGGCCCAGGAGAGGGCCCTGGAAAAGGTCCGCGAGCAGGCGGGCTCAGGCCAGAACGGCAGCGAGGCGGAACGAGAGCGCCTCGAGAGCTAGCTCCTCGGAGACGTTGAGGTCGAGGCGCTGGCGGGTGTCCTCGACCAGCTCGACCGCGCGGCGGGGACGGGACGGATCGAGGTCGGCGGCATCCCGTCGCAGCTCGTCGAGGCGATCGCGGTTGAAGACCGCCTCCTCGGCTCCGGCCGCAGTGGCAGCGAGGTCCCGGTACCAGCTCCCGGTCAGATCCAGGCCGAGATCCAGCACCTCGGTCCGCCGCCGCCGCCCGGCTCGTTTCGCTTCGTCGGCTATGTCCTTGGCGCTGCGCTTGATCCCAGCCTCGGCTTCTTCCTCGAGCGCCTTGCGGGTCGCCTCTTCGGCCTCCTCGCCCGCCGCCTCTGCCGACGTGAGCATCTGCTTCCAGTCGAGGACGCCGGCGCGCAGCCGGCGGCCTGCCTCTGTGAGCAGGAAACGTGCCTGGTCCAAGTCGCCGGCCGAGAGGCGGGCGGCCGCCGCGACCTCCTCCGCGGGCCCGTCGAGCCGAGCTTCGACGGCTTCCGGAGGCAGCGGGGCGAAGTCGATCGACTGACAGCGGGAGGCGACGGTCTCGAGGAGCTGGGCGGGTTCGGAACTGAGCAGGATCAGGTGGACGAAGTCGGGTGGCTCCTCCAGCGTCTTCAACAGCGCGTTCTGGCTCTCGTCGCGCATCTGCTCGGCGGCCTCGATGACGAAGACGCGCTTCTCTCCCTCGAAGGGCCGGTAGGAGGCCGCTCGGATCACCTTCTCGCGCACCTCCTCGACCATGTGCTGGGCGCCGCGCGGGGTCAGCCAGACGAGGTCGGGGTGGGGCGACGGGTCGAGCATCGCCCGCCGCCGCGCGTCGTCGGGATCGGCGGCGCCGACGGCGAGGATCTCGGCCACGAAAGCCCGCGCCGCGGCCGCCTTGCCCGCGCCGCGCGGCCCGCGAAAGAGGTAGGCGTGGGACGGGCCACTCGCCAGCGCGGCGCTCAGCGTCACCCGCGCCCGCGGCTGGTGCTCGGTTGCTCGTTGAAGACTTGTCTGCGTCATGCGCCGAAAATCCTTCAATCAATCTCGGAGATCCGGGCACGCACCGCCTCCATCACCCGCTCGTGGACCTCCTCGACCGTGCCGTCGCCGTCGACGACGACGACGCGGTCGGAGGCGATCTTGGCGATCTCCTCGTAGGCCTCGGCGACGGCGCGCTGCAGCTCGAGGCCCTCGGACTCGAAGCGGTCCTCGCCATCCGTACGCCCGATGCCGACCTCGGGGTCGACCCGCAACAGCACCGTGAGGTCGGGCCAGAGGCCCTCGGTGGCGGCGTCGGTGAGCGAGATGACCTCGCCGACGCCGAGGCCGCGGGCGGCCCCCTGGTAGGCGACGCTGGAGTCGGCGAAGCGGTCGGAGACGACGTCGCGGTCCGCCTCCAGCACCGGGCGGATGACCCGCGCGGTGAGGTCGGCGCGGGCGGCGAGGAAGAGCAACAGCTCGGCGAGCAGGTCGAGCTCGACGCCGGGATCGGCGAGCAGGCCGCGAATCCGCTCGGCCGCGTCGGTCCCGCCGGGCTCGCGGATCAGCAGCGTCTCCGGGCCGAGCGCCTCGGCCAGCAGCTTCGCCTGCGTCGACTTCCCGGAGCCGTCGATCCCCTCCAAGGAGATGAACAACTCGGCGCTACCTCAGCTTTTCGCCGCGGCCTTGGCGCGCTTGCGACCGCGGGTGGCGGTGTCGGCTTTGCTCGTCGCGGCCGCCGCCTTGTCCTCGTCGCCCTCGGGCAGCGGCTTCTCGGCCATCGCTTCCTTGGCGGCTTTCGCCGCTTCGCGTTCGGCGCGTTTCCTCTTCATCTCCTGCATCGACTCGCAGTCGTCGTTGAGGCAGAGGTTCCAGGGACGGCCGCGGAAGGGCTGGACTTTCAGCCGCGGCGTCTCGCCGCAGATCGAGCAGCGTTCCTCGAGCTTGAAGACGTCGCCGCGCTGCGGCAGCGGGAAGGTCTGGTCGCAGGAGTCGGGGTCGTCGAGGACCCAGCCGCTGCAGCCGACGAAGCGCTTGCCCGACTTCTTGGCCCGGATCACCCGCAGCATGTGCGGCGAACCGTCCTCCTTCTTGCGCCCGGCTTCTTCGCAGACCTTGCAGGGGCCGAGGATGCGGTCCTGGTCCATGCCCGCCCAGACGACTTTGGCGAGGTCTTCGCGGCTCTCGTCGATCTCGCTCCAGGTGCCGTGCAGCAGTTCGCGGCTGTCGCCGACGACCTTGTCCTTGGTCATCTCGCCGGCGGCGATCTGGTCCATCTCGGCCTCCAACTGCGCGGTCATCTCCGGCGTCGCCATCCGCGGCACGTATTTCTTGAACGCCTCGTACATCGCGATCCCCGTCTCCGAGGGAATCGGCGGGTTGCTGTAGACGTAGCCGCGGTCGAAGAGCTTCTTGATGATGTCGGCGCGGGTCGCCTTGGTGCCGAGGCCGCGCTCCTCCATCATCTCGACCAGCTTCGCCTGCGAGATCCGCGAGGGCGGCTGCGTCTCCTTGTCGACGATCCACGGCGTACCGTCCAGCTCCAGCGCCTGGCCCTCCTGCAGCGCCGGGATCTCCTCGTCCGAGGAGCGGGCGTAGGTGTAGATGCCGGCAAAGCCCGGGTCGACGACGACCGAGCCGCGCACGAAGTAGGTCTGCGAGCCGGCCTCGATGTCGGCGCGGGTCGACTCGGTGATCATCGGCGGGCTGAAGGTGGCGAGGAAACGGCGCACGACGAGCTCGTAGACGCGCTTCTTGGGCCCGTCCAGCGCACCCGGATGGATCGCCTGCGTCGGGTAGATCGGCGGGTGGTCGGTCGTCTCTTTTTTGCCGCGGGTCGGCTGCAGC
>Ga0268264_10001661_pt1 | contig 20508 bp, 18 predicted proteins | sample KBSSwiS32_FD_190357 | JGI IMG/M metagenome (GOLD analysis project Ga0268264, IMG submission 190357) | Switchgrass rhizosphere microbial communities from Kellogg Biological Station, Michigan, USA - KBS Switchgrass S3-2 (SPAdes) (version 2) | ecosystem: Host-associated > Plants > Roots >...
TAGTTGGAGGACTGGGTGCCTCCGGTGATGTACGCGTTCCCGGGGCCATCCAGCGCGACGGCGGAGGCGGTGTCCGCCTGACTTCCGCCCACGTACGTGGAATAGACGAGCCCGGTGCCCGCCGCGTTCAACTTGGCGACGAACCCGTCGCTGGGGCCGCTGCCGTAGGTGCTCTGGACGGCGGAGACGACCGGGAAGCCACTGCCGGTCTCCCCGGCGATGACGGCCTCCCCGGCCGAGTCGACGGCGATGCCGTACGCGTGGTCGATGAACCCGCCGCCGAGGTACACGGAGTACAGCAGGGTGCTCCCGCTGGGGTCGAGCTTCAGCACCACCGCGTCCGTCGAGCCGTTGTAGCCCTGGATCCCGCCGACGGTCGGGAACCCGTTCTGCGCGTAGCCGGCGGCGTACACCGCGCCGCTGGAGTCCACGGCGACGGCCTCCAGCCCATCATCCCCGGTGCCGCCGATCTGCGCCGAGTACACCACCACCGGATCCACCACCACCGGCCGGGCGCGGTCGCGCTCGCCGAGCGCGATCGCCACCGCCCGGTCTCCCTTCACCACGTACTCCGCGGCCACCGGCCGGCGCTCGCCCGCGATCTCCTGGTAGGCGATGGGGCGGCGGAGCGTCAACGACCGGCCGCCGGCCGTGAGCAGGAGGTCGCCGTCCGGGCGCACCGCGACGCGGTCCGCGCCGTCGAAGGCGAGGCGGAGGTGGCCCGGGTCGGCGGTCGGGGCGAGGACCATGTCCAGCTCGAGGTGCCGCTCGGAGCCGTGGTAGCGGAGGTCCACGCCAGGCATCGCCTCCCGGTAGAGGACCTGGCCGTAGGTGGGGATCCCGGCGATCCAGCGCGACGGGTCCGATCCGAGGAAGTAGCTGGTGATCCCCGGCAGCGGCTCCAGCGCCTCGGGCTTCCGCGGGTGGGCGCCCCAAAGGCGCATGCGGACGGCGTGGGCGCGGTCGAGGCGCAGCGTGAGCGCGCCCTTGGCGAGGAAGCCGGCCCCGTCGCGGCTGCGGGTGATGAAGTCCACCGAGGGAGGGGCCTGGCCGCGGTTGGGCTCGAACGAGACCGGGAGCGAGTCCCAACCCGCGCGCGCGGGAGCAGCCAAGGCGAGGGCGACCAGAAGGACCGGACCCATGGGTCCAGGCTACACTCCCAGCGTGTCCTTCCGCGTCGAAACCCGCTACACCCGGACCGCTCGGCTCGACTGGACGGACGTCGTCACCTGCCCACATTGCGGCGCGAAATGGAAAGGTGGCGTCGTCTCACGCGGGAGCGGCAGCGACCAGACATGGCATGGGATGGGCGCGGAGTCGGCGTACGAGAACGCGGGCATCGACGCGTTCTCGCGGGCCGTTGACGCGGGGAAGGCGGCGCTCCTGCGCGCCCGCTGCCCGCGCTGCCACAAGCGCGGCGGCGGCGTCGTCTCGCTGGCGATCAAGGTGGTGCTCCTCTACGGCTTCCTGGCCGCGCTGTTCATCTGGGTCTCGCGCGAGATGGGCCATGGCGGGATGTGGAACGGAGGTTCGAGCGCCGCGCTGCCTCCGGTCCTGATCGCGCTCGCGCTGGTGATGGTCCCGCTGACCGTCTCGGGCGTCCTCAGGTCGGTTGACCGGCGCGTCCGGGCCGAGCCGATCGAGGAGCTCCGCTCGCAGCCGGCGTTTCCACCCGCCCCCGAACCACGGCAGCGCCAGGCCCTCCCCGGCGCGCGCATGCCGGTGAATGCCGCGAGGCCCGCGCGCGCGAACGCAGCGGCCCCGGCTCCAGATCCCGCTCCTCGCGCCCCGGCCGACCCGGACGGGCTGGAGCTGGACCTGGATCGCTCCTGGAACAAGAAGGGCTGATCTACCGAGGCGACAGGGCTTCGATCTCCCGGACCGCGAGGGCGGCACCGCCGTACCGCCTCGCCGCGAGCGTCTCCCGCCACCGGTTGAGGTTGGCGCGGATCGATGCTCCATCCTCCAACGCGGCCACGAGCCGCTCCGCGGTGAGCTCCTCCGGCGTGATGAAGTCGCCCAGCCCGAGCGCTCGGAGCTGGCGCGCGTTGAACTCCCGCTCCTGAAAGGTGGGGATCACCAGCGACGGGACGCCGGCCTGGATCGCCGCCATGCAGCTCCCGTGTCCCCCGTGGTGGATGAAGAGGCGGCTGCGAGGGAGGAGCTCCCCCAGCGGCGCCCAGTCGCACACGCGGATGTTCGGCCGCTGGTACGGCCGCAGGTCCACGTCGTCCTGCCCGAGCCCGATGGCGACGACGGCGTCCACCGCCGTGCCCTGGAGCGCCTCCACCACGCGCTCGAGGATGAGCTGGCCGGAGTTGCCCGCGCTGTCCTGGAGCTTGCCGGTGTAGACGACGACCATCGGCCTGGGTGTGGAGGCGCCGCCGGCGCCGTCCCATCGCAGAGGGCCCAGGTAGCGAGCCGCCGGGTCATCCACCGGATCGAACTCGGGGAAGCTGGGGAGAAACGTCAGGTCGCCGCGGTTGAGCTCTTCCATCCTGCTGATCGGCGCGGCGCCGTACCGCTCCAGCACCGCGTTCACCGCGGGCGTCGCGCGCGGGTAGTCGTCGCTCCGGCGCGGGTCCCACCAGTCGATGCGCTTGCCCGCCGGGTGCCAGCAGGACTGGGTGAAGCAGACGAGCGGGAGGCCGGTGACGCGGGCGATCACCTCGGTCGGCGGGCAGAACTGCGTCAACAGCAGGTCCGGCTCCAGCTCGCGGACGACGCGCAGCCGCGACTCGACGAGCGCCGAGAAATACTCCGGGTCCGCGAAGCCGAACCGGCCCCAGTAGTGGTCGAGGTCGAACCACCGCCGCCCCTTCGGCGTCACCACCTTCGGCGGGCCGACCTCCGGGTAGGGGATGAGCTCGTACCCCAGCCGCCGGAGCGCGTCCGCCGCCCCGTGCGAGATGCTGCACGCGATCCGGAAGCGCCCGCGGTCCAGGCGGTCGAGGACGGGCAGCACCTGCGCGAGCGAGCCGAACCCGCCCGTCATCGCCGCGTAGATGGTCGTTCGCCGGGTCACGAGAGCCGCACGGCCTTCTTCCGGTAGAGGAAGTCCGCCAGGTAGCCCTCGTGGGGATCCAGCGGGTCGTAGCCCCGCTCCGCGTGCGCGCCGGCGAACACCTTGTGGATGGAGGGGTCGCAGCAGAGGCGCTGGAGGAGCTCCGGGTCGCCACCCAGCACGCTCAGGACCAGCGCGTCCCGCGAGAGCTCCAGCACCCGCGCCTCGTCCTCCGCCTCCGCCACGGTGATGAACGGGAACGGGAGCTCCAGCCCGAAGGCGCGGCTGCGCGGCTGCTTCACCCACAGCACGGTGGGCAGGAGCGCGTTCTCCAAGAGGCGTGGGCGGCCGGTGACGTCCTCCACCTCTCCGCCGCGCACGAAGGACTCGATCACCGCGTCGATTTGCCGCGCCCGCTGGGGATGAAACAGCGCGAGGGGTCCGGCGCTCCGGACCCGTTCGGCCACGCGCTCCGCGAACGCGCGCCCCCGGCGAACGGCGATGACCGAGGTGAGGCCGGTGCACGTCCGCCCGTGGTTCCAGATCATCCGTCGCGCGGCCACGCCGACCGCCGCCTCGTCCCAGTCCCCGCAGACCAGCAGCTTGCTCCGCCCGTAATGGATGAGGTGCGTCTTCTCCGCCCGGGCGTGCCTGGCCAGGCTCTGCGGCAGGATGACCTGGTCCACGCCGTCCAGCAGCCGGCTCCACACCGCCTCCTCGCACGGGAGGAACTGCACGCAGGCGGCGAGCCACGGGGCGACCGCGCGGATCGCCTCCACCAGCACCAGGTGCGTGAACGGGTCCTCCTCGGGCGGGACCAGCACCACCGGCCGCTTCAGCGCGAGCGGGACCAGCCAGTACACGCAGATGGTGGGGATGTTGCCGGGGAGCTTCACCAGCAGGCTGCGGCCCGCCGGGAAGTAGCCCACCTCCCTCCCCTTGATGGCGTAGCGATGCGCGTCCAGCGGGTGCTCCTCGGACGCGGGGAGCTGGACGCGGGTGATCTCCTCCATCCGCTCCAGCAGGTCCGCCATCTCGCCGATCTCCGCGCCCACCGTCTCCGGGGGCAGGCCGGTGGACGCCGCCACGGCCGCGACGTACGCGGGCCGGGAGAGACTGCCGAAGCGCCACTCGTCCCGCCGCAGCAGCGCCCCCGCCTGGGCGAGCGCGTCGAGCACCTGGCGAGACGGCGTGCGCAAAAGCGCGATCAGCTTCTCGGGCGCGGCGCGCAGCAGCGCGTGCGTCTTCAGCAGCGGGACCTGGGTCAGCTCCGCCAGGCGCTCGCCGCCGATACCGTCGATCGCCCGGACGTCGAGCGAGTGGTACGGCTCACCCTCCAGGATGGCGGGGATCCGGAGCACGGCGCCCACCTTTAGTAGACGCCTTCCGCCTCGTTGCCGCCGATGGACTTCGGGCTGTGCGGGTCCCCCAGCCAGTCCCACGGGAACCGGTCGCGGTGCTTCCCGAACGGGCGGACGCGCGCGGCCCGGTCCCGCTCCACGAAGCCGGGGATGAGCTGGTCGTCCGTGAACCGGAAGCAGCGCACGTCCCCCTCCTCGCCGTACCCGACCGTCTGGCCCTTCTCGTCGATCGCCTCGAGCACGATGTACGGCTGGCTCGGGATGTAGATGACGCGGTGCTCGTCCTCCGCCTCGTAGGGCTTCTGGTAACTGATGCCGGAGACGGAGGTGCCGTAGATCCCCACCACCGGCTTGCCGGCGAACAGTTCCTCGCGCAGCGTCCGGTGCGTGTCGCGCGACATGGCCAGGCCGGCGTGCACCACCGCGTGGAGCTTGCGCAGGTGCTGGACGTCCAGGTACCGGGGCAGCATCTCCAGCAGGGTGGCGGTGCAGAACATCACGCCCACGTTCTGGTGCTTGATGATCGGCTCCACCTGCTCCCAGATGTGACGGATGTATCGCTCGACGGCGGCCTGGTTCCCCTCCGCCAGGTGGACGCGGACGATGCGCGGGTCCATGTCGATGCAGAAGATGCGGCCGCCGCGGTTCTCGACGATGGAGATCAGCAGCCGGCCGGTGGTGTGCGGGCCGGTGGGGCCAATGAACAGCCAGTTCTCGCCGCGCGGGACGCCGTGCAGGTCCAGAAGCTCGTCGGAGAACGACAGGATGCGCTCCCAGTACGCGTCTCCCCAGGTGCCGCGCTTGGCGATCCCGGTGGTGCCGCCCGTCTCCGAAGCCCACAGCCAGCGGGCGCGCTGGAGCGTGGCGCGGGGGATGAACTCCTCGATGGGGAGCTGGCGCAGGTCCTGCTCGTACCGGGCCTGCTGCTCCCGGTTCTGGAACGCCAGCAGCCGCCGGAACGAGTCGAAGGACCCGGCCTGGCCCGGCCGGACGCCCAGCTCGTTCGCCCTCCGGAGCCAGTACGGCGCCCCCTGCCTGGGGTCGAGGTGCAGGCCGACGATCTCTTTGAGGTACGCGCCGTCCAGCGCCCGCAGGTGACCGCGTCCGTTCATGATGACAACCCTCCTGGGTAGTGGCCGTGGTGGAAGATGTCCTCGTGCATCCGCTCGATGGCGCCGCGGTAGCCGCCCTCGCCGCCGAAGCCGTCGCGCAGGTGCTGCGACAGCCCGGTGCCGCGGTGCGCGCCCAGCTTGGTGCGCCAGGTGGTGGCGTCCGGCAGCCCGCCCACCATCATCTGCCGCGCGTAGAACTTGTCCCAGCCCATCCGGAGCTTGAAGCCGGGCGGGACCTGCAGCGCGCAGCGGATCACCTCGCGCTGCCACCACGGGTGGTACGGCCGCACCCCGTACTGCAGCGCGGCCAGGGCGCTGAACTCGTTGGACCGCTGCGTGCGCTCCAGCCCCTGGAGGAGGTCCGCCTGGAAGCGCTGGAAGCTCTCGCTGTGGGTGACCCCGCCGCCGTTCAGCAGGTCCGCGCCGTAGCCGGAGAGGAAGCGGCGCGGCACCGGGGCGCGCTGGTACAGCTTCTGGTACAGGCAGTGGGCGACCAGCGCGATCTCCACCGCCTCCGGCTCGATGAAGTGGAAGAAGCGCACCACATGCGGGACCTCGCGCCGCAGCTCCTCCGCGGTCACGTGGACCTGCTCCAGCGGGATCCCCAGCGCGTCCGCCGTCTGCCGCGCCTGGGCGTACTCGTCTCCCCACTCCGTCCCCAGCGTGTACGCGGTGAGCGGGCACCCGACCTTGCGGACCAGCGACGCGACGGTCGCGGAGTCCACCCCGCCCGAGAGCGCGATGTAGACGCGGGCCTCGCCCGCCACCCCTCGCCGCACCGAGCGCTCCAGGCAGCCGTACAGCTCGGCCATGGAGCGCTCGAGGTCCGCGTGGATGTCGCGGGTCGGCTCCAGGAGGCTGGGCCACCGGCTCGCCTGCACCTCCAGGGCGCCGCGGCGGCTCCGGGCCACCAGGCGCCCCCCGTCGGGCAGCCGCTGGACGGACTCGAAGAAGGTCAGGTCCGGTCCCCGCCCCCGCGCGTAGCGCACGTCCAGCCCCGACGCCCGCAGCAGGGGCCGCGCCAGGAAGAGGTCGTTGAAGACCACCAGGTGCCCGCCCGGCGCGCGCAGGAAGTAGATCGCCTGGGTGTTCATGTCGCTGCCGCAGACGTCCAGCGTCGCGCCGTCGATGACCGCGGTGTTCTCCACCGGCTCGCTCGCGGGCGGCAGGAGCGAGACCGTCTCGAAGGAGATCGCCGTCCGGTCCGGGCCGGCGCGCGGGAGCAGCGCGCCGTCGAACGCGCCGAACCAGTACTCCCCGACCTGGACCTCCAGGCACCCGTCCAGCTCCGGCCGGAGGCGCCGGGTGGAGACGAAGAAGGACCTCCGCAGGTGTCCCATGGTCAGTGCCCCTGGACGATGCCGCTCATGAAGCGCTGCGCGGAGCGGTCGCGGAAGGCCGCGCGGTGCACCGCCTGGCACTCGGGCACGATCTGCCGCAGGCCGTCGATGAAGGACCGGTTCATGGTCCGCTTGGTGGCGCCGTAGGAGACGCGCGGGTACGCCGTCAACCGGGTGGCGAGCTCCTGCGCCCGGTCCATCATCATCTCCGGCTCGCAGGCCGCGTTGAGCAGGCCCAGCCGCAGGGACTCGCGCGCGTCGAGGCGGTCGCACTCCACGACGATGCGGGTCATCTGCGCCCGCCCCAGCATCTTCTCCAGCATGTACTGGCCGAGGACGCAGGCGATCCCGTTCTTCAGCTCCGGCATGATCAGCTGGGAGCGCTGGGTGCCCAGCCGGTAGTCGCAGCACAGCGCCAGCTGGAAGCCGATGCCGATGGCGTAGTGGTCGAGCGCCGCCACCGTGGGCTTGTCCACGTCGAGGCAGGCCACGTACATGCCCACCACCTCCTCGATCCAGCGGTCCACCTCCGGCCCGCCCTCGAACTCCTTCACCTCGTTGAAGTCGCCGCCCACGCTGAAGGAGCGCTCGCGCCCGCCGCAGAGGACCACCGCGTGGATGTCGGGGTCCTCGCGGGCGGCCCGGAGGAGCTGCGTCACCGACCGCTCCATCTCCGCGCTGAAGGGGTTGTGCGGGTGGGAGGCGTTGAAGAGGACGGTGAGGACGTTGTTGCGGACGCGGCGGACGACGGACTGACCTGGCGAGCTTTCCATCTCAGAGCCTCCTCATGCCTTCAGGACCCACTCCACCGTGCGGGCGACCACCGCCTCGGACCACGCGGCCCGGCTGAAGAGGTGGTTCGCCCCTTCGATCTCGCAGAGGTCGAACCGGGACCTCTGGTCGCGCAGCGCCTTCAGCTCCTCCTGGAGCCCCAGCGTGTGGACGTCCCCGGTGCCGAAGACGAAGAGCTTGGGCACGTCGTGCGCCAGGACCTCGCGCGGGTCGAGGTGCTGGTTCGCCTCGCGCAGGTAGTCCACGCCCAGGTAGACGCCGAAGAGGGGGAACACCAGCTTCCGGGTCGCGGGCTCGATCTGCATCTTGCCCCGCTCCCGCGGCCGGAACGTCTCCGTCATCGACCGGATGATCGGGTTCCACAGCGCGACCGCGGCGACGTCCCGCCGGCGCTGCATCACCTGGTGCACCACGCGGATGCCGTCGCTGTAGCCCAGCAGGACCAGCTTGAACGGCTCCCCCGCGTGGCACCCCGTCACGAAGTCGACCACCGCCAGGGTGTCGGCGACCTTGGTGGCGATGGACGTCTCGTGGAACTCGCGGCTGCTCAGCCCGCACCCGCCGTAGTCGAAGCGGACCACCGAGACGCCGTCCGCGACCGCCTGGTTCGCCAGCAGGATCGACAGCCGGTGGTTGTCCACCCGGTCCCCGTTGAGCCCGTAGGCGAGCAGGATGAGCGGGCTCCCCGGGGCCCGCCGGGGCGGGAGGTGGAGCATCCCGAGGATGGTGCGGCCGCCCTCCTCGATCTGGATCGGGATCTCCATCAGGCGAGCGCGCAGCGATCGAGCGCCCACTCCGCCAGGCGCGAGATCGCCGTCCGGTGGAAGGCGGGGTTGCGGGGGAGCAGCGGCCGCCGGTACGCGGCCAGCCGCGGCGCGGGCATCGAGTCGTCCAGGCGCAGCGCCGCCGCCGCGTCGGGGTCGCGCTCGTCCTGGACCAACCACAGGGCGCAGGCCGGCGAGATGCGCCGCAGCGCCGCCAGGGCGTCGAAGCTCGCCAGGCCCTGCAACAGGCGCGGCGAGACGCGCATCCCGTGGAGGTTGTACGGCACCGTCCCCAGCGCGTTGAGGAGGCACAGCGCGGGCTCGGCGAAGTCCGAGTGTCCGGTGTAGTCGCGCCCGGGGAACAGCTCGGCCGCGTCGGCGGGCGCGGCGTTGCCCGCGGGCGGCACCGCGCCCGTGGGGAGGAAGTAGGGCGCGACGCCGGCCACGCCCGCCAGGTCCCTCCCGGCCGCGGCCTCCGCCAAAAGCGGCGCGGCCAGGCCCCGCCCGATGCAGAGCAGCCCCTCCGGGAAGCGCGCCTGGTAGTGGTCCAGCGCCAGCGCGATGTCCTCCCGCAGCGTGTCCAGGTCCACGTCCGCGAAGTCGCCAGAGCTGTCCCCGTGCCCGCGCGGATCCACCTGCGCCACGAACAGGCCGCCGGCCGCGAGCTGCCGGGCCAGCTTGCTCATGAAGTAGTCCGCGTCGCACATGGGGTGGGAGAAGCCGGCCCACAGCACCGCCGCCCCCACGGGGACGGGCTCCGCCGGGCGGTGGTGGACCGCCAGCAGCCGTACGTCTCCGCGGATGAGCCACCGCTGGTTCAACATGGGCTCACCGGGCCGCCTGGAGCGAGCGGTCCACGCACTCCACCAGCTGCCCGAGCGAGGCGTCCCTCATCCGGGTCAGGAGCGAGTCCTCGGTGAACTCGAAGCTGAAGGCCTCCTCCAGGTACACGAACAGCTGCATGAACTGCAGCGAGTCCAGCCCGAGGGCCCGGATCGACGTGCCCTGCTCCACGTCGCCAGAGAACAGCAGCTCCTGGCGGAGCACCCGGACCACCTCGTCGTAGATCGCCTGCCTGGTGACCATGGGTTACCTCGGTGACTGGGGAGTGGTGGCCGCGCGGGCGGCGTCCTCGGTGTGCGTCAACAGCTCCGGGCCGCCGGGCGCGCCGTGGCCGGGGATGACCACCAGCGGCGCCAGGGCCTCCAGCTTCTTCACCGCGGCCTCCCAGCCATCCACCTGGGCGTCGCCCAGGTAGCCCAGCCCCGCGGTCGCCGCCCGGACGACGTCGCCCCCGTACAGCACGCGGCGGGCGGGGAAGAAGACCGCCACGTTGTCGGGGGAGTGCGCCGGGCCCGGGTAGATCACCTGGACCTGCTCGCCGCCCAGATCCAGCGCCAGCCCGGCGCGCGCGTCGAAGGTGTGCGCCGCCTGGACGGTGCGGGTGCGCTCCATGGGCTCGCGCAGCGGCGCGCCCACCGCGCGCGCGGTCATCCGCCGCACCTCGGTCGCCTTGGTCCCGATCAGCTCCTGGGTGAGGTCGCTGGCGTAGGTCTCCACGCCCTCCTCCTGGTACGCCTCGTTGCCGGCGGTCCCGTCCGGGTGGAAGTGCGTGTTGATGGCCAGGATCCGCTTCGGGTGGAACGCCTCCCGCAGCCAGCGCACCATGGCCCGCGTGGTCTCCGTGTCGTAGGGGGACGAGGCCAGCACCAGCGACCCGTCCGGCATCCGGACCGCGGCGATGTTGGCGGGCGCGATGCCGGCCTCGTGGGTCACCACGTACGCGTCCGGCGCCACCTTCTGGATGGTGAGCGCCAGCCCGATGCGCTGGGGGCCGGCGCCCGGTACGACCGAGGGCGTCGCGCAGCCCTGGACCGACAGGAGCAGCGCGGCGCAGCACCAGCGGATCGTGGTCGCGACCTTGCGCATAAAGGGGTGCCCCATCATTCGCATTTCGATACATGAAAACAACGGACGGAACGCGCCAGTGTCGCGCCTGCGACAGCCATTCATGGAGAGTGCGGTTCCAGACAGGCGGTTGATACCTTCGTCCCCTTGGGCGAACGCTTGCGCTCGACGTACCTTCCGGCCGCCCTTGCACCGAGTGTTTCACCGAAAGGGCGGCACACTGACCGAAGCGCAACACCTACCCGCCACCTGCGACAGAGGGATTCGAGTATGGCCAAGCTCCCGGACACCATCACCCAGAAGATCCAGAGTTACTGTGACAACCGCGCGGCGGGCGACAGCAACCTCAGCCAATCGCACATCTACAAGCAGCTCGTGGACATGACGAACAAGTTCCTGCAGGGGGGCTCGGGGCGGAAGGACGGCATGGACATGAAGCAGAAGGTGCTGGTGCTGCTGGGCATCCACGCCACCCACGGCACGGACCAGGCGATCCACTTCTCGGTCACCGGCGCGCTGCAGGCCGGCTGCTCCCCCGAGCAGATCCACGACGCCCTGGAGCTGGCGCTGCTGACCGGCGGGGGCCAGGCGGTGGCGCGCGTCCAGTTCGCGTCCAACGTGCTCGACCACTACCGCGGCGCGGCCGGCGGCGGCAAGGCCATCATGGCCTTCGCCGAGCACGTCCAGAGGGGCTGAGCGCGGACCCGGGCGAGGGAGGCGGCCATGCGACGGATCGACTGCCTCCTCATCGGCCACTACGCGCTGAGCGTCAACAGGCAGGTCCAGCTGGCGGAGGTCGCGTTCGGCAAGGACTCGCTCTACTACTTCGACGCGCTGGAGAAGACGTTCGTCCCCTACCAGGGGAAGAACTACACCAGCTCCCAGCTCTACAACCTGTTCTACAGCGGCGCGGCGGGGGACCTGTCCTTCGACCACACCACCTTCGAGCACTCCTTCAACACCGCCGTCGCCAACATCGGGACCTACCTGGCCCGGAACGGCTTCACCATCGACTTCGTCAACACGTTCAACAAGGGCCGGGCCCAGCTGCCCGACCTGCTGTCGAACAACGACGTCCTCACGGTGGCGATCACCACCACGTTCTTCATCTCGGCGTTCCCGGTGGGGCAGATCGTCCGCTTCGTGAAGCGGCACAACCGCCGCGCCAAGGTGGTGGTGGGCGGGCCGTTCATCCGCAACCTCGTGGCCACCTACCGGCAGGATCCGGTGGAGCTGGCGCGCGTCCTGGACGGCATGGGGGCTGACTACTACGTGGTCAGCGGCGAGGGGGAGGAGACCCTCGCGCGGCTGATCCAGGCGGAGAAGGGCGGCGCGCCGGTGGACGGGATCCCCAACGTCTACCAGCGCGCGAGCGGCGGCGGGTACGCCTTCACCGGCGAGAAGGTGGAGGAGGGCGCCTTCCGCGGGCACACGGTCGACTGGGGGCTGTTCCGCGACCACATCCCGCAGCTGGTCAACATCCGGACCACCCGGTCCTGCCCGTTCGACTGCGCGTTCTGCGGGCTGCCGGTGGCGGGCGGGAAGTGGCGCTACGTCCCGGTGGACGAGCTGGAGCTGGAGCTGAAGGCGCTGCACGACAGCGGCCGGCCGTCGGGGATCTTCTTCATCGACGAGACGCTCAACTACCCGCCCGCCCGGTTCAAGGAGCTGCTGCGGATGATGATCCGCAACAAGTTCCCCTTCAAATGGGAGGGCGAGCTCCGCTGCAACACGCTGGACCGCGAGGCGGTGGAGCTGATGGCGGAGAGCGGCTGCCAGATGGTCCACCTGGGGATCGAGTCCGGCAACCAGCAGGTCCTGGACCAGATGCGCAAGCGGGTGAAGGTGGCCGACTACCACCGCGCGCTGGAGCTGCTGCACGAGCGCGGCATCATGACGTCGGCGCTGATCCTGGTGGGGTTCCCGGGCGAGACGCAGGAGACGTTCCGGGACACCTTCGACTTCATCGAGACCGCCCGGCCGACGTTCTTCCGGGTCCACCGCTGGTTCTACGACCACGAGACGCCGGTCCACGAGAAGCGCGAGGAGTACCGGATCAGCGGCGGCGGGTACGTGTGGCGCCACTCCACCATGGACTCGGCCGAGGCCCACCGGCTGGCCACGGAGCTCTCGCTCAACGTCAAGGGCTCCATCCACACCGACGACTACACGATGGCCTTCTACCTGGCCGCGCGCGGCCACCCCAGGGCCAAGCTGCTCTCGTTCCTCCGGTCGTTCGACCTCGCGGTGAAGGAGAAGTGCCGGCCGCGACCCGACCCCCGGCGGATCGAACACCACGTCAACATCGCGAGGACGGCGCTGTCATGACCATCAGCGGGAAGAAGATCGACTGCTTCCTGGTCGGCCACAACGAGATCGGCGTCAGCCGTCACAACCAGCTGCTGCGCCTGTTGTACGGGAAGTCCTCCAGGAACTACCAGGAGACGGAGAAGTACAACCTGAGCCACATCCGGTGCGGGGACGGCTACTACTCGCCCTCGCAGGTCTTCAACCTGGTCCAGCACCAGGACGGCGCCAACGCGGAGATCGCGGACACCTTCCCGCTCACCATCGCGTACCTCGGCTCGTACCTGCACCGGAACGGCTTCCGCTTCGAGTACGCCAACGCGTTCCACAGGGAGCGGGACCGGGCCAAGCTGGCGCACCACCTGGAGCGCGGCGAGGTCGCCACCGTCGCCATCACCACCACCTACTACCTCACGATGATCCCGGTCCTGGACATCGTGAAGTTCGTCCGCAGCTACGACCAGGACGTGAAGATCATCGTCGGCGGGCCGTTCATCCACAACCAGGTCAAGCAGCTGTCCGGCGAGAAGCTCCAGTGGCTCCTGGAGACCATCGGCGCCGACTACTACGTCAGCTCCAACGAGGGCGAGGCGACGCTGGGGGGCCTGCTCTCGGCGCTCAAGCAGGGGACCTCGCCGCGCGGGACGAGCAACGTCTGGGTCAAGGAGGGCGGCCGCTACGTCTCCGGCGAGCTGGCGCCGGAGGCCAACGACCTCAACGCCAACCCGGTGGAGTGGTCGCTGTTCGCCTCAGACATCAAGGACATCGTCAACATCCGCACCTCCAAGTCCTGCCCGTTCAAGTGCTCCTTCTGCTCGTTCCCGGGCGCGGCCGGCCGCTACAAGGTGACCGACCTGAGCGTGGTGGAGCACGAGCTGGACGCGCTCCACGCGATCAACCCGGACCTCGGGCTGGACATCATCGACGACACCTTCAACATCCCGCGGCCCCGGTTCGAAAGCCTGCTCAAGCTGATGATCCGGAAGAAGTACCGGTTCCGCTGGTACGCCTTCTACAAGGCGCAGCTCGCCGAACGGGAGATCACCCGGCTGATGAAGGACGCCGGCTGCGTCCAGGTGTTCGCGGGGTGCGAGTCGGGCAGCCAGGTCATCCTCGACAACCTGGTCAAGCAGTCCACGGTGGAGAAGTACCACGAGGCCTTCGAGTACCTGCACGAGTTCGGGCTGCTCAGCATCGCCTCCTTCATCGTCGGCTTCCCGGGCGAGACCGACGAGACGTACCGCCAGACGCTGGAGTTCATCCAGCAGGCGCAGCCCACGTTCTTCCGCGCCCGGCTCTGGTGGTACGACCGGACCGCGCCGGTGCACGAGGACCGGGAGCGGTTCAGCCTCACCGGCGGCGGGTACGAGTGGCAGCACTACACGATGGACTCCGGCACGGCCTCGAAGATGGCCGACGAGCTCATCTTGAGCGTGCGCAACTCCATCCACGCCACCGACTACCCCATCCCGTTCGAGATGATCGTCAAGGGCGTCCCGGTGGACACGGTGAAGGCGTTCATGAGCCGCTTCCGGGACTACCTCCACCTGAGCCTCACGGACCCGGCGCGGGCGCAGCTCTTCGACCGGGAGGAGGTCCGCCGCGACTTCGCCCGCGTGCTGGGAGGTGAGGCATGGCGCCCATCGACTGCCTGCTGATCGGCCACAACGAGCTCAGCATCGCCAAGAACAAGCGGATGCTCCTGTACCTCTACGGGCAGGGGTCACACGAGTACCGGGACCGCATCAAGTACAACCTCTCCCAGCTGGTCCTGGGCGACCACCGGTACTCGCCGTCCGAGCTGTTCAACCTGGTGCGCAAGGCGGAGGGCGCGCCGGCGGGTCAGGACCTCAGCATCATCACCGAGTCGTTCAACCTGGCGGTGGCCTACCTGGCGAGCGCGCTCCACCGGCGCGGGCTGTCGTTCGAGTTCGTCAACGCCTACCAGGAGGAGAAGGAGCGGCTGCGGCGGCTGCTGGAGGAGAACGAGGTCCGTTCGGTCGCCATCATCACCACCTACTACCTGTCGCACTACCCCATCCACGACATCGTCACCTTCGTGCGCAAGCACAACCCGGAGGCGAAGATCGTGGTGGGCGGGCCGTACGTCCTCAACCGCCTGAGCGGGGAGGCGGTCGACGAGCCGACCCAGAAGCTGCTGGAGCTGATCGGCGCGGACCTCTACGTCCGGGACTCGTTCGGCGAGGACCTGCTGGCGGACCTGGTGGCGCGCATCCGGGACGGCGCGGACGTGAGCGACCTGCCGAACCTGTACCACCGGCGCGACGGCGCCTTCCGCTTCTCCAGGCAGGAGGTGAAGGCGTTCGACTTCCGGAAGACCCAGGTGGAGTGGGACCTCTTCCAGGGCCGGCTGTCGCGGGTGATGAACCTGCGGACCGCGGTGTCCTGCCCCTACCGGTGCGCGTTCTGCAACTACCCGCTCTACGCCGGCAAGTACACGCTGTCGCCCATCGAGGTGTGCGAGCGCGAGCTGCGCAACCTGCAAGGGCAGGGCGTCACCCACGTCCAGTTCGTGGACGACACCTTCAACGTCCCGCGGGAGCGGTTCAAGGAGCTGCTGCGGATGATGATCCGCAACGGGTTCGGCTTCCGCTGGAGCTCCTACTTCAAGTGCCAGTACGTGGACCGGGAGACGGTCCGGCTGATGAAGGAGAGCGGCTGCGAGTTCGTGTTCCTGGGGATCGAGTCCGGCAGCGACGAGATCCTGGGCAACATGAATAAGGACACCAGCACCGACGTGTATCGCCGGTGCATCGAGCTCTTCCACGAATTCGACATCATGACGATGTGCTCGGTGGTGGTGGGGTTCCCCGGCGAGACGCGCGACACCTTCGAACAGACGCGCCGGTTCATCGACGAGACCAGGCCCACGTTCTTCCAGCAGCGCCTGTGGTGGTACGACCGCACCGCCCCCGTCCACCGGCAGAAGGACCGGTTCCAGCTCACCGGCGAAGGCTACGCCTGGCGCCACGCCACCATGGAGTCCAAGGAGGCGCACGACCTGGCGGACCGGCTCTTCCTGGAGGTGGAGGGCGCGGTCCACATCACCGAGTACGCGCTGCCGTTCTTCCTGATGGAGCGCGGGGTGACCAGGAAGAACACCGTGGCCTTCCTCCGCGACTACATGCAGTCCAACCGCGACCAGTACCTGCACCCCGGCGCGCCGGCCGACCCCGCGCGCGTGGGCCACATGCTCCAGGCGTTGAGCAGGGAGGCACCGTGAAGCTCTCCGGCAAGGACGTCGACTTCTACGCGCGCACCGGCTGGTTCCTCTCCGACCACGTGGTGGACGAGGCGCTGATCGACCGCTGCGTGGCCTCCGCCGAGAAGCTCTACCGGTGCCGGTACGACCGGATCCAGCCGTGGAGCTCGTCGCGGCACCTCGGCACCTTCGACCGGCCGTACACCGACCGGACGCAGATGCGCGTGGACCAGTTCCCCTCCTTCCACGACGACGCCATCAAGGAGGTGGTCCACTCGAGGGAGATCGCGGAGATCGCCGCCCAGCTCCTGCAGACGGACGAGGTCCGCTACTACAAGGACATCCTGATCGGCACGCCGGCCAAGGGGGGTGACTCCGCCATCGGCTGGCACACCGACGCCAGCTACTGGCCCACCTGCGCCGCGGAGCGGATGATCACCATCTACGTCCCGCTCCAGGACCGCGACCGGCACAACGGGACGCTGCTGATGGTGAGCGGCAGCCACCAGTGGGTGAACCGGTCGTTCAACATCAGCGCCCGCTTCGACGAGTTCGACAAGCTGAGGGAGAAGTACCAGGCGCAGGGCCACGCGGTGGAGCTGTGCCCCATGCCGCACAAGAAGGGGCAGGTGAGCTTCCACTCGTCGCTGGTGGTCCACGCCACCTACCCGAACGTCACCGAGGAGTTCCAGCACTCGGTGGTGTTCGGGTTGCAGGCCCGCGACAACCGATACATCCCCTCGCCGCTCAAGCGGCTGGACCCGTCGCTGGTGGTCAGCCTGAACGACGAGATCGGGCCGCGGCTGCCGGACGGCACCCCCGACCTGAGGAACGACGACTTCTACCCCGTGCTCTACCGCAGGAGCTGACGATGTCGGCGTTCGTCGAGGACGTGCTCCCGGACGAGGCGGAGGTCGCCTCCTACCGCGAGAACGGCTGGCTGCTGACCCGGCTGTTCGTCCGCGACGAGCACCTCGACGCCTGCGCGGCGGCGGTGGACCGGAGGCGGTCGCGGCTGGACGCGTACGTGTCGCACCACGAGGCCGCCGTCCGGGACGTCATCCAGTCGGCGCAGCTGGGCGCCTACGCGGCGGCCCTGATGGGGACGGCCCAGGTCCGCCTCTACCGCGACATCCTGCTGACGATGCCGGCGGGGGAGACCACCGGCTGGCACGTCGACAAGAACTACTGGCCGACGTGCAGCTCGGAGCGGCTGACCTCCGCCTGGTTCTCGCTCTCCGACTGCGGCGAGGAGAACGGGTGCCTGGTGGTGTTGAGCGGGAGCCACCGCTGGCCGCGGCCGCGGTTCGTGCGGAAGGTCCCCATCGGCGACACCGCGGCGCTGGCTCGGCTGTACCGCCGCCGGGTCGAGGACCTGCCGGTGGTCCCCATTCCCCACCGGCGAGGCCAGGTGAGCTTCCACTCGTGCCTGCTGGCGCACGGCTCGCTCCCCAACGCCAGCGCCGTCACGCGCCGGTCGTTCGCGGTGGTGCTCCAGGACGGCGAGAACCATTACGCCCTGCCGGAGGACAGAGCCGACCTCCGGCTCATCGACTTCAACACCAACGACCGGCTGGGGCCCCGGACGCGGGACGGCCTCCCGGACTACGCCGACGCCGCGTTCTATCCAACGCTGTACTCGCGGGCGGGGGTGACGTCGTGAAGGTGCTGCTGGTCTTCCCCCCCAACCCGGACTACTGCGTCCTCGACGAACACTTCAGCTGCTGCGAGCCGCTGGGCCTGGAGTACGTCGCGGCGGCGTTGCTCCCCCACCACGACGTGGAGCTTTTGGACATGCGGCTCGACGGCGGCCTGGAGCGCCGGCTGAGCGAGGCCCGGTTCGACGCCGTCGGCATCGCCGTCCCGTTCACCACCTCCATCGCCGCGGCCAACCGGCTGCTGAAGCGGGTCCACGACCACGACCCGCGGATCCTCCGGCTGGTGGGCGGGCACTACCCCAGCACCACGCTGGAGAAGATCGACCTCCGCTACGTGGACTACGCCGTCAGCGGCGAGGGGATCCACGCCGTGCCCGGCCTCCTGCGCGCCGTCGAGTCCGGAGGAGATCCGGGCGCGGTGCCGGGCGTGGTGGCCGTCCGCGACGGCCGGCCGTGCCCGGGCCCGCGCCCCGGCCTCATCGACCTGGAGGGTTGCCCGCTGCCGGCGCGGCACCTGTCGTCGGCGTACCGGCCGCGCTACTTCCACGCGCACTACCGGCCCGTGGCGCTGATGCGCTTCTCGGTGGGCTGCCCGTTCGACTGCTCGTTCTGCATCCTGTGGAAGATGACGGACCGCCGGTATCTCACCCGGTCCATCCGCTCCATCATGGGCGAGCTGCAGGAGCTGGACTGCGACAACGTCTACGTGGTGGACGACGAGGCGTTCATCCAGGTGCCGCGGATGTCCCAGCTGGCGGACGAGCTCGTGCGCAGCGGGATGCGCAAGCGGTTCCACATGTACGTGCGCTCGGACACCATCGCCGGCAACCCCGCGCTGTTCGAGAAGTGGGCGGAGGCGGGACTGGACTCCGTCCTGGTGGGGCTGGAGTCGGTCTTCCAGGACGAGCTGGACGAGTACCACAAGAAGATCTCCCTCGACGTCGCGCGGCAGTGCGTGCGCGTGCTGCACGGCAACGGCGTGGAGATCCGGGCCAACTTCATCGTCAAGCCCGACTACACGGTGGAGAAGTTCCGGCGCGTCCGGGAGATCGTCGACGAGCTGGAGATCGACCGGCCCACCTTCGCGGTCCTCACTCCCTTCGCCGGGACCGATACGTTCGAACAGGTGAAGGGCGAGCTGATCCTGGACAAGCCGGAGTTCTATGACTGCTACCACACGCTGCTGAAGACGAAGCTGCCGCTGAAGGCGTTCTACAAGGAGTTCGCGGACCTGTTCCGCTCGGCGCAGCAGCGGGACCGCTCGGTGGCGAACAGCAAGATCTTCTACGGCGGGGAGCCCGGCACCTTCGAGTCGTTCGTCGAGAAGATCGAAACGTCCTACCGGTACTACGAGCCCCAGTGAACCGAGCCTGGTACGAAGACCTCGCCCGGAGGTTCGGCACTCCCTTCTACCTGTACGACGGGAACCGCTTCCGGCGGCAGCTTCAGCTCCTGAGGGCCTGCCTCCCTCCGGAGGTGGGCGTGCTCTTCGCGGTGAAGGCCAACCCATTGCCTGGCGTGCTGCGCCTGTTCCGGGACATGGGGTGCGGGGCGGAGGTCGCGTCGGAGGGGGAGCTGTCGTTGGCGCTGGAGGCCGGCTTCGCGCCCGGCGACATCGTCTACACCTGCCCCGGGAAGACCCGGACCGGCGTGGCGCTGGCCCTGCGCACCCGCATCGCCTGTCTCACCGTGGAGTCCCTCGACGAGGCGGCGCTGATCGACTCGGTCGCCGGGGAGCTGCGGGCGTCCGCCCCGGTGGTCATCCGGATCAACCCCGCGACGCCGCTCGCCTCCGCGGCGCTGAAGATGTCCGGCGTGCCGTCGCAGTTCGGGATCGACGAGGAGGAGGCCGGCGCCGCGGTGGAGGCGATCAAGAAGCGGCTGGTGGGCGTGCACGTCTACTCGGGGACGCAGGTCCTGAGCGCGGCGCAGTTGCTGTTCGACGCCCGGCGGACCCTGGAGCTGGCGCTGCGCCTGTCGTCGGAGCACGGCTTTTCGCTGGAGCTGGTGGACCTCGGCGGTGGCTTCGGCGTGCCGTACGAGGACAGCGGTGGCGCGCTGGACCTGCGCGCGCTGAGGGACGGCTATCGCGCGCTGTGGGACCGGTACCGGGAGCGCCTCCGCGGGGTCCGCGTGGTGTGCGAGTCCGGGCGGTTCCTCACCGCCGCCGCGGGCGTGTTCGTGACCCGGGTCCTGGCCACCAAGCAGTCGCGGGGGACGCGTTTCGTCATCTGCGACGGCGGGTACAGCCACCACCCGGCGCCGGCGTACCTCGCGCGGTGTGGCCGGAACCGGTTCCCGGTCGCGGTGCTCGCCCCCAACGGTGAACGGGAGCGCGTGACCGTCACCGGCCCTTCCGGGACCCCGGTGGATGTGCTCGCGCGCGACGTGGTGCTGGACCGGGTGCGGCCCGGGGACCTGCTCGCCGTCGGGCAGTCCGGCGCGTACGGGTACACCAACGCATGCCAGCTCTTCTTCAGCGGTCCGTCCCCGGCGGAGCTGATGACCTGGCGGGGCGACATCACCGTCCTGCGCGAGCGCGGGCGGCTGGAGGCGCGATGAGGGTGGAAGACCTCCTCTTCGACGCCCGGCCGCCGTTGCGCGTGGACGCGTACGAGAGCGAAGATCTGCGTCAGTGGGCGGCGCGCGTCTCGGGCGCGGTGCGCGCGGGAGACACCGTGGCGCTGTTGGCCGAGAACGGCGCCGGGTTCATCGCGGGGCTGTTCGGCATCCTCGCCGCGGGTGGGACGGCCGCGGTGGTGGATCCGCAGCTGCCCGCGGCGGCCATCGGCCGCCTGATGGCAGTGTCGCGCGCCACCGCGCTCTGCGGCTCGGCCGCGGCCATCGCCACGCTGGATCTGCCACGGATCGCCCCCGACGCTCCGTGCGCGGCGGTGACGCAGCTGCCGCGGATCGATCTCGACGAGCTGGGCCGGGCGGCGGGGGAGACGGTGTCCGACGTGAGCACCGCCCTGGAGCGCCCGGCGGCGCGTTCCGCCGACCAGGCGGCTGTCTTCCTGTTTGCGTCGGCGACCACCG
>Ga0268264_10001664_pt1 | contig 20479 bp, 17 predicted proteins | sample KBSSwiS32_FD_190357 | JGI IMG/M metagenome (GOLD analysis project Ga0268264, IMG submission 190357) | Switchgrass rhizosphere microbial communities from Kellogg Biological Station, Michigan, USA - KBS Switchgrass S3-2 (SPAdes) (version 2) | ecosystem: Host-associated > Plants > Roots >...
GATCCCCAGACACCATCGGAAACGGTCACCTCCATGTTGGCCAGTTTCGCCAGTCCGAAATCGAGCAGTTTCGAACCGTTGGAATCTGTGACAAATATATTCTGCGGCTTCACGTCACCGTGGATCATCTGGTTCGTGACGTACGCGGCCTTGAGCGCCTCCGCGATTTCGATCGCCACGCGCAAAGCCATCGCCTCCGGCAAAGGCCCGTCCTGTTCCACGATGGAACTCAGGGAACGCCCTGTAAGGAGTTCCATGACAAGGTAGTAATTCCCATCATGCTCGCCGACGAAATAAATCTGCACGATGTGCGGATGACTGATCGCCGCCGCGTTTTGCGCCTCCCGGATGAATTCCTCTACAAATTTGTTGTCCTGCGCGAGATCTTCATCAAGCAACTTGATCGCCACGTGGCGGTTAAGCGAGGGATCGAAGGCACGGAACACAGTACCCATCCCACCCTGGCCGATCTGGTCGTGCAACTCGAAGTGTCCCAGCTTTACGCTCATCGGTGTGTGTGATTCAAAGGATTTTGGGGGATTTTCAACCGTTAATGACCTGTATATGCCAAAGCGTCATTCATGCGTCAATGTGTTTGCACAAAGATAAATGAAAGTAATTCCACGCAAACCTCTTGCATGAAACGAGGCCTCCGGATTTCATTGATCATCCAGCACCTTGCGTTTTGCAGGGTTGGCATGGGCGCGGTACAGCACCACCACGTTGCCCACCTGCATGACCGGGAAGCTGGAAGTCTTCTCCGCGATGAGCGGTGCGAGTTCCCGCTTTTCCTCCTTGTGCGCGCCAAATTTGATTTTGACCAGTTCGTGCAGCGCAAGGGCTTCATCGGCGCTTTTGAGAAAGGCGCCGGTCACCCCGTCCTTTCCCACGTGCAAAATGGGATCCAGGCGTTGCGCGAGCGCTTTCAAGTGTTTGATCTGCGGATTGGAGAACGGCTTGGTCATTGGCCGATGTTTGCATGCCGGGAGCGCATTGTCATGGAAGATATCGAAGCATTTATCGCACCCTTCCATGACATGTCATGTACATTTACCCAGCCCGGAGGGCTGTCGGAAATTAGCCGGTCGGCGCAAGCCACCGGTCATATGATCGTAAATACGTCCCGCCCCGGAGGGCCGGGGGATTCTTCTTTAAAAAACGGTTTGTCAACTTCCCGTGCCCCTGCCAGAGCGCATGTCCCCCGGCTGCCATCCGGCATGCCTACTGCCGCAGGCGTTCGCTCAATGTGCTGAGATTGTGCCTCACGAGCGCCCCCATGGTCGTGCATGAGAGAAAAGTCTTGTCCTGGTAATGCTCCGCGAGTTCATCGCGCAACTGGTGGATTTTTTCGGGAAAGGAAAGATGGTCGGCGGCCATCGCGTTCAAAAGCATGCGGAGCCGGTCGGAGATGATGTGCGTCCTGCGCTGGATCAGCGCCTGCTCCTCGCGCTGGTATTGCAGCGCCGTGGTCTGGTTCAGGTGCTTCACGCAATAGAGCACCAGGTCCTTGTTATCCTTGAAAAACTGCGGGCGGTAGAAATGCATCCGGCCCTGGTAGGATTGCTGGTCGAAATCCATGGGGCGGATGCGGATCTGCACTTCCTCGACGTCCGGGGTGATGTCCATCACGAAGTTGCAGGCGCGCATGTCCCCCAGCAACCGGATGAAACAACGCTCGTTGAATTTCACCAGTTCCTTCGCAAGCCGGATGATCTTCATGTGCGGATTGTAAAGCCAGTCCTTGATGAAAATGTCGCCGGGAATGCCCGCCACATGCTCCTCCACGAGCGTGTTGCCGCACGTGAGGTAATGCATGCGGTTCGGCGAGAGCAGATGCTCCAGCTCCAGCCCGTACACGCGGGAGGCGTCCGCATTCTTGATGTAATAGTAATCCTGGTTGTCGTTGTACGAATTCACGATGCGGATCCGGAACGGCTCCGAGTTTCCGAAACTGCAAAAATCGATGCGGTCCACATAGAGATGCTTCATCACAGAGCGGTCACCGCCCGCCTTGAGGATGCTGTAGATTTCCTTCAGCCCCTCGTGGATGCGCTCCATCTCAAAAGAGTAATAGAGCACGCTCTGCCACAGCGTATCCTTACCGGTCTTGTCGGTGAGCGGCGTGCTCTCCCGGAAATGGCGCAGGTCGGAATAGGTGACCGGCAGCTTGATCTCGCGCTCATACTTCGCCAGGTATTCGCGCAGCCCGGAGCTGATCGGGTAAACCGGTTTCCTGAGCGTCGTAATCAAGCAGCATCCTCTCTCATGCCCGCAATGTTCGCAGCCCCCGCATTTCCAAGCCAGCAGAAATAAACGCGTCCCATATGTCGCATATGTCTTATACGTCCCATCCCCCCTCCACAATCACGCCCCAAAGGGGCACCCTAACCCCAGCCCAGGGCAACGCCCTGGGTGTCCGATTCACAAGCACAAGTCAGCCCTGTAAGGGCGCCCCAACTCCCATCTCCATGGGATGGCGCAGTTCGTTCATTCTGGCTTCGTCATTCTTTCGGGCTTCGTCATTCGTCATTCGTCATTTCACCCCCCTTACCGCCCACCGCAATTTCGCCGAGGTCGACCTCGGATTCTCCCTTCGCTCCATCGCACTCGCCCGTATCACCTCATCCGCAATCGCCGACCACACCCCATCGCGCAGCCCCGCCGCAAAAGCCTTCTTCACCCGGCGGTCCTCCCCCGAGTGAAACGTGAGCACCGCCACCCGCCCGCCCGGCCTCACGCACCCCGGCAGATTCCTCAAAAAAGCATCCAGCGCCGAAAATTCATCATTCACCGCAATCCGCAACGCCTGGAAAACGCGCCTCACCGACGTCTCCCGGTCCTCCACATTCACGCGCGGCAGCGCCCGCCGCACCGCATCCGCCAGTGAAATCGTCGTGCTGAATTTCCGCCCCGCCAACGCAGGCGCCAGAATGCCCGCATGAGGCTCATCCGCATTTTCCTCCAGCAGCGCCACAAGCGCATCCACGCCAATTTTTTCCAGAAACACCGAGGCCGGCTGCCCCCGCCGCGGATTCATCCGCATATCCAGCGGCCCCTCCGATTTCACCGAGAACCCGCGCGCAGGATCATCAATCTGCATCGAGGAAACCCCCAGGTCCGCAAGCACCGCATCCGCCCCGTCGATCTGCTCCCCCACAAGCACCTGCGGCAATCCCGCAAAATTACTCCGGTGCGCCACAAAAGTCTCCGCCCCAAACCCCAACGCCCGCAACCGCGCCTCCGTCTTCGGCAACTCAATGGGATCGGCATCCAGCCCGATCAGCCGCCCGCCCGGCTGTACATGTACAAGCATTTCCCGCGCATGCCCGCCATAGCCCAGTGTACAATCCACGCAAACCTCCCCCGGCTTCAAGTCCAGCATCGCAAGAATCTCCGCCACCATGATCGGCCGGTGCATCCCCGCCGGCGTCTTCCCCGACGCCATCACCTTCGCCACCGTATCCCCGTAAAGCTCCGGATTCCGCTCCTTGTACTTCTCCTCAAACCGCCGCGGATTTTTCCCCGAATAACGCGGTCGCCGCCGATGAGTCGGCGCAGGAGCGGGAGTGGGTGTAGGTTCAATGCCGTCAGTCATGGTTTTACGCCCACATGCTTGCTGGTTTCCACCCTCACGAAAAGGCAGAAATTCAACCGGATCATCTGCTCTTATGAAAGGTGTCTCAATCGCCTAATGGTTGTCTCGCTAGGATTCGAAAATAGTGAGAAACCCTGTGAAATAGCGGCTTGGCGGGTGGCACGCACACAAATAAGCGCACAAGAATATGAAATACTCATAAGAGAGGCAATCCTGACATTATGCAGCTCCTATTTTGTTTGATGCGCCTGCACTACTTTCTGAATTGCGTCCAGACAACGCTCGCATGCGAGATTGACGAAATAAGCTATGTCCTCATGCGTCAATGGAAAGCCATACGTAAAATAGCGAGGAGAAATATTCTGGAGCGCAATTGAATATCGCAACCGTTCAAATTTGAATTGCAATATTTCTGTATGCGCAAAACTCTGAAGAGGAAGTTTTTTCAGATGATTCCAATGAAAGTTCAGCGAGAGGGATTCTATTAGAGCTTCATCAATCACATAGCGTTCAATTGTTTCGCGCGTTTTGATGACGTCGCCACGCAAATTGTGAGGATTTAGCGCGACTCTCCCTCCTTGCTCATTAATTCCGATGCCCAATGTTTGAATGTAAACCTCTGAAAACAGTCCTTCAAATGCCGCGAATTTTGTAAAAAATGTGGTGAGCAAGGGAAAAATCGAATTTGAGAAAATGGAATCCTTGGCTTCAAAGCTCCATTCCACTGGTTCAGCGATGTGCTGAAGCTCTTGTTTGAGTAGTCGAATTTTCTTGTCGATATCATCAAGCTCCTCGACGGATTCCCCTCTTGCCCCGCGTAAATAGAGCTCTTCAGAGCGAATGACTTCTTCTGCAACGAATTGCACAAATGGCTCCAAATTTCCTTGGTCCGCTGTTCTGAGAGCAAATAAATATTCATCCTTGCGCTCTGTCTTAATGACTACAGGGGGGAACCCTCCCTCCAAAAAAATCAGATTCATCAGTAATCTCGAAAGGCGCCCATTTCCATCGTCAAAGGGATGGATAGCGACGAACCGATGATGAAATTGAGCGGCGAGTTCGACGGGATGCATTCGTTTTGCGGCGGATTCCTCACGAAACCATTTCATCAAATCACCCATTTTTGCAGCAGTCTCTTCGGGGGTTGCGTAGCGGTGAATTTCTCCACTTGGCGTAAGGACATGGTTCGGAAGGGTTTTGTATTGTCCAATTTGCACAGTTTTTTGTGTGCGTATCCCATCGAGACTTACGGCATCAATAACGTATGGTTCCCGCAGTAATACTTTATGCAATTCCCGAATAGTCGCTTCTGTTAACGGTTGCTGACGATGAACGATGTCGTTTAGAAATGTGATAGCCTCATCGTGTCCTCGGATGTCCAGATAATCCTTGAAAGGCTTGCCTTTGGCAGTGAGCCCATATTCTAGGAAAATTTGCGTCTCGCCCCAGCTAATTACATTTCCTTCTAAAGCGTTGGAGTGATAATTCCAATCCAATCGAAATTTTCTCAGAATCGACTGCTCTTGTTCAGGCTTTAGAGGTCTGAACGAATCGACTTGAGACTTTAATTCGTCAATTCTCGTAAACAGAGAAGATGTTTCCATGGGATGAATCCGTTATACCTGACGTTTTGCCGCGCCGAAACGCTAAATTTAAGGTGTTTAACGTCTCAGCTGCACAATACTCGTTTTACACGTTGCACCGTCGAGATTCCCTTGGAAGCAATTTTTGCTGCATTACGCACCGATTGGCCTGCTTTCAAAAGACGCACAATCTCTTTGTGCTTTTGAAGAAAAACTTCGCGGTCGAGGGTCGTTCCTTCCGGCCTTCCGAGCTTTACGCCTTTGCGCCGTGCTTCATCCAATCCTGAATTGATACGCTCACGCAATAATTCGACTTCACTACGCGCCATTTCAGCCAGTAGCGCAAGCATGATGCCGGACGCCGGATTGCGCTTGCCGTTCGCCAAAAGCGTTTCAATGCCTTGCATGCCAATAGAGGGATACCCTGCATTCTTCCAGCGTTTCCACGAATTTATGCGTGATGCTGTTTTTGCGAGCGAGACGGGAAACCTCATGCACCAGCACCTTTTTTATCGTGAAAAAGTGAAAAAGGGGTCTGTCAGCAAATTCTGACATTTCTCGCCGCTTGAAACCCCGGCCAATCTGCCACCTCAAAAAAGGCCAGCAGCTGGAGTGAAGGATTAATAACGCTTTGACGGGGATTGTCTCTCACGATATTAACATCCTATGCCGCGTTTTCCCTCCCTCCGAAACGCTTTCCATGCATTCTCGAAGCTTCTCGCTTCGATGATTCCTTTTATCCTTGCCGTACATGTACGCGCCGCGGAAACGCCTGCTCCGACCACACCACAAACGGCCCAGGTCTCCTCCGCCGCTATACCGGACCAGGCAGCCTTCGCGCGGGCCCTGATTTCTACCAAATGGTGGTCCTTTGAATATCTGCCTCCTCGGACCGACAAGAGGGCTTGGACCAGAATCCGCTTCCATGAGGACGGGAGTCTTAGCCGCTGGCATAATGGCCAGATTCTTCGACCGTCTGAACATTGGGGAATTGCCGGCCCTGGAATGGTAAAAATAGGCGACACGGTCCTTCAATTCGACGAGACGATCACAACTTTTGAGTCCAGGTCTCCAGATGGTTCTGTCGTCAAGAAAGGCGCCAGGCAGGGAGCCCCGCCAGCGCCTCCGGCGCAAGACCGCGCGGCACAAACGCAGCAAACGCCGGCGCCGGCGCCGCAGAGTTCCGTCGAAGTCCTTTCCAGGCAGGGACCCAATGTCCTTGATTGGGTGTTATCGCCGCTCGATGTTACCGTGCCCGGCGCATGCCGTGAAAATCTCACCCAGTTAAAGGAAGCCTTGCTCGACGATGCCGCCAAAGGCAAACCCGCAAGTCGTGCCGCCTGCAACATCGGCGCGGAATACTGCAACCTGCTTCTATCCTACATGGACCAGCGCGAAACTCTGGTCGTCCAGCACCGCGCCAACTCCGCCGTCAAGGCGGGCAGCACTCTCGGTGCGCACCGTGGCGATTTCACTACCGATCGCAGGGAATTGCCCTTCCTCTACGATTCCAACTGGCCGGTTTACGTCCGCGAATTGCACGAGGAGAAGAACCGGAAGAAAGATGCCTCTGCGCAGGACAAAATGTTCGACCAGCACGCCAACGTCGTCTGGAACGAGCGCGTCACCGTCTTCCGCCGGAATGCCGGGAGGTTGTATGACCAGTTCCGCGCCGCCCGCCGCCAGGATTTGGCGGGCCACTAGAGTGGCAGACGGGGCAGTCCATGACACGTGACTTTTTAAGTAGGCAAGGAGTCCGGTCTTGACCAACCCATCAGTGGCTGACATAGCCCTCAAAAATCCTATTGACTTCCGCTCCCGCGGCATCAACGACCATGGGGCATGAAAACATTCTCCAAAAGTCATGCCGGTGCGTCCCGCCAGTGCGCTCCACTGGCATCGAAATCGGCGTCTGATCCATTGCATCACGTGGGTTCGCCCCCGGCAGATGGGTCAAACTCCCGGCCCACAGCGCCAACCTTAGCCGAGCGTAGCGAGACGAAGCCGTGGGCGGAGGTGTTCCCCGCCAGACAAAAACATCCCCGTTTTGGGAGCTTTTTACCTGTTGAAAAATACCCTCAGCGCCACGTAAGTGCCACACAGTCAGTAACAAACAAAACTTCACCCACCAAAATCCAGCCAAAACCCCGAAAAGTAGCTAAAAACGACCCCATTGCCATTGTTTCACGCATCGATCCACAGCCCCATATGTCCCATTCGTCTTATATGTCCTATCAAACCAGCCCTCTGCCCATCCTTTGCGCGACGCGCGCGCGATGTTGTGGTGTGCAAGCCCTTCCCCTCTGTAGCGTGACCCGGTCAATGATGCCATTGGCAGGGTTTTCAATTGCTTTTCTTCCGCAAATCCGCTGCTAGAGTAGGCCGCAATGGAATCACTTTACGATGTCGCAATCATAGGAGGAGGCCCGGCCGGCAGCACGGCGGCCACCTTCCTTGCGCGCTCTGGCCGCAGGGTGATCGTGCTCGAAAAGGAGAAATTCCCCCGCTTCCACATCGGCGAATCGCTGCTGCCATACAGCATGGAAGCCTTGGGCCGGCTCGGCGTCCGCGAAAAAATGGACATGCAATTCCAGCCGAAACACGGCGGCGAAATGGTTTCCTCGTGCGGCAAAAATACGAAGTTCCATTTCAAGAATGGCTTCCGTCTCCAGCATCATTGCGCCTACCAGGTCACACGCTCGGAATTCGACAAGATGCTCCTCGACCACGCCCGCGAAACCGGCGCGGAGATCAGGGAGGAAACCACGGTCGGCCAGCTCGATTTCGGCGCGGATGAAGTGGGCGTCACGATCAAAAACGCGGCAGGCTCCGAAAAAATTCGCGCCCGTTACATCATCGATTGCAGCGGCCGTAACACGGTCATCGGCAATTTTTTCAAGCTCAAGGAAGGCTACTCCAACCTCAAAAAATTCTCCGTCTATGCGCATTACGAAAACGTGGCGCGCGACGAGGGCATCGACGGCACACTCATCCGCCTGATCCGCGCAAAGGACCGCTGGTTCTGGATGATTCCCCTCACCCCCACCAAAATGAGCATCGGCATGGTGATGGATATCACCGACTTCAAGGCGATGAAGAAAAATCCGGAGACCGCAATGGAAGACAGCCTGCGCGAGCAACCCACGATCTGGAGCCGCATGATGCGCGCGGAGCGGGTCACGGAGGTCTACTCCGCCAGCGATTACTCCTACCGCAACAAAAGCCTCGTGGGCGACCGCTGGCTGCTGGCGGGCGACGCGGCAGGATTCATCGACCCGATTTTCAGCACGGGCGTTTACCTTGCAATCCGCTCCGGCGAGGACGCGGCAACCGCGATCAACACCGCCCTGGACGCTCCGCGCAAACGCACCTCCGCTTTCAAAAAATACGAGCGCAGCCTGACACGCGTGATGAACCTTTACCTGCGATTCGTAAGCAATTGGTACAAGCCGCAGTTCATCGAGGTGATCACCCACCCCGCGCAGCGCTTCCAGCTTGCCCCGGCGGTCAATGCCGTGCTCGCGGGAAATCTCAGCAGCAGCTTCGCGATCTGGTGGCGGATGCAGCTTTTTTACCTCGTCGTCTTCCTCCAAAAATACGCTGCCCTTTGCCCCCGGTTGTCGTTGGTTCCGCAAAAGGAACAAGTGGTTGTTCCTCCGGTCGGCCAACCTTCCAGCCTTTGAAACCCTTTAAAACTATGCGCCGTTTTTTCACTGCCCCCACCTGTTTTTTCATCGCCGTCTGCCTGCTCCTCGCGGGCTGCTCCACCTACCAGTTTGTGACCCCGTCCGCAAAGTGGCAGACTCAGGTCGGGCAGCTCTTTTACTCCAGCCCCAAACGCTCCATCATCGGCGAAACGGTCGTCACACGCACGGGAGACAGCCAGTTCCAGCTCGATTTCATGACCGGCCCCGGTCTCTCCATTTTGAAACTGCGCAAGGATGGCGCACGTGGACGCGCCGAGGCCGCCTTCGCGCGCGTCTCGTGGCAGGGCAATGCCGACCACCCCGTGGGTCCGCTGAAAAGCTGGTTCGCCCTGCACGAGGTCTTCACCATGGCCGACGCGATTAAAGGAACCGTTGCGCACACGGCATTGCGCTCCCAGAAACCGGGTTTCTGGACCGCCGATGTACAGACTGCCGAAGGCAAACCCGTCGCCGTCAAAATTGATTTTCCGCAAAGCAAGGAGCGGTTCTTCTTTCATTTCAGCCGTTAAAACTCTCCACTCCGACGCATGAGTTTTGACCGCAGGATCGCACATTTCGTCACGCACCGCCGCCGCACCGTCTTTGTATGGCTGGGACTCGGCATACTGGCGTGTTTCGCCCTGCTCGCGTGCTGCCTGCGCCTCGACTCCGAGGTGCTGAACCTGCTGCCGGACAGCTTTGATTCCGTCCAGGCGCTCAAGACCTACAACAAGGATTTCAGCCAGAACCGCGAGCTCACCTTCGCCGTTTACGATCCCGACCAATCGACGGCGATGGAGGATTTTACGGAGCATTTCGCCTCGATGCTGAAGAAGGAGCCGTGGGTGCTGCGTGTGATGAACAGCTCGCCGATGGAGAATCCCGAGGGCATGCAGGAGGTGCAGACGCTGAGCCTGCCGCTCATGTTCAACCTGAAGCCGGAGGCATTCGACGAGGCGATTTCACTGCTGAAGCCCGACCAGATGCAGGCACGTCTCCACAAACTTCGCACCGAAATCGAGGCAGGCTCGATGCGCGCGGAAATGGAGATGAATTTTGACCCGCTCGGCCTGGTCACACGGTCGCTCAAGCCGCTCGCCGGTTCTTTTTCCGCCGAGCAGACACAGCCCCTGGTGGCAAAGGACGGCACGCTCCATCTCGTGCTCGTGATCACAAACCAGTCCGGGCTCGGCCCGCGTGACTGCCAGGCGATGATGAAGCAGGTCAGGGAATTCGAGCAGCGGGTTTATACCGCATGGCAGGGAGGCAAGGCGCCGCAGATCCTGGTCACCGGCCGCACACCATACGTGGCGGAAATGTCGAAGGGCATGGAGCGCGACGTCATCACCACCCTGCTGGGGTCGGTGTTGCTGGTGGCATTTGTATTCTACATCGGCTTCCGCAGGTTCAGGCCGCTGCTGGCGATCATGCACGTGCTCCTGCTCTGCTGCATCATGGCCGTGGCGGCGGGCGCGATCATTTTCCACGCGCTGAACGGCATCGCGATCGGTTTCTGCTCGATCCTGGTGGGACTCGGCGTTGATTTCGGCATGCTCATGTACGGTGCCTACCAGACGGGACGCCATGCGGGCAAGGACCACGAGGAGGCGGTGGCGGACGCAATCCGCCAGCTCGGAAAAGGCATCATGTTCGGCGCGATCACCACCGCCGCCGGGTTCACCGCGCTGGTGCTCAGCCACTGCTCCGGATTTTCCCAGCTTGGCGTCCTGATCGCGATCGGCATTGTGCTGGCGGCGATCTTGATGATGACGGTTTTCTTCGTCTTCCTCGGGCCGAAACACATCCCGCGCGAACACGACTGGCTGTTTGATCTCATCAAAAAATATGTCGGCTGGGTGTTCAAGTCGCCCGCGCCTTTCATGGCCATCACCGGCCTTGTCTTGCTTGCAATGTGCATCGCCGCATTCCTCTTCATCGGCAAACTCGTGGTCATGCCCGACCCGAAATCGCTGGAACCAAAGGACAGCAAGGCCGGGTTCGCCCTCCGCACCATCTCCTCGAAAATGACCACCGCAGGCATTGAGCCCGTGCTGGTGATTGTCGACGCAAAGGACGCCCAGGAGTTTCATGATCGCTGGGAATTGCTCCAGGCCCACTGGTCGAAGGCAAAGGAGGACGGCAAGCTCAGGAACATCACAACCCCGGCGCCATTTGCACTCTCCCCAAAACTGATCAAGGGAAATACCGCCAGGCTCTCCGGCGTGAATTTCGCCGCCGCCCGCGAATCACTCACGAAGGCGATCGCAGCGGAAGGTTTCAGCACCGATTCGTTCAAGGGCTCCTTCACGCTGATCGACAACCTCGCTGCGATCGCAAAGGGCGACACGCATTTCCTCGAGTGGCGCAACGCGCTCTCGGAAAACTCCTCCTGGTGGTTCGTCCTCGACCGCTTTTTCGGTTCCGAGCCGAATGTCGGCGCAGCTTACATTACACCGAATAAAACCATCGCTTCCGAGGAGGACCGTGAAGTGCTCCAGAAAACCTTGGAGACTCCCGGCACAGTGATCCATATCTCCGGCTGGAGCTATACGCTCGCCACGCTCATCCCGTGGTCAAAAGGTTCCGCCAGCCATTTTTACTTCGATGGAAAACTTGTGCAGCTCAGCGTGGTGATGATCGTCTTCAATGTCATCCTGCTGATCTTTCTTTATCATCGTTTTTTCCCGCTGTTCATCCTGATGCTCAGCTTGTTTCTTTCCATCGGCGCGATGTTGGCATCGCTTGAATATTTCGCCATCCCGCTCAATCTTTTCAACGTGCTCGCCTTCCCGCTCGTGCTCGGCGTGGGGGTGGATTACGGCATCTATGTGTTGCTGGCGGTGCGGCAGCCCGGCGACCGGGAACTGGCCTTCGCAACAATCCTGAAGCCGGTATTCCTGAGCGGTCTCACCGCGATCTGCGGCTTCGGCTCCCTCGCCTTTGCGCATAACCCCTCCCTGCGCGGCCTGGGAATCGTCTGCGCCGTGGGCGTGGCATGGTGCCTTTTCTCAACGCTATTTTTCATCCTGCCCGCCTATATCTGGAAGGGCGACAAATGAGCCCGAACCCGTGCTACGGGCTCGGCACCTTCCGTGCGGCCTATCTTCTCGCAAAAATCCTCCCCCGCTCCGCAAGCCAGGCGCTGGCGGGATTCATCGGGCGCACAAGTTTTCGCTTCGCAAAAAAACCTCGCGAGGCGCTACGCGAAAACCTGCGGCTGGTGACCGGGAAGGACGGCGCGGAACTCGACGCACTCTGCCGCGACAACTTCGAAAACTTTCTCAAGATGCTCGCCGATTATTTTTACTGCACCGCCGGGCAGGGCAGGCACGCGGAGCAGCTCCTGGAGGAATGGCGTGGCATCGAGAACCTCCACGCCGCCCTCAACCACGGCAAGGGCGTGATCCTCATCACTGCCCATCTCGGCAACTGGGAACTCGGTGGGATCCTGCTCGCGCTTAAAAAGATGCCCATGACCGTGGTCACCCTCCAGGAACCGACCACGGAGTTGAGCCGCTGGCGCGATGCCTACCGCCGCGAACTCGGCATCAAGACAATCGTGGTCGGCTCCGATAATTTTTCCTTTATCGAAATCATCAAGACCCTGCGTGAAAACGGGATCGTCGCCATGCTGGTGGACCGCCCCTACGGCGGCTCCGGCACGCCGGTCCGTTTTTTCGGGCACGAGACCCTTTTTTCCTCCGCCCCAGCCCTGCTCTGGCAACATACCGGCGCCACGGTCCTCCCCGCTTTCGTTTTACAAAATAAAAAAGGCCGCTACCTTTCCTTCGCAGACCCGTCCATTCCCATGGAACGGCACGATGATCAACGGGAAGGCATCGCGAAGAATACTCAGCGTATCGCGACCGCCTTCGAGGCGATCATCCGCGAACATCCCGAACAATGGTTTAACTATGTCCCAATCTGGAAAAATGAAAATTAGAGCCGCCCTCTGTCTTTTGCTCCTCGCCCCGTTCATCGCCTCCGCCGCGGAATTGAACACCGCCGAATCCGCCGCCCTGCTCAAAAAACTCCAGGAGCTCCGCGAAAAACAACCCGCAGCCCAGGCAGATTTCAAGGAGGAGAAAGCCACCCACCTACTCACCAGGCCCATTGTCACCGAGGGCACCGTCTCGTTCGACGCCCCCGGCAAGTTCCGCCGTGAGGTAAAGGGCGGCAACGCGAGCATCTCCGTGAGCAACGGCAAGGTGATGTGGGTCTACTACCCGAATTTCAAGGAAGCCGAGCACTACTCCATCGGCCAGCGCTCCTTTTTCGACGACGCCATGGCCGCACTCACCGCCGGCCTGAACTTCGAGCACATCGAGGAATATTACAATTTCAAGGCCTCCAGGGACGCAACTGGCTACCAGTTCCAGCTCACCCCCAAAAAGCCAAACCTCAAACGCATCCTCGACCACCTCGATATCTGGATGGACACGATTTTAAGGTCCAGGAAAACCGCCCTTTACCAGCAAAAAGGCGACCACATCGTCACCGTTTATTCAAACGTCCGGCACCTGAACAGCCTCCCCGCCTCCACCTTCGAGTTCACCCCTCCCGCCGACGCCCACGTCTCCTATCCGCTGGGAAAATAAAGAAATCGCAAAAGCAGTTTGCAATTTGCGCGGCCTCCGTGCAGATTATTGCCCCTCAAATTGCCTCATAGTGTAACGGTTAGCACGAGAGATTCTGAATCTCTTTGTCTAGGTTCGAATCCTAGTGAGGCAACCATCTTCAGTCCCCTGGCATTCTGCGCCAGGAGCAGTTTTTCACCCGTCGACGTGGATAAGGCTTTCCGCTTGCCGACGCAAAGAGGCTTCAGCTTCTTCAGCGGTGGGAGATCCGGCAACCACGATTTCCAGGGTTTGCTGGCCCAGGTTGCGCTCACCGAGCAATACAGATTCAAGGCCCTCCATGCGGTTCCAATCCGTTCTCACGGCATATTGTTCCGCCTGGCGTGATCCATCCTGCCAGAAGCAAAAGAAAACGTCGATCCGTTGGCCCCCGCTGTTAAATTCCAAAACGTGAAATGGAATGGTGATATTTTTTACCTGGATTGTGATGATGCCCCGGTCGGCTTGGAGCTTGTTTCCAGCTGCCGGCAGGCAGACCTCAGGGCGGTGCCCACGCGCGAGAATCCTTGAGCGGCTGGGCCCTGCCACCCACTTGAAGAAAAATGCCGTCCACTGGCTTCCGTCGCCGTCGCTCCATGAGGCCGCGCGTCCGGAATCAAACCGCAACAAGTCAGTTGCGTTCGGTGGGATCTCTATGTCTGAAAAATGCTCCTTGTGGGCAGGCCATGCGAAACTCCATTTTTCCTTATCGTGATTTTCATGGATGCGATACCAGATTTCGGAGCCGAGGATTGTAACTGCCAGCCAGAATCCGAGGGCGATCATTGGCTTGGCAGGTAGGGAGGGAAACCCCATAACCCGCGTACGTTGCAGGCTGCCGGAGCGTCCCGAAATGAGAGCAGCCATGCCCCATAGGACGAGAAAACAAATGGCGAGAATCGTAAAACCGGCGGGATCATGCCACTTTGCAACCGCTTTCACATCTTCATGCGCCGCGACGAACGCCAGCAGGAAAGCCCTGCCCAGGTTGCAAAGAAAGGCTACCACCAATCCAGCCAGGAGTAGAAAAATTCTTCTCCTCCATGGGGTCCGATAGAGTTCACCCAGGAACAGGGAAATCATGACGGTTGCTTGCAGGGAACGTATCCCGCTGCAGGCTTCGTCGATGCCTAGCAAGCCGCTCTTTACCTCGATCACATTGCCGAGCTGCAGGGCCGGGATGTCAAAAATATTGAGGGCTGCAACTGTTATTGCCGCCGCAGTGTGCATAAGCGTTTCCGTAACAAACCATTCGATGCCAAAAGGCCACGGAACCGCTGTCAGGATGAAACAGATGGGAAATGCGAAATGCCGAAGCCACGGCCTTCCACCCGCAAAATAAACCCCGCACAGGGAAAGGATGACCACTTCCAGGGCCAGGAACCAGCTCACGAGCCGCCAGTCGGGATTTGGCTGCTCAATCAACCATGTCGGCAGCAATGCAAAGCCTGTGATATAAAAGATCCACGGTGCCACCGGGCCCGCTTTGGAAGCCGCCGGGCGCGTAAGCCAGCTCGTGAAAAATATGAACACGCAGAGCAGAGGAACAAACCATCCGTAGGAATACTGCGGAATAACGCTCCAATATACGGACAGATCCTTTACAAGAAGCGCCCACAGTACCAGAAAAACAGCGACAGACAGGAATGCCCTCGGATTTGATCGTATGGTGGTGTTCACTTGTGAGAAGATAGTTCAAGCATTGGCAGTGCCAAAGCGCGATGAATGAACACAAGCCACCCCGACCTTGTATCTGGTCTTTTTAAAAACAAAAAGAAAAACGGCGCCGGTTGCCCGGCGCCGTTTAAATTCTTTCTGGCCAGGCTTGTTTAAGCCCTGCCTTCGGCGAGCACAGGCTCGTCGTCTTTCGCCGGCACCATTTTCTTCAAGGCCAGCACCAGCATGCCAAGAACAAACGGGATCAGCACCAGCCCTGAGTTCGCCTCAGGGATCGATGTAAGAACAAGCGCGCCGGATGAACTCGTGAAGGTGCGCGTGATCACAGCGCCGTCCACTTCGCCCGGGTGCAGGTTTACCGATGCATTTGCGCCAGTGGCAAGGACGATACCCTGGATCAGCGAGCCATTCCCGCCTCCTGCGGTAGTCAAGCTGCTGCTGGCGCCTGTGAGGTTATAGACCACATCGTTGGTCGTAAGACCGCCAGCCAGCAAAAGACCGCTTCCGGCGGATCCATTGATTTTTATCGAACCCGAGATATTCAGCACAAATGTGCTTCCGGCGGGAGCGCTCAACGTGAGCGACTCAGGATGATTCAAAGTAATATCGGAAATGCTGAGAACGTAATTCCCAACAAGCGATTCGGTAATCGTTGTGTTGGTCGTAATGGCACCGAGCGTTTGCGTTGGTGACAATGCAGCCAGGTTTGCAGAGGCCGTGGTAGCAGCGCTCCATGCGTTATTTACCAGGGTATTGTTGAAAACTGTGGTTTCAACCGCCGGGCCGCCGTTTGTATGGCCGGTGCTCAGATAAACGGTCGTTGGCATCTGGGCATTTGTTTGCTGCCCACCGCTCTGCGTCCAGTTCCCGTTCACCACAGCGATGTTCCCGCCTTGGAATGCGGAATCCGATACATTGCTGCTGTTATAGGAGATCACGGAAAATCCGCTTGCTGCCCCCAAGTCAACCACGCTTGCGGAGGAGACATTCGCCCCAATGAGCAAGATGACACCTGCGATGGCAGCGACCGATGTGCTTAAATAATTTTGGTTCTTCATATTTATTCCCTGTTTAAACATTTGCTTCCAAATCTTTGTGCTGTCACGAGACTCTATGAAAATTATGGTAATGTCAATAGATTTTTCTCCATTCTTGAGAAAAAGGGCGTAAGCACATACTATGCCAACGTGTGATTTCTCTAGATATCAAACTAAATATAATTCCCTCGATTGCGACTGACCCAAGAGCGGTGAGATTCGATTCATGGCCAATTGAGCCATCGACAAAATCAATCATTGCCTTTGCTTTAGCAAAAAAACGGCGCCGGTCACCCGGTGCCGTTTAAATTTTTCTGGCTAAAGTCTGTTTAAGCTCTGCTTTCGGCGAGCACAGACTCGTCGTCTTTCGCTGGCAACATCTTCTTCAAGGCCAGGGCCAGCATGCCAAGGACAAACGGAATCATCACCAACCCGGAATTCGCCTCAGGGATCGATGTCAAGCCGCCCACCTGCGCGCCCGACATTAATGTAATATTCGGGCCACCCGCGATGATCTGGTAGAATTTGCCATCCAATGTAAGACCGTTTGCGGTTGGGGCAAGAATGGTTGCATTGACCACATCGCCCACGTGGGTATTGATTGTTTGATTCGTGCCGTCAAAATTGAGCAGGACATTGCCCGCGGTCACCCCCCCGCCAAGCACAATCGAAGCTGTCCCCCCCATCGACAGGTTTCCGGAGATGTTTAGTACGAATTTGTCATTCGCCGAGCCATTCAGGGTGATGTTCTGGTTATTCAGGCTGATTCCACCATTGACATCGAGAACCGTGATGCCGCCATTCCCCTGAAGCGTCAATGCGCTCGAGATTCCACTCACTGTCTGGGTGGCTGAAAGCGAGGAAGCAAATAGGGATGCGCTGATGGCATCATTAACGGCGGACGCGAGGTTCACCGTGTGGTTGATGCCCCCGGTGGCAGTTCCGGCGCTGCTCCCGATGGAAGCAGTAACGTCAACAAAAATCGTGCCGGTCACGGTTGATGGCGCCATGAGGGTTAGAGTCCCTTGCGGAGAAACTCCCACATCACCATTCACAGTGACGTTGCTGAGAAAAACATTCGTATTATTCAAACCCAGCACGGAGTAGCCGGAAGCCGCGCCCAAATCCACGACCGAACCGGAAGCGCCGCCCGAAATGCAACACGCCACGGCACCCGATAGAACAGCAATTTTAAGAAATAGATTATTTTTCATCGTTTAGCCCTTGTTTAAACTTCTCCGCTTTCAACGAAAAGAATTATGAAAATTATGGTAAATGTCAATAGGCTTTTGAGAAAAAAGCCCCAGCAACCACTATGCCATACGTTTAGTTTTGATGTTGTTTTTTCAATAAAAACGCCCCAATCATTTTTTTGGTGTTTGAGATGCGACAGGCAGCGCTTTGGGGGTCGTCGAAGGTTTAAGGGTCGGTTTGAATGGTGGCGGTGGCGTGTATGTGGGGAAAGGCCTCGGCGTCGGCTTCGGAGTGGGACCTACGATCGCCTCGTGAATGGTATTCTCGATGAGTTCTTTCTCTTCTGGAAGAAGGTTCTTCTCCTGCTTGGAAAGCTGGAGATATTCCAAGGCTTTTGTGCGCATATTGTTCGCCGTGAGGAGAACGCCGTAGTACATCGCGACCGAGGGCTCCTTCAATTGCCCGGGATCAAGTGACTCCATAACCTTCAGCCCCTGGCTGGAGAGACCTTGTTGGTGCAGCCCGAAAGCATATGTGGAGACAAAAACAGGATTTTGGGGTTCGGATTCGTAAAGATTCACGGCGATCTTCATCGCATCAGGCAGATTTTTCCTGAGCAATAGCGAGAAAATGGCGAAATTATTGGCAATATTTTTGTTTGCGGGCTCCAGGCCGGTGAGCAGTTTGGTAATATCGCAAAGATGAGAGGTATCACTCACCTTGGCGTAACGGATGTACAGGCGTTTAAGCGCGCTAATATCGGCCCATCTCTCCCCCAGCGCCCAATCAACCTGACTCAACTCGGCTTCCCAGCTTGAACCCCACGCCGCAACGATCGCACGCAGTTCGCCCAAACTTGTCCTGCTTTCCGCCGCCGCCTCCAAAGCGGAACGCCACGAACGGATCGAAGCATCATATTGGTCTGTTTCGCGCTGAGCCCGCGAGAGAAGCACGCACCGGAGGAACTCGAATTCGTTCCATTTTGCCTGCTTGGTCAGCTTTTCGAGTTCCTGCCACTGTTTCATCGCGAGGTAGCAGTCTGCGAGGATTGCACCGCATTGGGGCATGCTCGTAAAGTTCTTTGGGAGCATGCGCGCCCATTCAATTGCCGCCGTAATCCTGCCCCGGCGCTGCAACCAGTTTATCAGCAGGCCGGCATCCCGCACTGCTTTGGCGGCTTCAATTTTCAAGCCTGCCAGAAAAACGGGAGCATTCGGCTTTCCGAGCCGGTCCAGAATGTCCAGATGGGTGAGCCGGTCCAAAAATTCAGCCTTCGGGTTTGCGATCAGTGTTTCGCTCACCTGCAGGGCATCCTGCAGGTTTTTGTTGGCGACAAAGAACCCGATGAGAGTCCGGCGTGCCGATATCGAATACGTGGCATTTTCACTGAGGGCCTTCATTTTATTAATTCCCTCCTGGCGGACGTCCAGGTCAAGCGACTGCATTTGCATCATCGCATAGTTAAATTGGTCCGACTGGTTGTTCGGATCGAGCCTTACCGCCTCGGCGTAATGTTTCAATGCTTCGTCATATTTTCCCTGCGACGCAGAGAGCGCTCCGGAGGAAGATTCAAATGCAGGCGTTTTTTTCTCTGCATCTGTAAACGTCGTCAAAGCTTTCTGGGCCACCACGGGCTGGCTGAACCGGATCGCCGTTACGAGCCAGGCAAATTTGTCGTCCGTGGAATTCGGGGCCAGATCCAGCACATGCGCCCGCAACCGCAGGGCATCAGGTTGCCCGCCGGCCTCAAGCATATCGGCCGCCAGGCGGGTGGCGGAAACATTTCCGGCATTGATTTGCAACGCGCGCCGCAATTGCAGCGCTGCTGCCGCATAATCATTTTTCTTCAGGGACTCACGCGCCTTCTTTACGAGTCGCTCGGGTTCCCAGTGCGCGTACGCACGGTAACCACAATAGGCGGCAACGCCCAGGATCAGGATCCCGCAAAGCGGAACGACCCAAATTTTCCGCATTCGAGCCCTGCCATCTATGATCTCTGCCATAATTTGAAAAAAACAGCGTCCGCATCCGGAACGTATTCCATAGGAAAATCATCCCCCATAATGACACTGGCAAAAATTCCTGGTGGTACCATGTTCAATTTATTTTCCACGTTTCAGCCCGTCCAGCGTCACCCTTACATTAAGCAGAAGTTTTTGATGGGTGTAAGGTTTTGGAATGAACCCCCGCAACCCCCTGGCGAGCATTTTGCGCAACTCTTCCTGCTCGGCAAATCCGCTGCTTAACATGGCGCAAACCAGCGGGTTTATCGTGCGCAGCTCATAGAAAAGCTCCGCGCCGTCCATGACGGGGAGATTATAATCAATGATGACCAGTGACACTCTGTCTTTCAATCTTCTGTACATCTTCACGCAAGTGAATCCATCATTCGCTGTAACCACCTGGTATCCATCATTAGTCAGCACCTGTGTCGCCAGCAACAGCACGGCAGGATCGTCATCAACGATCATCACCAGCTCTCTTGGCCCCCCGGGGTTGGAAATCCTGATATCGGAGAAATTCTCGTCTTGTGGCCGGGGGGCTGCCTGTGACTTCACTGCAGGTTCGTCAGTTGCGATACTCGTTGTGTCCGGGATGGGGGAATCTTTGACTCCAATCTCAGGACTCTTGTAGTTCGTCGCTCTCGCCAGCATCTCGTCTGTTGCTTTCGCCGCCCTGGCTACGCTTTGGTTTAGAAAATCGAAATACTTCTGAGTCTCGGGATTCTGCCTGGAAACAATTTCGATTTGCCTGCACGATTCCGCAATCACCTGAAGCAGGTTGTTAAGCTCGTTGGCGCTGGATTTCAACCAGCGTATTTGCTCTGCATCGATCATGTTTGTTTGCCCTGACGCGGATCGTATTGGGGTGCGCCGGCAATCTCAATTCTATTCAATATCCTCCACCCAGTTTGCAAACATATAGCCGCTGCCGGTTGCCCCGGAACTGCCTCCCAGGGATTCATCGTAATGGAATCCCGCGGCACCGCTCACGGTGGCGCTTAAAAACGTAGCGGATCCCATGTAATCGCCCCCGCCCGAGACGGTCAAAGCCCAGGCAGGGGCGTAAACGATACCGATAAAAGTGGCTC
>Ga0268264_10001668_pt1 | contig 20453 bp, 18 predicted proteins | sample KBSSwiS32_FD_190357 | JGI IMG/M metagenome (GOLD analysis project Ga0268264, IMG submission 190357) | Switchgrass rhizosphere microbial communities from Kellogg Biological Station, Michigan, USA - KBS Switchgrass S3-2 (SPAdes) (version 2) | ecosystem: Host-associated > Plants > Roots >...
ATTTGAATTAGTTTTTCATATTGGGAATCTAAATCGTCCAAATATTTCTTTAAATCTGAATAGCCGTCATCATGCATTATTTTTAACAAGGTCTGAGCAAGCTTTAATCCATTGATCAACATAATGGGATATTCATCTTCTATTATTTCTCTTTGAACTGGTTCTGAAAAAAAACTTGTTGTTACATAAACGCCTATCCAGCCCCTTCGCAATCGCGCCACAGTTCTGGCAATATGATTCCCTCCTGTAGGCGTGTTAGGCGCTTCACATTTGGCTTGACCTAAAACAATAAGCTTTGCTTTTCCAAAACCATTACCAATTTCAAGTCTTCCGTAAAAATCAGCACCTCCGTCAGACGACGCTGGCGTAATCCACCCTTCTGAATATCCGTCTGAAGAATCCTTTAAGATTTTCGATGTTATTGTGGAGGCAAGGCCTTCAAATCTTGCCTTTTTTGTTGTGTAATAGTTGTATACTTCTTTGATTATTTTCTCTTCTTTACTTCCTGATGTAGGTAGTTGTTCATTTCTTGTTAGGGTGAAAAGTTTTGATACTCTTCTTCGATTTTTTTCTAAACTACTGTTTCCGTTTTTAATCCAATCAATCCATGAATTAGGAGCATGTTCTAAAGTTTCTTTGTACGTCAACTTGTTATTTCTTCGATCATTTATCCACCGCCAATCAAATTCTTCTTTATTTTCTTTTAAGCTGAATACATGAAAATTAAAAGCATAGTTGGAAAAAGTCCTATCCAATCTTCTGTCGTACTGCGCAACAAGCTCTACGCCTCTAATGATTCCAAAGCCATTAAATTCAATAAATCCTTTAGCTTTATTATTTTTACTAACCGCCTTGTAAAATAACAATGGCGTTGCAGAAAATCTTTTTTCTGCATTATTATAGATGTCAAATGCTTGTAATAATATTCTATTCCCATTTGAAAGAGCGGGATCATTGCCCGGGATTTTGTTATCTCCATAATAACGAATATGGCCATTGTCTACATCAAATACGTCTTGCCAGGGAGTCGTCTCTGATCCAATTTTATGGGGGCTGCTCCTGATTAATATGGCTGGTTTTCTTTTACCCTCAATGGTAGTGATATCGGCAATTTGATTTATCCCCTTTTCAAGGAGAATCAGTTTGTGATTATCATACTTAGTAACAGCAAAATGATTCCTAACACCATCGCGCATCTCCGGATTTTGGAAATATGGTCTGGCATATCTAAATACCTCTCTAATTTTTAGATTAGTCATGAAATATTTTAAAGTGGCAATTAAATTTTGTTTTTTGCTTTAAATATGTAGAGTTGCATTTCCAGCTAATCATAAGATTTGATATAACTTTTTTATCTAATAAAGATAGGTTTTTTGAGAATGTATAATAATAATTTAAAATGTGACTTAAAAGCCAACGCATAAATATTGTCTCTCTTTAAATTGTGTCTTAAATGATACCGGTTTTATCAATCATTCGTTGCAGTTTTGCATAACCCGAAAAAGCAAAATCGAAATGTATACTCCAACAGCAAAAGGATATTTTTCAGGATGTGGTGGAATGGAGATCGGTATTATGCAGGCAGGGATAAACGTAATTCAGTCGCTAGATCTTGATATAGAAGCAACGAATTGTATGAAAGCAAACAGCAAGTATTTTTCTCATTCTGTGTTAAGAGCCGATATAAAAGATAAGACTGTATTAGCCCAACCAGCAACAGATATTATAGTAGGAACTTATCCCTGCACAAAATATTCACCCATTGCAGATATTCATGGAACACGGACAGGAGATGATTTGTTTTTACATTTCTTCAGGCACATAGCAATTGAGCAGCCTGAAATGTATATTGTTGAAAATGTTCCGGGAATGAAAAAGTTTGCAGTAGTTATGGAGGCAATGACTAAGCTACCTGATTATTATGTTAACGTGTTTTGCCCAATCGATGCTTCAAACTGGCTGCCGCAAAAGAGAAAGCGACTCATTCTTATCGGTACAAAAAAACCTTACTCTATTTCTGCACCAAATCAAATTAGCAACCGACCTAGCCTAAAAGATATGCTTGAAAGAAATCCTGATGTTGAAATGCCAGATTATGTTTTAAGTAGAATAAATGGCAAATACAGAGATAAGCCAATAATAATAGATCCAGAAGATATCAATGCTATGGCACCTACCTGTGTTGCTCATTATTCAAAAGATTTAGGAACAAGGCTGGTTAAAGATCCTCATGCTAAATATGGAGTACGCCCTTTTTCGATCAGGGAATATGCAAGGCTTCAGGGATTTCCTGACGATTTTCATTTTGAAAATAAAAGAAGTTCCTACAAATTAATTGGGAATGCCGTTCCTGTTCATATGGGTAAATGGGTTGGGAAGGTGGCGCTGAAATATTTTAATTGAGTAACGAGAATCATTTTAGTGTTCAATAGTATTCCCACCGCACAAGTGTGCGACGCAACGATGCCCAATAGTATTCCTGCAGCCCGGTACAAAAAAATCATTCACCTACTGCTTCACCCTTATATAAATCAGCTTAATCCCTTTCTTATCTGTTTCACGTTCATCAATATCAAAACGGCCCAACGATTTTATGAGTGGGGTTAGTTTTACAAAACCATAATTGCGGGGGTCGAAATCGGGCTTTTTCTTTAAAAGCAGGGCGCCTACTTCTCCCAGGAAGGCCCAGCCGTTTTCATCGGCCAGGTCTGCAATGGTGGCGGCTATTAATTGTATTACTTCTTTATCGGCCTTGGGCGCTTCGCGGGGCGGCGTGGGCTTGCCGGCTTCTTTGGCAACCGTTACTGTTTCTGCAGAGAAAGACGCAATGATTTCGAGATAGATAAATTTATCGCAGGCTACAATAAAAGGATGCGGTGTTTTCTTCTGCCCAATACCAATTACCATCATACCGGCTTCGCGCAGGCGGGTGGCCAGGCGGGTAAAATCGCTGTCGCTGCTAACAATGCAAAAACCATCGGCCTTGCCAGAATATAAAATGTCCATGGCATCAATAATCATAGCAGAGTCTGAGGAATTTTTGCCGGTGGTATAACTGTACTGCTGTATGGGCGTAATGGCATTCTCCAGCAAAACGGTTTTCCAACCGCTGAGGGTGGGTTTGGTCCAGTCGCCATAAATGCGTTTAAACGTGGGCGTGCCATATTTGGCAATCTCTTCCATCATACCCTTTACATTGCTGTAGGGAATGTTATCGGCATCAATCAATACTGCCAGGCGGAGATCTTTTTGTGTATCCATGTATTAAATGTACGGCGTTTGCGGCGAACCGCGGCGAGAGGGATAGAACGCAGATTTTCATGATTCTTATGATTAAACACTTCGCGGTGAAAAAATAGAACGCAGATTGTTATAACTCGTATGATTTGTCGATTGATTTCCCTTACAAAACCGACTTTGCCTCAAAAAAAATAAAATCATTTTATATCTTAACAATCATGAAAATCTGCGTTCCATATTATACAGAGAAGCACGGAAAACGATTCCCGTGCGCTCCTGTATCTACGGTTTCAATGGTTGTTTAATATGATTGCTTAATTACGTATTACAACTGTTGTATGATGCCGGCGGTAATGATGCCTTACATAGTGGCGGTGGTGCCTATGGTATCTTTCGTGTCTTATCATGTCGCGCCGCTGTGCCTGGCGGGCATGCGCAATGGCCCTTCTGTGGTAGGCTGCTGCTGCCCGGTGGTGTACCCTGGCCTCTTCGGGTTGGCCGCGCAAAAGATCGCGGGCCACCTCGTGCCTTTTAATTCTTTCATTGTCCAGGTCGTTTTTTACCACCGCTCTTTCATGGGCTGCCGACTGGGCCATGGCTGTTGCGCCAATCACCAGCGTTGCCAGCAAAATAAATATGCTTTTCATATACAAGTTATAAAGTGATTTAAAAGAACCAATAACAGCTGTACAGGTATTAAAATGATGCCGTAACGGTAATTTGCTGATATAGCAGGTTTTACAATAAGGAGGCTTTAAAGCCTTGCCCCTATTGGGGAAAATAGTCTACGGCGGTTGAAAGATGGCAGGCTTATTTGCGGCATTTAATATTTCTGTTGCATAACTACCCATGGCGAACAAGGGCACTGTATGGCCCGGAAGACGGGGCTGAAGGATTATTACTATCTTTAGCACCACCCACAAACAAGCCATATGAACCGTTTGCTGCTTTTTATTGTACTGTACTTTTGTTGCCGCCCTTTGTGCGCACAGGATTTAGCCGGCAAAGCCAATGCATTTATTGGTTTGCTAAACGATACCCAAAAAACAAAGGCGCTCTACCCGTTCGATACCGCCGAACGTTTCAGGTTTATGTATGTGCCGCTGGATGACCGCAAAGGCATTTCCATGAACGAACTGAACGACGCGCAAAAACAGGCTGTTTTTTCTTTATTAAGAACCAGCCTGGCAGAAGAAACGGTGAAAAAGATACAGTCCATTATGCTGCTGGACAATGTACTGAAAGAGCTGGAACACCGCAAGCCGGAAGATCATTACCGCGACCCCGGTAAATACTTTATTACCCTTTTTGGTATACCCTCGGCCACCACCATCTGGGGTTGGCGCTTCGAAGGCCACCATATTGCATTTCATTTTTCTGCCAATAAAAAACAATTGGTGGCAGGCACGCCCTCTTTCCTTGGGTCTAACCCCGCCATTGTTTTACAAGGGCCGCAAAAAGACGAACAGGTTTTAAAAGAAGAAACCGACCGGGGATTTGCGCTGTTGCATGCCTTGTCTGCAGAAGAATTAAAAAAAGCGGTGGTGGATACGGCAGCCCCCAATGAAATATTAACCGCTGCCAGCAGAAAGGCCATGATAACCAACCCCGCCGGTCTGCGCTACAGCGAAATGACGCCTGCCAGCAAACAATTAATGCTGCAACTGCTTACCATGTATATACATCGCTACACCAAATTGTTTGCAGATGACATGCTGAAAAAAATACAAACAGCGGGGCTGGATAATTTATGGTTTACCTGGGCAGGCTACCAGACACATGAATTGGGCCACCCCTACTATTACCGGATACAGGGCCCCACCATTATTATTGAATACGATAACTCTCAAAACAACGCCAACCATATACATACTGTAATACGCGACCTGACAGACGATTTTGGGGGCGATATTCTATTGCAGCATTACAGGGAGAGTCATTAGGCTAAGAGAACAAAGAGAAAAGGAGGCTAGCCAATTTTTTCTTGCAACAGATCTTTGTGCTTTAATGACTTTGTGGCTTGTAATGTATCAGGCTAAGAGAACAAAGAGAAAAGGAGGTTAATAAGGCGGTATTTTCTTTTTCTTTGCCAGATAGATCGCACAGAGCTAGCAGAGAAAAGGAGGTTAATAACTTTGTGGCTTGTAATGTACACTGCGCGAATAGTTAGTTTGTTGAAAGTAAGGCTGTAATCTCTTTTGCTCTGTTAGCCCTGCGCGACATTTTATCCGTGACGATAGCACCGGCTCGCACAGAGATCACTGCGCGAATAGTTAGTTTGCTGAAAGTAAGGCTGTAATCTCTTTTACTCTGTTGACTCTGCGCGACATTTTTATCCCTGACGATAGCACCGGCTCGCACAGAGATCACTGCGCGAATTGTTAGTTTGCTGAAAGTAAGGCTGTAATCTCTTTTACTCTGTTGATTCTGCGCGACATTTTATCCCTGACGATAGCACCGGCTCCTTTTCTCCTTCTTCTCTTAGCCATTTGTTAAGACGCTGTTATAGGTTGTAAACTGTCTGCTGACCGTCAATTACCTGGTTTTTGTTAAGGTAATTTTACATGAATAGAAACCTGAACAAGCTTTCATTCGTATATGTTATGTATTAAATCAATTTTTATGCGGCATCATCTTTTTATTATAGCCATTTCGGCAGGCCTGCTGGCCGCCAGTTGTGGTTTTGCTCAGAACAAAAAATATCCCGATCCCCCCGTGGCAAAACAGGGCACTGCTTATCCAATTAAGTTGACAGACGAAGAATGGAAGGCCAGGCTAACGCCCGATCAATATTATATTTTAAGAACGCAGGGTACCGAGCGTGCTTTTACCGGCAAGTATGATCATTTTTATAAAAAAGGCACCTACTATTCAGCAGCCAGTTTGCAACCCGTGTTTAGTTCGGATGCCAAATTTAATTCCGGCACCGGCTGGCCCAGTTTCTATGCACCCATTACACCCGATGCGGTTAAACTTGTATTCGACAACAGCGATGGCATGGAACGCTGGGAAGTAGTGGATAGCAAAAGCGGTTCTCATCTTGGCCATGTGTTCGACGATGGCCCTGCGCCTACGGGTAAACGTTATTGCATGAATTCTGCCGCATTGATTTTTGTACCAGCAGGCGGCAAGCCACCGGTTAGTGCGAAGGAGTAGGAGCGTATTGAGATTTTAGTACTTAGTATTAAGACTTCCGGCGCTTGGTATATAGATTTTAGTATTTAGTATTCAGACTCCCGGCAGATTTGCGGCAGGGGTTTTTTTAATCAAACTTCATATGTTATTATCATGAAAATATTTATTGCAGCCCTGTTATTTGCGTGTTCATTACAATCTTGCGCGCAGCAGCAGTCAAAACTTTCTATTCCTTTGGGCGATGCTAAAAAGCCTGCTGGCAATGAAGCCGTGGCTTATTTTGCTGAAGGTTGTTTTTGGCATGCAGAAATTGTGTTTCAGAGTTTAACCGGTGTAAGAGATGCCGTGTCTGGTTACGCGGGTGGTACAGATGCCAGTCCCACCTACGAAAAAGTGGCCAGCGGCGAAACCGGCCATGCAGAAACAGTGGCAGTATATTACGACCCCGCAAAAATTTCTTATGAAACACTGGTAGCTGCTTTTTTTGCCAGCCAGGACCCCACCACGCTGAACCGGCAGGGTAATGACGAAGGAACTGAATACCGCTCGATTGCTTTTTATAGTAACAATACAGAAAAGCAAATAATAGAGAAGACCATTCAGCAATTGACCGATGCAAAAAAATACGCCAATAAGATTGTTACCCAGGTAGTACCGTTTACCAAATTTTATCGCGCAGAAGATTATCACCAGGAATACATTGTACATAACCCCAACAATCCCTATGTGCAAAATGTATCTATCCCCGATTTTTTGGAATTCAAAAAGGGGTTTAAAGGTAATTTTAAGTAAGATGGTGGATTAGAACGGAGGGCGTGTTGCCGGTGAAAACACCATAGCCGTCAACTTTACCACAGAGTTTAGAAGAGGGTTTCACAGAGGTAAACGAGGCAATGGCGGCGGAATTGTCTTTTGTCGTGAGCCTTTGCCACGGAGGTGCACTGAGCAAATGCCTCTTTTTAACTCTGTGAAAAACCTCATGAACCTCGGTGGCAAAAAAATCACGAATGTGCTAAACGCATCTGCAACCACTGACTAATAATAATTGTTTCTTCTTTTATCCCCCCCTTTAATACCTTAGGTTGACGGCTATGGTGAAAACACCGGCAATGGCGGAATCAATTTTCAACTTTGAATGTGCTGTAATAGCCTTATTTACGCTGTTTCAATGCGGTATTTCGCAATTTTTTTTTACCTTTAAGCATGGCACAGAAGAAATTAACCAGGAAAATTATTTTGAGCGTTGCGGAAACCGCCAGGAATCCCCAAAACCGCCTTCATATCATTTCCCGGTATGGCGGTAAATGGGTGGTTAAAAAGGAAGGTGCCAAAAGGGCTTCAGGTGTATATCCCACAATAGAAAAGGCGATAGAAGTGGCTACTGCCAGCGTCAAAGCTGGTAAAACCAAGGAAGCACTGGTTCATGATATGTACGGCGAAGTTTCGAGAAAAATTGTTTAAATGCCTTTTGAATCGAACGTTTTTATTAACTGCCCCTTTGATAAGTTTTACGTACCGCTGCGACAAGCACTTTTATTTACCGTTTTATATTTTGATTTAAATCCCCTCATTTCTGAAACACTTTCTTCCGGACAGGTAAGGGTTGAACAAATAAAGAAACTGATTCTCAAATCAAAATATTCCATTCACGATATTTCCAGGAGCGAAGTGTTGCAGGGCAAAGATTTGCCACGGTTCAACATGCCTTTCGAAATGGGACTTGACCTGGGCTGCCAGTCGTTTGGAAAAGGTAAATTGGCGTTCAAAAAATGCCTGGTACTGGAAAAAACAAAACATCATTACCTGAAAGTGATATCCGATATTGGCGGCCAGGATATCGAAAATCATAACGATGATCCTGAGCTGCTCATAAGAAAAGTGCGCAACTGGTTTGCATCTGTTTTGCATAATCATCAACCAAGTCCAACACTTATTTGGGATGATTACAATGATTTTTTAGCCAGGATGAAAGAACGGCTTAGAAAAGAATCCTTTTCTGCTGAGGATATTGAAAGCCTGCCCTTCTCCAATTTTATTTTACTGGCAAAGGAATGGATAGGGTTGCATAAACAATAAGCTATATAACAAAACCCGGTTGTTGAAACCGGGCTTTGCAAAACCTGAACGCAATCTGCAGAGGTTATTTTTCTGTTTCACATAGCTGTCCAGATTTATTTCTTAGCACCTTTGTCCATCTGCGGAATTTTCTTTTCAGTTTTTTCAGGGTCGTATATGGGTGTATCTATTTCCGGTGCGGGTGCCGAATTGTTGCTTCTTACCTGTTGATCGCTTTGTTGGCCGCCTTGTTGATTGTTTGAATTCCTGTCTTGGTAATCATTATTCCAGCGATCATGTGCTTTGCCTATTCTTCCATCGTTGCCTACACTAATATTGCTTTTTTCATTACCAGGCGGTGATTGTTGTGGCCGCGATTGTTTGTCAGGCGAAGGCTTCTTTATATTTTGGCCCTGGTTGGGATTTTGATCCTGCTGTCTTTGCTCGTTTTCTTCATTTTTCATATCGCTTCATTTTTAATTTAAACAATAACCGTTCTGTAGTAGATAGGATCAAAACCATGCCGGAAAATAAATACTTATATGCCAGGTGTTTACCAGCGGGCATTGCTTTAAATATGAGTAGTTGCTGCCCGCTTTTATGTAGAAGTTGGTACCCGTTTAATTGGGTTTTAATAACCCAGGTTCTTTAAACAGGATTTAAGGTTGATGCCCTCTTTAATGGCCATATAAAAAACATCGCCTAATTGCTGTACTCTTTTTTCCATATTAAAAATGGTAAACTGAGAAGGATGCAAACCTTTTTTTATTTCTTTCCACAGCAGGGGCGCCGATACCTGCGCGCCGTTTACCGGTCTTACACTATAGGCTGAAGCAATGGTTTGCCCCTGGCTGTTTTGCAGGTAATCAATATAAATTTTATTGCCCCTTTTCTTTAACGATCTTTCGGTGCTGGTAAAACCGGGTAATTGTTGCTGTGTAAGGCTGGCAATAATTTCTCCAAAACTGCGTGCCTGTTCGTAGGTGTATTTGGCATTCAATGGAACATATACATGAAGACCGGTTGCGCCCGAAGTTTTGCAATAATAAGTAGCACCCGCTTTTTCCAATATACCTCCAATGACCTGTGCTGTTTCCACTACCTGGTCGAAATCATTTTTTTCGGAAGGATCGATATCCATGATTAAGTAAGTGGGCTTATCCGGCTGTTTAATGGTAGAATTCCAGGGGTTCATTTCTATGCAGCCCAGGTTGGCCAGGTACAGCAGGGTGGCTTTATCATTGCAAATGGTATAGTTTACAGTTTTGCCGGTGGATGCTGCATGAAAGGGCGCCGTTTTTATCCAGCCAGGAAAATTATCGCCCGCATCTTTCTGAAAAAATCCTTTGTCGGCAATGCCATTTGGATTACGCTTTAACGACAAGGGCCTGTTTTTTAAATAGGGCAATATTACCGGCGCCATGGTGTTGTAATAGTTTATCAATGCACCTTTGGTGATAGATTCTTTTGGCCAGTAGATCTTGGTAAGATTGGTTAGTTGTAAGGTATGACTGCCCAGCTTTACTGTTTTTTCTTTGACTGTTTCGTTGGCCGATGAATCAGCAGCTTTTACCGGGGTAGTTTTCTTTACCGGGCTCTTTTTGGCAACAGCGGCGATTGTTTTTGGGGCGGCAATTTTTTTAGCTGGTTTCCCGGTTCTGCCCTTATCGGGGTTGTACACTTCTTTTACGGCGTAACTATCCTTGTGTTTTATAAGCAACCAGTTTTTGGGATCGTTCTTTAGCTGCACCAGCACAAATTCGCCATTTAATTTTTTGCCTGCCAGCCTGAACTTCAATTCGCCTTTTTTTAACCAGGCGGCGGCTTGTTTGTCGCTAATATCGTTTCCTTTTTCATCTACGGGAGCATATACGCCTTTGTCCCAAACCTCTACTTCACCGGCGCCATAATTTCCTTCCGGAATGGTGCCGGAAAAATTAATATAGGAAACCGGGTGATCTTCTACCTGCACGGCCAGCCGTTTGTCTGCCGCATTCATAGAGGGGCCTTTGGGAACTGCCCAACTTTTAAGTACACCGTCCATCTGTAACCGAAAATCAAAATGCAGCCTTGAGGCATCGTGCCGCTGTACAACAAAACGATGTCCGTTGCTACCGGTTTGTTTTTTATCTCCTGCCGGTTCCGGCGTATTGTTGAAATCTCTTTTTTTATTATAAAGGGTTAGCATATTAAGAGGCTTTTTTCTTTTTTGTACCTAAGCTGGCCTTTAATTGTTCCATTAAATCTTTTGTAGTGGAATGTACAATTTTCATTTTATGAACCGGTGCCCGTTTACCTGCAGCTTTTGCTTTTATCAGTTTCATCAGCTTTTCGGAATAGGTGTCTTTATAATCACCAATATTGAAATCGGTTGATAGCTGGTCAATCAGCGACAAAGCCATTTTTAATTCGGCTGGTTTTGGTTCAGTGTCCGGAATGTCCAGATCTTTTGTATCTCTTATTTCCTGGTTAAAACGCAGGCGGTGCAGTACCAGCAGGTGCCCGGCCGCTTTTATAAGCGAAAGGTGTTCTTTATTGCGTAATACAAACGAACCAAAACCGGCTTTTTTTGATTTAGTAAGCGCTGCATTCAACAGCGCATAGGCCCGTTTGCCTTGTTTTTCCGGCTCTATGTAATAAGATGTTTCGTATAGAATTGGGTCTATATCTTTTTCGTCTATAAAGGAATCGATGCCAATGGTTTTTGTTTTCTCTGGCATGGCTTCTGCAAAATCATTTTCATCCAGCACAACATATTTGCCATCAAGATCAAAGGCCCGCACAATATTGCCCCAGGGCACTTCTTTCCCGGTATTTTCATTCACCCTTTTAAATTTAATGTTGGCGTGGTCTTTTTTATCAAGCATGTCAAGATCAAGACTGCTGTCTTCAACGGCGCTGTACAATTTAATGGGAATATTTACGAGTCCGAAGCCAATGGCCCCTGTCCAAATTGATCGCATACCGGTAGGTTTTATAAGTTAGATAAATTATTGAGGGTGGTTGCCGGTTTTTCGGTTGGGTTGTTCTTCTGTAAATTCTGGTTGGTTATCTGCCTGTTTATCTTTTTCTGTCTGCTGCGGGTAGGTATTTTTAGCGGGTGGTTTTTTGTTGTGTAAAATGGAACTGTTTTCCTGGCCTTCCCTTACCGGAAATTTGTCGGCTTGCAGGTTGCTCTTGTTTTTCATATGCGTGCTTTTTACCAACAGCTACAAAAAAACATACCACAATAAAAATAAGCGAATTCATGTGTTCGTGGGGCAAATTTTCTACATCAGCCATTCACAATTTCACCCCCGTTTGGATGCAGGAATTGCCCGCTCATATAGCTATTGTCGTCTGAAGCAAGAAAAAGGTAGGAAGGGGCCACCTCCACAGGTTCGCCTGCTCTTTGCATGGGTGAGGTACTGCCATGCGCTGCTACTTTTTTTGATCTGAAACTGGATGCAATCAACGGCGTCCAGATTGGGCCCGGCGCAACGCCGTTAACCCTGATTTTTCTTTCCATTAAATTGGCGGCCAGGCTGCGCGTAAAGGCTACAATGGCACCTTTTGTAGCAGCATAATCCATTAGTTCGGGGCTGCCGCGGTAAGCGGTAACAGAAGAAGAGTTGATAATCACCGATCCTTCTTTCATATGCGCTACGGCAGCACGGGTTATAAACAGCATTGAAAAAAAATTTACCTTGAAAGTATGCAGCACCTTTTTTGTTTCTAAATCTTCGGGCTTCCTGCATTCGTAGTGTATAGCGGCATTGTTTACCAGGATATCTATTTTTCCATAAGTTTTCATTGTTTTTCTTACCAGGCTGTTGCAAAATGTTTCTTTACTGATATCTCCTGGCAAAAGCAAACATTTTCTGCCATACAGTTCAATTTTCTGTTTTGTATCGGCTGCGTCTTTGTGTTCATTTAAATAGGCAATAGCTATATCTGCTCCTTCCTTCGCAAATAATATGGCTACTGCCTTTCCAATGCCGCTGTCGGCGCCTGTTATCAAAGCTGTTTTATCCCTCAATTTACCAGAACCCGGCACATCATGATTGTCTGTAACAGGTTGCGGATGCATATCTTTTCCTATGCCCGGCCGCCGTTGTTGTTGTGGCGGGTTTACTTTTTTCTTCGGAGGTTTTTTCATGAAACATTTTTTTGCAGTGGCTATTGCCATACCCACGCTTAGTTATCCGGCTACGGTTGCGTTACGGGGCGCGGCTGTGTAAATGCAGCTTTTGATGCATGTTTGCCCTCGGCAATCTCTTCTATCATTTTTTTATTGAATGCTTCCAGGTCTTTCGGGCTCCGGCTGGTAATAAGGCCATTGTCAGTTACTACTTCCTTGTTCTGCCAGGTGGCACCTGCGTTGATAAGATCGGTTTTTATGGAAGGGAAGGAGGTCATTTCTCTTCCGCTGATCATGCCCGTTTCTATCAGCAATTGCGGGCCATGACAAATGGTGGCCACCGGTTTGCCGGCTTCCAGGAATTCTTCGGCAAACTGAATATAGTTGGTATGCAGCCGCATCTGGTCTGAATTGATAACGCCGCCTGGTATCATCAGCGCATCATAATTTTCTGCTTTGGCATCATCTATATTGATATCGACGTTCAGCTCTATTGACCAGTGATCATGGTTCCAGCCTCTTATTGTATCTTTTTGTGCAGAAACAATTTCTACTACAGCACCGGCTTCTTCAAGTGCTTTCTTAGGACTGGTTAATTCCAATTCTTCAAAACCACTATCTGATAGAATGGCTACTTTTTTTCCTTTTAATGATGGCATAATAAATAAATTGTGCAGTTAAGAAATCAGTGTAACAATGCTGAAATCCAAAAACATACCATATACGCAGGAACAGGCATATTGATAAACCGGGAAAAAAATAAGCGTGCGGGTAATGTTATGTTGATAAACTTCTACAGTAGCGGTTAGTGAATTTGTTATTTGCTCGGTGTTGTAACATAGTCTCGCAGAAAACGGGCATTGGTAAGTGCAGCGGTTCCCCATGTATTATTAAAATAAAGACAGGCGGTATTAACGCCCATGCTTTTTTGAATGCTCTTCGCTTTTTTTTCCAGGAAACTGTCTTCATACTGAGATTTGAATAAGTTGGGCACACCGTGAAAACGGTAATAAACAATATTGGTGTTTATAATTACCTGGTCGGGCAGTTTCGGATGACTGCTTCCGCAAAAGCCAATACCCTGTGCTCCCAGTTCATCATATACTTTTTGTTTCCACCAGCTTGCATGACGAAATTCAATATCATTGTTAAAACCTGGTTGCAGGCTGCTGATAAGTTTTTGCAGCATTTCTGCGCTGTACGGTATTTGAGGTGGCAATTGAAATAATACGGTGCCCAGTTTACTGCCAAGCCCTTCTTTGATAGTACCGTAAAAATCTGCCAGCAACTGTTCCGTACCGGTGAATTTTTTATAGTGAGTAATAATACGCGGCACTTTCAATGAAAAAGTAAAGTCGTCCGGGCTGTCTGCAAACCATTTTTGCAGGGCGGCTATTTTGGGAAACTGGTAGAAGGTGTTGTTCAGTTCAATCGTATTAAAATGTTTGACATAGTGGCTAAACCACAGCCGTTGCTGCAAGCCGGGGGGATAAAAAATTTCTTTCCATTCTTTATAGTGATAGCCGGAACAGCCGATGCGCCAGTTTATTGTTTTATTCATAAAGACGGTAAAACAAAAATAAAACCACTATTACGGCGACAATTGGTTGGTATGTGATTTGTAACACCCGTAAACATGCCTGAAGGTCCTTCCATTATTATTTTAAAAGAAGCCATTGCACGGTTTAATCATAAGAGAGTGCTGAAGGTAAGTGGTAATGCAAAGATTGATAAGAAGCGAATGGAGGGCAAAATCATCAGAAACATTTGCACCTGGGGAAAGCATTTGTTGATTTGTTTTGACGATTTTTTTATCCGCATTCATCTGTTGATGTTTGGAACCTGCCTGATCAATGAAAAGAAATCTGCACCATTGCGGCTGGGTTTACAGTTTAAATCGGAAGAATTAAATTTTTATACTGCTGCCGTAGCATTGATTGAGGGCAACCCCAATGATACCTATGATTGGAGCGCGGATGTAATGAATGACAGTTGGGACGTAAAAAAGACACTAAAGAAAACAGGTGAACATCCTGCTGAACTGGTATGCGATGTGTTGCTTGACCAGGATATTTTCGCCGGCGTAGGAAACATAATTAAGAACGAAATTCTTTTTATAACACGCATTCACCCGGAAAGCAAAACGGGCCTTATTCCAACTGCTAAAATGAAGGAACTGATTAAGGCCGCCAGCAGTTATAGTTTTGATTTTTTAAGATGGAAAAAAGCATTTGAATTAGAAAAGCACTGGCTGGCCTATGGTAAGAAAAAATGTCCCCGTTGTAATATCCCCCTGCACAAAGAATACCCCGGCAAAAAGAAGCGGCGCAGCTTCTTTTGTAATAATTGCCAGGAAAAATATTAATGGTCACTACACTAAAAAACCGAAACGGGAATAACGCGGCGCTGCGTTACAAAATATATTCTTTTTTGAGTTGCAAGCCCGGTACTGCGGTTCTCTGAATTTTATTGAAAGCCTGGTTACATGTTATACGCTGCATAATAGGCGGCGCCCAGCAAGGCTGTTTTGTCGTTCAGTACCACGTATACGGGCATCTCCTGCAATAAGTCTTTCATTCGTCCCATATCCAGAAAATGTTTGTACCATTCGCCCGTTTGTAAAAGCGGCAGAATTTTAGGAGGTATACCGCCACCGAGATAGCAGCCACCGGTAGATTTAAGTTTTAAACAAAGGCTGGCGGCTTCCATTGCCAGGTAGCGTACAAAAAGATGCAATGCTTCCAGGCAAACAGGTTCCTGCTGGTGAAGCGCTGCGTTGCTGATAACCGGTGTCGGATCGCCATTGTGTAATTGCTCTTCCAGCCATTCGGGTATTTGCTTTCTTTCAACGCTGGTAAGAAAAGTAAAAATGGCGTGTATACCGGGGCCCGACAATACACGTTCCCAGCTTACATGCCCGTGGTGTTGCTGCAGGTAACGGAACAAATCAATATCCTGTTCGGTGCGGGGCGAAAAATCGCTGTGACCGCCTTCTGTAGCAAAGGGGTGGTACTTTTTTCCATCGTAGTAAAGGCCTGCTTCGCCAAGGCCGGTGCCGGGTGCTATGATGGCAATATTCCCTGCGGGTTTGGTATTACTGGTATGGATAGCCGCTAAATCGGTGCTTTGCAGACCGGCCAGGCCGTATGCATTGGCCTCCAGGTCGTTTATAAAAGTAATGGGTGTTTTTAATGCGATGCTCATGGCTTTGCTGTCTAAATGCCAGGACAAATTGGTCAGTTGCACTTTGCCGTCTGTTACCGGCCCCGCAACTGCTAGGCACATGCGGTTGGGCCATTCATTACCGGTAAACTGAACAATGATATCGGTAAGCGAAGTATATTCCTGCGATGCATAACGGCCTTCGCGCAGCAAAGACACCCCGTCTGCGCTAACGCGGTACAATGCCATATTGGTTTTTGTGCCGCCCACGTCGCCGGCCAGCAGGGTAACGGGCCCATCATTTTTTTTGAATGAATTGGTAAAAGCAAGTGGTAGCAGGGATTTTTTTGGCATAGAAATGATTGCTGATTTTGGGATTTGGTGATTTACTGATTGCCGGTGGTAAAATTAACCGCTACGGAGAATCAAACATCATTAAAACAACTAAATAACAATTTGCCGGCCGGAATCTTTCAATGCCGGTTCAAATTATCCTAATCTTTGAACACTATTGTAATTCGTGTAATTCGGCGACTAAAGTAAATCCCGCAATCAAAAAATCTCACAATCAGCAATCCTTACATGTTTCTCCTATATTGTCCGCCCACTTCATACAGCGCATGGGTTATCTGGCCAAGCGAACAGTATTTTACCGTTTCCATTAATGCCGCAAAAAGATTCTCATTGGAAATGGCAGCCTCTTTTAGCTGTTGTAGCTGTAAAGCTGCCCTGCTTTCATTTCGTTTGTGAAATGTTTGCAGGTTAAGCACCTGCAGATCTTTTTCTTCCTTGCTGCTTCTGATTACTTCTGCCGGCACAATGGTGGGGCTGCCTTTTTTATTGAGGAAGGTATTTACGCCAACAATCGGCAGTTCCCCGGTGTGTTTCATTGTTTCATAATGCAGGCTTTCTTCCTGGATTTTATTTCGCTGGTACATTCTTTCCATAGCGCCTAAAACGCCGCCGCGTTCAGAGATCCGGTCAAACTCTGCCAGCACAGCCGCTTCTACCAGGTTGGTCAGCTCTTCCAGTACAAAACTGCCCTGCGTAAAGTTTTCGGTATTGGCTGTGCCCAGTTCGCGGTTAATAATTAGTTGTATGGCCATGGCCCGGCGAACACTTTCTTCAGTTGGTGTTGTTATTGCCTCATCATAGGCATTGGTATGCAAAGAGCTGCAATTGTCGTAAATGGCGTACAGCGCCTGTAGCGTTGTTCTTATATCATTAAAATCTATTTCCTGTGCATGCAGGCTGCGGCCACTGGTTTGAATATGGTATTTCAGCATCTGGCTGCGCTTGTTGGCTTTATAGGTATACTTCATAGCCTTGGCCCATATTCTGCGGGCAACGCGTCCTATTACACTGTATTCTGCATCCATACCATTACTGAAAAAGAACGACAGGTTGGGCGCAAAATCGTCTATGTGCATGCCACGGCTGATATAATATTCCACATAGGTAAATCCATTGGCCAGCGTAAACGCCAGCTGCGTAATGGGGTTGGCGCCGGCTTCGGCAATGTGATAGCCGCTGATGCTGACACTATAGAAGTTGCGTATTTTGTTATCAATAAAATACGACTGCACGTCGCCCATCAATTTCAGTGCAAATTCTGTAGAGAAAATACAGGTATTCTGTGCCTGATCTTCTTTTAAAATATCAGCCTGTACAGTACCCCGCACCTGCTGCAGTGTTTTTGCTTTTATGGTTTCATATATTTCTTTTGGCAGCACTTCGTCTCCGCTCATTCCCAGCAGCCGGAGACCCAAACCATTGTTACCATCGGGTAATCGTTCAGGCGAAGATGGATTATAGTAAGTCGGTTTATTGTGAATTTTAAATTTTACATTTTGAATTTGCGCTGTTTCTTTCCAAAGTCCCTGTTCTGTAATATACTTTTCACATTGCTGGTCAATGGCGGCATTCATAAAAAAAGCAAGGATAACCGGCGCGGGACCGTTAATGGTCATGCTTACTGATGTTTTGGGGTCGCAAAGATCAAAGCCACTGTATAATTTTTTGGCGTCGTCTACGGTAGCAATGCTAACACCGCTGTTGCCCACTTTTCCATAAATATCCGGCCTGGTGGCAGGGTCTTCTCCGTATAGTGTAACGCTGTCGAATGCAGTTGATAGCCTTTTGGCGGGCTGATCCAACGATACATAATGAAAACGGCGGTTGGTTCTTTCGGGACCGCCTTCTCCGGCAAACATGCGGGTAGGGTCTTCTCCTTCACGTTTCAGCGGAAACACACCTGCTGTAAAAGGAAAACGACCTGGCGCATTCTCCTGTGCCTGCCAGGCCAGTACATCGCCCCAGTCTTTGTATTTGGGCAATACCACCTTGGGTATCCGCAATCCGCTGAGGCTATAGGTAAACATTGGCTGCTGAATCAGTTTCTCACGAACGGCATACTGGTAATAGTCTTCCTGGTAGGCTTTTATTTTTTCCGGCCATTTGCGCAGTAACTTTTTGCTAACCGGGTTCAACTGGCTTTCAAAAAATTGAATCTGCTGCTGCAACGCTTCAGCCGCAGCTGTATTTTCTGACTGTTTTACTATTTCAAGCGCACCATGTAACTGGTATAGTTGGGTAGCGATGGCCGACTGCTCTTTCACCAACTGGTCGTAATTACGGTTGTTATCCGCAATTTCTGCTAAATAACGTATGCGCCTGGCAGGTATTATTGCCGGAATAGCTGCGCCGCCGGACTTATAGGCGGGTGTGTAACTGCCCCAGTCGATACCTATTTTCTCTTTCATGGTAAGCAGCAGCATATTGAACAGGGTGTTCACGCCATCATCATTGAATTTATTGGCACAGGTGCTAACGACGGGCAGGGTATCATCTTTGGCAGTCCACAATGCATGGTTGCGTTTGTATTGCTTGCGCACATCACTCAATGCATCGGAGGCACCTGTTTTATCGGATTTGTTGATGCAGATGATGTCTGCAAAATCGAGCATGTTTATTTTTTCCAGTTGTGATGCAGCGCCATATTCGGGCGTCATTACATAGAGGCTGATATCGCAGTAATCTTCTATGGAAGCATCGCTTTGGCCAACGCCTGCACTTTCTAATATAATGAAATCAAATGCGGCCTGTTTACAAATATCAACCGTATCCTGCATGGCCTGGCTAACAGCGGTATTATCAACGCGGGTGGCCAGCGAGCGCATGTATGCACGCGGATGGCTAATGGCGTTCATGCGTATACGATCGCCCAACAGGGCCCCGCCCGTTTTTTTGCTGGTGGGATCAACAGAAATCACCGCGACGGTTTTATCGGTACATGTTTGCACGCGGATGGCTAATGGCGTTCATGCGTATACGATCGCCCAACAGGGCCCCGCCCGTTTTTTTGCTGGTGGGATCAACAGAAATCACCGCGACGGTTTTATCGGTAAATGTTTGCAAAAAACGGCGTACAATTTCGTCGGTCACAGAAGATTTGCCCGCGCCGCCGGTGCCGGTAATGCCGAGGACGGGCCCCACGGCCCCCCTAAATCCCCCCAACGGGAGGACTTGGGTAAGCCCCGAAGTTATTTTATGGCTTTCTGAAAGTTGGGCAATGTTGTTTGAATGTTGTTCATTGCGTAACGGCTTACCGGTTTTGTGTATAATGTGGTCCTTTATTCTTTCTTTTACTTTTTCCGGTTCATTCAATACTTCATCATTGCTAAACCGTATTACATCGAAGCCCAATTGATTTAGCACTTCGGTCCGTTCCTTGTCGGAAATTATCATCTCAGGTAATTGATGATATAAACCATCAATCTCAATAATTAATTTATATTCTAAAGAAATAAAGTCTGCAATAAACCTGTCGATAATATGCTGCCTTCTAAATTTAATTCCCTCAAGTTGTTTATTGTTAAGATAACTCCATAAAACATTTTCGGCCATTGTAGGATGCTTGCGATGTGCAGCCGCAAATTCCTTTAAAGATTTATAGTAAAATTTATCCGCCGTTTCAAAATAAATACCATCATGAGGTATAAGTCTTTTTAGCAAAGCTGAATAATCTTCTTTTCGCTCTGCCTTGGTAATTGCTTGTCCAATGGTAATTACATCCTTCCACTCACCCAGCACAAACTTATCATTGGTGCCGTTGTTGGTTTTTCCATTCTTGTTGGTTGCTTTTACTTCGGGAACGTCAAAGCCCTCCCTTTTGGGGAGGGTTTGGGAGGGGCCGTGGGGGCCGGGCAGGGGGCGACATAATCTTATCACTTCCTCAATCATTCCTTCCAGCCCCATTCTTCTGCCATCGTCCGGGCTATAAATTTTGGTGATGCCATATTTGTGCAGTTCTGTAATCTCCTGTGGCAGAATGGTGCCGCCGCCGCCGCCAAATATTTTAATGTGGCTGCAGCCGCTTTCTTCCAGCAGATCTTTCATGTATTTGAAGAACTCTACATGTCCGCCCTGGTAGCTGGTAATGGCAATGCCCTGTACATCTTCTTCAATAGCACATTCCACAATTTCATGCACACTGCGGTTATGGCCAAGATGGATAATTTCTGCGCCCTTGCTTTGTAAAATACGGCGCATTACATTAATGGCGGCATCGTGCCCATCGAACAAACTGGCGGCAGTAACAATCCTTATTTTATCAGGTAAGCCATTATTCATATAAACAGATCAGTAAAACGAAAATACAATATTTGGTTCATTAAGTTAACACTTGTTAGTTTACCCTGGCCGCGAATTAATTTTCTTCAGGGAGCTGATTTCAGTTGTT
>Ga0268264_10001669_pt1 | contig 20437 bp, 16 predicted proteins | sample KBSSwiS32_FD_190357 | JGI IMG/M metagenome (GOLD analysis project Ga0268264, IMG submission 190357) | Switchgrass rhizosphere microbial communities from Kellogg Biological Station, Michigan, USA - KBS Switchgrass S3-2 (SPAdes) (version 2) | ecosystem: Host-associated > Plants > Roots >...
CACCATCTGGAACGCCGCCATCGGCTCGAGCAGCTGCCGTGAGCGGCTCGGCGGTCGTGGCATGGCCTTGCCGTCCCAGTCGGCCGCGTTGCAATTGCCCATCACCGCACAGCGGTTGTCGGATCGAAAGATCACCGTGCCGTGCCGGTCCTGGACGAAGTCGATCAGCGTCGGCTTCACCGAGCGCCCCTGGTTGGCGAGGACGGCATAGGCATTGACGATGCGCGACACGGTCGTTTCGCCCGCACCCAGTGCGATCGAGAGGTAGTTCGGAAAATCACCGACGCCGAGCTTCTTGGCCGTATCGATGATCTTGGGCATGCCGGTTTCCGACGCGGTCCGAACCGTCATCAAGTTGCGCGATTGCTCGACGCCCCAGCGCATCGTCTTGGGTCCGGCATAGCGCCGGTCGAAGTTGACGAAGCACTTGTTGCCGAGGCCGGCACCCTGCCACACGCAGAAGGGCGCATCGACGACAATGGTTGCGGGCGTGAAACCGTTCTCCAGCGCAGTTACGTAGACCATCGGCTTGAACGCTGAGCCCGGCTGGCGCATCGCCTGGGTCGCGCGATTGTAGCTCGAGCCGACCACGTCGAACCCGCCCTGCATGGCCAGGACCCGGCCGGTGTGCACTTCTTCGGCAACCATTCCGCCCGACACGCTGGGGATCGAGCGCAGGGCATAATTTCCGGGCGCCAGTTCCTTGACGATAATCACCATGCCCGGCGTCAGCGCATTGAAGGCTGACGTCTGCGTTCCGCGCTTTGGCATGGCCGCGCCGGATGCGGGCAGGCTTGCCGTCGATCCGTTGGCGAAGCCGATCGTGGCGGCACCATCGCTCTTCGAGAGCACCACCGCCTTCTTCCAGTCCGGATAACCGGTGCCGACGGCCGCGCGGTCTAGCTGGCCGGCCCAGTCGCCCCTCGTCATGTCGACGCTCTGCCCCAGGTCGGACCAGCCGCGGCCACCATCGAAGCGCGCCAGCCCGTCGCGCAGCGCCTGCGCAGCCGCATCCTGCATCTTGGGCACCATCGAGCTACGGACCCACAGGCCGCCACCGTAAACGCTGTTCGGGCCGTCGTCCGAATCCTCGCCAAACTTCAGCCCCTTGATCAGCTGGCGGCGGACTTCTTCCATGAAATAGCCGCCCTGCTGGCGGAATTTTTCGCTGCTGCCATAGCGGATCGTGCCGAGCGGCGTGGCCGCCGCCGTCTTCCACTGCTCCTCGGTGATGTAGCCGTTGTTGTACATCTCCTGGAGCACGTAGTTGCGGCGGTTCAGGGCCTTTTGGGTGGCGCGCTCCGGATCGTAATTGGCGGGCGCTTTGGGCAGTACGGCGAGATAGGCTATTTCCGGAAGCGTCAGTTCACTGACGTCCTTGTCGAAATAGGCGCGCGATGCCGCTTGCACCCCGTAGGCGTTACGGCCGAGGAAAATCGAATTGAGGTAGAGTTCGAGGATCTGCTGCTTGCTGAGCGTCGATTCCAGCCGGAAGGCGAGGATCGCTTCGCGGACCTTGCGGCCAACGTTGTAGCTCGAATCCTTGAGCAGATATTTGGCGACCTGCTGTGTGATGGTCGACCCGCCGCGCGCTCGCCCGCCGCCGATAATGCTCTTCGTGGTGTAATCGAACACCGCGCCGACGAGGCCGGTGTAGTCGATGCCGCCATGCGAGAAGAAGGTCTTGTCCTCGGCCGAGATGAAGGCCTGGACGAGCATCGGCGGATATTCGTCGTAGGCGAGCTCCACGCGTCGTTCGCGGGCAAAGGTCTGGACCGGGTCGCCGTCATACCCTCGGACGTTGGTCGGCAGCGGCGGCTCGTACGCCAGCAGCTTCTCCGAGGACGGCAGGCCAGTTGCGAAATAGAGCCACACCGCCCCGAACAACGTGAAAGCCGCTAGTCCGGCCCAGGCAAACCGGCGGACCCAGACGCGCTCCCAATAGGGGTCGACACGCTCGTGCACGCGCCGGTTGAACGCGACGAGATCGGGGAGCTTCACATTGGAAAGAGACAGACGCGCGGAATTCATCGGAGCCTGCGTCTAGCGGCTTCGGCAGCAATCTGGAAGTTCGGTTTAACCCCGGGTTCGGGTTGCGATGTCAGCCTCGATCGCCTGGGCCAGCGCCAGTGCAATCGCCGACCGGTGCGCCGGGTCGCGCAGCAGCACTTCGTCATCGGCATTGCTGACGTAACCGGCCTCGAACAGGACGGCCGGCGTGCCCGCCCGCCGCAGGACGTGAAATGCAGCGAAGCGATGCGGCTCAGGCCGCAGGTCGAAGCGGCCTGCCGACCGCCCGACGAGGCGCGTCGCAAAAGCAGCCGAGTCGCCCATCTGGTCGCGAAGAGCGAGGTCGGAGAGGAGGGCGGCGGCCGTGTCCTGCCCCGGGTCCGCAGCCGCGCCGCGGTTCTGCGCAGCCGCAAATCGTGCTGCTTCCGCGTCGGAGGCAACGTCGGACAGCGAATAAACGCTCGCGCCTCGGGCTAGCGGGTTCGGCGCGCTGTCCATGTGGAGGGAGACGAACAGGCCGGCGTTAAGCCGCCGGGCAACTGCAGCGCGCTCATCGAGCGTCAGATAGCGATCGTCGGCCCGCGTCATCGCGACCCGAACCCGACCGCGCTGGACGAGCAGGTCGCGCAATTCGGTCGCGAGCGCGAGGGTCAGTTGCTTCTCCTCGACTTGGCCGGACACGCTGGTCGCACCTGGGTCGGTCCCGCCGTGGCCGGCATCGATCACGACGATTGGCCGGCCGGACGTGCCTGGCGCCGCGTAAATATGGTCCGAGGCGGCCGGCGGCAGCGCGACGCTGAGCGTCCCCGCTTGGCGGTCGGCCGTTGCCCCGCCGCGCGCCGCGGTCAGCACGAGCACGACCAGGATCGCGGCCACAGCGGCAGCGCCTCCGATGATCCCCTCCTTGCTCGAAACCCGGCGCACCGTCCCCACCAACTCCTTGAATGACCTGCGCAACTTATCATGCCCAATTGGTTAATGCGAAATTATCCCTACATTTATGTGCAACACCCAAAGGGGTGATGGTTGCGACCCCCCTGCGGGGGTGCTAACCGCAAATTTATCTCCGGCACCTGCCGGTGAGTTCCAGCCGCGCCGTCGTTTGGCCGCGGTCTACGAGGTTGACGCTAGCATGAAGTTATCAAACGCCCCCGCCACGCTCTTTGTCGAGGCGACCGGCGTTTTTTCCGCGCAAGGACGCGGGATCGCTCGTGCAGCAGAGGCACTTTTCACTAATCCCGCCAACGCCAGCGGCTCCGTGCCGCCCGGCGTTGCCCCAGTTACGGCGCGCCGCCGACTTAACGCGGCCCCGCGCGCCCGGAGAATTTTCAATGTCCATGCGCATGCTAATCGACGCGCGCCACCCGGAGGAGACCCGGGTTGCGGTAGTCAAAGGTAACCGGATCGAGGAATTCGATTTCGAGTCTGCCGAACACAAGCAACTCAAAGGCAATATCTATCTCGCCAAGGTTACCAGGGTAGAACCGTCGCTTCAGGCGGCGTTCGTCGATTATGGCGGAAACCGCCACGGCTTCCTGGCCTTCAGCGAAATCCACCCGGATTATTATCAGATCCCGAAGGCCGACCGCGAAGCCCTGCTGCGCGAGGAGGCCGAGCACGCCGCCGAAGAAGAGCGTCTGCGCGAAGCCGCCGAGGATTTCGAGCCGTTGGGCGGCCATCACGACGACGATGGTATCGACGATCAGCCGGAGGAGCCCGAGGGCGACGCCGATAACGGTGGCGATGAGGCCGCCGAAGTTGGCACTGGCGCCAATCGCTCGCCGGTCGACGAATCCGCCGCCGACGAACTCCGCCGCAAGCGCCAGAATCTGCGCCGCCGGTACAAGATTCAGGACGTCATCCAGCGCCGGCAGGTGCTGCTCGTCCAGGTCGTGAAGGAGGAGCGCGGCAACAAGGGCGCCGCGCTGACCACCTATCTGTCGCTCGCCGGGCGCTATTGCGTGCTGATGCCCAACACCAGTCACGGCGGCGGCATTTCGCGCAAGATCTCCAACGGCGCCGACCGCAAGCGCCTGAAGTCGATCATGAGCGATCTCAACCTGCCCAAGACCATGGGCCTGATCGTGCGTACCGCGGGCCTGTCGCGGACCAAGGTCGAGATCAAGCGCGACTTCGACTATCTCGCCCGGCTGTGGGACGAGATCCGCGAGCGCACGCTCGGGAGCCAGGCGCCGGCGCTGATCTACCGCGACAGCGACCTCATCAAGCGCGCGATCCGCGACCTTTACCACAAGGACATCGACGAGGTCGTCGTTGAGGGTGACGAGGGCTACAAGGCCGCGCGCGGGTTCATGAAGCTGCTGATGCCGAGCCACGTGAAGCGGGTGAAGCAGCATGTCGAAACGACGCCGCTGTTCCAGCGCTACGGCGCCGAGGATCAGCTGAGCGCCATGTACCAGCCGCTCGTGCAGCTGAAGTCCGGCGGCTACTTGGTCATCAATCCGACCGAGGCGCTGGTTTCGATCGACATCAACTCGGGCCGGTCGACGCGCGAGCACAATATCGAGCAGACGGCCTACAACACCAACCTCGAAGCGGCGCAGGAAATTGCCCGCCAGTTGCGCCTGCGCGACATGGCTGGCCTCATCGTCATCGACTTCATCGACATGGAACAGAACAGCCATGTCCGGAAGGTCGAGAAGGCCATGAAAGACGCGCTGAGGAGCGATCGGGCGCGGATCCAGGTCGGTCGCATCTCGAGCTTCGGCCTCATGGAAATGAGCCGCCAGCGCTTGCGCACCGGCGTGCTCGAAGCATCGACCAAGCCGTGCCCGCACTGCGATGGGACCGGCCTGATGCGCACGGCGGCGTCGGCTGGCCTGTCGGCGCTGCGCATTATCGAGGACGAAGCGACGCGCGGCCGCGGCGAGAAGATCATGCTTCGCGCCGGCCGTGACGCAGCAGTCTATGTGCTCAACAAGAAGCGCGCCGAGCTCGCCGACATTGAGCTGCGCTACGGCGTGTCGATCGAGATCGTCATCGACGAGAGCTTTGAAGGCGCCCGGATGACGGTCGAGAGCTCGGGCCCGCGCCCGGTTGCGGTCGAGCGCCCGGCGCCCATGCCGATCGTCGATGACGATGACGACGACGACGACCAGGACGAGGCCGACCTGGCCGAGGACGATCACGACGAGGAAGACGAGGAAGCCAGCGCCGAAGAGCGGTCTGATGACGGCGACCGGCAGGGCCGCAAGCGCCGTCGCCGTCGCCGCGGCGGACGTGGCCGCGGACGACGCGATGCCGAAGGTGCGGTGGAAACGACCGAGGCGGCCGCAGACGACGAGCCTGAGGTCCCGGAATCGCCGGCCGACGAGGTCGAGCCGGAACCGGCGAAGCGCCGCCGTCGGCGCCGCGGTCGCAAGGGTTCGGAGACGGACGACGTTGCTGCCGAGTCCGAGGTCGCGCCAGACAGCGCGCCGATGATCGAAACCCCGGTCGCCGACGAGGCCCCGGTAGCCGAGGCCGAGCCGGCCGCGGAGCCGACGCCCAAGAAGCGCACGCGCAAGGCAGCCCCGAAGAAAGCGGACGCGGTCGCGGTCGCGGAAGATGCTCCGGCCGCAGTCATCGAGGAGCCCGCGCCGGCGGCGAAGCCGGCGCGCAAGCGGCGGAGCAAAGCCGCCGCCGCTGCTGACGCAGAGTCAGTTTCGGTCCCCGCTGCCAACAATGACGCGGCGGAGCCCGATGACTCGGACGAACCGCGGCGCAGCGGTTGGTGGCAACGCACGTTCGGCTGAGCTTTTTCATCGCGGGTTCAGGCCGAGCAATGCTAAGCCGCCCGCGATGAACGCGCTGCTGTCCCGCTTCGTGCGGCTGCTGATGATCGCGCTGGTGCTGGCCACGTCGGCGTGGCAGCCGGCGGTTGCTCAGGAAAATGCCGAGCCATCGATCCTCCGCGACAGCGAGACCGAGCTGCTGTTCAAGGATATCTCGCTGCCCCTCATCAAGGCCGCGAAGCTCGATCCGAACAGCGTCCGCGTCGTCTTGCTCAACGATCCCGAGATCAACGCCTTCGTCGCGACCGGCCAGACGGTCTACATCCAGACCGGGCTGATCCAGGCGGTCGACAATGTAAACCAGCTTCAGGGCGTCATCGCCCACGAACTCGGTCACGTTGCCGGCGGCCACTCGATCCGGCTCCAGCAGGGCCTCAAGCAGGCTACCGGACTATCGATTGCAACCATGGTGCTTGGGGCATTGGCGATTGCGGCCGGCGCCGGCGAAGCTGCGATGGGCATCCTGGCAGCCGGCCAGCAGGTCGCGGAAAGCAAGTTTCTCGCTTTCTCTCGTACGCAGGAGGCGACCGCCGACCAGGCGGGCGCATTGTATCTGTCGAAATCGGGCATCAGCGGCAAAGGCATGCTCGACTTCTTTGCGAAGCTGCAGAACCAGGAATATCGGCTCGCGATCTACTCCACCGATAGCTACGACCGCACCCACCCGCTGTCGTCGGAGCGCGTCCAGGCACTCCAGCAGATTTTCCAGAAGGACGCGGCGTGGAAGAATCCGCCCGATCCGGCGCTCGAAGCGCGATTCCAGCGCGTGAAGGCCAAGCTGATCGGCTTCATCGATCCGAAACACGCGGTCATCAAATATCCCGAAACCGACCAGACCGTCCCGGGGCATTATGCCCGCGCTTACGCCTACCACCTCGGCGGTTACCCGGACAAAGCAAACAGCGAGGCCAACGCCTTGCTGGCGATCAACCCGCACGACCCCTTCTTCCTCGAACTCAAGGGCCAGATCCTGCTTGAGGGCGGCAAGCCGACCGAGGCCCTCGCGCCCCTCCGTGAAGCGACCGAGAAGTCGGGCAACATGCCGCTGATTGCCGCGATGCTCGGCCACGCCCTGGTCGCGACCGAGGATCCGAAGAATTTCGCCGAGGCGAAGCAGGTGCTGAAAGCGGCGGTGAGCCGCGACAATGAGGACCCGTTCGCCTGGTTCCAGCTCGGGATTATCTACGACCGCGAGGGCGACCCGGCGCGCGCCGCATTGGCCAGCGCCGAACGCTACAGTCTCGAGGGCAATCCGCGGCTGGCGATCGTCAGTGCGCGCAATGCCATGGCCGGAATTCGCACCGGTACGCCGGATTGTCTTCGCGCCCAGGACATCGTTATGGCGTCGCAGTCCGAAATGCGCAGCCAGAAGCAGGACAGGAAAAGTGAGGACCGCATGCTGTTGGGTACCGGACGCGACGGAGAGAAATACGCCCAGGCTGCCCTGATCTGTCGTGGCGCCTGACATGAACGGGCGCGGGCAAAGCATTGCGGCCGCTGTTGGCGGCGGGGTCGTCGGGTCGATGCTGACTGCGGCATTGCTGTTATTTGCGGTTCCGGATTCGTTGGCGAAACGCGTCGTCCGGCAAGGCATGCTCGCTGACCCGCAAGTCCTGCCCGATGCCGCCGAGGCGTTGCGCGACACGCAATATGCGCCGGTTCTTGCGGCCAATCGCAGCGCGATCGAAATGCCGTACGGGACGTCGTGGAAGGGCTCGGCAAAACCCGATGTGACGCTGGTGGAATTCTTCGATTACGCCTGCCCATATTGCAAGGCGAGCAACCCGGTCGTCGACCGCCTGGTGCAGGAAGATAAGGGCCTGCGCGTCGTCTATCGCGAACTACCGATCCTCGGTCCCGACAGCGTTACCGCGGCGCGGCTGTCGCTGACCGCGTCCAAGGCCGGGCGCTTCGCCAAATTCCATGACACGCTGTGGGCGACGGGACGCCCCTCGCCGGAAGTGAATGCCACTGCTGCGCAGGCTGCTGCGATTGCCCCGCAACCGAGCAACGATCCCAGCGTCGAGGCTGAGCTTCGGCGCAATTTTGAATTGGCGGGCCAGCTCGGCGCAACCGGCACCCCTCTGTTCGTTGTCGGCAACCGGGTGATGAACAGCGCCGTCAGCTATGAAATCTTGAAGAAAGCGATCGCCGACACGCGCGCCAAGAGCTGATTACAGGGTGGCGAAGAACAACGCGGTCGCCAGCGCCATTACGCCGGTCGCAGCCCAACCGAGGATCGTCGGGACCTTCGACAGGGTTAGCTGACCCATCGCCTTGGGATTGCGCACGACCAGCATCATGACCGCCATCAGCGGCGCGGCCAGCACGCCATTGACGATCGCCGCCCAATAGAGCGCCTTGATCGGGCTGATGCCGATCGACGTCAGCGCGGCGCCGGCCAGCGTGGTCGCGGCGATCACCCCGTAGAAGACGCGGGCCCGGCGAACCTTTGCGTCCAGCGTCGGGGCCAATCCGAACATCTCGCTAATCGCGTAGGCCGCCGAGCCGGCCAACACCGGCACCGCGAGCAGCCCGGTGCCGATGACGCCCAGGGCGAACAATGCAAACGCCAGGTTGCCGGCAATCGGCCGCAAGGCCTCGGCGGCCTGCGCCGCGGATTCGATGCTGGTCGTGCCGTGGGCATGGAGCGTGGCGGCGGTGGCGAACACGATGGCGACCGAAACGATGGTGCTGATCGCCATTCCTACCAACGTGTCGTCGCGGATACGTTTCAGCTCCGGGCCGGCGCGGCTGGGGCTAACCATCAGCGGCTTGGCATGGCTCCGGTGCTCCTCCTCCACTTCCTGCGCCGCCTGCCAGAAAAACAGGTACGGGCTGATGGTAGTCCCGAGGATGGCCACGAACCCCGTTGCGTAAGCGGCATTCCACTGGAACTCGGGGACGATCAGGGAGCGCAGCGCGTGGCCCCACGGGACCTGCGCGACCGCCGCGACTGCGACGTAGGCGAACAGCGACAAGGTCGTCCATTTCAGGATCGAGGCGTAGCTGCGATAATCGAGGAACACCTCGAGCAGGATCGAGATGATCCCGAAGATCGCGGTGTAGAGCCAGATATTCCCGCCGATCAGCAGCTCCAGCGACGCACCCATCGCATTAAGGTCGGCGCCGAGGTTGATCACATTGGCGACCAGCAGGAGCAGCACCGCAGTCCACAGCAAAGGCCGCGGATAGTGCCGGCGAATGTTGGCGGCGATGCCCCGCCCGGTGACTCGGCCAATCTCGGCCGACACGAACTGGATCACCGCGAGCAGCGGAAACGTCAGCGTGAACGTCCACGACAGCGCGTAGCCGAATTGCGCGCCGATCTGACTATGCGTGCCGATCCCGCTCGGGTCGTCGTCCGCCGCGCCGGTGATAACGCCGGGGCCAAGGCGGCTGAGCAAGGTGCGCTTCTCGGTCTTGTTAGCCATCGGGCCGCCCCTTGAACCCCTGCGCCACGACATACCACTCGCTAGAATCCTTGCGGCTGGCGGGCGGCTTCGCGTGCTTCACGGCGGTGAAATGGCGCTTCATCTCCGCGACCAGTTGATTGTCGGCCCCGCCCGCGAGCACCTTGGCGACATAGGCGCCGCCCGGGCGCAGCACTTCGGTCGCGAACAGCAGGCCCGCCTCAACTAGTGCCATGGTGCGCAAATGATCGGTCTGCGGGTGCCCGACGGTGTTCGCCGCCATGTCCGACAGGACGAGGTCGGCAGGGCCGCCAAGCGCGTCGTGCAACTTCGCGGGCGCCTCCTCATCCATGAAGTCCATTTGCAGGATGGCGACGCCGTCGAGTGGGTCGGTCGGCAGCAGATCGATACCGACGACAGCCGCCTGCGGCACCTTGCGTCGGACGACCTGGCTCCATCCGCCCGGCGCAATGCCGAGGTCGACCACCGTCTTCACGCCCTTCAGCAGTCCGAACCGCTCATCGAGCTCGATCAGCTTGTAGGCCGCTCGGCTGCGGTAATTTTCCGCCCGCGCGCGCTTGACGTACGGATCGTTGAGCTGGCGTTCGAGCCACCGGGTCGACGAGACTTTGCGGCCCTTCGCGGTCTTCAGCCGCTTCACAAAAGGTGGCCGTCGCGGGCCATCAGCGCACGCAGGATACCTTCGCGAATGCCGCGGTCGGCCACACCGAGATTCTTGGCCGGCCAGATTTCGATGATCGCCTCGAGGATCGCACAGCCGGCGACGACCAGGTCGGCGCGCTCGCTGCCGATACATGGCAGGTTCGACCGTTCGCCATAATCCATGCCGGCGATCATCGAGCTGATTTTCTGCATCGCTTCGATTGGCACGTGCAGCCCGTCGACCGCGCGCCGATCGTAGGACGGGAGCGCGAGATGGACGCTCGCCAGCGTCGTCACCGTGCCGCTGGTCCCGAGCAGGCGGACGTCGTCCTTCTTCTCCGGCAGCATGACCGAGAAATTGGCGAACGACCGGCGCGCGCGTTCGCGCATGCGCTTGTACGCCTTGATCCGGTCGGGGCCTTCGAGCGCCTCCTTGCCCTCGCTTTCGGTGAGCGACACGACGCCCCACGGTGCGCTCCACCAGGCGCGGATCTTGGGCCCGGCCGAGCTCTGGTCGACCAGCACCAGCTCGGTCGAGCCGCCGCCGATATCGAAGATCACCGCCGGCCCGTCACCCGGCTCGAGTAGTTTGTGGCAGCCGAGCACCGCGAGGCGCGCTTCTTCGGCCGGTTCGATGATGTCGAGCGCAATTCCCGTTTGCTCGCGGACCCGCTCGGCGAAGGCGGCGCCGTTCGCGGCGCGGCGGCAGGCCTCGGTCGCGACCGAACGAACCAGCGACACGTTGCGGCGGCGGAGCTTGTCGGAGCAGATGCCAAGTGCACTGACGGCGCGGTCCATCGCCGCATCCGACAGCCGGCCGGTCTGCGACAAGCCCTCGCCAAGGCGGACGATGCGCGAGAAAGCGTCGATTACGGTGAAGCCGCTGTCGGTTGGGCGCGCGATCAGCAGCCGGCAGTTGTTGGTGCCAAGATCGATCGCGGCATAGGTGCGTCGATGATGATCCCGCTTCCCGGCGGGTCTTGATTGCGACGGCCCGTCCTGCTGCTCAGCGTGCTGCAGAACCGGCGTACTGGCGGCACCCTGCGCCATTGTAACGCCCGTTTCCTTCACCACGCGGAAAGTGCGCGGCTGACTTAATCGGGGTTAAACCACAAATGCGGGGTCGGGGGCAAGTTTGGTGGCCCCAACGTTGACAGCGGAAGGCGCGATTTCTATCTGCCGCGCTCCGCTCAAGGCCGGTATTGCCCCGTCGTCTAAAGGTAAGACTACGGACTCTGAATCCGTCAATCGAGGTTCGAATCCTCGCGGGGCATCCATCCACCCATAAGCGAAAGGCGGCCCCGGCCTAGACCGGAACCGCCTTCCTGGACGTGCTACTCCTGTGGGGGTTAGCCGCGGAGCAGGTTCATCACGCCCTGCTGGCTCTGGTTCGCCTGGGCGAGCATCGCCAGCATCACTTGCGGCGCCTCGCTTCCGCGTTCGCCTTGTCGAGCGCCTTGAGCAGGCTCGGCTCGTCGGCCGACGACACGTCGGCGATGCGCCAGCCGGCCGGCGTCCGCACCAGGCTGAAGGTTGCCGGGCGCGGCTTGTCGTGCGGCCAGCCGATTGACACCTTGACCGTCGCCTGGTCGCGGCCGTGGAGCGCTGCGCGGACGACCGATGGGCGCATGCCGTCTGGGTCCTGGCACTGGCAGATCGGGTCGCCATCGAGATAGCCGACCTCGCCGTGGGCGAGCTTCGCATCGTCGCGAATGGCGGCGATCAGGCGCGGCGCGAACCACCGCTCGGGCTTGTCGAGCGGATTGAAGCTGGCGCTCCGGTAGCCGGCAAAGGCGCGGGTCATGAACTGCCGCGGCGTCTCGGCCGGCTGCGCGGCGGCAAGCGCGAAGAGGGTCATGATCATTGCGCCATCTCCAAGACCTTCGCCCATTCTTCATCGCGCACGGGGGCGACCGACAAGCGCGACTGGCGGATCAGCTCCATCTTGGCGAGGCTCGGCTCTGCCTTGATTTCGGCCAGCGTCACCGGCCGTTCGAGCGGCTTGACCGGCTCGACCCGCACCCGGACCCACTCGGGTGCCTTCGGGTCGGGCTCCGCGGCACGCGTGACCTTCATGATCCCCACGACAGCTTTGTCGGACATGCTGTGATAGAAAAAGACGGTGTCGCCGGGCTTCATCGCCTTGAGGTTAAGCCGGGCGGTCGGGTTGCGGACGCCGTCCCATTCGGTCGCGCCATCGCGAATCAGGTCGGCCCAGCCGTAGCTTTCGGGCTCCGATTTCATCAGCCAATGCGCCATCGCGGGACACCTTTCGTTGCAACAACAATTAGCCTGTCGGCGAGGCGACCGAAAGCATGGACGAACCGAGCCGAAAAATCGCGAAAACTGAATGATTTGAAAGCGTTCCGGATTCCATCCCGCGAGTCCAACGGTTCACCGATGGATGGGTTGGCGTCGGTTAATGCTTTCCATATCTGGGTCTCAGCGATTTGAGAGCGAGTGAGCCGCAGGCATCAGGCCAGGCTCCAGGGCAAGACGGACGGCCCCTCCGAAGCGGCGTTAGCGCCGGAGGGTCGTCCGCCTTTTAGAGGGAATACGAATTGGTTGGATTTCTGAGCGGACGCTGCGCGTCCGTGGCTGCCGGTCTGTTGACGCTGGGTTTCGGTTCGACCGAAGCAGCGGCGCAGAGTGCGGCCGTAAAGCTCGATGTGGCGGCCGCGGTCCGGTCGCTTGACGTGAACACCGCGGCACAGCCGCTCGGGATTGCCGCGGCCAGCTCCGTCGCTGCAACCCTGCCGTCGGCTTCGGTCGCGACGGCCGTCCCTGCCGCATCGGTCAGCGCCAGCCTGGCGACGTCGATCCAGCGCGAAGCCACGTGGCTCTACAGCGGCGGCTGGCCGCTCTATGCGCTGGTCGACAAGTACAGCGCCGGCGCGCCGCTCAGCGAGGAAGCGAATTGCATCGCGACCGCAGTCTATTTCGAAGCGCGTGGCGAATCTCTCGAAGGGCAGCTCGCGGTCGCCCGTGTCATCATGAACCGCGCGTCGTCGGGCCAATATCCGGCGAGCTGGTGCGGCGTGGTCAAGCAGCCGGCGCAATTCTCCTTCGTTCACCGCGGCACCATGCCGGCGCCGCGCTACAATTCGGACGCCTGGCGGAAAGCGCAGGGCGTGGCCCGCGTTGCCATGGCCAATGTCGTGCCGAGCCTGACCAACGACGTGCTGTGGTATCACGCCGACTATGTCGATCCGTCCTGGGGCCACCGTCTCAGCATGGCGCAGAAGATCGGCCAGCACATTTTCTACCGTTAAACGAGACCTCTCGTTGGGGAGAGCGGGGCGCTCCGGCTTTGGGCTGGGGCGCCCTTTTCGTTTTGCTCCATCGCTTTGGCGCGGTGCGAGTTCGGCTGGGCGTTAACTTCGTTCACGGGGGATTCGCGGCGGACTCAATTGCGCGCAACCATCCAACTCACGGATTTTCGGGGAAGAATCTCTTCCCACGCCGAGTAGGGGACTCGCGGGTGCTTAGAATCCTGGTGGTGGAGGATGACCTCCAGCTGGCAACGACGCTTAAATATCTGGTCGAGGACAATCCGCGCTACCGGGTGGTGGCGACGGCCGACGACGCCGACAGCGCGATCGCCGCGGCGGAGGAACATGACCCCGACCTCGCCCTGCTCGACCTGCACCTGGCGCACGGCCAGACCGGGTTTCCGGTTGCCGTCCGGCTTAACGATCTCGGCGTCGCCTGCCTGTTTGTCAGCGGCAAGGCGCCGCGCTTCGCCATGCCCGACCTTGCAATGGGCTGCTTGATGAAGCCGTTTACCGCCGAGGATGTCCACCGCGCGCTGGCCATGGCCGAGGATCTCCTGCGCGGCCGCGAAACCCTCCGCCCCAAGATTCCGGCCAATCTGACGCTCTACGAAACCGCCGAGGAAGTCGCCGTGCCCGAACCCGGGTTCATCCCGTCGAAGCTGTCGCTCCGAACCCGGCTCGAGCACTGGATTTCGGGCCACCAGCGCCTCGCGAGCTGACTAAAGGCGCATGTAGCCCTGGCGTGGCTCGCGCTCGCCGAGCGTCTCGGCCGTCAGCCGCGCGCCGGCATCGAGCAAGGCCTGGCGGCGGCCCTTGATGTCCGTGCCGCGCTGGATGTCCTCAAGCGGCAACAATGATGCGACGCAGGGATGGGCAAGCGTTCGGGCAACGAACGCGGCCGTGATCGGCCAACGCGCAGCATCCGGCTCAAACCCGGCATAAGCGCCGTTGCGGAAGAAGCTACCGATGGCGACGTCGGCAAGCCCGATGTCACCAAACAGGAAGCCGTCGACCGGCAATTCGCCTTCAAGATAGTCGAGCGTCTTGGGCAGGTCGTCGTTGAGGGTCTTGGCGATACGCTCTGCGTCGCCCGGCTCGCCCCAAACCGCCGGTCGCACGACCTTCTGGTAAAACAGCCCCCAGATGAACACGTCCCCCAGTCGCGTGTCGGCATATTCCTCGAGCCAGCGCGCCTTCGCGCGATCCTTGGGGTCGGCGGGAAGGAGTGGACGCCCGGGGTAGGCGTCGTCGAGGTAAGCGCAGATCACCGATGAATCGCAGATCGAGAAATCGCCGTCGACCAGCACCGGAATGCGGCGGAGCGGGCTTCGTCGCTCATATTCGTCATTGCCGAAGAAAGGCGTGATCGGGTCGACCTCGTAATCCAGGCCCTTGAGGTTCAGGCAGGCGAGGACCTTGCGGACGTACGGGCTGACGTAGCTGCCGATGATTCGGAGCGGCTGGGTCATGGCATGCCAATGCGCCGGTCGCCGCGGCTCCGCAAGATTGCACTAGACAGCGCTGCAATTGTAGCGCTACAAATGTAGCACATCGATTCGAAAGGGTTCTCTGATGCGCGCCATCCTCAGCTTGTTCGTCGTCTCGCTCGGCCTGTCCGCGCCCGTGCTTGCAACCGACGTCGTGCCCGTCGCGGGCTTCAAGAACGTTGAGCTCCGCGGCGGCGGCGAGATCGTCATCGTCCCCGGCCAGGCGCAGCGAGTGACGCTGGTCGAGGGCAGCACGGCTTTCACGGCAATGCGCGTGGATCGTGCGGGCCGGCTGACCATTGATGCCTGCAACCGAAACTGCCCGCAGCATTATCGCCTGCGGATCGAGATCCAGAGCCCACGCCTCCCCGGCGTCGGCGTCACCGGCGGCGGGTCGATCCGAGCATCCGATGGTTTCGCTCCGCAGGACCAGGTCGCCGCCGGCGTCAACGGCGGAGGCAAGATCGACCTCCGCGCGGTCGAGGGCAGCAACGTCGCTGCAGGAGTCAGCGGCGGCGGCGAGATCCTGGTGAGGGCGCGAAACACGCTCTCCGCCGGCGTCAGCGGCGGTGGAACGGTTCGTTTCCTTGGCAATCCTCGCGTCACGTCGGCAGTCGACGGCGGCGGCAGCGTCAAGCCAATCGGCTAAGGCAATTCGACGGCCTCGACCCGGCCGTCGTGGAAGGCCAAGCCCACGGTCAGAAGCGCGCGAAACGCGTTGTAGCCGCCGGTGCCCGGATGAAAGGCGTGGAAGAACAGCTGCGGCTGGCCGTCGACGCCCGGCGCGACCGAGGCATGGCCCGGGGCGGTCCAGGCGGTGGTCGAGCGAAGCAGCGGCTCGCCCTGCTTTGTGTACGGGCCGAGCGGATGATCGGCGACCGCCACCCCGATCCCATAGGATGGTGTAGAGAAGTCGTTCCCAGCGTAAAACAACCAGTAGCGACCCTGTCGGTAGGTGACGAACGGGCCCTCGATCAGATGCCCCTCCCAGTCGAGGTCGTTGGCGAGCACGATCGCATCCTTGCCAACCATCGAGCGACCGTCCGCCCCCAGCTGCTGGCCGCGAACCGGCGTCGTCATCGCCTCGAGGATCGGCCCGGCCAGCCCATATTCGCCAAGCGCCGACCGTACCCGCTCCCAGTTGGCGAGCGCCGCCTCGATCAGCGGCTGCATCAGAAAGAACCGCTCCATCGGCCGCCGCTGGTTGGCCCACGGCACGACCGCCGCTGCAAAAGCAGCGGTTCGCCGGTCCGCATCCCTGGCAAACAGGCGTTCGATCAGGTGCGGCTGGTCGCGCAGCAGCATCGCCAGCGGCCGGGGCCACAGGCTGTTCCGATCGTCCTTCCAGAACAAATAGGGCGTTCCGTCCGCGTCGACGAAGATGTGGCTGTCGATGACGCCGCCGCTGAGCTGGCCCCCGGGCATGCCGGTGGTGTTGACCGGTTTGCCGGTGATGAGCGGCGCACCATTATCGATCCACGGTCCGCCCGGCTGTGGGGCTCGAGCTAGTCCGATCGCAAGCGCGTTAGAGCCCTGTCGCGCCGTGTAGCAGAGCCAATATTCGTCACCGACGCGGGCGATTTCCGGCGCCCAGAAGTCGGCGACCTTGCGGCCCTTCGCGCACCAGCTCGGCTCCGCTCCTTCGGGAAAAACGAAACCGCGATGCTCCCAATGTTCGAGGTCCGCGGAATGGAGGATCGGGAACGCGTCCGGCGCGTCATTCGATGTCGCAACCAGCCACCAGCCGTCGTCAGTCTTGAGCACGGCCGGGTCGCCGTAGCCGACAAGAATCCTCGGATTGATGTTTTCGGTCAGGAGCGGCCGCCACTGGAGCGCAGGAGCGGGATGCTCGACCGCTGCCGCGAAAACATGCGGCAGCCTCGTTCCGAAATCGCGCGACAGGTCGCGGAAGAAATCCGAATATTGCTGCTGCTCGTTGCCCGGCAATTTGTAGGCGCGCCGCACGCCTGCGGCCTTGACGATCAGCAGCCGGGTTTCGCCATGCTCGCTCGCCTCAACTTCGAAGGCCGGAATAGTCACGCAGTGCAGAACCCCTTCCGGCGCATAACGCTGCATCCTATGACCGGCGCGTGGGGCGAGCGGATCACATCCTGGCGATCGATCAGGGCACGACCTCGACCCGCGCCATCCTGTTCGACGCGGACGCGCGAACGGCGGCCGTCGCGCAGCGCGAGCTGGCGCAGCATTATCCGCACCCAGGCTGGGTCGAACATGACCCGGAGGACATCTGGCGCGACACGCTCGCGGTCGCTCGCGAAGCCATCGCCGCGATCGATATCGGCCGCATCGCTGGCATCGGCATCACCAACCAGCGCGAGACCGCGATCCTGTGGGACCGGACGACTGGCGAAACCATCCACCGCGCGATCGTATGGCAGGACCGCCGGACCGCCGATCGCTGTGCCGAGCTAAAGGCCGCAGGCGCCGAAGCCATGGTGAGCGAGCGCACGGGCTTGCTGCTCGACCCTTATTTCTCCGCGACCAAGATCGCGTGGATCCTCGACCATGTGCCAGGCGCACGGGAGCGAGCGGAGTGTGGCGAGCTGGCATTCGGAACCCTCGACAGCTTCCTCTTGTGGCGGCTGACCGGCGGCGCGGTCCACGCGACTGACGTCACCAACGCGAGCCGCACCGCGCTCTTCGACATCCGCGCCAACCGCTGGGACGATGACCTGTGCCGGCTGTTCAGGGTCCCCGAGGCGATCCTGCCCGAGGTGCATGAGAACAGCCGTGAGTTCGGCGTCACCGCCGCCAACCTGTTCGACGCGCAAATCCCCATCGCTGGCATGGCCGGCGATCAGCAGGCGGCGCTGTTCGGCCAGGCCTGCTTCGCGGCCGGCATGGCCAAGTCGACCTACGGCACCGGCTGCTTCATGTTGCTCAACACGGGTGAAGCGGCGGTGCGCTCGCAACACCGGTTGCTGACCACGCCCGCATGGCGGCTCGACGGACGCACCACCTACGCGCTCGAAGGCTCGATCTTCGTCGCCGGCGCGGCCATCAAATGGCTCCGCGATGCGCTCGGCGTTATCGGCCACGCGGCGGAAACCGACGCGCTCGCTGCGCAGGTTCCGGATAATCACGGTGTCTACATGGTTCCCGCGTTCGTCGGACTCGGCGCGCCCCATTGGCAGCCGGACGCCCGCGCGGCGATTACCGGTCTGACGCTCGACTCCGGCTACGCCCATCTGGCGCGGGCCGCGCTCGAAGCGGTCGCCTATCAGACCCTCGACCTTGTCGACGCGATGGCCGCGGACGGGGCAGCCCGGCCCGCCGCAATCCGGCTCGACGGCGGGATGGCCGCAAATGCCTGGCTGTGCCAGTTCCTCGCCGACATCCTGCAAGTCCCGGTGGAGCGCCCGCAAACGCTCGAGACAACAGCGCTCGGTGCAGCGTTCCACGCCGGCCTCGCGACGGGCGTGTGGGACGACCTCGCGGCGCTGTCGCGGATTTGGGCGAGGCAGGACAAGTTCGATCCGCGCATGGAACCGCCCTTGCGCGACGCCCTGATCGCGGGATGGCGGGGTGCCTTGGCGAAGACGATCGGCACTCGCATGCCTGGGTAAAGGTACTCGCGCGAGCCCTCGGGGGCGAGGATGTTCGCGAAGGTTCGCAGTAACTATTGCGCGCGTCCCGAAGGGTGCGAATGTTGACAGCCTACCGAAGTACGCGCGGTGAGAGGGTGGGGTGTGTCGGCTTTGTAATCCTTAGCTTCAGACGGAATCTGAAATGCGTCCGCATGGTACGGGCTACGCCGCTTCGAGCTTGCGCGATTCGCGCTTTCTCTCGTGCGGGTCGAGGTAGCGCTTGCGGATGCGGATCGCCTTGGGCGTCACTTCTACCAACTCGTCGTTCTGGATGTAGGCGATCGCCTGCTCGAGGCTCATCCGCCGCGGCGGGGTCAGGCGGATGCCTTCGTCCTTCGGGCCGGACGCGCGAAAGTTGGTCAGCTGCTTGGACTTCAAGGGATTGACCTCGAGGTCCTGCGGCTTCGCGTTCTCGCCGATCACCATGCCCTCGTAGAGCATCTCGCCAGGCGAGATGAACAGCACCCCGCGCTCCTCCAGCGCGCTCAGCGCATAGGCCACGGCCGGCCCCTTCTCCATTGAGATGAGGACGCCGTTCTGACGGCCCTGGATGGGGCCCTTGAACGGACCGTAGCGTTCGAACAGCCGGTTCATGATGCCGGTGCCGCGGGTGTCGGACAGGAACTCGCCGTGGTAGCCGATGAGGCCGCGCGACGGCGCCGAGAAGATCAGGCGGGTCTTGCCGCCGCCCGACGGGCGCATGTCGGTCATCTCGGCCTTGCGCAGCGCCATCTTGTCGATGACCGTGCCGCTGAATTCATCATCGACGTCGACGACGACCGTTTCATACGGCTCCTCGCGGCCGTTGGGACCGTCGCGGAACAGCACGCGCGGGCGGCTGATACCGAGCTCGAAGCCTTCGCGGCGCAGCGTCTCGATCACCACGCCGAGCTGAAGCTCGCCGCGCCCGGCGACTTCAAACGCATCGGCGCCGGGGGATTCGGTGACGCGGATCGCGACATTGCCCTCGGCTTCGCGGAGCAGGCGGTCGCGGATCACCCGGCTCTGGACCTTGTCGCCGTCCTTGCCGGCGAAGGGGCTGTCATTGACCGCGAAGGTCATGCTGAGCGTCGGCGGATCGATTTCCCGCGCGTGCAGCGGGGCGGCGACCGACGGGTCGGCAATGGTATTGGAGACGGTCGCCTTGATCAGCCCGGCGATGGCGATGATGTCGCCCGCCTCGGCCTGTTCGACCGGCACGCGATCGAGGCCGTTGAACGCGAATAATTTGGTCGCGCGGCCTTCCTCCACAACGTTGCCGTTCACGTCCATCGCGCGGATCGGATCGTTGACCCGCACCGTGCCGCTCTCGACGCGGCCAGTGAGGATGCGGCCGAGGAAGGGGTCGCGGTCGAGCAAGGTGGCGAGCATGCGGAACGGGCCGGCGTCGACGCGCGGCGCGGGGACGTGGCTGAGGATGGTCTCGAACAGCGGCGTCAGGTCGCCTTCGCGGACGTCGTCCGTCAGCCCGGCATAGCCGGCGCGGCCCGAAGCATAGAGCGTCGGGAAATCGAGCTGCTCGTCATTGGCCTCCAGGTTGAGGAACAGTTCGAACACTTCGTCGAGAACTTCTGCGGGACGCGCATCGGGGCGGTCGATCTTGTTGACGACGACGATCGGCTTGAGGCCGAGCGACAGCGCTTTGCCGGTGACGAACTTGGTCTGCGGCATCGGGCCTTCGGCGGCGTCGACCAGCAGGATCACGCCGTCGACCATGCTGAGGATGCGCTCGACCTCGGCGCCGAAGTCGGCGTGGCCCGGGGTGTCGACGATATTGATCCGCGTCGTTGGATTCTCGCGCGGCCATTCGACCGACGTGCATTTGGCAAGGATAGTGATCCCGCGCTCTTTCTCGAGGTCGTTCGAATCCATCGCCCGCTCTTCGATCCGCTGGTTGTCGCGGAAGGTGCCCGACTGGCGGAAGAGCTGGTCGACGAGGGTCGTCTTGCCGTGATCGACGTGGGCGATGATCGCCACGTTGCGCAGTTTCATTTCGATGTCCTGAAAAAAATTCGGCTGTCATGTAGAGCGATACGGCTAATGTTGCAATGCAGCATAGCAACGGCTCCGGCCCTAGTGGTCACCACCAAATGCCGCCTAGCGCGGTAGTCGTTCGAGAATCTCGATCCCGCGTTCGAGCGCGCGCAATTCGCTATGCGCGAGCTTGCCGATGCGCCCTTCGAGCGT
>Ga0268264_10001670_pt1 | contig 20420 bp, 23 predicted proteins | sample KBSSwiS32_FD_190357 | JGI IMG/M metagenome (GOLD analysis project Ga0268264, IMG submission 190357) | Switchgrass rhizosphere microbial communities from Kellogg Biological Station, Michigan, USA - KBS Switchgrass S3-2 (SPAdes) (version 2) | ecosystem: Host-associated > Plants > Roots >...
ACGATCCCGGAGCTGATCTTGTCGTGCGACCCGTACGTCGCGACGACGGCCTTGATCGGGGCGCCGGTGGCGACCACCTGGGCGATCGCGCCGAAGAAGCACGAGGAGCTGATGTCGATCTGGTGACTGGCGAGCGCCTGCACGCTCTGGGGGCCGCCGGTCACGTCGCCGACCTTCTTCAAGGTCAGTCCGGGCAGGTAGCCCAGCGCGTCTGCCAGCTGCAGGACGTCCACTGTGCCAGCGACGGACTGGTAGCGGATCGTGGTCGTCTGGCCGTGGGAGTTCTCCCCGGCGGCCGCGCCGCAGGCCGACAGCCCCGCTAGGGCGAGGGCTGCAACGAGCCCCCCGGCAAGATGTCGTCGGAACGTGGACAGGGCGGAAGTCATGGTCTCTCTCTCCTGGGATGGGTCGGTGGGTCAGAGCTGTCCGGCGGCGACCGGCTGCGGCTCGGCGTACTGGCTCTGGTCGAACTGGCTGTGGGGCCGCGGCAGGCCGTAGTGCTCGCGCAGGGTGGTGCCGGAGTAGTCGGTGCGGAACAGCCCGCGCTCCTGCAGGATCGGGACGACCTTGCCGGTGAACTCGTCGAGCAGTTGCGGGTAGAGCGGCGGCATCACGTTGAAGCCGTCGGCGGCCCCGCCCTCGAACCACTCCTGGATGGTGTCGGCGACCTGGACCGGCGTGCCGTGGACCACGTTGTGGCCGCGGCCGCCGGCGAGCCGGTGCAGGAGCTGGCGCAGCGTCGGGTGGTCGCGCTCGACGATGTTGGCGACGACCTGCCGACGGCTGCGGTTGTTGTCGAGGACGTTGCCGGACCCGCCGAAGACCTCGACGGGGACGGGCTCGTCGAGCTCGAGGTGACCGAGGTCGATGCCGGCCATCTTCTCCAGCTGGGCCAGGCCGTATGCCGGCACCGTGAGCTCGTTGAAGTAGCGGTAGAGCTCCTCGGCCTCGGCGGCGGTGTCGGCGATGAACGGGCTGATGCCGGGTAGCACCTTGACGTGGTCCGGGTTGCGGCCGAAGCCGCGGGCCTTGGTCTTGATGTCGTCGTAGAACGCCCGCGCGTCGGCGAGGGTCTGGTGTGCGGTGAAGATCGCCTCCGCGTTGCGGGCGGCGAAGGCCCGGCCCTCATTGGACGAGCCCGCCTGGATGTAGACCGGCCGGCCCTGCGGCGTACGCGGCGCGTTGAGTGGTCCGCGGACCTTGAGGAAGCGCCCGACGTGGTCGATGGTGTGGACCTTCGACAGGTCGAGGTAGTGGCCGGACTCGCGGTCGACGTTGACCGCGCCGTCCTCCCAGCTGTCCCACAGCGCGGAGACCACGTCGACGAACTCCTGGGCGCGCCCGTAGCGGTCCTGGTCCGAGGGCACCTCGGTGAGACCGAAGTTGAAGGCGGCCGCGTCACTGAACGTGGTGACGATGTTCCAGCCGGCGCGGCCGCCGGAGATGTGGTCGAGCGAGCCGAAGAAGCGAGCCAGGTTGTAGGGCTCGTTGTACGTCGACGAGGCCGTCGCGATCAGCCCGATCCGCTCGGTGACGGCGGCGATCGCGGTCAGCAGGGTGATCGGCTCGAAGTGTCCCGTCGGCCGGTGCGGCGTCTCCGTCATCAGCGCGGGGGCGTCGGCGAGGAAGACGGCGTCGAGCTTCGCGGCCTCCGCGCGCCGGGCGATGTCCTGGAAGTAGGTGACGTCCATGACCCGCTCGGCGCTGCTCTCGGGATGGCGCCAGGAGGCCTCGTGGTGGCCGGTGTCGTGCATGAAGGCGTTCAGGCTGAGCTGGCGGCGCGGCTGTGAGCCGCGCTGGATGCCGGGTTGCTGGGTCATGGTGTCCTCTCGACGGCTGGGCCGGTCCTAGTGGGTGCGGGACCAATATGGAGTATGTCGAGTGATCTTGTCGAGTTAAACCGCCGTGGGCGGTGTCACACGTGCGATCTCGGGCGCCTGTGGCAGACTTCCGGTGACGAGTTTCTTGAAAGCTCGCGTGCTCTGGGGTCGGTGAAATCCCGAACCGGCGGTGACTGGACGAGGGGCTGGTTCCCTCGCTCAGAAGTCCGCGACCCGATGGCAGCCAGCCATCGGTTGACCAGGTGAGAGTCCTGGACCGACGGTCAAAGTCCGGATGGGAAGCGCACGCAGGCGTTCGGCCCGGTCCCCGTCGTGGAGCCGAGCCCGCACGTGGCGTCGACCCCGGAGTCCGCGAGCCCGGACATGAGGGGCGGAGCGATGGTCTTCACGCCGGCCGAGCAGGCCGCGATGGTGCGCGCGCTCGCGCTGGCGGCGACGCCCGGCGTACCTCTCGGCCCCAACCCGCGGGTCGGCTGTGTCCTGCTCGCGGACGACGGGAGCACGGTGGCCGAGGGCCACCACCGCGGTGCCGGCAGCCCGCACGCCGAGGCCGCCGCGCTGTCGCTGGCGGGGGAGCGCGCGCAGGGGACGACCGCGGTGGTCACCCTGGAGCCGTGCGCCCACACCGGCCGCACCGGACCGTGCGCGGTCGCGCTGCGCGAGGCGGGCGTACGCCGCGTGGTCTTCGCCCAGCCCGATCCCAACCCGCTCGCCGCGGGAGGTGCCCGCCTGCTCCGGGAGGCCGGGGTCGAGGTCGAGTCGGGCCTGCTGCTGGATCAGGCGCGAGCGCTCAACCAGGTGTGGACCTTCGCCGTGGAGCACGGGCGGCCGTTCGTGACCTGGAAGTTCGCGACCACGCTCGACGGGCGCAGCGCCGCCGCCGACGGCACCAGCCGCTGGGTCTCCGGCCGCGCCGCGCGGCTCGACACGCACCGGCTGCGGGCCCTGTGCGACGTGATGCTGGTCGGCTCCAACACCGTCGAGGTCGACGACCCCCAGCTCACGGTCCGCGACGAGGACGACCAGCCGCTCCCTCGTGACCGACAGCCGCTGCGGGTGGTGATGGGGGAGCGGGACCTCCCCGCCGGCCGCCGCGTCTTCGACGACCACGCCGAGACGCTGCACCTGCGCACCCGCGACCCCGAGACCGCCCTCAAGACGCTGTTCGAACGCGACCGTCAGCACGTCTTCCTCGAGGGTGGGCCGACGCTCGGGGCGGCGTTCCTGCGGGCCGGGCTGGTCGACGAGATCGTCGCCTACGTCGCCCCCATGCTGCTCGGCGCCGGCCAGCAGGCCGTGGCCGACCTCGGAATCACCACGATCGCCGCGGCGTTGCGGCCCCTGGTCACCGACGTCACCGTCCTCGACGGTCTGGATGGCGAGGCCCCCAATGTCCGTTTCACCATGACCCCCGCACCGGCTGCCGAAGGAGACACGTGATGTTCACCGGGATCGTCGAGGAGCTCGGCACCGTCGCAGGCGTCGAGGACCAGGGCGACGCCATCCGGCTCGCCATCCATGCCGAGCACGTCCTGGCCGACGCGCGGCTGGGCGACTCGATCGCCGTCAACGGCTGCTGCCTGACCGTGGCCGAGCGGGACGGCGACACCTGGACCGCCGACGTGATGCAGGAGACGCTCGACAAGACCAGCCTGGCCGGCGTAGCGCCAGGAGACCGGGTGAACCTCGAGCGCGCGGTGACGCCCACCACCCGGCTCGGCGGTCACATCGTGCAGGGCCACGTCGACGGCGTGGGCACGATCGCCGCGCGGACGCCGAGCGAGCACTGGGAGGTCGTCGAGGTCTCGATGCCGCCGGAGCTGGGGCGCTACCTGGTCGACAAGGGTTCGATCACGGTCGACGGCGTCAGCCTCACCGTGGTGGAGGCCCGCGACGACGCCTTCACGGTGAGCCTGATCCCGGAGACCCTGGCCCGCACCACGCTCGGCCGCCGCCAGGTCGGCGACCGGGTCAACCTCGAGGTCGACGTCCTCGCCAAGCACGTCGAGAAGCTCCTGGCCGCGCAGGCGTCCGAACGAAAGGTCGCGTCATGACCCAACCGCAGCACGTCGGGGTCCGGATGGACCCCATCGAGCGCGCCATCGCCGACATCGCCGCCGGCAAGGCCGTCGTCGTCGTCGACGACGAGAACCGGGAGAACGAGGGCGACCTGATCTTCGCCGCCAGCAAGGCGACACCCGAGCTGATGGCGTTCACGATCCGGCACAGCAGCGGCGTGATCTGCGCCCCGATGCCGGGCGCGATGCTGGACCGGCTCGAGATCCCGCTGATGACGCCGCACAACAAGGACAAGATGCGCACGGCGTACACGATCTCGGTCGACGCCCGCGACGGCGTCACGACGGGCATCTCGGCCACGGACCGGGCGCACACCGTCAAGGTGCTCGCCGACTCGGCCACCGAGCCCTGGGAGATCACCCGACCCGGCCACGTCTTCCCGCTGCGCTACCGCGAGGGCGGCGTGCTGGCCCGCCGCGGGCACACCGAGGCGGCGGTCGACCTGGCGCGGCTGGCGGGGCTCACGCCGGCCGGGGTGCTGGTCGAGCTCGTCAACGATGACGGCTCGATGAAGCGGGCACCGGAGCTGCGTGCCTTCGCAGACGAGCACGGGCTCGCGATGGTCTCCATCGAGGACCTGGTGCGCTGGCGGCGCCGCAACGAGGTGCTGGTCACCCGGGTCGCCGAGACCCGTCTGCCCACCAGCCACGGCGACTTCACCGCCTACGGCTACCAGATCTCGGTCGACGACTCCGAGCACGTCGCCCTGGTCTACGGCGACATCACCGGGGAGGCGCCGGTGCTCACCCGGGTGCACTCCGAGTGCCTGACCGGCGACGTCTTCGGCAGCAGCCGATGCGACTGCGGCCCGCAGCTCAACGAGGCGATGGACACCATCGTGAAGGAGGGTCGCGGCGTGGTCGTCTACCTGCGCGGGCACGAGGGCCGCGGGATCGGGCTGGTCGCCAAGCTGCAGGCCTACCAGCTCCAGGACGGCGGCCGCGACACGGTCGACGCCAACCTCGACCTCGGCCTGCCCGCCGACGCCCGGCACTACGGCGCCGCGACCCAGGTCCTCAAGGACCTCGGCGTACGCACCGTGCGGCTGATGACCAACAACCCCGACAAGGTCACCAGCCTAGAGGACTACGGCATCACCGTCGCCGAGCGGGTGCCGCTGACGCCGCACCCCAACGACCACAACCTGGCCTACCTGCTGACCAAGCGTGACCGGATGGGCCATCACCTCCCCGACCTCGGTGAGCTCCCGCTGACGGAGTCGCACGCGTGAGCGGCGAGGGAGCGGCCGCGGTCGAGCCGTTCGACGCCTCGGCGTACCGCGTCGCCGTGGTGGCCGCGAGCTGGCACACCCAGGTGATGGACGGGCTGCTCGCCGGCGCGGCCCGGGCCTGCGCCGACCACTCGGTCGAACCGACCGTGGTCCGGGTGCCTGGCACCTTCGAGCTCCCGGTGGTCGCCTCGTCGCTGGGCCAGCAGGGGTATGACGCGGTGGTCGCGCTGGGCGTGGTGATCCGCGGCGGCACGCCGCACTTCGACTACGTCTGCTCGTCGGCCACCGACGGGCTGACCCGGGTCGCCCTCGACCACACGGTCGCGGTCGGCTTCGGCGTGCTCACCTGTGACGACGACCAGCAGGCCCTCGACCGGGCCGGGCTCGAGGGGTCGAAGGAGGACAAGGGCTACGAGGCGACGGCCGCCGCACTGGCCACCGCCCGGGTGCTTCGCGAGCTCTGAAGGAGCGCCGCCGACGATTCGTCTGCGACCTCGCGCGGGCGGTTGCCGGTCAGCCCGCAGACGAATCGTCGGCGGCGCGCCACTCGTCGGCCAGCAGCGCGTACATCATCCCGTCCAGCCACTGACCGTTGCGGTGCAGCGAGTCCTGCTTGGTGTGCTGCTCGCGGCGCATGCCGACCCGCTCCATGAGCTTCCAGGACGCGACGTTGTCGGCGAAGCACTGGGCGATCACCCGGCGTACGCCGATCTCCTCGAAGCAGATCCGCAGCTCTGCGCGGACCGCCTCGGTGGCGTAGCCCTGGCCGGCGTACGCCGGGTCGAGGACGTAGCCGATCTCGACCTGCGTGCCCGCCGCCTGGTCGCGGACCTCGGCCTGCGCCCACGGGTCCTGCACCTGGAGCATGAGGTCGCCGATGACGACGCCGTCCTTCTCGATGACCAGCGTGTTGGTCAGCCGGTCACCGAAACCGGTCTCCCACTCGACCGGGTCGCTCACCCGGGTCGTCATCCACAGGGACACCTCGGGCAGGCTCCGGAAGGCGAAGGTCGGGAGAGCGTCGCGCTGCTCAGCGGGACGAAGCGTCAGTCGCTCGGTGGCCTTGGGCCAGGCCAGGTCGGCGATGCTGCGGGGCACTCGGACATCCTCACCCGTCCACGGCCGGGCGGGCGACCGAGTTGTCGGCCGACGGCAACTAGGCTGACTCGTCGTGAAGACGTTCGAGGGGCTCTGGGCCGAGCTCTCCGAGAAGGCCCGGACCCGTCCCGACGGTTCCGGCACCGTCGCACAGCTCGACGCCGGCGTCCATGCGATCGGCAAGAAGCTGGTCGAGGAGGCCGCCGAGTCCTGGATGGCCGCCGAGCACGAGGGCAAGGACCGGGCGGCCGAGGAGATCAGCCAGCTGCTCTACCACGCCCAGGTGCTGATGCTGGCCACCGGCATCGAGCTCGACGACGTCTACGCCCACCTCTGAGTCCCGAGGACCCACCCATGTCTCTCCTCCGTGTCGCCGTCCCCAACAAGGGGTCACTGGCCCAGTCCGCGACCGACATCCTGCGCGAGTCCGGCTACCGGCAGCGCGACGACGCCAAGCAGCTCACGCTCACCGACGCCGAGAACGGCGTGGAGTTCTTCTACCTGCGCCCGCGCGACATCGCGCTCTACGTCGGCGAGGGGACGCTCGACGTCGGCATCACCGGCCGCGATCTGTTGCACGACTCGGGCGCCAAGGCCGACGAGGTGCTCTCGCTCGGCTTCGGACGCAGCCGGTTCCGGTTCGCCGGCCCGGCCGGCCGCTACACCGACCTGGCGCAGCTGGCGGGGGCGCGGATCGCGACGTCGTACGTCGGGATCGTCCGCACGTTCCTGCAGGAGCGGGGTATCGAGGCCGAGGTGGTGCGCCTCGACGGCGCCGTCGAGACCTCGATCCAGCTCGGCGTGGCCGACGCCATCGCCGACGTCGTCGAGACCGGCGGCACGCTGAAGCAGGCCGGGCTGGAGGTCTTCGGGGAGACGATCCTCGACTCCGAGGCCGTGCTGATCACCCACACCGGCGACATCCCGGCCGGCTTCGAGATCTTCCAGCGGCGGATCGAGGGCGTCCTGGTGGCCCGCTCCTACGTGATGATGGACTACGACATCGAGCAGGCACGGGTCACGGACGCGGTCGCGCTCACCCCGGGCATCGAGGGACCGACCATCGCCCCTCTTCATCGGGAGGGCTGGGTCGCGGTGCGGGCGATGGTGCCGCGCGCGGGTGCCCAGCGGCTGATGGACGAGCTCTACGAGCTCGGTGCGCGGGGCATCCTGCTCACGGACATCCATGCCTGCCGGCTCTGAGTCTTCCAGCGGCCTGCCACCCCTGCCGCGCACCTGGCGGCCGCTCGGCCCCCGCATCGTCGGCGTCGCTGTCACCATCGCGCTGACGGCGGTGGTCGGCGTGGGCTGGTTCAGCTTCGACGCCGAGACCCGGGCGAAGTTCACCGCGTTCCAGCTCGGCACCCTGGCGTTCTTCGGGCTGCTCTATCTGGCCCTGATGTTCGCGCTGATCCGCTCGCGGGCCGTGGCGTACGCCGACCGGCTGGTGGTCGTCAACGGCTACCGGCGCCACGAGTACGAATGGCCCCAGATCGTCGCCGCCCGGCTGCCCCCGGGCGCCCCCTGGGTCACCCTCGACCTCGCCGACGGCGAGACCGCCGCCGTCCTCGGCATCCAGGGCTCCGACGGCACCCGCGCCCGTACCGCCCTCCGCGAGCTCAAGGCCCTGGTCGCCGCCGCCTCCGCCACCTGACCCGCCCAACCGGGGTAGTCACGGACGTTCGGCACCCCAGCAGAGGCTCGGGACCGTCCAAACGTGCGTGACTACCCCGACGTGCCGGCTCAGGGGAGGACCTGGATGCCCCAGGAGGCGGAGAAGGTCCGGCCCGGTTCGAGCCAGAGGAGGTCCTCACCGGAGCGGAAGGCGTCGGCCTGGGCGGTCATCGGCTCGATGGCGACCGCGCGGCGGGCGGCCGGGGTGCTGTCGTCGGCGGTGAACACCATCAGCCACGGATGCGCCCGGTCGGCCCACAGCGTCACCCCGTGCCCGGAGACCGGGTCGCGCAGCTCGACGCTCGCTCGGCCGGCGTCGTCGCGAGACAAGTCCGTGAAGGCGTGGTCGATGACCGTCCCGCCGATCGCCCTCGGCGTCCGGAAGTCGAAGTCCGTCCCGGCCACCGGCTCCCGGCCGGTGGGGAGCTTGCGCTCGGGATCGGAGAGCGCGCGGGTGGCCGCGGGCACGATGAGCTCCCAGCCGTCACAGGGTCCTGGCCCGACGGTGAGGTAGGGGTGCGCGCCCTGGGCGTACGGCGCGGGGTCGGCCGCCAGGTTGGTGGCGCTCTGCGTGACCTGCAGCCCGTCCGCGCCCACCTCGTGACGGACCTCCAGGTCGAGGGTCCAGGGGTAGCCAGTCTGCGCCATCAGCCGGTAGCGCAGGGTCACCGACGAGGTGGCGTGGTCGGCCAAGCGCCACGCCACCCATCGGACCAGCCCGTGCGAGGCGTTGTGCCGCGCCGGCTCCGTGAGCGGCAGCTGCAGCCGGCGCTCGCCCACGGCGTACTGCCCGTCGCGGATCCGGTTGGGCCACGGCATCAGCAGCTGGCCGCGACCGCCCGAGGCCATCGCCGACTCGTCGTAGCCGTCGACGACAGGGCGGCCCTCGTGCTCGAGGACCCGCAGCCCGGCGCCGCACTCGGTGACCACCGCCCGGTAGCCGCTCCCGGAGATCTCGTACTGCTCGCCGCTGGGTGCCACCACGTGGCCCAACCTACGGCGGGAGGATCCTCCCGTGCCCATGGGAACGGTTGTTGCGCACGATGGGGTCATGCGACGCACGGCGGTGGCCCCGCTGGGGGCCGTGCTGGGGACCCTGGTGCTCGCCGTCGCGCTGGCCGGGTGCGGCAGCGGCGGCGACTCCGGTCCAGCTGCCGCGGGACCGGTCACTCCGAGTCGGCTGCCGGTCGCCGACACCTACCGACAGCCCGGGAACCCGGAGTGGCTGCTCGCCGCGTTCGACACCGTTTGGGTGCACAAGGACGACGGCACGATCCTCGGCTTCGACCCGGACTCGGGCGCGGTTGTGGGAACGATCGACACCGGCTACCACGAGCTGCCCGCCTGCCAGGGGCTCGGGCGCGACGCCACCGGCCTGTGGTCGTGTGCCGGCACCGACGCGCTGGTCCGCATCGACCCGAAGACGGGTGCGGCGACCAGGGTGCCGGTGGCCAAGCGCAGCGACGAGGGGCGGCTCGCCTTCTCCGGCGGGCTGTTGTGGTACCTCGAGTCCGGCACCAACGACCTCGTAGGCCTCGACGAGTCGACGCACGAGGCGGCCCGGGTGCACCTCGGCGAGGTCTGCACCGACCTCGGCTACGACGACAAGATGGTGTTCGCGCTCTGTCCGACGACCCATCACGTCATCCGGGTCGACGCCCTCCAGCGGGCGGTCACCGGGTCGTTGGACGTCGGGAACCCGCGGAACGCGGCGGTCGGCGAGGACCTGTTCGTCGGCGACGGCGACGGCATGCTGCAGGTCGACACCGACAGCCTCGAGGTCCTGCACACCTACGACGACGTCGGCCCGGGCCTGGTCGGAAACGTGGCCGCCACCGATGGCGAGGTGTGGGTGCGCGAGGAGAACGGCGTCTTCCTGACCGAGGTCGACCCGGCCACCCACGCGGTGGTCGCGACCGTGGATGCGCCGGACTACCCGAGCGGCGGCGACGTGGTGGTGACCGACCACTGGGTATGGGCGACGGCGTCCGACGACGACGCCGTCCTCAGGGTCGCGCGATGACCTCGGGCGGCCTCGCCCCCGTGCCGTCCACGAGGATGTCGGCCCGCTCCTGGGAACCGTCGCGAGCGAAGAGCTCGCGCTCGTCGAGTGCGAACTGGCGCCAGTGCTCCTGCATCTCCTCGCCGTCGCGGATCCGGCCCCGCTCGAAGCGCAGGGCGTCGTCGACCTCGACCCACACGAGGACCGTCGTCGCGTCGGCGATCGCGGCCGCGCCGCTGCCGACCCCCTCTACGACCAGCCACGGCGCCGGGGGCACCGGCACCGTTCGGTCGTAGCGGCCGAGGAACCAGTTGTAGTGCGCGTACGACGCTGGCCGCCCGGTTCGCAGGTCGTCGACGAGGGTGGCCAGCTGGCGCCCGACGGAGTCCAGCCCCCGCCAGCCGTCCATCAGGTCGTCGCCATGGATCACCTGGGCGCCGCTCGCCCGGCCCAGCGCGGTCCCGAGCGTGGTCTTGCCGGAGCCGGCCGGTCCGTCGACGCAGATCAGCCGGCCGGAGCCGAGCGTGGCTGGGCGCGCCAGGGCCAGGTCGAGCACGAGCGAGACGGTCTCAGAAGGTGAGCCCGTGGCCACGGTAGGTCGCGACCTCCTCGGTGAACCGGGCTCCGGAGAGCAGCTGCACGGTGTTGGTGTGCTCGAACGGTTCACCGGACTTCGCGTGCCGGAACCACACCAGATCGCCGACGGCCAGCAGCGCGGCCGGATGCCCGATCAGGGGCGTCTGCACCTCGCCGGCCCCCTCCAGCGCGGTCAGGTGGAGCCCCGCGGGCGCCCAGGGCGTCGGGAGCCGGTCCTTGCCCGCCGGGCCGGATGCGACCAGCCCGCCGCCGTGCACCGTGGCCACCTGTGCCGAGGGCCGGCGGGTCACCGGCAGCCCGAAGAACGCCGCCGGCCGCGGTTCGAAGGACTGGTAGTGGTCGAAGAGCGTCGGCGCCAGCAGCCCCGAGCCCGCCGCGACCTCGGTGACCACCGGGTCGGAGACGGTGGCCTCGACCGAGCCGGTCCCGCCGGCGTTCCAGAACTCGAGCTGCACCCCGGCCGCGCGCAGTGCGTCGGCCACCTCCCGGCGGCGCACCTCGAGCTGGGACATCGAGAGCGACTTGATCCGGCGTACGACGGCCGACCGGGCGCGCTGCGAGGGCACCTGGTCCTGGACGCCGGCGACCTGGCCCTCGTAGGTCATCGCACCGACCAGCCGGAAGCCGTGCCGGTTCTCGATCTCCTTGGCGAGCCGCACGACGTCGTCGGCGTCGTAGAGCGGGGAGCGCTTGGGGCCGACGTGCTGGCCGCCCATGCGCAGCCCGGCGTCGACGTCGATGGCGACCCGGACCGGAACGGCGTGCGAGGCGCGCACCGAGTCGACGACGTCGAGGTGGGCCAGGTCGTCGACCATCAGCGTGATGTGCGCTGCCGCCGAGGGCGAGGCGACCAGCCGGGTCAGCGCCCCGCGGTCGACCGTCGGGTAGGCGACCACGATGTCGTCGCAGATGCCCTGCTCGTCGAGCCAGAGCGCCTCGGCGAGCGTGTAGCCGAGGACGCCGTGGAACCCCTCGCGGGCGAGCACCCGGCTCAGCAGCGCCGGCACCCGGACGGACTTGGAGGCGACCCTGATGGGCGTGCCGGCGGCGCGCCGGACCAGGTCGTCGGCGTTGGCGTCGAACGCGTCGAGGTCGACGACCATGAGCGGGGTCGACAGCGGGTCGGGGTGGGCCGCCACCGCGTCGTTGAGCCGCGCCCAGAGCCGGTTGCGCTCCAGGGTGCCCGACTCCGGGTTCACGCCGCGCCGCTCACGTGATGCCGCGCTTGCGCAGCAGGGCCTCGATCTCGGCCATCTCGGGATCGGCGTCGGCCAGCACCGGCTGCCTCTTGGCGCCCTTGCCCTTCGGCAGCGCCTTGCGGTCCGCCTTCTCCTCGGCCTTCGGGCCGCCGCCCACCCCGCGCTCGGAGAGGAACCCGGCCGCGACGAAGCAGGTGACCGACAACACGGCCAGGATGATGCCCAGCCAGTTCACGGGGCTGAAGGCCAGGTGGACGGCCCAGTCACCGATGGCGCTGCCGATCCTGGACACCATCTGCAACGTGTCGGTCAGCAGCAGGGCCACCGGGATGATGGTGAACCCCGCCCCGCGCAGCCCGGCGACGAACCCGCGGCTGCGGAACGCGAACCAGGTGTAGATCCCGCCCAGGATCGTCAGCGAGAGCGTGAGTGCTCCCCAGGCCGCGTCGTCCACGCCTCCAGCCTACGGTTATCCCGTGGACGAGCACCCGGGCGGCGCGCGCCTGCTGGCCGGCGCCGGCGCGCCCGACGACACCGGGGACGCCGACCCGGCCCTGGCCGCCGCCCTGGCGGCGTACGCCGCGGACCCGGCGCGCGAGCCGGAGGTGCTGGCGGCGCTGGCCGAGGCCCGGCTGCTGGTGCCGGTGGTGGCGACCCTGGGCGAGGCCGAGACCGGTCCCGACGGCCTGGTCCGCGACAAGTCGGCCGACATGGCCACCGTGCTGCTCAGAGGCGCCGACGGGAGGCTCGCGCTGCTGGCCTTCACCGGCCTCGAGACGATGCGCCGGTGGGACCCGGCCGCCCGACCGGTCCCGGTGCCGGCCCGGACGGCGGCCCTGGCGGCGATCCAGGACGGCGCGGCGGCGCTGCTGGTCGACGTGGCCGGGCCGGTGACGTACGCCGCCTCGGTTTCGTCACCGACGGAATAGTCGGTTATCATCGAGCGTTGACCGATCTGTGCTCTTCGGAGCGCAGATCACAAGCGGATGACAGCAACCACCCGGTTGGCTGGACTCCCACCCGCATCGGCCGCCCTGCAGTAGAGGTCGTCGGGTCCGGTCCTGGTGGCTCGTCCACGTGTGCCCAGCAGTCCGGGGAGCGCATGAACGAGCACGACTGGCCTCCGCTTGCGACGCGGAGGCCTTCTGCATTTTGCGGGAGTCCTCCGGCCCCAGTCACCGACACGCAGGAGGACACATCAGCACCGAGCTTCGTATCAACGACCGGATCCGGGTACCCGAGGTCCGCCTCGTGGGTCCCAATGGCGAGACCGTGGGGATCGTGCCCACGGACCAGGCTCTCAAGCTCGCGCAGGAGGCCGACCTCGACCTGGTCGAGATCGCTCCGCAGGGCAAGCCCCCGGTCTGCAAGCTCATGGACTACGGGAAGTTCAAGTACGAGAACGCCCAGAAGGCCCGTGAGGCCCGCCGGAACCAGACGAACGTGATCATCAAGGAGATGAAGCTTCGTCCCAAGATCGACGCGCACGACTACGAGACCAAGAAGGGTCACGTGGTGCGCTTCCTCAAGTCCGGCGACAAGGTCAAGATCACGATCATGTTCCGCGGTCGCGAGCAGCACCGCCCCGAGCTGGGGTTCCGGCTGCTTCAGCGGCTGGCCGAGGACGTCACGGAGCTCGGCTTCGTGGAGTCGGCGCCCAAGCAGGACGGCCGCAACATGATCATGGTGCTCGGCCCGCACAAGAAGAAGGCCGAGGCCAAGGTCGAGCAGCAGCACGCCAAGGAGGAGCGCATGTCACAACGCGCCGCCGAGGCTGCCGAGGAGGCCGCCGAGCGCGCGAGCGCCCGGGCCGCCGGCCCCGTGGCCCAGAAGAAGGAGCGCGGCCGCTCCGAGAACCTTGATCCCGAGATTGAAGCGTGAGGAACGAACGCTTCAATCGAGCGCCCCGCGCCCCTAAGGCCAAGTCCCACTAGGCCGAGGACCCAGGCCCGCAAACCCAACGCCGTACACGACGGCAGGTACGACGTAGAGGAGAGAGACACATGCCCAAGAACAAGACGCACTCCGGTGCCAGCAAGCGGTTCAAGGTGACCGGCGGCGGCAAGATCATGCGCCTGCAGGCCGGCCGGAAGTCCGGCGCGGCGTTCGCGTCGGCCCCGACCACCGGAAGCCGCAAGAAGCACCGCCGCAACGCAGGGATGGTCGAGCTCGAGGCCGCCGACGTCAAGCGCGCGAAGAAGATGCTGGGTCTCTGACCCGCCCGACCCGACCATCACTTAGGAGCAAGAAGACATGGCACGCGTCAAGCGGGCAGTGAACGCCCAGAAGAAGCGCCGTACCACCCTCGAGCGCGCCAGCGGCTACCGCGGCCAGCGCTCGCGCCTCTACCGCAAGGCCAAGGAGCAGGTCACCCACTCGCTGGTCTACAGCTACGCCGACCGCCGCAAGAACAAGGGCAACTTCCGGCGTCTGTGGATCCAGCGGATCAACGCGGCCGCCCGCGCCCAGGGGATGACCTACAACCGGTTCATCCAGGGCCTCGGCCTCGCCGGTGTCGAGGTGGACCGCAAGATCCTCGCCGACCTGGCCGTCAACGACATCGCGTCGTTCAACGCGCTGGTCGAGGTCGCCAAGGCCGCACTCCCCGAGGACGTCAACGCCCCCAAGGCGGAGGCCTCGGCCTGACCACCCCACGAAAGACTGCACGAGAGGCGCCTCGCGCCGCGAGTGCACTCTTGCGCGGGGACCCCGGAGCAGCATGAGCCACTCCACACCCCTGACGGCAGGCAACGCCCGCCTCAAGGAGCTTCGCAAGTTGAGCCGCCGCTCGGTCCGCACCGAGCGGCGGCTCTTCCTTGCCGAGGGCCGCAACGCCGTCGAGTCGGCCCTGGCCGCCGGCAGCGTGGTCGAGGTCTTCGCGATGCCCTACCGCGACCACCTGCTGCCCGCCGTCCCCGACGGCGTCCCGCTCACCTGGGTGGACGAGCGAGCGCTGGGGTCGCTGTCGGACTCGGTGAGCCCCGCTGGAGTCGTCGCGCTATGCCGCTACGTCGACGTGCCCGTGGCCGACGCGCTCGAAGGGGCCAGCCTGGTCGCGATCTGCGCCGCCGTCCGCGACCCCGGCAACGCCGGCACCGTGATCCGCTGCGCCGATGCGGCCGGCGCGGACGCGGTGGTCCTGGCCGGCGGCTCGGTCGACGCCTACAACCCCAAGACGGTGCGGGCCAGCGCGGGCTCGCTGTTCCACCTGCCCATCGCCGTCGAGCCGTCGGTCGAGGCCGCGGTCGCTGCGGCGAAGGCTGCCGGCCTCACCGTGCTGGGTGCCGACGGCGCCGGCGAGGTGGGGCTCTACGACGCCCCGCTGGCCGGGCCGACCGCCTGGCTGTTCGGCAACGAGGCCTGGGGCCTCCCGCCCGCGCACGCGGCCCTGGCCGACCACCTGGTCGCCATCCCGATCCACGGCCGCGCCGAGAGCCTCAACCTGGCGACCGCCGCCGCGCTGTGCCTCTACGAGTCGGCCCGCGCGGCGCGCGGCGGAGGCTGATCCCGTCGCGTGGCCGGGGTTGAGAGGCGGGCACCCACGGATTGCTCCGTTCCCAGGTCGCCGGGCCTTCCACCGTGGAACACTTTTCTGAGCCGTCGACTGCCCCCGACGTCGCGGCGTGGGAGGGATCGATGAGTGAGTCTGTGACGTCTGGCGGATCCGTCGAAGTGATCGTCGCGCGCCAGCAGATCGTTGACGCGAGCGGCGCCGCGGTCGGTTTCGAGCTGCTCTACCGCTCGAGCGACTCACCGGACCGTGCCGGTTCGAAGACCAGTGGCGACCTGATGACCGTCTCGGTGCTGCTCGGTGCGCTGACGTTCGGGGTCGACGAGCTGGTCGGCGACAAGCTGCTCTTCTGCAACGTCGATCGCGGCGCGCTCACGGGCGTGACGCCGCTGACCCTGCCCCCGGCCCGCACGGTGATCGAGATCCGGGAGACCGTCGAGCTCGACGAGGAGCTGCTGGCCGGCGTCCGCGACCGCAAGCAGGAGGGCTACACCATCGCGGTCGACGGGTTCGCCGGTCGCGCGGGCGCCGAGCCGCTGGTCGAGCTCGCCGACCTGGTCAAGGTCGATCTGCTGACGACGGACCGCGACCAGGCGCGGGCCCTCGCTGAGAGCTGCCGGCAGCGCGGCATCCGCGTGGTTGCCGAGCGCTGTGAGACCCCCGAGGACGTGGCGTGGGCGGTCGAGGCCGGCTTCGAGCTGTTCCAGGGCTACGGCGTGCAGCACCCGGAGATCGTCCGTGGGACGACCATCGCGCCCAGCGCGGTCGCGCAGGTCCGGCTCGCGACCGAGCTGCTGGAGCAGGACCTCAGCTTCGACAGCATCGAGAACATCCTGCGCGGCGAGCCGGGCCTGGTGGTCCAGGTGCTCAACCTGGCCTCGGCCGGTGCCGCGCACGGCCTGCGGCGCCAGGTCAGCAGCCTGCGCGAGGCCCTGGTGCTGATGGGGACCGTGCGGCTGCGGCAGTGGGCCGCGCTGACGATCCTGGGCCGTCACGGCCGTGTCGACGGCGACTCGCTGCTGACCGGGCTGGTGCGGGCCCGGATGTGCGAGCTGCTGGGCCAGCAGCGCGGCTTCGACCGGGCGCAGGCCTTCACCGCGGGGCTGCTCTCTGCTCTCGACATCGTGCTCGGCGTGGACCTCGAGGAGGTCGAGAGCCAGCTCGAGCTCGACGCTGAGCTGGCCGCCGCGGCGTTCCACGGTGGCAACCCGCTGGGCGAGCTGGTCCGCGAGGTGGTGGAGTACCAGCGCGCCGTCGACGAGGGCCGGCCCCCGACCGTTCAGCTGGCCGGCGCCGACATGGTCTCCGCGATGTCCTTCTGCTGGGCGATGACCTACGTCGGTGCGCTCACCCAGAGCCGCACCCTCGCCAGCGCCTAGGGCGCCCCGTCACCGCTTCATGACCTGACGTGCCAGGGTGGGCCCATGCCCACGCGTGCCGCGCAGGAGGTCGTCGACGCGCTCCCCGACGGCGTGGTGCTGGCAGGCCCCGACGGGCGGGTGACGGTGATCTCCGCCGTCGCTGTGCGGATGCTGGGGCTGCCGCCGGGCTCCGTGGGCAGACCGCTCGACGAGGTGCTGGCCCTGCGCCACCGCGACGACCACTCCTGGGTCAGTCACAACCGGCCCTACGACGGACTGCCCACCCGCACCGCCGTGCCCGAGCAGTCCTGGCTGCTCGCCAACGGAGAGGAGGTGCTGGTCTCGGCGCGCATCCACCGTCCGGCCCTCCACCAGCCGGTCTCCGAGGTCGCGGTCACGCTCCGCTCCGGCCGGGGCCGGGCCCGGCTCGACCGAGAGCGGTCGGACCTGGTCGCCACCGTCGCGCATGAGCTCCGCTCGCCGCTGACCGGGGTCAAGGGGTTCGTGCAGGCCCTGCTCAACCGCTGGGACCGGCTCAACGACGAGCAGAAGAAGCTGATGCTGACCACCGTCGCCGCCGACTCCGACCGGCTGACCCGGCTGATCGCCGAGCTCCTCGACGTGGCCCGCATCGACACCGGCCGGCTCCAGCTTTCTCGGCGGCCCAGCGACGCCGCGATACTGACCCGGCGGATCGTCGACTCCGTCTCCGCCGGCACCGCGAGGCCGATCCGACTGGTCGTCTCCGGGGAGCTGCCCGACATCCACGCCGACCCCGACAAGTTCACCCAGGTCGTGACCAACCTCGTCGAGAACGCCGTGCGGCACGGCGAGGGCACCGTGCAGGTGGGCCTCGCGCCGCTCGGCCCCGGCGAGCTCGGCGACCTGCCCGGGGTGCGGATCACGGTCGACGACCAGGGCGAGGGGATCCCCGCCGAGATGCGACGACGGGTGTTCACCAAATTCTGGAAGGGTGGCACCCGTGGTGGGTCGGGGCTGGGGCTCTACCTCGTCAACGGGCTGACCAAGGTGCACGGCGGCACCGTGACCATCGACGACGCCCCCGGCGGAGGCGCCCGGATCGAGGTCGCCTGGCCCGGAGCCGCGCCGGACGCCTGAGGCGCGACTTCTCGGCGGCTCGGTCCTGGTCGCGGGTCCTGGGGGGTCAGCCCAGGTCGGTGGAGCGGGACACCGCGGCCCAGGAGTCCAGCTCCTCGCGCAGCCGGTCGAGCCGCTCGGCGATGCCGTCGTGGGCGTCCGGACCGAGCACCAGCCGCGTGGGCGCCGAGTCGCTCACGACCGTGTGGTGGATCGCGGCGGCGGCCTTGGCCGGGTCGCCACGCTGGCTGCCGCCACCGGTGGCCACGAACTCCCGGGTCGGGCCCACCGTCTCGGCGTACTCCTCCATCGGCGAGGAGATGATCGCCGCCGAGCTGTCGAACAGACCGGTGCGGAACGCCCCCGGCTCGACGATGACGAACCGCACGCCCGGCCCCTCGTCGACGAGGGTCTCGGTCAGCCCCTCCATCGCAAACTTGGTGGCGCAGTAGACCCCGAAGCCCGGCGCGGTGACCTGCCCACCCACCGACGAGAGCTGGACGACCGTGCCGCCGCCCTGGCGGCGGAAGTGGGGCAGCGCCGCACGGGTCAGCGCGGCCGGGCCGAAGAAGTGCAGCTCGAAGAGGTGCCGCAGCTCCTCCTCGGTGGTCTCCTCCAGGGCGCCCACCTGGGTGCGACCGGCGTTGTTGACCAGCACGTCCAGCCGGCCGTGCGCGGCCGCCACCTCGTCCACGACCCGTGACGCGGTCTCGAACGACGCGGCCCCCAGCACGTCGAGCTCCAGCGGGACGAACCGGTCGCCGAGCTCGCCCACCAGCGGCTCGAGCCGATCGGCCGCACGCGACGTCCCGACCACCGTGTCCCCGCCTGCGATCGCGACCCGGGACAGCTCGGCCCCGAAGCCGGAGCTGGCGCCCGTGATGAGCCACACCCGTCCCTCGGCCATGGCGAAATCCTAGAGAGCGGCCCCGGGTCGGGCCAGGCCGCCGGTCGACTGCGGCGGCCCACCGCAACCCTGCACAGAACCTTCACGAGTCCCACCCCCGCCCCACGCGTCCGCGGACCTACCGTGACTGGCATGTCCCCGCGCCGGGTCCTCGTGGTCGAGGACGAGCCGATCATCAACGACGCGGTGGCCGAGCGGCTGCGCGCGGAGGGCTTCCTCGTCGACCAGGCCTACGACGGCCCGGGCGCGGTCACCCGGTGCGCCGAGACCGACCCCGAGCTGGTCGTGCTCGACGTGATGCTCCCCGGCTTCGACGGCCACGAGGTGTGCCGGCGGATCCAGGCCGTCAAGCCGGTCCCGGTACTGATGCTGACCGCCCGCGACGACGAGGCCGATGTGCTGGTCGGCCTAGCCGTCGGTGCCGACGACTACCTGACCAAGCCGTTCCGCATGCGCGAGCTCGTGGCGCGGGTGCAGGCGCTGCTACGCCGCGTCGACCGCGCCGCGGAGCTGGCCTCGCGGCCCTCGGCCCGGCTGGTCGTCGGTGACCTGGTCGTCGACACGGGCACGCGCAGGGTCACCGCCGGCGACCGGGAGGTCCGGCTCACGCCGACCGAGTTCGACCTCCTGGCGCGGCTCGCCGCGACGCCGGGCGAGGTGCTGACCAGGGAGCACCTGCTCGCCGAGGTCTGGGACTGGCCCGACGCGTCCGGCACCAGGACCGTCGACAGCCACGTCCGAGCGCTGCGCGCCAAGGTCGGCCCCGACCGGGTGCGGACGGTGCACGGCGTCGGCTACGCGTTGGAGCCGGTGAGTAAGCCGGTGAGTGAGCCGGTGAGTGAGCCGGTGGGGGAGGAGCCGTGACCTCCCCGCTGCAGCCGCTGACCTCCATCAAGGTCAAGCTCGGGCTCCTGGTCGCCGCCAGCGTTGTCGTCGCGGCCCTGGTCGGCGTCCTCGCCAGCAGCTCCGGGGTGCCCGCCCTGCTCGCCGTACCCGTCACCGTCGCGCTCGCCCTGGGCGTGACCCAGCTGCTCGCGGTCGGGATGACCTCACCCCTGCGGGAGATGACCGAGGCGACCCGGCGGATGGTGCGCGGCGACTACCGCGGCCGGGTGAGCGCCGACTCCTCCGACGAGGTCGGCGAGCTGGCCCGGGCGTTCAACCAGATGGCCGCGGAGCTGGCCACCGTCGACCGCGAGCAGCGCGACCTGGTCGCGACGGTCTCGCACGAGCTCCGGACGCCGCTGGCCGCGCTCACCGCAACCCTGGAGAACCTCGCCGACGGCATCCAGCCGGCCGACGCCGCCCACCTCGACGCCGCGGTCGGCCAGGCCCAGCGGGTCGGCGCGCTGCTGGGAGACCTGCTCGACCTCTCCCGCGTCGACGCGGGCGTCGCGCGGCTCCGGCTCGGCGCGGTCCGGGTCGGCGACCTGGTCGACGAGGTCGTCGCCGACCTGGTGCCCACCGGCCGCGCGGTCCGGTTCGACGTCGAGATCCCGGCGGGCCTCGAGGTGTCCGCCGACCGCACCAGACTGCGCCAGCTGGTCACCAACGTGCTCGACAACGCCGTCCGGCACAGCCCGGAGGGCGGGCGGGTCTTCGTGCGCGGCTCGGTCGTGGGCGACCGGTGGCGCCTCGACGTCGCCGACGAGGGCCCCGGAGTGATGGCCGACGACCGCGAGCGGGCGTTCGAGCGGTTCGGGACCCTGACCTCGCCCACCGACGACACCGGCGGCACCGGCCTCGGCCTGGCCATCGCGCGCTGGGTCGCCGGGCTGCACGGCGGGACCGTCCGGTTCGCTGACCCGCCGCCGGCGCCCCC
>Ga0268264_10001682_pt1 | contig 20383 bp, 23 predicted proteins | sample KBSSwiS32_FD_190357 | JGI IMG/M metagenome (GOLD analysis project Ga0268264, IMG submission 190357) | Switchgrass rhizosphere microbial communities from Kellogg Biological Station, Michigan, USA - KBS Switchgrass S3-2 (SPAdes) (version 2) | ecosystem: Host-associated > Plants > Roots >...
CCTCAATGCGACCGCGACGCTCACGCGCTTGCTCGATGCCGGCGCGGTGCCCGTGATCAACGAGAACGATTCGGTGGCGACGCAGGAGATCCGCTTCGGCGACAACGACCGGCTCGCCGCGCGCGTCGCGCAAGCGGCACAGGCGAGCGCGGTGCTGCTGCTCTCCGACGTCGATGGCCTCTATGACCGCAACCCCCGGGACGCGGGCGCGCAGCTGATCCGCGAGGTGGACGGGGTCACCGCGGAGATCCACGCCATGGCGAGCCGCGAGTCCGCCTCGGGGATGGGCTCGGGCGGGATGACCTCCAAGCTGCAGGCGGCCGAGATCGCCGAACTGGCGGGCATCGCCTTGATCATCGCCAACGGCACGCATGAGCGGCCGATCGCGCGGGTGACGCAGCAGGGCATCGGCACGCTGTTCCGGCCCCGGCGCAAGGCGGGTGCGCGCAAGGCCTGGCTGGGCGGGCGGCTGCGCCTCAAGGGCGAACTGATCGTCGATGCCGGAGCGGCCGATGCGCTGGCGCGGGGTTCCAGCCTGCTCGCCAAGGGGGTCGTAGCGGTCGAGGGTATCTTCGAACGGGGCGATCCGGTGGCGATCTGCGGCGCGGACGGCCGTGTCCTGGCGCATGGCCTGGCCGAGTACGATTCCGGCGAGTGCGCCCGGCTGATGGGCCACCATTCGAGCGAGCATGCCGAGTTGCTCGGCTATGCGCCGCGGCCGGCGGTGATCCATCGCGACCAGTTGGTCCTGAAGTGATCGTCGCGCTGACCGGCGGCACCGGCTTTGTCGGCCGGGCCTTTGTCGACCGTGCGCTCGCGGCGGGCCTGAGCTTGCGCGCGCTCGCCCGGTCCGAGCAGGTGGCGCGCCCCGGCGTCGAATGGGTGCGCGGCGACCTTGCCGATCGCGGCGCCCTCGCGCAGCTGGTGCGCGGGGCCGAGGCGGTGGTCCATGTCGCCGGGGTGGTGAACGCTGACGCGGCCGGCTTCGAGACGGGCAACGTCACCGGCACGCTGAACCTCGTCGAAACGGCGCTGAACGAGGGGGTGCCGCGCTTCGTCCACGTCTCCTCGCTCTCGGCGCGCGAGCCGGACCTTTCCGTATATGGCGCTTCGAAGGCGCGGGGCGAGAAGGTGCTGCGCGCCAGTGCGCTCGATTGGACGATCGTGCGTCCGCCGGCGATCTACGGGCCGCGCGACAAGGAGCTGTTCGAGCTGTTCCGCGCGGCGAAGTGGGGCTTTGTGCCGGTGCCGCGCGAGGGCAGCGCCTCGGTCATCCATGTCGACGATCTGGCGAACCTGCTCCTGGCGCTGCTGCCGTCCGCCGTGACGGTGGGCGGCAGGGTCTTCGAGCCGGACGACGGGCGACCCGGCGGGTGGACGCACCGGGAACTGGCGCTGGCGATCGGCTGGGCGGTGGGCCGGCGGCCGCGCGTGGTGGGGCTGTCGAAGGCGGCCCTCTTGCGTGCGGCGAAGCTGGACATGTTCCTGCGCGGCAAGGGCGCCAGGATGACGGCGGACCGCGCGGCTTATCTCAGCCATCCGGACTGGGTGGCCGATCGCGGGGCGCAAGCGCCGGCCAGCTTGTGGGAACCGCGGATCGAAACGCGGACCGGGCTCAAGGCGACGGCTGACTGGTACCGCGCCGAGGGCTGGCTGTAGCACATGCCCCGAGGGGCAAGGTCGGCGCTCAGAACGCGCGGCTTTCCTCGCGAAAGCACTTGATCGCCGCCAAGTTGCGTTCACTGCACGTCTGATTGCATTTATCGGGATTGCGCGCGATCATCGCGAGCGTAAAGCGCCCCGCCTGCTGCTCGCGGGTCTTACAGGACGTGGCATCATGGCAAGTGCGTCTTTACCCGCCGAACCGGAACTAGTCGCACCGTCCGACGAGACGCCGGCCGAGACATTATCGCACGGACCGCTGTTGCCGTTGACGGTCGGCGCGATCGGCGTCGTGTTCGGCGATATCGGCACCAGCCCGTTGTATGCCTTCCGCGAAGCGCTCGCCCAGGCGGCGTCGGACGGCCTCCAGCGTGAGGAGATCGTCGGCGTCATGAGCCTGATGCTCTGGGCGCTGATCCTGATCGTCACCGTTAAGTACGTCCTGTTCCTCATGCGCGCGGACAACGAAGGAGAGGGCGGCGTGCTCGCGCTGCTGGCACTGGCGAGCGGCAAGTCGGCGCGCATCGGCGGCACCGTGCTGGTGCTCGGCGCGATCGGCGCGGCGTTGTTCTATGGTGATGCCATCATCACGCCCTCGCTCTCGGTGCTCTCCGCGGTCGAGGGCCTGCGCTCGCTGCCGGCCTTCAGCCACATCGTCACGCAGGAGCGTATCCTGGTGATCAGCATCGTCATCCTCGTCGGCCTGTTCGCGGTTCAGTCGCGCGGCACCGAGTCCGTCTCGCGCCTGTTCGGGCCCGTCTGCATCGTCTGGTTCCTGGCACTCGCCGCGCTGGGCGCGATCCACATCGCCGACGGACCTGGCATCCTGGCCGCGTTCCTGCCCTGGCATGCGGTGCTGTTCGTGGCCGGCCATGGCATCCTCGGCCTCTTCGTGCTGGGCGCGGTGTTCTTGACGGTGACGGGGGCCGAGGCGTTGACCGCCGACATGGGCCATTTCGGCAAGCGGCCGATCCGCATCGGCTGGTTCGTGCTGGTCTTCCCCGCGCTGGCGATCAACTACCTGGGCCAGGGGGCCTTCGCCATTCGCATGCTGGAGCAGGCGGAGCGTTCGGGCCATGCCTTCGTCAACCAGGACTGGTTCTTCCAGATGATCCCGGACGCTGTGCGCCTGCCGATGGTGCTGCTGGCGACCGCGGCGACGATCATCGCCAGCCAGGCGGTGATCACCGGCGCCTATTCGCTGACGCAGCAGGCGATCCAGCTGGGCCTGCTGCCTCGCCTGGCAATCCGCCAGACCTCGCCCGGGCACTCGGGCCAGATCTACATCGGCGCGGTCAACTGGCTGCTGCTCGCGGGTGTCATCATGTTGGCGCTCGGTTTCCGCACCTCCTCGGCGATGGCCGCGGCATACGGGATCGCGGTGACCGGCACGATGGTGGTGACTTGCTGCCTCGCCTTCCTGGTGCTGCGCCGCCGCTGGAACTGGAGCCTGCCCGCCGCCGCGCTGCTGATCGCGCCGTTCCTGGCGATCGACACGCTGTTCTTCGGGGCCAACATCCTGCGCGTGATCGAGGGCGGCTGGGTGCCGTTGCTGGTGGGCGCCGGGGTGCTGCTGCTGATCCTGACGTGGAATCGCGGTCGCCGCATCGTCGCCGCGCTGGAGAACGACGGGGCGATCCCCATCGCCGACATGGCCCGCGCGCTCGCCGCCCGCGCGCCGGCCCGGGTCGACGGCGTCGCGATCTTCCTCACCGCGCGCAACGACCTGACTCCCCACGCCTTGCTGCACAACATCAAGCACAACCACGTCCTGCACCGGATGAACTACATCGCCACCGTCAAGACGCTGCGCAAACCTTACTGCGAGCCGCATGAGCGGCTTTCCATCGAGCGGATCGACGACAACTTCGCCCGGCTGATGCTGCGCTATGGCTTCATGGAGTCGCCGGCGGTGCGCGACGACCTGATCGCCGCCGGCGACCGGGTTCCCGGAGCGGCCAAGGCGAGCTTCTTCATCGGTCGCAACAACTACGCGATGTCGGCCGAGGTGGGCATGCCGTTGTGGCAGGACATCCTGTTCCTCACCCTCTACCGCAACGCCGCGGATCCGACCGACTACTACCGCATCCCGCACAACCGGGTGATCGAGCTGGGCGCCCAATATGCCATCTGACCGGCCGCAGCGGACCTAACAAGCGGTCGCGATCGCGACATAATGATACAAGTTCCGGCAATTGCCGCACGCACTTGGCGTTTCGTCGCTAGCCCGTGGCGTTTTGCCGCCGCCAAGTTAAGCCTTTGCCAAGGTGGGCTGAACTAGGGTGGCCCAGTAAGACCGGGCTGGCGGGACAATCTATGACGCGATTTTTCCGGGCTATGGCCGCTGCGGCAGCCGTGCTCATGCCTCTGGCGCCCTCGCAGGCGGGCAGCCGTGAGAGCGCACAGAACATCGACGAGGTGCAGACCGCGTTCGACAGTCTGTTCGGCACGCAGGTTCGGGCGCCTCGCAGTTATAATTCCGGCTTCGAGCGTCAGCTCGCCAATCTGGCGGAGGCTTCGCGCGGCCGGATCGGCGTCGCCGCGATCGATCTGGCGACCGGCCGCACGACCGACGTCCTGGGCAGCCAGCGCTTTCCGATGGCCAGCACCAGCAAGATCGCCATCGCCGCGACGTTCCTCGACGGGGTCGACCAGGGCCGCTGGAGTCTGAACGACCAGTTCCCGCTGATGATGCCGCTGCCTTCGGCGCCGTTCTCGACGGCTGTGGCGCCGGTCCGCGCCGGAGCCGTTCTGAGCGCGCGCGAGCTGATCGAGCAGATGATCACGCGCAGCAACAACTTCGCGACCGATGCTCTGCTGCGCGTCGTCGGCGGCCCGCAGGCGGTCAACGCCTGGGTGCGCCGCGCCGGCATCTCGGATTGGCATATCGATCGGGACATCGCGACCCTGGTGCGGGACGACGGCGCGATCAATCCGGCGACCGTGATCGACACGCGCGACAGCGCCACGCCACTGGCGATGGCGAACCTCGTCGCCGGTATCTACCAGGGCCGGTGGCTCAGCCCTTCCAGCCGCGGCGTGCTGCTCGGAGCGATGAGCCGCTGCGCCACGGGCAAACGCCGCATCCCGGCGATGCTGCCGACCGGCGCCGCCGTGTCGCACAAGACCGGATCGCTCTCCAACACCTCGAGCGACGTCGGTGTCATCCAGACGCCCGATGGCCGTGCATTCGCCGTGGCCATCTACGTGACCGGGCAGGGCAACCGCCTGGCCCGCGAGCAGCGCATCGCCTCGATCGCGCGCGCGGTCTACGACGGCTACGCCAGTGACCCGGCGGGCAATGTCCTCTACGGGCGGACGGCTTCACGCTAACGAACTTCGGAGGTTCGCCGGCCGGTCCAGCGAATCCGATTGCGCCGGCGCGGCAGGATTGCTAGGCGCGCTTCTCCCCGACACGGGGCTCGCCCCGGATGGCCCGATGGCGGAGTGGTGACGCAGCGGACTGCAAATCCGTATACGCCGGTTCGATTCCGGCTCGGGCCTCCATTACAACCTCTCAGAGTGTCTGAGGGCGTCCCGTAAGTAGCTGTTTTTCAGCACTTTTAACTGCTATAGTGGCTCCGTCAGTTCAGGGCCGTTTCATCAAATCTCACCCAAATGATGGACGATTTGATGGTAGGCCCCGAGATTACGATGGGGACATACCATCATGTCGAGCGGAAAGCGGCAGAAATCCGGGCTTACAGCGGCATGGGTGTCGCGTGCGAAGCCCAAGGACAAACCTTACAAGCTCAGCGATCGCGACGGCCTCTATCTGCTGGTGGAGCCCAGCGGTGGCCGCGTATGGCGGATGAATTACCGCATCCACGGCCGGCAGAGAACCATAACTTTCGGGCGGTGGCCCGAACTGCTGCTCGGAGAGGCCCGGGAGCGACTGCTTGATGCCCGGCGCCTGCTTGCCAAGGGCATTGATCCCGTCGAGCAGGCCAAGCTCGAAAAGATCGCCAAATCGCTGGCGGCAGCGCACACCTTCGAAGCGGTGGCCAAGGAGTGGCTCGACAAGATAACCGCCGAAGGCGCCGCGCCGATGACGATCAAGAAAGCGCGTTGGCTTCTGTCAAAGCTATACCCGGCGATTGGACGTCGCCCGATCAGCGAAATCTCTGCGCATGAGCTGCTGCTGGCGCTCAAGAAGATCGAAGCGACGAAACGCTATGACACCGCCAATCGGGCGCGCACGGCGTCCAGCCAGGTTTTCAGATATGCCATAGCCACCGCGCGGGCCGAGCGCGATATCGCCTCGGATTTGCGGGGGGCGCTCATCACGCCCAAGACCACCCATCGGGCAGCAATCACCACGCCTGTCGAGGCTGGCGCTCTGCTGCGCACCATCGACGACTATGACGGGCACCCTCTGACCCGAACGGCGTTGCGAATGCTTGCGCATGTGTTTGTTCGGCCTGGCGAATTGCGTTGGGCGGAATGGTCCGAATTCGACCTCGAAAAGCGCGTCTGGACGATCCCAGGGCACAAGATGAAGATGCGCCGCCCTCACGCGGTTCCGCTCACCAGGCAGGTGCTCGCCATATTGGCGGAGATCGAGCACGATTCCGGTTACAGCCCCTTCCTGTTCCCCTCCCTGCGTGCGGTCGATCGACCGATGTCCGACAACACAATCAACGCGGCGCTCCGGCGGCTGGGCTACGGCAAGGAAGAGATGACCGGCCATGGCTTTCGCGCCTTGGCCGCCACGCTGCTCAATGAAATGGGCTGCTGGAATCCCGACGCCATCGAGCGACAGCTTGCCCACGCGGACGGAAATTCCATCCGCCGGGCCTATGCGCGCGGTCAGTATTGGGAAGAGCGCGTCCGCATGATGCAGCACTGGTCCGATCACCTCGACCAGTTGCGCGATGGCGCGACGATCCTGCGCCCGAAATTCGGCCATAGTGGATCGTGAAATTCGGAAGCGACGCATTTATCACCTTGAGCCTGTCGTGAAACAGTCATCCTCAAACGACCGAAGTCGGCGGCCGTTGTCGACCAAGTTACGACGTACCCATCTTCCGACCGGAACGTCTGAATCAAACGAAAGCAGCTGCTCGCGCTGCAGCCTCACGGCGTGCTTGATCGCCGCCAGCGAACCTTAGTCTTCCACATCAAGCGAGATAGATACATCCTTCCAGCTTTGAGCGTTGTTGCGCAGCGCGTCGGCTTTCGCCCACTTGCGGACGTTCAGCCCCGATGCCAAAACGTGCCGGAGCAAGGGGGCACGGGATGAACTTCAATCTCGACGATCACGGATTTTGTTGGGTCATGAAGACTGCCCTGCCGTCGTGGAAAGGATATTTGGATTGTAGCGGGGGCTACGGAAGCGATGGTGGATCTCCAGTTTCGGATGGCTCCGTGGACATTGTCTTTGCGCCGGAGGGCCGAGATAATTGCCCTCTGACTGAGCGAGAGCGCGCGCTAGTCAGTTGGTTGATCGACAATGAGCAGGCTGTATCCGAAGCAGTTAAGTCAGCAATATTCGCTGCGTACCCTGCCCTTCAAGAATCGTACGGGTACAATGAAAGCGAGGCGGCGAAGTATATGCCACGCATCTCGTCCGTAAGCGATCTCAGGCAGCTAATTGGCCTGTACGCGGTGAATGTGCATCAAGTCGTTAAGAACGACCTACCGTATTTAGGTTTTGAATTTGGTTGCGCATGGGACGAAGAGCACGGTCTTGGCGTGCTTATGCACGGGATGCGCGCCGTCGAGGTTGGGGAAGGCGACACGGCCATATTACTATGGATGGCAGAGCAGGATGCGGCTGCGAGCTAACCGTCCGCTTTCCACCAACACCCGACGATTCCCGGAACTCGATCGATTCCGAGAAAGCCCGCGCCGTCTCGTTGGCCGTTCCCAATCGGGAAGGCCGTTTCAGAGGCTGATTTCACCTCGCATAACCGGTACGCACGAGCCGCGTATTGTGGCGACGGTTCCTTCGGGGGTGCGAGCCGCATTGACATGCAGCAGGCTGGGGCGGCCCATCTCCACGCCTTGATGGATTACAAAGCTGGCCCGATCCGTGTCCGGGTCTAGCGACAATAGGAAGCAAGCGAGAGGCGCATTGGCGCTTCCCGTAGCAGGGTCTTCCCATGTCCCGGAGAGAGGCGCGAACATGCGTGCGCGAATGGATCCACCGTCCTTGCAATAGACGTGAACCGGGAAGCGTGTTCCAAATTGAGGATGGCTCCCAAGGGCTTCTTTGAAAGCGGGCAGCGAGGGCGCGCATCGCGACAGCCCTTCGGGGGTCAGTTCGGCGATGATGTAGAACGTGCCGTTCGAGGCGACGGTCGGAGGGTGGTTGGCCGTGATTACATCCGCCGGGTCCAGTTGGAGCGTTCTGGCGATCACTTCCGGCGCGACCGTTTCCCCAATGCTCAATGGTTGAGGTGCCGCGATGCTGGCTGCGACCGGGTTCCCATCAGCGTCACGATGAATCTCTATTGCCACGAGGCCTGCCGGTATCTCGAAAGTTGCAGCGTTCAGGTCGGGCCGCTGACCCGCCAGAACGAAAGCGGTGCCGACCATCGGATGGCCGGCAAAGGCCATTTCCGCCGTCCTGTTGAATATGCGGACACGGGCTGTGTTGCTGGCGTCCGTTGGAGGAAGGAGAAAGGTCGTCTCGCTCAAATTGAACTCGGCAGCGATTGCCTGCATCGTCTCACTCGCGAGCGTCTCACCCCCGGTGACGACGGCGAGCGGATTTCCGCCAAAGCGCACGTCAGTGAACACATCAACGGTCGAGAACGGTAGTACGGACACGATGTAGCCCCGGTTCTGTTACGACAGCGACGCGGTTATGGGCGATTATCGTCCGCTTGTCTCCCGCCAGCGCCAGTCGTCACTTTCCCAATTCACCATCGTTTGCGGGAACACCGAACTCGCCGCGTCCGATTGTTATCGCCGGTTGTCCCCAATCATGGCATATGCCGAAGCCGACCTCCCGCCGAGAGGCCGGCGCATCACCTTACCACTGCTGGCCGCCGGCAGCCCGATCTTCCTAGACGATACCGGCATCACCGCCAACAGCCGCTGGGTTCCAGCGATCGCCATGTGCCGACGGTCATCTCCGTCGCTCAACCAGCCGGACGGCAATCCTTGATGACGAAAGCATGGCCGATATCGTCGTAGTGCGAGTATACGCCGGTCAGCTTGACGGACTTGCCGGGCTTGAGCTGAAGCGCATAGACCGACTGGCCTTTCGCCATCTGGCATATGATGTCCGTCTTGAACGTCGTCGGGCGGGACAACTGCAAGGGTTGATCGTGCGGCTCGGGCACATCGAACAGAACGCTGTAGATCCCTCGCGTAAGATCCAGGCTATCGACACGCCCGTTCACGATGAAGTTCTTGCTCCCGTATCGTGCCGGGATCGCCGCCGGGTTGCGTTGAGCTTCCACCGAAATCTGGTTCGACAGCAGCAATGCGCTTAGGGCGAGCGGGGCACCGTTGGCGCCAGCCGTCATGCCCTTCGCCGCCGCGGCGTTACCGGCCTGCCCCGCCCTGACCTGGTTCAGGATGCCGCGGGTCCTTCCGATCTGCGGCTGCTCGATCAGCATCGAGCCGCCCTCCGCCTCGGTCGCCAGCACGTCATAGCCCTTCGCCTGCACCATCCTGCGCACCTGACCGATGGCGCTCGCCGGGGTCAGGCCCGGCAGTGCGATCTGCGCCGTGAAGCGCAGACCGGCACCCGCTAGAAAAACCGTGGTGAACTTCTGACGGGCCGGCTCCGGCAAAAACGAAATAAGCCCGGCCATCGCCAACCCGACGACGACCGGGATGACAAGCTGGAGAGCTGTTGCGTCCTCAAAGAAGGTGGCTGGCATCGGCTAAACCTGCGCCGGAGCGCACGGGGGCTTATGCCGTCGGACAAGCGCTCTGAATGCGGTCTTGGCACGGGCACCAGCGTCGGCATCACGCAAGAAGCGGTTCGATACGTGGTGGCTCAGATAGATCCCGTAGAGTTCCCAGACGAACTGGTCGACGTCGGTATCTTCGGTGAAATGGCCCAGGAATCTCGCCTCCAGCACGAAGGTGCTGAGCTGTTCGCGCCATCGTGCTTCGATCTTCGCGGCATGATTGCGAACCTCGCCGTCGATATCGTCCAACTCGAACATTGCACCGGCTACCGGGCAGCCGCCGCTGAGGCCTGCACGACCCGACCAACCGAACCAAAGGTCGACCGCTGCGATAAGGCGCGGCAGACCCTCCGCTGCGCACATTGCTGGCTCCACGATCACCCCGATCGCCGAGCTGCGCCATGACATCGGGAAGATCGATCTGTAGCTGCTCTTTTGATCGGAAATGCGCGAAAAGTCCGCTTTTCGACAGGCATGACGCGCTGGCGAGCTGGCCCAGTGTCACGCCGGCCATCAGCAACGCAAACTGCGCCGGGGTCAGCACGACACCGCCCTCGATGAGCGGTGGCCAGACGAAACGGCTGCGTTCTAGGCGTTTGGCGAACAGGCAAAGTCCTGTCCCATCTCAGTGCAGCGCCTTCAGGTAATTGCCGCTTATGCTGCGAAAAAGAAAGACATGCCCGCCATAAGGCTCGACCGCGAACAGGGGCCGGACCAATGCCGCCAGCCCATCCAAGCCGAGCCGCATGCTGACCGGCTTGCTTGCCAAGTAGACCTTCGTCCCGGGCGCCAGCGAGATCACGAAACATCTCGGAATGCACGCAGCACGCGGGCCAGCGCCTTCTCGTTCACGTAGCTGTCCACTGACAGGCGAACGCCGCTAGGCAGGTCTATGTCTATCGCGCCGGGGCGAGCGCCGGGATGCGGCCGGACCAGTTCGTCCGGCGCTGACGGAATCGGCGACGAGACAGGTCGCGGTGCCTTCTGGGGCTCGGGACCGCCGGCACAGTTGCAGGGTCCGTCGATATGATTGCCCCGTAGGGAATGAACTCGAGCGCCTCACTGGCAATGGCCTCTGCCTGGCGGCGCGGTTTGATCTTTTTCCACGATCGAGACCGGACGCTTACGGTCGGGGGACTGGCGGCGTGTGGCCCTGCAGTTCCGAATCACCTCCATGTTCCTTTTGTGTTCTCAATACAGGCGGTGCAGGGTTGTAGGAAAGCGATAACTTTCCAAGACGACGCGAGGCGGTCGCCCGGGCCGGCGCGATCTGCGCCGAACACGCGGCCAAGGTTTTCCGCGCCTGAGCCCCTTCCGGCGCGGCCAAATCTCACATGCGATCTAACAGTAGATTGCCAGGCCTTGTGCAGGGCCCGCAGCGCCGTTCTTCTACGTATGCCGGCGACGGTCATCCCCGATCCATAGCGACCGGGCATCAGCGGAATGCCGGCAAAGCTGCCCATCCGGGGCTTCCTCAATCAGCATGTCAGACGCGGAACTGTGCGTTTTCGCGAGGAGAAACGTATGTACAACTTAACCGAAGGCGCAGTGCAAGTCGTAGCAGAAGGCACTCGCGAAACGATCGATCAGCTCGACGCGGGACTCGAATGCGGCTTGCGTACCATGGCCGATGTCATCGCTGGACTGCGCGGATCGGGTGTCCCAGCGGGTCGCGTTCAACACGTGCACGACAACATGATCGCCAGCTTCGACAGCTTCCGGACGATGCGCCGCAGCTTCATCAAGGCGGTGGGTCATCTCCAAACGATCCAGCAACGCAGCAACCAGGCGGAGGTTGCGGCAGGCTGCCCCACGCCCTGGCACGAGCTTTTCACGACTGCCGCGTTGCCGGACGAAAGCAGCGAGATTATGACCGCTAGCGCCATTTAGAGTATCGCGCGCCCCAGCGCGGAAGAGAAGAGAGGTCGCCATAGCCTCTGTATTCCTGATCATTTTCGTTCTGTATTGGGGACTCTCTCTCCTGTGCTGGGGTTACGCGCTGCGTTTCGGACAAAAGCCTGCGCGGCAGGCCTTCGCTCTGTTCGTTCTTGCGATGGTAGGCACTGCGATCACGACCGAGGCGCTGCATTGGCAGCGATTCGCCTTTGCCTGGTCGGGGATCAATCTGCCGCTTTTCACGACCGACCTAATCTACTTCATAGGCCTGTGCGCGCTTGCCATCCTCCACGCGCGCAACTGGTTGGTCTGGTCCGCCGGCCTTCAGCTGGCTTGCGTACTGACGCATTTCGGCCCCTTGATCGACCCGGCCACAAAGGCGAGCGTCTACCGCGGGTTGGAAACCATCTGGATGCTGCCGATGATGATCACAATGGTCGCAGGCATCGCCAAAGACCGATCGAGATCAGTGGCTTAGCAATCCGATCACGAGGGCCCGATCAGCGTGCCGCGAAGGTCGCGTAAAAGGCCAGGATCAACAAGGTGGTCCCGGTGACCGCTACGGTCGCGATAAACGCCACCCACAGGATCTGCAAAACTATGCTGCGCCAGTTGTCCGGCGCTGCTCGGCCGCCGAACGGTGGGCCCGCAAGCGCGCGTATCACCCGAATGGCGAGCGCTCCTCCATTTCGCTGACCATCCGGATCGGCATTCGGGTTATTCGTACTCGCGGCCGAATCGATCGCGACGTTGATCATTCCGGGTAAATCCAGACCTAACTGAGGCTCCCACCCTTGGAGCCGAAGCAGCGCGAATTGGGTTGCCGCCTCGCGACGGTTGCGGGCGTTCAACGTCCGCGCCGCTCGCGATAGCGCATTGTCGATGCTGGCGACGGCCATTCCCGTCGCGGCAGCGATCTGCTTCGATGATTTGCCCTCCGCCACCAACCCGAGCAGTTCACACTGCCGCTTGGTCAAACTGTGCGCCGCCGAGCCGAGATCTCGTAGATCAGACTGATTCGGATCAGTCTCCTCGGGGCGACGCGTATCACCCTCCGCATTGCTGTGTGTCTTCATCCGCCGCTGTGCAGCCCCCTGCTTAACCATAAAAAACGGCCCGATTCGACTTCGCTTGGCTGTACGATTCTCACCTCCATCTAACCTGAAGCCTACGCAATTCTAACGAGTGGGGAATTGCTCTTGCGGGCAGTGCTTATTGATCTCTTGTTAATTATATTAACCTAGAGAGAGGGGTCACATTCATGAAACGAACAGCAAGAGTCACTGCCAAGCAGATAGAGACCGTGCAATTGCTGGCACGGGGCCACACGTCAAAAGAGATCGCCCGGTTGTGCGGTGTGTCCGCATCGGCAATAGACCAACGTATCGATGGGGCGGTGAGAAGGGCAGGTGTAGCGGATCGTCGCGCACTGATCCGCTGGTACATCGACACCTCGGTCCAGCTACCAGGGGAAGCAGCACAGGTGGGCTTGCCGCAGCCTGGGCTGTCATCGTCCGAAACGGATCGAAGCAAGACCGAAACGGGCATAGTTGGTGCAGATCGCTCCATCACAACCCCGCCCTTCCTTCTGGTTTCGACCCCGGAGACCTGGCTAGGTTGGTACAAGCTGCGCCATTTGCTCGAGGGCGCATTCTTCGTGGTGATGATCGCCCTGGGCGGCGAGGTGCTGATCCATAAGCTGACCTGAAGCCGGCTCCGCCATACTTGGCGAAAGGTCGACGATGAACATGCAGATTGGAAAAGGTTATGCGGCGGCAGAGCAATTAGCCGAGCTTCGCCGCTTCGCAGAAGAGGTGCTGGCGCGTACGGGCGGAGCGGTCGTACCGCCTGAGCAGTCCGATGAGCGCACACCGGTCCGCAAATCGCCAGGAGCTTTCGGTTACGCCCCCATGGCCGAGAGGATATACGAGGCGCGCGGCCTGCGCGCCGACTTCTTCGACGAGGATTTGTTCGGGGAACCAGCATGGGACATCCTGCTCGATCTATTCATGCAGACGCATCGCGGACGGCAGGTAAGTGTGACTTCCGCGTGCATTGCGTCGCGCGTTCCTGCTACGACAGGGCTACGGTGGGTTGGGCTGTTAATGAACAGAGGGATGATCGAACGAGTGCCCGACCCTGTCGACCGAAGGCGCGCTTTCCTCCAACTGAGCCAGACTGCGCTTCTCAAGCTCAGCGGCTATTTCAAGGCGCTCGACGAGCGCGGCCTTTAATGCGGAGGGCAGGTCGGCGGGGGTGTCCTTCAACCCAAACTCAGCCGAGAGAAAGCTGAGGGTCCGCAGAAACAATCGCAGAAGGCCCACGGTGTCCTGGGGGAAACCAAATCGTCGATCGGCTTCAAGCGCACTCTCAATAGTACCCATCCGGTGAGCCCCGCCTTGTCCGGCCGCTGAGTGAGCGCTGTTAGGCGTGCTCTTGTGCGTGCGCTTAGGAGTGGTGGATGAGCCAGGTCACGGTGTTCGCGGGGCCGGAACGGCGCCGGCGATGGAGCGAGGAGGAACGGCTACGGGTGCTGGCCGAGGCGTTCTCGCCGGGAGCCTGCGTGGCCGAGGTCTGCCGGCGGCACGATATCTCGACCTCGCTGATCTACACCTGGCGGAGCAAGTTGCGGCAGGCTCATGCGGATGCGGAGCCCAGCGAACCGGCCGTGCCCGCCTTTGCCGAGGCCGTGGTCATCGACGAGGATGCTGGGCGGTGCGCCGGAACAGCGCCGGCGAGGGTCATCGACCTGGCCCGCGGCAAGCGAGTGAGCGTGTTCCCATCGGCATCGCCGGCACAGGTGGTCGCCGTGCTGAAGGCGCTGCGGTGATCCCTGCCGGTGCTCGGGTGTGGTTGGCGATGGGCCACACCGATATGCGGAAGGGGATGCAGGGTCTGGCGCCGCTGGTGCAGCAGGCGCTCGAGCGCAATCCCCATGGCGGGGACCTGTTCGTCTTCCGCGGCCGCGCCGGACCGCTGGTGAAGATCATTTGGCACGATGGGATCGGAATGTCGCTCTACGCCAAGCGGCTCGAGAAGGGGCACTTCGTCTGGCCCTCGGCGAAGGACGGGATGGTCTCGCTGACCGGCTCGCAGCTGGCCTGCCTGCTCGAGGGGATCGACTGGCGCAACCCGCAGTACTCGTGGCGCCCGGCCAGCGCCGGATAGACGCAAAGTCCAGCATCTCCGGGTTGCTTTGCGGCATCGGTAGTGATTCCCTCCGAGGGGTGGAAGCCGCCCTCACGCCCCTTCCGGACGATGTCACAGCGCTCAAGGCGCTGCTGGCGGCAGCGACCCGACGGGCGGATGATGCCGAAGCCCGGCTCGCCAATGCTCAGGCCCGCGAGAGCGATACCGAGGCGGTGATCGCCCACCTCAAGTTGCAGATCGCCAAGCTGAAGCGGGAGCAGTACGGCGCCAGCGCGGAACGCACCCGCCGCCTGCTTGAGCAGATGGAGCTGCAGCTCGAAGACCTCGAGGCCGATGCTGCCGAGGACGATCTTGCTGCCGAGGTCGCCGCATCCAGGACCGCAAGCGTGACCGCGTTCGAGCGCAAGCGGCCCTCGCGCAAGCCGTTCCCCGATCACTTGTCGCGCGAACGCGTCGTTATCCCGGCACCCTGTTCGTGCCCCGCCTGTGGCGGGGAGCGGCTGTCCAAGCTCGGCGAGGACGTCACCGAGACGCTCGAGGTGATCCCCCGCTCGTGGAAGGTGATCCAGACCGTGCGCGAGCGGTTCTCGTTCCGGGACTGCGAGACGATCACCCAGCCACCGGCGCCCTTCCACGTGGTCCCGCGCGGATGGGCCGGCCCGAGCTTCCTCGCTATGCTGCTGTTCGAGAAGTACGGCCAGCACCAGCCCCTCAATCGTCAGGCAGAGCGGTTCGCCCGCGAAGGTGTGCGCTCAGCACCTCGATGCTGGCAGATCAGGTCGGCGCGGCCGCCTTCGCGCTGATGCCGCTCTACCGGCTGATCGAGGGCCATGTGTTAGCCGCCGAGCGATTGCACGGCGACGATACGATCGTACCGGTCATGGCCAAGGGCAAGACCGATACGGCAAGGCTCTGGACCTACGTCCGCGACGACCGGCCCTTCGCCGGATCCGATCCGCCGGCGGCGCTGTTCCATTACTCCCGCGACCGACGAGGCGAGCATCCCCGAACGCACCTGGCATCCTGGTCAGGGATCCTGCAGGCTGATGCCTATGGCGGATACGGTGAGCTCTATGCCGAGGGCCGCCAACCCGGTCCGATCCTCGAGGCGGGCTGCTTCGCCCATGCGCGGCGCAAGTTCTTTGAGCTGGCCGATGTGGCCGCTGCAGCCCGGCGCAAGAGCCGCAACGAGCGCACTGGCATGATCTACGCGATCGCGCTGGAAGCCGTGCAGCGGATCGATGCGCTGTTCGATATCGAGCGCGGTACCAACGGCAAGTCCGCAGCCGAGCGCCTTGCCGCACGCCAGGAGCTGAGCGCGCCGCTGATGGCCGACCTCCACACGTGGCTGACCAGCCAGCTCTCCCGGCTGTCGCGCAACCATGACCTCGCCAAGGCGATCAACTACATACTGCGGCGTTGGGACGCGTTCACCCGCTTCCTCGATGATGGCCGCATCTGCCTCACCAACAACGCGGCCGAACGGGCGCTGCGCTGTGTGCCGCTCGGCCGGAAGGCGTGGTTGTTCTGCGGCTCGGATCGTGGCGGGCAGCGCGCGGCGGTGCTCTACACGCTGATCCAGACCGCCCGCCTGAAAGACGTAGATCCGCGGGCGTGGCTAACCGACGTGCTGTCCCGGATCGCGGATTGCCCGGTAAGTAGGCTGGGCGAGCTGCTGCTTTGGAATTGGCTGCTTCGGACTACCTGACTTGGTATTTTCCGGTCAGCCGCTCAGCAGCCAAAATCTCGATCACAGCAACGTTGCTGATATCGCCAGCGGTGATACGCTGACAGCCATGGATTTAGCCCTCAGTATAGGTTGGTGGGTGTGGTGCCCGCTTGCTGCATTTCTGGTTTGGGTCGGAGCGGTTCGCATAGTGCGCCGAAAACTGATGGTGGGGCAATAGCAGTTGGCTGCTCCACATGGTTCTTGAGCTTCGTGGCGGCCCTGCTGTTCGTATCCTTCAATGGAATGCAGCTTTATGGCTTCCATTCCGATGAACCGCAGAGTTGGGCAGGCTGGTTCGTGCTGTTTCTTTCACCGATCGGCTTGCCGTTACTCTTCGGTGCACCGATGGTCATTGTTCTGAAGGTACTGGTGGTTTGGTGGAAGAACGTCGCCGCCGGACGTCATCAATAGTTGATGTTGGTTGTCATTAGTCAGCCTATCTATAGGCCGGTCTTAAAGCGGCCTTCACCGGATGGCTACGGGCCGGTCTTCGTCTTCGCCTATAATCTGGTCGCTTGCGTCGGATACGCGCCGTGGGTTCTGTACCTGCTCTGGTGCGGGACGGTCACCTGGACGGCGGACGGCGTCGCATTCGTGCTGCTCAGCGGCGCGATCCACCTTGCCTACAGCCTGTCCCTCCAGCGCGGCTACCAAGTCGCAGACCTTTCAGTCGTTTATCCCGTGGCGCGCGGCACCGGACCGATGCTTTCGACGATCGGCGCGATCCTGCTGCTCGGCGAGGCACCGACTGGCCGGAGCCTCGGTGGCCTTGCGCTCGTCGTGGTCGGGATCGGCCTGATAGCGACGCGGGGTGACCTCTCCGCATTCCGGAGACCCGGCGGCCAAGCCGGAATCCGATGGGGCACGGCAACCGGCGGGCTGATCGCGTCCTATACGGTAGTAGACGCCTATGCGGTAAAGGCGCTTGGAATCACTCCGGTGATCCTGGACTGGTTCTCCAACCTGCTTCGCTTTTTCCTGCTAGCCCCCGTCGTTGGCGAGAACCCGCGCCGGGCGCTTACCGCCATGAAAGGGCATTGGTGGCTGGCGATCGGCGTGGGGCTGCTGTCGCCGCTATCCTATATCCTTGTCCTTGCCGCCTTGCGGAGCGGTGCGCTGCTCAGCCTCGTGGCACCAATGCGCGAGATGTCGATGATGGTGGGTGCCTTGCTGGCGATGGCGATCCTGCGGGAGCCCGTAGGCTTCTGGCGCTTGGCCGGATGCGGCGTTCTCATTGTGGGCGTGGTTGCCCTTGCGGGCGCGTAGATGAGGTCGTAGCCCTTCCCGCAAAGGAACGTCGATCGAGGCGGCGGAGACCTGGACGGACGATCGCGGCGGCGTGATGCTCGGCCTCAGCAAATCGATCCGCGATGGCCGCACCAGTTAGGAGTTGTCCCATAGGCACGCCGCAAGGCCACAACTCTACCGGTGTGGGGATGCGTCATCCACGACCGCCTGGAATATCTGCGATCGATCCGGACCCTCGGCAATATGCAGCAAAGCCCAGGTATCGGCACGGCGGGCGATCATCACCCGTATTCTGTCGTTGAACAGGCCGTCAGCCAGACCGACCGGCGCCACCTTGCCGGAATTGAGGATCAGCGCGCCCATGTCGCGGCCGCAGGACGGGCCGACGCACGAATAGGCGATCAAGAACCCCGCCTTCCTCAAAAGATCGTCATAATAGCGTTCGATCTGCAACGGCGCGGTCGCCAGTTTTATCCGATAGTCGATATGGGTGACTTTGCCTTCGAGCACCTCTCGGTTGGTCTGCACCTCGGCATTGGCGATCGGGCCAGTCGGGATGACAATCTCGTCCAGCGAGGGAGCGCGATAGCCGTCGATGACGGACTGCGGGTAACGTGGGAGATCTGGGTGATCCTGGCCGTCAATGTCCTGCGCGAATAGCGGACTGCTCAGGGCGAAGGACGCCAAAGCCAAAATGCGCCAATATCTGCTCACTGGCCGTTCCACTTGCATTCTCCATTCGCAATGAAGTTTTGGTGTATTGCACTGCTATGTCACGGACAAGTGGGACTGGTGGGTCGATCAGGGTTCCGAATGGGAACGGCGACCGGGGTTGCGTGAGCATTCCCGCAAGGATCGAGAAATGGGACAGACGAATGTTCGCGAACGATCGGCCATCTGCACTGCACACGCTATCATGCGAACATGCAGGGAAACCCCAAATATATCACTGAGCTTCGATCGGAGGCTGAGTTTGCCAATCGGTGGGGAGTGCGCTCGTCTATCGACGGTAGATGGCTACCGGTCGTGTATCCCACCGAGAGGGAAGCGCGCGAAGCCATAAAGGCGATCCGCTAGGCGGCGCGTGATCCTGATATGAACGGCCATGACGCAACCAACGCATTCCCGTTGGGATCGGGATATGGGAATCAGCCGATCCGCTCGCGGACGAACATCACCCGATCGGCGACTGACGCGAGTGGGAGGGGGACAAGCTCGTAACCCACGCGGGAATAGGCATCGATCATCGCATGGTAGGTGGCTTCGGCTTCTGCGAGCGTCTGCTTGCGCTCTGCCTCCTGCTTGAAGATCGCCGGCCAAGGCGGAGCTATGAAAACCTTCCTTGCGTAGCGCCGCTGCTCGGCTGCGCGCAGCGCCGGGGCTGGCACACGCAACCCGCATAGCCGTAAGTAGCCGATAACATCGGGGATGCCGCGATCAAAGATGATCGGGCCGGGAGCATTTACGGCCTCGCGGTAGGACCGCATCTCCCATGCGAGCATCAACGCAGCAAAGGCTTCGCGATCGTCCCACGGTAAAGCGGTGCCGCCAATGTCCACCTGATCCTGAATAATCGACCTGCCAGCCTCCGGCATGTGCCGTACGCCCTCGGCCGCAAGCGCGTCGATCAGGCTCGTTTTGCCCGACCCTGGGCCACCTGTAATGACGTGAAGGTGGTCAATCATGCTCTATTCGGTTGTCTCATTGGGATCGAGTTTTGAGAATGTCGTGGTTTGGCCGGGACATGACGAAGCTGCGAGAGTTTGGCCGTCTTGAACATGGTGCTTGTCCTTTCTCGAATAGAGCCGAAGGCGATGGCTCACATCGACTTCTGGCTCTCGCCGAGAGCAGGGGGTGAATGTGCAAACGGGGCCGATCATGGGGGAGGGGGATCACCCGTCCTACACCGGAGCGAAGCGGAGGGAAGGGCGGGGACACCCCGATGATCGCCAAGCGGAGTGCGAAGCGCGGAGACGGGAGTGGGGCGAACATGTCCGCGAGATCCGCATCGCGGTTCTCGCCATCCACGCTTAGAATCCGCTCGGAGAAAACCACTCCAGCGCGGGCGCTCACTTGGGAGCGCCCGCTGGTCTTCCATCAGATGGCTGAGACGCCGAAGGTGGCTCGGTGGAGCGAGGCGGAATAGAGCCACGGTCCCGGCTTTAGCCGGGAGATGGCGTGTTTGTGCTTATGCTACTGTCAGGCGGCCCCGATGATAAAGGACACCAGCAAGGTCGAGGACAGCATCTTCGAGGTCAGCGCTCATTCTGTCGAGTTTCTCAATAGCATCCACATAGAAAATAGATGTCTCCTCGCCGGCCTGCTCCTGCTGCGCGCGCTGAAGCTCAACTTCGTCTCGGAGATCTCTCAGGGCAGCGGATAGCGCAGACGCTTTTGGCTTCATGCGCCCGGCATCGGCTTGCACGGACTGGTCGGGAGTATGATCGTTGACATATAAACCTCCGTTGATGTTGTGCCTCGGCGCGCGGGATGGCGTCAAAATCGTCTTGGTTCTGCGTCGATCCGTGCTGTCATCATGCGGGTTTTCGGATCGCGAGAATGATGGTTCGGCAGGTCCTTCTCAATGATATCTTCAAAGCCCTAGGAGAGCGCTTACTTTGGCGCGTACTTCATCAATTACGGCCTTTCTCACGGTGCCGGCATGAGTCGCTCCCCGTGCCTTCCAATCCACGCTCTCGATCTGATCGGACAGCACGATACTTGCGGGCGATTGCGAAACGATGACCTCGAAGGGATAGCCCCTGGTCTGGCTCGTCATAGGGCAACAGATCATCATGCCGCGCATCTTGTTGTAGGCCTTGGGCGA
>Ga0268264_10001687_pt1 | contig 20359 bp, 18 predicted proteins | sample KBSSwiS32_FD_190357 | JGI IMG/M metagenome (GOLD analysis project Ga0268264, IMG submission 190357) | Switchgrass rhizosphere microbial communities from Kellogg Biological Station, Michigan, USA - KBS Switchgrass S3-2 (SPAdes) (version 2) | ecosystem: Host-associated > Plants > Roots >...
TAAATCAGCAAATCGTCAACAATACCGCCGTTTTGGTTTGGCATACAGCTGTACTGTGCCTTTCCGTTGCTGAGTTTCGATGCATCATTTGTAGTAACGCGTTGAATCAGATCCAGCGCGTGCTCACCTTTCAATATGAATTCGCCCATATGGCTTACATCAAAGACACCTGCGTTGTTCCGCACGGCAGCATGTTCATCATTAATACCACTATAGCTAATGGGCATATTATAACCGGCAAATTCTGCCATTTTTGCTCCGAGTGCAATGTGTTTTTCTGTAAATGCTGTATTCTTCATTGTTGTTAACTGTTATGTGAGCGGTGGCAAAAATAAAGAAAAGAAACAAGGTTGAAGGTAAAGCATAAAAGGTTAAAGGCAGAGCCGCAATACCCTGCAACTTTGCCCTTTACCTACAAAGAAGCCCCTCATTAAAAAATGAAGGGCTGTGTTCCAACTTCAACCCCGCTTGCCAACTGATGGGTTGGACAGCGGCATGCAGGTTAATTAACGATATCACTAAAAATCATCATAGGAGAAAGAATGCGGCTACCGGATGCGGAGGGCTCTTCATTGTCTTCAAAATTTTCTTCTTTCCTATTTGCCGCACTTGTTTTAATAATTTCCTTTAGTTTTTTTTCTCTTTCGATGCTGTCTTTTACTCTTAACTCTTCACGCAATTTATCCTTCACTTTTTCTTTGATAGAATCTTCCAGTTGTTTGTAACGATAATGGTTTTTGTTCTTTTTATCTTCAAAATCGCCTTCAATATGCAACTTTTCGTTATCCGCATCAATAATTACTTTGAAACGTCCATTCTTTAATTCGGCAGGATCAAGTTCGCTGGTTTTTTTCAACCCGTCGGGCGTCATTATATATTCTGTATTGGAATCCCAACTGTAACTGTCATCATTGTAATCATCGTAGTTGATATTCCAGCCCCTCCTGTTATTTACATTTATATTGAACCAGGAATAGTGGTTTACAGCATCGCTCATCTGTATTCTTTTTCCTACAGGCACTTCAATAAAAACCAATACCTGCTGGTTCCTGAATTTATCTGTACTGCTTACTGCAAAACCTTCGGGTAACAGCAGCAGACTGTCCTGCTGATCAATATTGAAACGAATATTTTCTGCATTTTTGATAGCTATTTCCCGGGTATTGCCCTGGCTTAACCGTACCCTTGTTAAATGATAACTGCTGTCTTTGCTCCTGGCAATCTTTACCCGTACATTGTTTAGCATCAGCGTATCCATATTGGCGCCATACACCGGAATTTCATCATTAAACCGGAACCCAAACCAGTCGCCATGATAATATTCCAGGTTAGAACGATCTACAGTTACATATAATTTACCGGCCGTAGGAGTTGATATGGCCAGCTTATCTTCTACGGGCATTCTCACCTTAAAATTGCGGCTAAAGGATCCAATAAAAAATATAACGCAGAACCAACCCACCACCCACAGGCCACCGAATGTATAACCGAGGTAATTGTTTCTAGACCGGACACCCATGATGCGTCTTACCAGCCAGGTTATTAAACCTACCAATGGCACGCCCAGAAAGAGTATCAGCGTAGCCCACGCCAGTACATTTTGACCAGGGCTCTCCAGAATGAAATTCTTTAAAGGAAACGCGGCCATGCCACCAAAGATCAATGCAATCAGCACTGCAAATAGCGCGATAGCGATAATGCCGGCGATAAAAAGAAAGAACGCTTTAAACAACACTCCAATAACATGCCCTATACCGCTTCCGGCCCTTCTGGCCAACGGTGCTGCTTCCGATGCAAACCCCCGGGCATGGCTACCGGCTGTCTGGCCAAAGCTGCTGGCGCGGCTTCCCAAATCTTGCGCAGTTTGTTTAACTTCCTGCCCCCATTTCTCTGCTTTTGATTTAAAGTTTTCCAGGTCTTCTTTTACGGTATCCCTTATTGAGTTCAGGTCTACTTTTTCACCCCGCATTTCCAGTTTTTCGGATGCAGTGGAGGCAAAGGGCACCGCTATCCATAATATAATATAGGTTACAATCAATGTACTGCTAAGTGAGCCGGTAACAATGCGTGGCCCAAAACCAAAATCCCAGTTCCACCAAATGGCATTCATGGTAGCAGAAATCAAACCTATGATCAGGGGTAGGGCAAAAACAAGACGCGGTATCCAGCTATCTATATTAAAATAAGAAGAGAGCCCACCGCAAACCCCGGCCAGTACCCGGTCATCTGCATTGCGGTAAAGACGTTTTGTGATATTGGTTTGTAAAGACTGCGAAGGAACAATGATCCATAATAGTATGTATATCCAGAACAGGGCCCCAAACAATATAACAAAGATCACGCGCATAATGACCGGGTCAATATGCAGGAAATTGGCAAGACCGCTGCAAACGCCACCCACAATCTTATCATCGGCGTTGCGGTACAGCCTTCCGCGCGCAATGTTATTGGTTGTATACGTGCCGGAAGAAAAATTGGCACCCGGCTGCGGGCCCGGCTGATAGGTATTCGCATTCTCAGCTGCGGCACCGGTTTCTTCAAAATCCTGCGGTCTGCCCATACTGCTGATAACGGCATTGATGTCTTCATCGGCGATACAGGCGCTGCCACGTTTCAGGCGTTCAGAGAAAAGCTCGGCAATACGGCTTTCTATGTCGTTGATGATCTCATCACGGCCCTCTTCATTGGCAAAATACTTTCGCAGGCTGTCTACATATTGTTTCAGGGTCTCGTAAGCCGATTCTTCGATTGGTATTACGCGCCCCTGAAAATTTATATTGATAATCTTTTTCATTGTGCTGCTGTTTTGAGGTTGAAGTTAGAAGGATGGGTTTTGGTTTGTGGTGTCGGGCATACTGTCCGTTTTCTTTGCCAGCGCATTCACCGCATTGGCCAGCTCTTTCCAGGTAGCTTCCAGTTCGCTGTAAAAGGCTTGCCCTTTTTCAGTGAGCGAAAAATATTTGCGGGGTGGACCCGAATTGCTTTCTACCCACCGGTAAGTGAGCATGTCAGCATTTTTCAGGCGCGTTAGCAGCGGGTATAGGGTGCCCTCAAAAATATTGAGATTGGCTCCCTTCATCTCTTCAACAATATCGCTGGGATACGATTCGCCCCGGCGGATAATCGAAAGGATACAGAATTCCAGGATTCCCTTCCTCATCTGGCTCTGTGTGTTTTCAATATTCATATGCGCTTTATTTATTGGCCGGGCAGACAGTGGAACTGGGTAAAACTGGATAAGGTTTAATGGGATCCCCTGGCTGCCTGCCCGGCGGGTTTAGTCTTTTGCTTTGTCGACACAAACATAAGAAGTATTTTAGTACTATGCAACACAAAGTACCATTGAAAGGAAGGTAATTTTTATAAAAAGATAACCGGTTTAATGCGAGATCCGCTACCAGACCATGTTTCAGGGCAAAAAGGCGGTTCGGCTATTTTTTTATTGTTTATACAGGCGGCGCTCCATTAGGATGAATGGCAAAAAAAATCCCGGCTAATTAACCGGGATGAAACTGTTAGGGCTCATTTTATTTTTTTAACCCGATTTCGCGCAGGCGTTCGTCCAGGTATTCTCCCGCAGTTGCGTCCGGATAAGCTTTTGGGTGATTTTTATCGATGGTACTATCAAGGCAGGCTAGGCTCATTTCGCCACGGGGATGAAGAAAAAAAGGTATGGAAAACCTGGAAGTATGCCACATTTCGCGGGGTGGGTTTACTACCCGGTGGGTGGTTGATTTTAATTTGTTATTGGTGAGTCTTTGCAGCATATCGCCCACATTCACCACAATTTGGTCGGGCAAAGACACTGCTTCTACCCATTCATTTTGTTTGGTAAGAATTTGTAGACCGCCGGCAGATGCGCCTACCAGTAAAGTAATCAGGTTAATGTCTTCATGCTGTTCTGCACGGATGGCAGATTTTGGTTCCGATGTAATGGGGGGATAATGAATGGCTCTTAATATAGAATTGCCATTGCGAATATGCGGATCGAAATATTTCTCTTCCAGGCCCAGGTACAAAGCGATAGCCTGCAATAGCACACGGCCAGATTTTTCAAAGGCTTTATATGTTTTATTAAGGGTTGGTGTAAAAGCCGGTATTTCTTTTATGATTACATTATCGGGGTACTCAGCTTTGATGGGATCATTATCTTCAACCATTTGCCCATGCTGATAAAATTCCTTTAGATCGGGGGCATCACTTCCTTTGGCATGTTCTTTACCAAACGAGGTATAACCCCGTTGTCCGGCCAGGCCCGACACTTCATAACTTTTCTTTTTATCCAGCGGCATAGCAAAAAACTGTTGCACATATTTATACAGATCTGCAATCAGGTCTTCAGGAATACCATGATTGGTTACCGCCACAAAACCAACCGATTCATAGGCCCTGCCCAAATCGGTTACAAATTTTTGTTTCAATTGCGGATCACCACTCAGGAAATCGGCAAGATTGACTATTGGTATCGCCATTTTTATAGGTTTTACAATTGATAAAATCAGCCTGTAAATGTAAGAAATTATTTTACTGTATACTGGCGTACGGCCAGGGAGCAGGCTAAAAAACGCGGTATTGATTTCAATGGCTGCCAGCTATCAACAAAACAAATTGTGCTGGCCGGCGCAGTAAAGTTCCGGATCCATTAATTTTAAACAATGTATACGTTGAATTACCGGCTTAACTTTTTAATTCTTTTTTTGGCGCTCACAGGGTGCGCGCCCGGCTACAAACAGTATATCAGTAAGTATAACAACAACAATGGCGTTGCGGCGCCCGATTACAACGATCTTTATTACTGGGCAGCACATCCCTGGAAAAAAGATCCGTCAGACAGTGTTCCCGGTCCTCTTCGTGCAAACCACAGGGTAGATTCAACAAGCGATGTTTTTTTTATTTATCCTACCTCATTTACAGATCAAACGGATACTGGATGGAACGCCGGTATTGACGATCCATTTATTAATGCCAAAACCGATTATTCATCTATCCTCTACCAGGCAAGTGCCTTTAATGAATTCAGGCTTTTTTCGCCCCGTTATCGCCAGGCACACATTCGTTCCTATTTTACGGCCGATTCTGCCAAAGCCAAAGCTGCTTTGGATCTGGCCTATGAAGATATTAAAACGGCTTTCCAGTATTATCTGGATCATTATAATCAGGGCCGCCCGATTATTATTGCTGCGCATAGCCAGGGCAGCACTCATGCGCAAAGGCTGTTAAAAGAGTTTTTCGACGGCAAGCCACTGCAAAGAAAATTGGTGATAGCATACGTGATAGGCATGTATATGCCGGAAAATGCATTCAGCACGCTAAAAATATGCAGCGACTCATTACAAACGGGCTGTGTTTGTGGCTGGCGTACCTTCAAAAAAAATTATGAACCAGATTTCGTATTGAAAGAAAAAGGAACGGGCATGGTCATCAACCCGCTTACCTGGAATGCTTCAACAGGTTTTGTAAACCACAAACTCAATAAGGGATCCATTCTTTTGAAGTTTAATAAAATAAAGAAAAGGCTGGTAGGCGCCGAAGTGCACGATGGCGTTCTGTGGATAGGGCGGGTGCATCTACCCCTGGGCGTTTTAATAAAAAGAAAGAATTATCATATTGGAGATATCAACCTTTTTTACATGAATATCCGCGAAGATGTAAAAAGAAGGGTTGGTTATTTCTGGAAACGGTAGCATTTGCGCGCTGTGTGAAATTGCTTTATCTAACAAACAATCCCATTTATCGAAAGAACCGTTCCAAAGCCCGAATTGATTTCAATGACGGTAATTGGTTTTGCATCTTTGTATCAGCAAGAACGAAATATCCAAACCCTTAGAAAAGCAATATCGTTCGATTACCCTTTTAACCCAGAAGCCCTGAATCCGTAGAACCCCTAACCAATCCGTATTCCGCAGAAAGCCTGTATCCATTGAAAAACCAGCAACTGAGATCCCAATGCTGAACCATGCCATTTTTTATCCGTCATCCTAATCCATCAACCGATCATGTAAGCTGGAATTTTTCCTCCAATCGCGCTAACAAATATTCTTTTCCCGGTAATAAAGCAATAGCCGCAGATAGCGGCTTTTTTGTACCCCCTAACCCCTGAAGCTGGTTTCAGTCTCATCGATTAATTTCTGCGATAAAAGATATTTTTTTCATTAAGGTGGAGAAAAGACTGTTCCCGATTTAATCAGAATGCCCACAAGCACCTTCGATGAAACAACACAAATAACCTGTTAAGGCATATTAAGGAAATTAATATTCCCCCAGGGGGTTAGGGGTTTTCCTTATCTTACCTTCTCAACCATTATAAAGATTGCTTATGAATCATAACAAACTCTTCCGCTGGTCTATTGTAGCAGCGCTGGCCGGTTTTATTTTTGGTTTTGACACCGTGGTTATTTCCGGCGCTAATCAACCCATTAAAGATCTCTGGCACACCTCCGCCCTGTTTCACGGCATTTTTATTATGTCGATGGCACTCTGGGGCACGGTTGTGGGCGCTTTGTTTGCGGGCATACCCGCTGAAAAATATGGCAGGAAGAAAGTATTGTTGTGGGTCGGAATCCTGTTTGCCGCTTCGGCATTCGGTTCTGCCTTTGCAACGGGCCCATACATGTTTTCATTTTTTCGCTTTATTGGCGGTGTAGGCATTGGCGTTTCCTCAGTAGTGGCGCCTACCTATATTTCAGAAATATCAACACCGGCCAGCAGAGGGCGATTGGGCGCGATGTACCAGTTCAATATTGTGTTCGGCATCCTGGTAGCTTTTCTTTCCAATTATTTTTTACAGGGTGTAGGCGGGGCCAACGACTGGCGCTGGATGCTGGGCGTATTGGCCATCCCGGCACTTATTTACACCGTCATGGTAATGGGCGTTCCTGAAAGCCCGCGCTGGCTCATTACAAAGAAGAATGATTTACCCGGCGCCAAAAAAGTATTATCAGAAATTGGCGTTGCCGATACGGAAGCGGAAGTGGCTAATATTATCGACGCTAATAAGCTGGATACAGTTGCCGGAAACAAATCGGAATTCTTCAACTCAAAACACAGCAAAATTATCTGGCTGGCGTTCATGATTGCTTTTTTCAACCAGTTGTCGGGTATCAATTTCATTCTTTATTATGCGCCGGAGATATTGTCAAGAATAGGATTGGGCGCAAAAGAATCGCTATTGAATTCTATTGCCATCGGGGGCACCAATCTTGTTTTTACTTTTGTTGGTTTGTACCTGATAGATCGGCTGGGAAGAAAAACATTGATGATCATTGGCTCCCTGGGTTATATCACCAGTCTTTCCATGGTGGCGTATGCTTTTAGAACCCATGGTAGTCCAACATTCCTGATGGTGTTTCTCCTGCTTTTTATTGCATCGCATGCGATTGGGCAGGGCGCTGTTATCTGGGTATTCCTTTCAGAAATATTTCCCAACAAAATACGGGCCATGGGCCAATCGTTCGGCGCCAGCGTTCACTGGATTTTTGCCGGAATTATTACCTTGATCACGCCGGTTTTCCTTGATGACAAGAATGGGATACTTAAAGACGATCCCTGGATCATCTTCGCTTTTTTAGCAGGCATGATGGTGCTGCAGCTGATCTGGGTATTAACGAAAATGCCGGAGACAAAGAATGTATCGCTGGAAGAGCTGGAGAAAAAATTGATTGGATCCTGAACGGGTATAATAACAACTTCCCTATTATAGCAAGGCATTAACTTCCTGTTCTTTAACTTTGAGCCCTCAAAAACAAATCTGGTCAAAATTTGATTCGAGGATGAAAAAAGCTTTGTGCTCTTTGACGTAAAATAAACCAAATGAAATTCAGAAATTTTAAAATGGTAAGCTACGTGGTATACGGCCGCGGTAGTTTTCAGCAACTGGACGAAATATTACAGGTACAACGAAAAAACGGAAGGCCGATGATCTTTTTATTGGATCATTTCTTTGAGGGTAAACCGCTGGCCGGCCGCATTCCTTTACGGGGCAATGACAAGATCGTTTATGTAGACGTTACCTATGAACCTAAAACAAGCTATGTAGATAAACTGGCCAGCCAGCTGAAAGAAGAATTCGGAACCATCAGCGGCGTAATTGGTATTGGCGGCGGATCGGCCATGGACCTGGCAAAAGCAGTTTCACTCATGATGAATAACCCGGGCTCTGCGGCCGATTACCAGGGCTGGGACTTGGTTAGAAACCCGGGCGTATACAAAGCTGGTATCCCCACATTAAGCGGTACCGGCGCAGAAGTGTCCAGAACCACCGTGCTCACCGGGCCCACAAAAAAGCTGGGTATGAATTCTGATTTTACGCCTTTTGACCAGATTGTGCTGGACCCGGAATTAACCGCAAACGCACCATCTAACCAGCGATTTTATACAGGTATGGACTGTTATATCCACTGTATTGAAAGTTTGCAGGGAACCTATCTGAATGAATTCAGTAAAAGTTATGGAGAAAAAGCCCTGCAGCTTTGCCGAAAAGTATTTGTAGAAAAAAATTCATGGGACGATGAATGCGACGATATGCTGATGATGGCGTCTTATGCAGGAGGTATGAGCATAGCCTATTCGCAAGTAGGCGTGGCGCACGCGGTTAGCTATGGCCTGAGCTATTTGCTGGGCACCAAACATGGTATTGGCAATTGTATTGTGATGAACCACCTGGAAGAATACTATCCCGAAGGCGTTAAAGAATTTAAATACATGGTGGAAAAAAATAAAATAGATATACCACAGGGCATCTGCAAAGGACTAACCGACGAACAGTTTGAACAAATGATAGATGTCTCCCTGGTGATGAAACCACTTTGGGAGAATGCCCTGGGTAAGGACTGGGAAAAAATAATGACAAGAGATAAGTTAAGGAGATTGTATGAAAGATTATAGCGAGGCCGGGCAGTTGCCCGGTTTTTTATTGTTTTGGATGAGGAAAATAACAGTGAAAAACCGTTTTAAAACAACAGTCTGGATAAGGTAATGAGTAAAGAAAAACCTACTTTATTATATGGAAATAATTAAGTCAATACAAAACAGGATACATGAAATAAGAGGCGAAAGGGTTATGCTCGACAAAGACCTTGCCCTTCTTTATGAAACACCTACCAAGTTTCTAAACCTTGCCGTTAAGAGAAATATGAAACGGTTCCCGGAGGATTTCATGTTTCAATTGACGAGAGAAGAATCTGAATTTTTGAGGTTGCAAATTGCAACCTCAAAAACTACTCACTCCCTGAATGCAACAATTTCAAATCCGGCAGGAAGAGGCGGTAGCAGATATTTACCTTATGCGTTTACAGAGCAGGGCATTGCCATGCTAAGTGGAATATTGAACAGTGATAAAGCCATTGATATGAATATTGCTATCATGAGGACCTTTGTGGCCATCAGGAAAATTGTTTTAAGTGAAAACAATTTAAAACAACAATTAAAAGAGATAAAAGAAAAAATTGAAACACACGATGACCAATTAAACGGGATTTATGATGCTATGGAAAATTTATTAGACGAAAAAGCCGCCGCGCGAAAATGGGAAGACAGGGAAAGAATCGGGTTTAAAAATAGAAGTTGAGCCATATCTTCCGGATTGCCTGTTCACCGGCCGGTCATTCATACAGATACAATCTCAACAGGGCCAAAGCAGAAAAAGATTTTTTACCTTTAACCCATGCAGCAGAATAAATATCTTTCTTACCTGGGCCTGCCTGCCTTATTTGGTATTGAGCGTACGAAGGAGATTTTAAATGTCAACCCCACAGCTGCGCCCGAAAGAACGGAACCCGAAAAGGTATCGGTTTGTATATATCATTACAACACGGATCATATAGAAGATCACAAGCTTGATAATGTAGAACAGTGCTTTCAATATAAAAATGCCAATGGAAATGCCTGGATCAACATCGACGGACTCCGGAAAGCAGATGTAGAAGCTGTGTGTAATTATTTTGAAGTGCATTCCCTGGTAGTAGAGGATATCCTGAGTATTAACCAGCGACCTAAAATGGATGAGGTAGAAGGGCAGCTTTTCTGTTTGCTGAATATGCTCTATTACAACGATGAAAAAAGAACAGTGGAAATTGAACAGATCAGCATGGTACTGGGCGATCATTTTCTCCTAAGCTTCCAGGAAGATGCCACCCGCGATGTTTTTGATCCATTGCGCAATAAATTGAAAATAGCCAAAAGCCAGGTGCGGCAGCGTGGTGCGGATTATCTGTTATACGTAATGCTGGATATGATAGTGGATAATTATTACCTGGTAATGGAAAAACTGGGCGAACAGGTAGAAATGGTGGAGGAAGAAGTGATAAAAAGCAGCAATGCACGTTCCCTGGCCCGCATTAACCAGTTACGCAAGGAATTGATAGTATTAAAAAGAAATATTGCTCCCGTCCGTGAGCTGGTGAATGGCTTTATGCGCAGCGAAAGCGATTTGCTGGAAGACCGCACTATAAAGTATTTTAAAGATGTGTACGATCACATTGTACAGGCGGTTGATCTCACGGAAAATTACCGTGAAATGATGATGAGCATGCAGGACGTTTACCTGAACAACGTGAACCTGCGCATGAATGAAGTAATGAAAGTAATGGCCGTGGTAACCTGCCTGATGGCGCCTGCCACCGTTATTGGCGGTATCTTCGGAATGAATTTCGACCGGATTCCATACCTGCACAACAAATACGGATTTTTTATTGCCGTGACACTGATGCTGGTAATACCCATCTGGATGGTTAGTGTGTTTAGAAAACGCGGATGGTTTTAATCATTTATCATTTTATAACCCTGTACCATGCGGATAACCCTTCGTTATGCTATCGCTTTTTTATTACTCTGCCTGTTGCTGCAGGAATTGCATGAGCTGGCACACCTGCTGGCAGACCGGCTGACCATTAATTGCGGCACCCGTTATTTTTTGTTTTGGCAAATGTGCGAGCAGGGAAACAACCATGCAGAAGCCATAATTGCTTTTGCAGGGCCGGTTGTCAATTTTATTTTGATGGCCGTCGGCTTCCTGCTGTTGTCGAAACAATCAACTCCTGTGCAAAAAAGCACAGGCTTTTCTTTGGTACTGGCCTGCATCCCTTTGCAAAGATTACAGGCGCTGGTATTCAGGGGCAGTGATGAAATTACCGGCTTTAGAAAATTAATGCAGCCTGCAGAACCTTTTAAAGGCGCGGCCGTGGTTGCAGGCATAAGCCTTATGCTGCTTTTTATTATTCCATCCCTGTACAGGGCATTTATCAATATCAAAACAAAGCGCCGTTGGCTGGCATTGCTGGGTTTTTTGGTGATTCCCTTTATCGTCAATTATGTGTTGCAGCAATTGCTGGCAAATGAACATAGCAGGGCGATGCTGGTTTCTTCGCCAGGTTCTTTTCTCCCCCCGCGATTGGTATTGCTGGATATATTGCTGCTTGTATTGTTTATCCCATTTGTAAAATCCATTGGTCAGGTATTCACCGTTAAGGCAAGCTCATAAAAATAGCCGGATGTTCTTGTCCAACCATTTTTTTCGTATACCGACTGCGCAGCGAAATTGTCCTTTGCCGTTTCCAGCAAAAGATATTTTGAGTTGGTTTGGAGGCCGTGTTGACGGGCGGCATCCAGCAACAAAGCTGCAATACCCTGTTTCCGCACGCTGTCATGCACATATAAATCATTTAACAACCATGCCTTTTGCAGGCTTACAGAAGAAAAGATTGGATACAATTGTGTAAAGCCAACCAGGTTATTTTCCTGTTCAGCAACAAAAATGACCGATTCATTATTATCAAATCTATCGCTCAGGAATTTATGGGCCGCCGCTATATCCGAAGCCTGGTGGTAGAAGACCCGGTAAAGATCAAACAGATCAGCGAGGCCGGATATGTCTGTTGTGTTGGCTTTGCGTATAACAATCATACATTGTTTATTGAAATATATTTTTAAGATTCAAAAGTATTAATGCTGTTTAACATTCCGATACAATGGTTAAGTTTTAACTTTAAATCGATCGTTTTTCAAAACACATAATATGCAAACTGGTGAAATTATAATAATCGCATTACTGCTGCTGATCATTGTTCTGATCTGGTTGTTCAAACCAGCAAAAGACGGTCTATTAATAGCAAAAATTGATAGCCTGCAATCGGGTCTGAAAGAAGATTTTAGGATGAATCGTTCAGAGACTTCTGCATTGGCAAAAGACAACCGTGCCGAGCTAAATGATGCAATCAGGGATTTTATGGCGGCCCAAAAAGCAAAGTTTGATGATCTGCGCGCAGAACAAAAAGAACTGGCTGGCAAAACGCTTGAGCAGCTTGAAAAAATAAGCCTTCAGGTAGAAGCCAGGTTACTGACACTGATGAAACAGGACAAAGAAGATGGCGCACTGATGCGTGAAGCACTTGAAAATGCTTTTAAGGGGTTCAGGGAAACTTTTGAGAGGAACCTGGAGTCGTTTAATAAGCTGCAAAAAGAAAAATTTGCCCAGCTGGATCTTCAGCAAACAAAAATGATGGAAAGTAATGAAAAGAAGCTGGACGAAATGCGGGCCACGGTGGATGAAAAATTGCAGAAAACCCTCAATGAGAGACTGGGGCAGTCCTTTGAAATGGTAGGAAAGCAGTTGGAAAGTGTGCAAAAAGGCTTGGGCGAAATGCAAACCCTGGCGCAGGACGTGGGGGGCTTAAAAAGGGTGCTCACTAATGTAAAAATGCGGGGCGGCATCGGTGAAGTGCAACTGGCGATGTTGCTTGAACAGGTGCTGGCACCCGATCAATATACTGCCAATATAAAAACAAAGCAGGATTCTTCCGACATGGTTGAATTTGCGATTAAGCTTCCCGGGCGCGATGAAACAAACAGCGTGGTATACTTGCCGGTAGACGCGAAATTTCCCAAAGATATTTATGAACAGTTACAGGATGCTTACGAGCATGCAGATATCGCTACCATAGAAACGGCTTCCAGGAATATGGAAAACGTGATAAAAAAAATGGCCAGGGATATCCGGGATAAATATATTGATCCTCCCAACACCACGGATTTTGCGATTATGTTTTTGCCATTTGAAGGCATTTATGCTGAAGTGGTGAGAAAGGCCAGTTTGCTGGATACGCTGCAAAGAGAATACAAAGTAATTGTTACGGGACCAACCACGCTGGCGGCTATACTCAATAGCCTGCAAATGGGGTTTCGCACTTTGGCACTGCAGCAACGTAGCAGCGAAGTATGGAAAATACTCGGAGCAGTTAAAACAGAATTTTCAAAATTTGGCGGACTGATGGAAAAGGCACAAAAAAACCTGCAATTGGCCAGCGGGCAGATTGATGAACTGATGGGCAAGCGCACCCGGGCCATTGCCCGTAAATTGCAGGACATAGAAGCATTGCCAGTTGCTGACAGCGATAAATATCTACCTGAAATTGCCAGTGGGGAAACAATAGATAGTCAAGAATAAATCCAGCGCACTTCTTTTTCAAGCGGCGAACACAGTGAAACAACGGGCGCACTTCTTTTAACGCTGCCTTCGCTGTTCCAGCGCATACACCGCTGCGCCGTACTAACTTTGCGTGAAACTTTGTTGGCCAACGTTTAACAGAAAGCCGGCGTATATTTAATATTGTAGAAAAGGAAAATGAAACTATTACCGGTCGTTATTATTTGTTGGGTGGTTGTATTTTGTTCAGCCCGCCTGCCAGGCAATAATACCACTATCCGGTTTAAACACCTGGTAGGGAGCAAAGTATTAAAGCTATTTGATGAAACCTATATTAATTCTTTTGGAGAACCATTTGTTATTAGCAAGTTCAGGTACTACGTCTCTCATATTTCCTTAACGGATAATACCGGGAAGCAAACTGATTTCCCCGACAATTATTACCTCGTCAATGAAGAAGATTCCCTTTCAAAGGAAATTCATCTCCCAATTGCTTCAACCCTTCGTGAGATATCTTTTATGATTGGTGTAGACAGCATAAAAAATATAAGTGGTGTGCAAACAGGCAGTCTTGATCCGGCCAATGGCATGTTCTGGACCTGGAACAGCGGCTATGTTTTTGCCAAACTGGAAGGACAAAGCGATGTTTCGCCTGCGCCGGCCCACAGTTTTAGCTGGGATGTGGGAGGCTTCCGGCAACCGGCAAATGCGTTAAGAAAAATAAAATTGACAGTGAATAAAAACGGCGCAACGGAAGAAAATACAATTATCATTACAGCAGACGTTTTAAAGTGGTTCAATGGCAAAACGCCTCTAAGCATTACAAAAACACCGGCTTGTCATCAACCCGGGACATTGGCGGTGCAGATTGCCGATAACTATAGCACGATGTTTTCCGTTGCACCATGAAGATACTAACGATTATATGCATTGTACTTTTTACGGCAACCGGCATTGCCTCAATAGAGGCCGCTAACAAGCCCAGGCCGCTTCAGCTAATTATTCCTCCCGGCTGGCCAAAACCGCTTTACAATTTTAAGTACAATCCACTTACAAAAGAAGGGTTTGAACTGGGCAGGAAATTATTTTACGATGAAAGACTCAGCAAAGACTCGAGTATTTCCTGCGCCAGCTGCCATCAGCAGTTCGGTGCTTTTGCTACCTATGACCATAACTTCAGCCATGGTTACAATAATACACTCACCACGCGCAATGCACCTTCCTTGCAAAACCTGGCCTGGCAAAAAGAATTTATGTGGGATGGTGGAATCAACCATTTAGATCTGCAGCCACTTGCACCACTAACAGCTTCCAATGAAATGGGCGAAACCCTGCAAAATGTCATTGGCAAACTTAACAAGGACACGGCCTATAAAAGACTTTTTAAAAATGCTTTTGGTACAGCGGTTATCAATACAAAAAGAATGAGTATGGCACTTAGCCAGTTTGTATTGATGCTGGTTAGCAGTAATAGCAAATATGATAAAGTAATGCGGGGAGAACTGGCATTTGCGGCAGCAGAAAAACAGGGATATGAAATATTTAAACAAAAATGCAGCAGTTGTCATAAGGAACCGCTGTTTTCAGATTTTTCTTACCGTAATAACGGCTTGTTGCTGGATACTACACTGAATGATTACGGGCGAATGAAAATAACGCTTGATAAAAGAGATTCGTTGAAATTTAAAGTACCTTCTTTGAGAAATATAGCACTTACTTTTCCCTATGGCCACGATGGCCGGTTCTTCAGTTTACAAAGCATTTATGAACATTACCGCAATAAAATGGTTGTGGCCGCCAACACCGATTCACTCTTGCTCAAAAAAATACCCATCAGCAATACTGAAACAGGCTTGCTAACGGCTTTCCTGCGTACACTCACAGACACTTCTTTTTTAAAAAACCCGCAGTTTGCACCGCCCGGCTATACTATTACCCCGGCATTTATACACTATCAGTAAGTAGTTTTATAAAGATTGAGCTTACTGTTGCCGGTAATAAAACCTCAGTACGGTGGTGTATTTACTGGTGCCCTGTCCCAGCAAGGCATAATTGATAGAGCATCGGTCAAGCTGATCGCCGCTATAGCTGTTATCATACTCATAGTTACGGGTATAGGGTTTTGTACCATCGGCGGTAGAATACCCCGTATACAGGATGCTGGTATAAGGCCCAGCCGCAAGCGGAAACAGACGGTAACTATCGTCCTGCCAGGCAAGCCCCATATCAAACCAGTTGCAAAGATTGCGGTATAGGTTTCTATGCAAAGCGCGGTATACCGGCGCTATTTTGCCGCTGGTAGCATAGACCGTTCCATGCTCCGCCAATTGCCCGTTAAAATAAATGCGTTTGTTGATACTGGTTATATTGCTGTCCAAAGCATAAGCGTACTCATTTACGATTGTTTTAAACAGGCTGGTATCGGTAGGATTGATAAAAATGCCGGAATCGTATAAAAGCCTGTTGCCATTGCCAAGCGTACTGTAGATGATGCGGTTACTCCACTCAAGGTTATAAAGAGCGCTGGCATAAGCAGTATCTATAAGCAGCATCTTTTTTTCATTGCCATTATTGCTGATAGTACAATAGGCGTTGATGCCCGAAACGCTGGTAAAATCTGTTATTGTTTTTTGTAGTTGACCATCGGCGCCATACTGGAAACTGATACGCCTGGCCATATCATTATTGGTATAGTAAATAGCTTTTTGGTCTTCGAGCTTCGACAGGCGTCCGGCTGCATCATAATAGTACGTGCGTGTAGTGGAATCCTTAAAGGGGTCGTAATGAACTTCCTCTATTTTATCGGCACTATACCGGAATACCATGCTGTCGTAGTCGGTTTGGGCGGGGTTGGTAACTACAATAGCGGCAACCAGTTTTTCGGGCGGAATAGTAACCACAGGTGCCACCGGGAAATGTAATTCATGCTGGCAGGCGCCCAGTATAATGAAACCGAAGTATAGAAATTTTTTTGTCATGGCAGCATATAAAATTACACTTTTTGCCTGCATCGGCCCGCATGTTACAAACAGCGTACATATAGATACGGTGATTCCCGGTGAAGCGTTTCCTACAGGCAGTCGGTATTGATAAAATAGATCCATCCTGCTGCTGTAAATACGTGGCTGGTAAGCAACTAAACAATAATTTTGCGCTGATTGCCGGCTATACCCCCGATCGCCATTTTGTATTTTGATAATTGATGGTATGATTTTTAATCATTCCTGTATAACCACAAAAAACATTTATGAGCCGCCGTGCATCTGTTCCTGATATTGTGTTAATTGGCGCGGGTATTATGAGCGCCACCTTAGGTGTCTTGCTGAAAGAGCTAAACCCTGCTTTTACCATTGAAATATTGGAAAGGCTGGACAGTGTTGCCCTGGAAAGCTCGGATGCATGGAACAACGCCGGCACAGGTCACTCAGCTTTTTGTGAACTGAATTATACACCGGAACAGGAAGACGGCAGCATTGATATACACAAAGCCATACAGATTGCCAGTCAGTTTGAAATATCAAAGGAGTTCTGGACCTTCCTGCTGCAAAAGAATTATATCCACAATCCCAAAGATTTTATTACCCCGGTACCGCACATGAGCTTTGTATGGGGCAACGAGAATGTGGCGTTTTTGCAAAAGCGGCACGCGGCATTAACTGCGCACCATTTATTTGCGGGGATGCAATACACGGAAGAACCGAAAACATTGCAGCAATGGATGCCGTTAATAATGAAAGATCGCGAACCCGGCCAGCAACTGGCGGCTACCCGCATGGATTTGGGAACGGATGTAAATTTCGGTGCGCTGACACGCAAATTATTCCGCTACCTGTTTGATTTGCCCGGCGTAAGTTTTCGTTTGGCGCATGAGGTAAGAGATATAAAAAAGGAAAAAGATGGAACCTGGACCATTGAAGCAAAAAACCTGACTACCGGTAACAAACGCAGCATCGAGACCGGTTTTATTTTTATTGGCGCCGGCGGAGGTTCACTTCCTTTGCTGGAAAAATCGGATATACCTGAAAGCAAAGGGTATGGGGGGTTCCCCGTAAGTGGCCAATGGCTTATCTGCAGCAACCCCGATATCATTGCCCGGCACCACGCGAAGGTATATGGAAAAGCTTCCGTGGGCTCGCCACCGATGAGTGTTCCGCATTTGGATACCCGGGTGATCGATGGCAGACGTTCACTGCTCTTTGGCCCTTATGCCGGATTTTCTACTAAATTTTTAAAGAACGGCTCTTTCTGGGATCTGCCCGGCTCTATAAAGCTCAGCAATATAAAACCGATGGTAATGGCGGGCGTACGCAATATCCCCCTTACCAAATACCTGATTGAACAAGTGAGTCAATCGGCCGAAGATCGCCTGGAGGCGCTGCAAGAATACATGCCTTCTGCAAAAATGGACGATTGGATATTGGAAACTGCGGGGCAGCGGGTGCAGGTCATTAAGAAAAGCGAGGAGGAAGGCGGAATCCTAGAGTTTGGAACCGAAGTGGTGAGTGCGGCTGATGGATCTATTGCTGCCCTGCTGGGCGCTTCGCCGGGTGCTTCAACCGCAGTAGCCATTATGCTGGATTTATTAAAACGCTGTTTCCCTGATCAATTAAAAACAGCCGCCTGGCAGATGAAACTCCGGGAGATCATTCCATCTTACGGGCAATCGCTGGCAGATAACAAAGGGCTTGCCCTGGCTATCCGGAATAAAACAACTGAAGTGCTGCAGTTGAAGGCGTGAGATTTTTTTGGAGATGCAACATACATGATTTTCTTTGGCCCGAAGGGCGTAACCTGCATAACCCCGGGTGCAACCTGGGGATTGCAACAAATGGTTTTATAACCCCGGAAGGGTTGAATATCGTAACCAGATGAGGTATTCTGGCGTACTATACATTAGGCATCCCGCAATCAGCAATTTCTTTATACTGCATTCTTCAACGCCTCCACCATTTTCTTTTCACTGCCTATAAAAATTTTATTGTCGATAATGGTGACGGGGCGCTTCAAAAAAGTATATTCTTCCAGGATATAATTGCGGTAATCTTTTTCAGTAAGCAGCTTGTCTTTAAGGCCAAGTTCTTTGTATTTCATCGCCCTTCGGCTAAACAATGCTTCATAGCTGCCTGCCATTTTTTTCATTTCATCGAGCTGTGTGGCCGTTATTTTTTGGGTTTTGATATCCTGCAATGCAAATCCTTTTTGTTCAACCTGTGTATCTTTTATAATGGCGGCGCAGGTGCTGCAGGTAGAAAGACAATACATTTTCTTCATAGAATACCATTGCTGATTTTGTGATCTTGTGATTTATTTTAAACGAGCCACAAATACATCTCAAAATCCCCATATCCCAAAATCAGGAATTAATTTTTATAATTGTGGGATTACACGTTCCCACTCTTTTGTTTGATGATTGAATTGTTTGATTACCCTGGCCGGGCTACCGGCCGCCATTGAATAATCCGGTACATCTTTAGTAACCACGCTGCCAGCGCCAATTACACAGTATTTACCGATGGTTACGCCCGCCGTGATAACGCTGTTGGCCCCAATCCAGCAGCCATCGCCAATGGTAATAAGTGCGGTAGTGCATGGCTGGTAGCGGAAACCGGTGTTTACATCAGCAAACCCATGGTTCATGCCACTCATGACCACGTGCTGCGCAGTCATAATATGATTACCGATCTTTACTGGCCCAATGATCACATTGCCGGCGCCGATGAACGACCAGTCGCCAATATCTATCGGTCCCATGCCATTATTGATAAAGGAAAAATCTTCGATGGTAACATTGCAGCCAGTTTCAAAATGATTAAAAGGCATGGTATCTATTCTGGCACGCGAAAAGAAAATGGTGTTCCTGCCTTTTTTATGGTAGAAGGGATTTACAAAATGCCGTACCCACCAGCGCGGGCGGATGCCGCCTTCTGAGGTGATGAGCCACATGGCCAGTTTTTTTAAGCCGGGGTTCGATTTTATTTTATCTGCCAGAGCCATGAATACGATAACGAATTTTTACAGTGGATGAGCGGATCCAATAAAGCCAGTGGGCATCCAGGCGATGCTGTGTTGCAAGCCATCTGACCTGCTCTTTACCGCTGTTCGGTGAATTTTTACTGATAATTTCTCGCGCCGGTACGGGTTGCACTAAGTGTCAAACATACAATTAACCGCGCGAAATGTCAAATGATAAAGTCTGTTAAATAAATCCATCCGCGTATTAAATTTTCGTACTTTTCATGTCCATTCTCTCAAATATAAATATCGCTTGTCATGCTTACACGTCGATCCTTTCTTCAGCAAAGTTCAGTCCTCGCCGCATCTTTAATGATATCTAAAACAGGCTTGTTTAAACTGCACAAAGATTTGGGCATTCAGTTGTATACGGTCAGGAGCGAAGTGGCCAGGGACCTGGACAATACCCTGGCACAGGTTGCCGGGGCTGGTTATAAACAGGTAGAATTGTATGGCTACGATTATACAACCCGTAAGTTTTTTGGTAAAAGCGTTCAGCAATTTGCAGAATTATTAAAAAAGCACAACCTCCACACGCCCAGTGGTCACTATGGTATCGGCGATATGACTTATAATGCTGAATATAACTGGGACAGTTGGAAGTATTTGATTGAAGATGCCCGCCTATTGGGGAATAAATACATTGTTATTCCTTATATAGACGATAAACACAGAACAGCCGATGATTTCAAACGTTTGGCAGAACGCCTCAATAAAGGCGGCGAATTGAGCAAGGCGGCCGGTCTTACTACCGGTTACCACAACCACAACTTTGAATTTGAATCCATGGGCGATGCTACCGTGTATGACTACCTGCTAAAAAATACCGACCCAAAACTGGTAAAATTCGAAATGGATTTGTACTGGTTTGCGAATGCAGGACAGGATCCCATTTCCTGGATTAAAAAATACCCCGGCCGTTTTCCCATG
>Ga0268264_10001688_pt1 | contig 20359 bp, 22 predicted proteins | sample KBSSwiS32_FD_190357 | JGI IMG/M metagenome (GOLD analysis project Ga0268264, IMG submission 190357) | Switchgrass rhizosphere microbial communities from Kellogg Biological Station, Michigan, USA - KBS Switchgrass S3-2 (SPAdes) (version 2) | ecosystem: Host-associated > Plants > Roots >...
GGGAGATGCAGGCGCCGCGCCGAGACTGGGCGGGATTGGCCGGGGCTAGGCCGAGCGCAGCGAGCGGAAGCCTTCGCGCAGGTCGTGGACCAGCAACTCGGGCTGTTCCCAGGCGGCGAAGTGGCCGCCCTTCTCGGGCTTGTTGTAGTAGATCAGATTGGGATAGGCCCGCTCCGCCCAGGTGCGCGGGATCTGGTAGAGCTCGTCGGGGAATGCGCTCACCGCCACCGGGACCTTCACGCCCTTGGGACTGAAGAAGCCGACCTTGTTTTCCGCATAGAGGCGGCCGGAGGACACGCCGGTGTTGGTCAGCCAGAAGAGCGTGACATTGTCGAGGACGTCGTCCGGAGTCAGGCCTTCGGCATGTCCGTCGAATGACCGCGCGATCAGTTCGAGACTGCGCGCGTCGTGGTCGATCAGGAAGGTCGCGAGCCCGATCGGCGAATCCGCGAATGCAGCCGCGGATTGCGGGCGTGATGCCAGCCAGAAGGCGTAATAGACGTTCTTGTAGACGAACACGAGCTCGTCATAGACCCGCTTCTCCTCGGCCGAGAGACCGTCCGGCGCCGGCGCTCCACCGAAGGCGGCCCCGTCGATGTCCGCCGGGATCGCGCCGGCCATGTTGGTATGGATGCCCAGCAGTTCGACCGGCGCCTGAACGCCCATCAGATCGGTGACCACGGCACCCCAGTCGCCGCCCTGCGCAACGAATTCCTTGTAGCCCAGGCGCCGCATCAAAATGGTCCAGGCGCTTGCGATCCGCTCCGGACCCCAGCCGGTCGAGGTCGGCTTGCCCGAGAAGCCGTAGCCGGGCATCGACGGGATGACGACGTGGAAGGCGTCCTCGGCCTTGCCGCCGTGGGCGGTGGGGTTGACCAGCGGATCGATGATCTTGAGCTGCTCGAGGATTGAACCGGGCCACCCGTGCGTCACGATCACCGGAAGCGCATTTTCGTGCCTGGACCGCACATGGACGAAGTGGATGTCCAGCCCGTCGATCTCGGTGATGAACTGCGGATAGCTGTTCAGCCGGGTCTCGACTTTGCGCCAGTCATAGCTGTCGCGCCAATAGGCGAGCATTTGTTCGATGGTCTTGAGCGGCACGCCCTGGCTGAAGTCGGTGACGGTTTCCTTTTCGGGAAGCCGGGCGTTCGCCAGGCGCTGCCGCAGGTCGGTGAGGTCGGCTTCGGGAACGTCGACCCGAAACGGACGGATGGCGACGCCGTCGCTGCTGAAGGGGGCAAGAATGTCCTGCGAAATTTTGCTGGAAGATTGCGAAGTCATGGCAGTTCTCCTTTGCGCCTCGGCGCTGATCAGCGAGATGTTCGACTGACAAGGAGCATTTTCGACAAATCATGACGAAAAAAAATGGTACGAAAGGGTGCGGTACACCTAAGTATACCCTACCTGTCGCAATAATCGCAGCTTGAATGTTACAGTAAAATGGACGGATTGTCGTATCCGCCCCTCCGTCGTCCAGCGCACGCCAGATGCGATTGCCCGGGAGGGACACCTATGGACCATCGACGGAAACCGGTCGACGATGGCATCGTGCAACGCCGAAGCCACCGCGAGGACCGAAATGGAAATCCAGCCCAGCCGTCAGTCGGACGATACGGACCTCAGGCGCGCCTATGTCCATCTGGCCGAAGCCCAGCGGCTGAGCCAGACCGGCAGCTTCACCTGGGACTTCGACCGGGGCGAACTGCTCTGGTCCGAGGAGCTCTGCCGCATCTTCGAGTTCGATCCCGCCACCACCATCACCACGGACCTGGTCGGACAATATGTGCATCCGGCGGATCTGCCGGCGTTCGTGGCCACGCTGGAGGGCGCCGCCGCCGGCGGGGACGTCGATCTGCCTTATCGGATCGTGACCGCCAGCGGTACGCTGAAGCATCTGCATGCCGTGGGCCATCGCATCGCGCACGCCGCCGAGCGACCCGTGATCATCGGCGCGGTTCAGGACGTGACGGAGCGGAAGGTCGCCGAGGAAGCGTTGAACAAGGCGCGCGCGGACCTCGCCCATGTCGCGCGGATCGCGACGCTGAGCGCGCTGACCGCCTCGATCGCCCACGAGGTCAATCAGCCGCTGACGTCGCTCGTCACCAACGCCAGCACCTGCCTGCGCGTGCTGGCGGCCGATCCGCCGAACCTCGATCTTGCCCGGACCACGGCGCAGCGGAGCATTCGCGATGCCAATCGCGCGGCGGATGTGATTTCGCGGCTGAGGGCCATGTTCGTCCGGAAGGAACCGGCGGCCGAAAAGGTCGATTTGAACGCGGCGACGGCCGAAGTTCTCGCCCTCTCCTCGAGCGAGTTGCGGAGCGCGCGGATCGACGTGCAAACCGATTATGCGCACGGCCTGCCAGTCGTGCGTGGCGATCGTATCCAGCTCCAGCAGGTCATCCTGAACCTGATCCTCAACGCCAGGGACGCGATGCTCAATGTCGATGACCGGCCGCGGACCCTGTGGATCACGACGGCCCCGGGCGGACCGGGCCAGATCCGACTCTCGGTGCGCGACGCGGGCAGCGGGATCGCGCCGGAGATTCTGGGCCGGTTGTTCGACGCCTTCTACACCACGAAAAGCGAGGGTATGGGCATCGGTCTCTCGATCAGCCGTTCGATCGTCGAGGCGCACGAGGGCCGGCTCTGGGCGGCGTCCAACGAGGATGGGCCGGGTGCGACATTTTCGGTCTCGATTCCCTGCGACGTCGCGGGATCGACTGAAGCCGTTTCGAAGGATGGATGATGGTGAAGCGTAAGCTCGTGTCGGTCGTCGACGATGATGCGTTCGTCCGCGAGGCCTTGCCCGATCTGCTGAGGTCGTTCGATCTGGAGGCGCAGCCCTTTTCCTCGGCCGCCGAATTCCTCGCGTCGGAAAGCCTCGATCGAACCGGATGCCTCGTCCTCGACGTGACCATGCCCGGCATGACCGGCCCCGAGCTACAGCTGGAGCTTGCCGCGCGGCGCTGCGACATTCCGATCGTCTTCATTACCGCGGATGCTGACGAAGGCCTGGGTCCGAAATTGTTGCGGCGGGGCGCCGTGGCGTATCTGAAGAAGCCGTTCAGCGAGGCGGCGATGATCGCGGCCGTGAACGCCGCGCTGGATTCGGGCACGGATGTGCTATGCGATTGACCTCGGATACAGATCGCCAGCAACGGTCCCCTATCATGGCAACACAGTCAGTCCAGCCGGATGCCACGCCGACCGTCTTCGTCGTCGACGACGACGAATTCGTGCGCGAGGCGCTCGAGACCCTGATCGAGGTGGCCGGCTGGCGTGCGCGCAGTTTCGCGTCGGCCGATCTGTTTCTGGCATGCCCGCCGGCGACCGGGGCAAATTGTCTCGTCCTCGACGTCAACCTGCCGGGTCTCAACGGCCTCGATCTTCAGGCGGCCATCGCCGGCGAACGGGGCGACATGCCGATCATCTTCATCACCGGCTTCGGCGACATACCGATGTCGGTGCGGGCGATGAAGGCCGGTGCGGCGGAGTTCCTGACCAAACCTTTCAGCGAGGAAGTCATGCTGGACGCCATCCGCGCGGCGCTCGCGCGCAGCCAGGCGGCTGTCGGCGATCAGGCGGCCTTGCAAGCGCTGCGCGACCGTTATGCGGATCTCAGTCCGCGCGAGCGCCAGGTGATGGCCGGCGTGGTCGCGGGCCGGATGAACAAGCAGGTGGGCGGTGACCTCGGCATCACCGAGATCACCGTGAAGAAACACCGCGGCCGGGTGATGGACAAGATGCACGCACGGTCACTGGCCGAACTCGTCAAAATGAGCGCCAGTCTGGGACTGTCCGCTGCGGTGACGCGTTAGGCATCGAACTCCCGGTCAATCCCGGCCTCCGATCTGGCTCTCACGCCGCCAAACGGCTGGGGGATAGTGATCGTCGGCCAATCTTGTTAGGGCGACCCGATGTTCAACGACACCGCCACCCCCGCCACCCTTCTCGCCACCCGCCGATCGGGCAAGCCGCGCGACATGGTCGCGCCCGGACCCGACGACGCGCAGCTGCGCCGCATCCTCGCCGCCGCGAGCCGGGTGCCCGATCATGGCAAGCTCGCGCCGTGGCGGTTCGTGGTGGTCGGCGCCGATCGCCGCGACGCGCTGTCCGCGCTGCTGACCTCGGCCTATCGCGCCGAGAAGCCCGAGGCGGGCCGGCTCGAGATCGAGGCGATGGACCAGTTCGCGCGGCAGGCGCCGACTTTGGTGGTCGTGCTGTTCTCGGCCAAGCGCGAGAGCAAGATTCCGCTGTGGGAGCAGGAGCTGTCGACCGGCGCGGCCTGCATGAATTTGCTGACCGCCACGCATGCCGAGGGCTTCGTCGCCGGCTGGCTGACCGGCTGGCCGGCCTATAACCGCACCGTCCGCGACGCGTTCGGCGGGCAGCAGGAGCGGATCGCCGGCTTCATCTTCATCGGCACCCCGTCGCGACCGCAGGAAGAGCGGCCGCGGCCCGATCTCGATGCGGTGGTCAGCCACTGGGGCGGCTGATCGGACTCGACTTTTTGCTGCCTTGCTGTATTAGGGAAGCATGACAGCGATCGAGAGCGACGACACCCCGGTCTATCTGCGCCTGCGTGGCATGATTGCGGCGGCGATCCTCGAAGGCGAGTTCGATGAGGGCGACCAGCTCCCGTCGGTCCGCGCGTTCGCGGCCGAGCATGGCGCCAACCCGTTGACCGTCGCCAAGGCCTATCAGACCTTCCAGGAAGACGGCTATGTCACCGTCAAGCGCGGCGTGGGCATGTTCGTCGCGCCGGGTGCGATCGAGCGGCTGCGGGTGTCGGAGCGGACCGTGTTCCTGGCCCGTACATGGCCCAGGATCAGGGCGCAGATGTCGCGGCTCGGGCTGGCGCCCGAGGATCTGCTGGAACGCGCCGACGTCTGAGGTTCGAAAGACCGGCATCGATTTTCGTGCCGACCGACGGCTCGGCGCCCTTCGATCAGGCGGCGAAGGCCTCCGCATCGACCGCATAGAGCATCGCCGCGCCGGCGGTGGCGGCAGCCGCGAGGCCGGCCGCTTCGGGCACGATCTGCGCGACGAAAAAGCGCGCGGCCGCCTGCTTCATCGCCAGGAACGCCGGATCGCCCTCCGTGCCGGCGGCGATCCGGCCTTGCATCTCCATCAGCCAGCCGGCGACGGCGACCGAGAGCATCGTCAGGAACGGTGCGCTCGCGGCGAGCCGGTCGTCGGCGCTGGCGGCCGCCAATTGCCGGCCGACGGCCTCGACATCGTCGATCAGCCCCCGCAGGCCGGCATTTTCGGCTTCGGCGCGCATGTCGGCGATCAGGCTGGCGAACGGCGCGCCGCCGCCCAGGCCCAGCTTGCGGCCGACGAGGTCGGCGGCCTGGATGCCGTTGGTGCCCTCGTAGATCGGGGCGATGCGGATATCGCGATAATGCTGCGCGGCGCCGGTCTCCTCGATGAAGCCCATGCCGCCATGGACCTGCACGCCGAGCGAGGCGACCTCGCAGCCGACATCGGTGCCCCAGGATTTGGCGAGCGGCGTCAGCAGTTCGAGGCGGTCGCGCGCGGCGGCGTCACCCAGATGCGCGCGGTCGAGCTGGCCGACCGCATAATAGATCAGGGCCCGCGCCGCCTGCGTCAGCGCCTTCATCCGCATCAGCATCCGCCGCACGTCGGGATGTTCGATGATCGCCACCGGCTCGCGGCCCGGCCCGCCCGCTTTCGCCGACTGCACGCGCTCCCGGGCATAGGCCACCGCCTGCTGCGTCGCGCGCTCGGCGATCTGGACGCCCTGCAGGCCGACATTGAGCCGGGCATTGTTCATCATCACGAACATCGCGGCCATGCCGCCATATTCGGCGCCGATCAGCTGGCCGATGCAATCGTCATGGTCGCCATAGCTCATCACGCAGGTGGGCGAGGCGTGGATGCCGAGCTTGTGCTCGATCGAGACGCAGCGGACGTCGTTCGAACTGCCGTCGTCGCGCAGCTTGGGAACGAGGAACAGCGAGATGCCGCGCGTGCCGGCGGGCGCGCCGGGCGTGCGCGCGAGCACGAGATGGACGATGTTGTCGGCGAGATCATGTTCGCCGAAGGTAATGAAGATCTTGGTGCCCTTGATGCGGAAGTTGCCGTCGCCGATCGGCGTTGCCATCGTCCTGAGCGCGCCGACGTCGGAACCCGCCTGCGACTCGGTCAGGTTCATCGTGCCGGTCCATTCGCCGGTGATCAGCCTCGGCAGAAATTTGTCCTTCTGCGCGTCGCTGCCATAGGCGATCAGGGATTCGATCGCGCCGGGGGTCAGCATGTTGACCAGCGAGAAGCCCATGTTCGCGCTGCCGAGATCCTCCATCACGATCGTCGCCAGCGCATAGGGCAGCCCCTGCCCGCCATAGGCTTCGGGGCCGTTGATCGAGCCCCAGCCGCCTTCGACGAACGCGCGATAGGCGTCGCGGAAGCCCGGCGGCATCGTCACCGTGCCATCGTTCCAACGCGCGCCGATCTGGTCGCCGGCGCGGTTGAGCGGCGCATATTCGCCCGCCGCGAACGCGCCGGCGCCATCGAGGATCGCATCGACCATGTCGGGCGAGGCGGCCGCGTAGCGATCGTCGGCGGCCAGTTCAGCGATGCGGACGACATGGTCGAGCACGAAGCGCTGCTCGGCGATCGGGGGGGTGTAATTCATGTCGGTATCCGCTCTTCGTTCCGGGGTTTTCGCGGGCTATAGCGCTGCCGGATGACCGGCTCAAACACCCCTTTTTCGACAAAAATCTGCCGCTACGGCGAGGCCGCGATCGGCGAGGCGACGGCCCTGATTCTGGCGGGCGAGACCGTCGCGGTGCCGACCGAGACGGTCTATGGACTCGCGGCGGATGCGACCAATGGCGCGGCCGTGGCGCGAATCTATGCCGCCAAGGGCCGGCCATCGTTCAACCCTTTGATCGTCCATGTCCGCGACCTGGCCGACGTCGTTGCGCTGGCGACGGTCGACCCGCTGTCGGCGCGACTAGCGGCGGCGTTCTGGCCCGGGCCGCTGACATTGGTGCTGCCGCTGGTAGCGAACGGGCCGATCGCGTCGCTGGTCACCGCCGGGCTGGCGACGGTCGCGATCCGCTGCCCGGCGCATCGTGCGATGCGCGCGTTGCTGGCGGCCACCGGCCGGCCGCTGGCGGCGCCGTCGGCCAATCCGAGCGGTGCGATCAGCGCGACGCGGGCCGAGCATGTGATGGCGGGACTCGGCGGGCGGATCGCGATGATCGTCGACGACGGGCCGACCGCGGTCGGGATCGAATCGACGATCGTCGCGTGCGACGGCGGCGTGATCCGGCTGTTGCGGCCGGGGCCGGTGACGGTTGCCGAACTGGAAGCCGCGGGCGGCGCTCCGGTGGTGGCCGCGTCGGGCGGTGCGATCGAGGCGCCTGGCCAGCTGTCGAGCCATTATGCGCCCGCGAAACCGCTGCGGATCGACGTCGACGCGCCGGCGGCCGGCGATTTCGTGATCGGCTTCGGCGCGGCCGTGGGCGACATCAATCTGAGCGCGCGCGGCGACCTGATCGCAGCGGCGGCCGGATTGTTCGATGCGCTGCACCGGGCGGATGCGAGCGACCGGCGCGCGATCGCGGTTCGGCCGATCCCGACGACCGGTCTGGGCGAGGCCATCAACGATCGACTCCGCCGCGCCGCGCATCGCGACTGACCCGCGCGTTTGATCATTGTTTACTTTCCAACCCCGCGGCCAGGCGGCATCCTTCCGGCTGCGTCACGACTCGGCGCACCAAAAAACAGGGGATGCGGGATGACATTGGTTCAGCGCACGATCGCCGAGGCGCTCGGTACGTTCTGGCTGGTTTTCGGCGGCTGCGGCAGCGCGGTGCTGGCGGCCGCCTTTCCCGATGTCGGCATCGGCCTCGCCGGCGTTTCGCTGGCGTTCGGGCTGACCGTGCTGACGATGGCCTATACGGTCGGCCATATCTCCGGCTGCCATCTCAATCCCGCCGTGACGTTCGGGCTGTGGGCCGGCGGGCGTTTCCCCGCCAAGGACATTCCCGCTTACGTCGCGGCGCAGCTGGTCGGCGCGATCGCCGCGGCGGCCTTGCTCTATGTCGTCGCCAGCGGTTCGCCGGACTATGTGCTGGCCCAGAACGGACTCGCGTCGAACGGCTTCGGCGCGCATTCGCCGGGCGGCTATACGATGATCGCCGGCCTGATCATCGAGGTGCTGATGACCTTCTTCTTCCTGCTGGTGATCATGGGGGCGACCGACACGCGCGCGCCGGCGGGCTTCGCGCCGATCGCGATCGGGCTGGCGCTGACCCTGATCCACCTGATCAGCATTCCGGTGACCAACACCTCGGTCAACCCGGCGCGCAGCACCGGTCCCGCGCTCATCGAAGGCGGCATCGCGCTGCAGCAATTGTGGCTGTTCTGGCTGGCGCCGATCGCGGGCGCGATGCTGGGCGGGCTGGCCTACAAGATGCTGGGCGCGGATGCGACGGTGCGGCCGCCGGTGGAGGGCGAGGCGCTTTAGCGCTTCACCCCCCGAACACCGCCTTGCCGAATTCGCGCACCGCGGCGCCGATGTCGGCGCGCGCCGCGGCAAGCGCCATGTTGGCGTGGATGAAGCCGGCCTTGTCGCCGCAATCGTAGCGGGTGCCGGCGAAGGTCAGGCCGTGGAAGGGCTGGTTGTCGATCATCGCCGCCATCGCGTCGGTCAGCTGGATCTCGCCGCCAGCGCCCTTGCCCTGGCCTTCGAGGATCCGCATCACCTCGGGCTGGAGCACGTAGCGGCCGATCACCGCGAGGTTCGAGGGGGCGGTGCCGGGGGCGGGCTTTTCGACCAGCCCCTTGACCTCGGTCAGCGCGCCGTCGCGCGCGCCCGGCGTGATCACGCCATACATGTGCGCCTGGTCGTCGCGGACCTCCTGCGCACAGATGATGTTGCCGCCGGTGCGGTCATAGGCGTCGACCATCTGTTTGAGGCAGCCGGGCTCACCGACCATCAGATCGTCGGCGAGCAGCACCGCGAACGGCTCGTCGCCGACGATGTCGCGCGCGCACCACACCGCGTGGCCGAGCCCGAGCGGCTCCTGCTGGCGGACATAGACGATCGCGCCGGGCTTGAGCCGCGTGCCGTTCAGCAGGTCGAGCGACTTGCCGCGCGAGGACAGCGTGTGCTCGACCTCATAGGCGATGTCGAAATGGTCCTCGATCGACGATTTGTTGCGGCCGGTGACGAAGATCATCTGCTCGATGCCGGCCTCCAGCGCCTCCTCGACGGCATATTGGATCAAAGGCCGGTCGACGACGGGCAGCATCTCCTTGGGGATCGCCTTGGTCGCCGGCAGGAACCGCGTGCCCAGCCCCGCCACCGGAAACACCGCCTTGCGAACACGCTTCATGCCGTCATTCTCCCGTCGATCGATTGCTGCACTGCAGTGAAGTTGTGACCGCGCGATGTCAATTTCCACGTGGCCGGATCGACGCGTCAAGCCACCGTCACGCCGTCCTTCAGTCGGGCGGCGTAGCGCTTGCGGAACTTGCGCAGCTTGGGCGCCACCACCGCTGCGCAATAGGGATTGGCATCGCCCACCCGCGCGACATAGTCCTGGTGGTAATCCTCGGCCTCATACCACTCGGTCGGGTGCTCGATCGTGGTCACGACCGGATCGGGCCACTCGCCCTGCGCGCGGGCGATCGCGGCTTCGGCCGAGGCCTTCTGCGCCGCCGAATGCGGGAAGATCGCCGAGCGATATTGCGAGCCGACATCATTGCCCTGGCGGTTGAGCTGGGTCGGATCGTGGATGTGGAAGAAGATGTCGAGCAGGTCGTCATAGCCGATCACATCGGGATCGAAGGTCAGCCGGACCGCCTCGGCATGGCCGGTATCGCCGCTGCACACCTGCTTGTAGGTCGGGTTCGGCATGTGGCCGCCGATATAGCCGCTCTCGACCGATTGCACGCCGATGACGTCGTCGAACACCGCCTCGACGCACCAGAAGCAGCCGCCGGCCAGCGTCGCGATTTCCTCGGCCATGGCATCACCCCCTTGTCGTTATGCCGGCAAGATATGTCCTCGTGCGGCCGGCTTCAATCGAGCGGCGGCGGCGGGCCCTTGAGCAGCGGCGGAACGAGCGGCTGGCCGGCTGCACGGAGTGCATCCACCTCGCGCGCGACGCCCTCGACCAGCGCGGTCTGCTTGCTGCGGCCGAGATGCGTGCCGTCGGCGATGATGCCGGGACCATGTTGATCGAGCAGCCGGTCCCAGAAGCGCGTGGCGGCGTGCGGATCGTGGCCGGCGCGGGCGATCAGATAGACCGCCAGCCGGTCGGCCTCGATCTCGGTCTGGCGGACCAGCCGCGCATTGCGCCCGAACCTGGCGAGCAGCCCGCGCTGCAGTCCGGCGGCGTTGAGCCGCGCGCGATGGCGCAGGATGTTGTGCGCCATCTCGTGCGCAATCACCGTCGCGAGTTCGTCGTCGTCGCGGGTGAAGTCGACCATCGCCGAGCTGAGCTGCGCGGTCGTGCCGTCGGCCCAGCCATTATACTCCTCCGACGGCCTGATCTCGATCTGCGAGGCGCAGCCCTTCACGCCGTCGAGCGCGATCGTCATCGGCCGGCCGTCGCGCACCAGCCTGACGACCGCCTTGCCGTCGGCCATCGCCTGATCGATCCACGCCCGCACGCTGGGCATATGATCCTTGCTGCCGGGCAGGCGATCGAGACCGACCGTGTCGATCGCGACCAACAGGTCGTTCGGCTTCAGCCCGGCGCGGTCGGCCGGGCTACCGGGGACGACACCCTCGACCGCGATGCCGCGGTCGGCGCCGAACAGCCTGACCGCGCCCTCGCGGAAGCGGTCGGTATATTGGCTGAGGTCGTGGACGACCATGCCGGTCAGCGGCTGGGTGACCGGGCAGATGTCCGCGCTGGCGGTGGCGATGCCATAAGTGATGGTCGCGACGCGGACGTCGTCGGCGCGCAACTGCGTCAACGCCTCGATCACGACCGGATCGATCTGGGCCTGCGCCTGCGCCGGCGAGGGCAGCAGGCACAGCATCGGCAACAGGGCGAACGTCAGGAAAGCGCGCATCGCAATGCCCCTAACCCGCGGCGGCGCGGCCGTCGATGGCGATGACGGCGTCGGCGAGCCGGTCGACTTCGTCGCGATCGTGGCTGACGTGGAGGATCGGCAGGCGGACCTCGTCGCGGATGCGCAGGATCGCGGCGATGATCTCCGCGCGGCGCGGCGCGTCGAGCGAGGCGAGCGGTTCGTCCATCAGCAGGATGCGCGGTGCCGTCAGCAGCGCGCGGCCGATCGCGACGCGCTTGGCCTCGCCGCCCGACAAGGTTGCGGGCCAGCGCGTCAGCAAGGCTTCGAGGCCGAGCAAGGCGACGGTCGCATCGAAGCCGATCAAAGGCGGCCGTCCGCGCGACCGGCGCTCGCCATAGCGCAGATTGGCCTCGACGCCGAGATGCGGGAACAGCAGCGCGTCCTGGAAGACATAGCCGATGCCGCGCGCCTCGGGCGGCAGGTCGACGCCGGGGCCGAACAAGAGGCTGCCGTCGGCGACGATGCGGCCGCGATCGGGTTTGAGCAGGCCCGCGACCATGTTCAGGATGCTGGTCTTGCCGGCGCCCGACGGGCCGAACAGGGCGGTGACGCCGCTGCCGGCGGTGAAGCGTCCGCCGACAGTGACGTCGCCCAGCCGCTTCCAGGCGTCAAACTCGAGCATGGCGGCCGCGCCGGGCGATCCATTCGGAGGCGAGCAGCGCCGCCAGCGAGACGAGGATCGAGAGGATCGAAAGCCGCGTCACCATCGCATCGCCGCCGGGCGACTGCAGCGCGGCGTAGATCGCGAGCGGCAGCGTCTGGGTCTCGCCGGGGATGTTGGAGGCGAAAGTGATGGTCGCGCCGAATTCGCCGATCGAGCGCGCGAAGCCGAGCACCAACGCCGCGATCACGCCCGGCCGGCACAACGGCAAAGTGACCGAGACGAACGCGTCCCAGCGCCCGGCGCCCAGCGAGCGCGCCGCGCCCTCCAGCCGCCGGTCGACCGCCTCGATCGACAGCCGGATCGCGCGCACCATCAACGGCAGCGCCATCACCGCGGCGGCGACCGCGGCGCCGGTCCAGCGGAACACGAGGGTGATGCCGAACCAGTCGTACAAGGCGGCGCCGACCGCGCCGTTGCGGCCGAGCAGGATCAGCAGCAGCCAGCCGGTGACCACCGGCGGCAGCACCAGCGGCAGATGGACGAGCGCATCGAGCAGCATCCGCCCGGGAAAGCGCCGCCGCGCGAGCAGCCAGGCGAGCGCGAAGGCGACCGGCAGGCACAGCAGCACCGCGACGATCCCGACCTTCAGCGACAGCCCGAGAATCGCCCATTCGACGGCGCTGAGGCTCATCGCGGCGGCAGCGTCCCGAAGCCGTAGCGCTTGAACACCGGCGCCGCATCGCTGACCAGCCAGGCGCGGAACGCCTCGGCTTCGGCCGCGGTCGATCCCTTGAGGCGGGCGACCGGGTAGGTGATCGGCGGATGGCTGTCGGCGGGGAAGATGGCGACGATGCGGACCTTTGTGGAGGCCTTCGCGTCGGTCGCGTAGACCACCCCGAGCGGCGCCTCGCCGCGCTCGACCAGCGCCAGCGCGGCGCGGACATTCTCGGCGGCGGCGACCTTGTCCTTGACCGCGTCCCAGACCTGGAAATGTTCGAGCGCGGCCCTGGCATATTTGCCGGCGGGGACCGCGGCCGGATCGGCGAGCGCGAGGCGGCCGTCGCCGAGCGCGGCGGCGATCGGGAAACCCGGTCCGATCGTCAGCGCCGTTTTCGACGCCGCTGGCGCGATCAGCACCAGGCGGTTGGAGAGGAAGGCGGCGCGGCTCGCCGGATCGATCAGGCCCTTGGCGGCAAGCGTGTCCATCCACGCCTCGTCGGCCGAGACGAACAGGTCGGCGGGGGCGCCCGATTCGACCTGCTTCGCCAGCGCCGAGGAGGCGGCGAACGACAGGGTCGGCGGCTGGTGGCCCTGGGCGGTCCATTCACGGGCGGCTTCGGTCAGCGCGTCCTGGAGGCTCGCGGCGGCGAGCACCACCGGCGCGCGCGGCGGTTCGGACGCGCAGCCGGTGACGATCAGAGCGAGGAGCAGGAGGATGTGGCGGATCATATTTGGCGGTATATAGTGGGATTGGCCGGCAGGCGATGTGGAATTTTCCTATCCCTCTACCGCTTGCGGGAGAGGGACAGACTCGCGCAGCGAGTCAGGGTGAGGGCATGAGCGGTCTCGCCCGTCAGGCCCTCACCCTCGCCGCCTGCGGCGTCTCTCCCTCTCCCGCAAGCGATAGAGGGCAAGAAGGCGTCACGCGATCCAGAAACGGATCGCCAGCGACACCGCGCCGAGCGCGGCGACGCTCAGCGCCCAGATCGCGACAAACCAGCCCAATTGCCGCAGCCGGATCAATGATAGCCTTCCTCGCTCACCTTGCCGCGGAACACCCAATAGGACCAGGCGGTGTAGGCAAGGATCAGCGGCACCAGCACCGCCGCGCCGATCAGCATGAACGCCTGGCTGACCGGCGGCGCGGCGGCCTGCCAGATCGTGACGCGGCCGGGGATCACGTCCGGCCAGAACGAGATGCCGAGACCGGCGAGGCTCAGCGCGAACAAAGCCAGCGTCCAGCCGAACGGCGCCCCATCCCGGCCCTTGGCGATCGACCGCCACGCCATCAGCGCGGCGCCGGCCACCAGCAGCGGCATCGGCACCGCCACGAACAGGCCGGGCGCCTGGAACCAGCGCTCATAATATTTGCCCTCGAGGAACGGCGTCCACAGGCTGACCGCGCCGAGCGCGACGATCAGAGCCGGCAGCAGCCAGCGGGCAAAGCGGCGGGCGTCGGCGTGGAGCGCGCCATCGGTCTTCCACACCAGCCACGTACTGCCGAGCAGCGCATAGCCGATCACGAGGCTGGTCCCGGTCAGCAGCGAGAACGGCGTCAGCCAGTCCCACCAGCCGCCGGCATAAGCGCGGCCCTCCACATCGATGCCCTGGAGCAGCGCGCCGAGCGTGATGCCTTGCGCGAAGGTGGCGATCAATGACCCGGCGAAGAAGGCGAAGTCCCACGCGCGGCGGTGCGCCGGATCGCGCCAGCGAAACTCGAACGCGACGCCGCGGAACACCAGCCCCAGCAGCATCGCGATCAACGGCGCATAGAGCGCGGGCAGGATGATCGCATAAGCGAGCGGGAACGCCGCCATCAGCCCGCCGCCGCCCAGCACCAGCCAGGTCTCGTTGCCGTCCCACACCGGCGCGATCGCGTTCATCGCCGCGTCACGCTCCTTGCCGACGCGGAAGCGCGGGAAGAGGATGCCGATGCCGAGATCGAAGCCGTCCATCACGACATAGGCGGCGACGGCGAAGGCGATGACGAGCGCCCAGATGATGGTCAGGTCGATCATCGCGCGCCCTCCGTTATGGCGGCCGGCGTGATCCCGGCGCTGCGGATCGGCGCCTGCGACGGTTCGCTCTCATGCGGTTCGGGCGGCTTCGACATCAGTTTGAGCAGATACCAGGCGCCGAAACCGAACACGATGAAATAGACGATTGCGAACGCCGCCAGCGACACCGCCAACGCCGGGGCGGCGAGCGGCGACGCGGCGTCGGCGGTGCGCAGCACGCCGTAGATCACGAACGGCTGCCGCCCGACCTCGGTGGTGATCCAGCCGGCGATCACCGCGACGAACCCCGCCGGCCCCATCACCAGCGCGAAGCGATGGAGCAGCGTCCAGTCGAACAATTTGCCGCGCAGCCGCGCGAGCAGGCTGAATGCGCCGAGCAGCAGCATCAGCATGCCCAGCCCGACCATCACCCGGAACGACCAGAACAATATGCCGACCGGCGGTTCGCGATCGTCGGCGATCGTATCGAGCCCGGCGAGCGGCGCGTCCGGATCGTGCTTGAGGATCAAGGACGACGCCTTGGGGATTTCGATCTTATAGTCGATGCGCTTGTCGGCGCTGTTGGGGATGCCGAACAGGATCAAGGGCGCACCATCCGGGTGGCTGTCATAATGGCCCTCCATCGCCATCACCTTGGCGGGCTGATGTTCGAGCGTGTTGAGGCCCTGTTCGTCGCCGGCGAAGATCTGCGCCGGCGCGACCAGCGCCGCCATCCACATCGCCATCGAGAACATCGTGCGGACCTGGGGGTTCGAGCGGCCCTTGAGCAGATGCCAGGCGCCGACCGCACCGACCACCAGCGAGGTGGTGAGATAGGCGGCGATCACGGTGTGGACGAGGCGATAGGGGAAACTGGGGTTGAAGATGATCGGCAGGAAGCCGTCCGCGGGCACGAACTGGCCGACATCGTTGATCGCATAGCCGACCGGCGTCTGCATCCAGCTGTTGACGCTGATGATCCAGAAGGCGGAGATGAAGGTGCCGATCGCGACCATCAGGGTGGCGGTGAAGTGCAGGCCCTTGCCCACCTTGGTCATGCCGAACAGCATGACGCCGAGGAAGCCGGCCTCGAGGAAGAAGGCGGTCAGCACCTCATAGGCCATCAGCGGCCCGATCACCGGCCCGGCCTTGTCGGAGAACACCGACCAGTTGGTGCCGAACTGGTAGGACATGACGATGCCCGAGACGACGCCCATCGCGAAGGTGACCGCGAAGATCTTCAGCCAGTAACGGAACAGATCGAGATAATGGCCCTTGCCGGTCTTCAGCCACAAGGCTTCGAGCACCGCCAGATAGCTGGCCAGCCCGATCGTGAAGGCGGGAAAGATGAAATGGAAGCTGATCGTGAAGGCGAACTGGACCCGCGCGAGGATCAGCGCGGTCTCGGCATCCGACATAAGGCCCTCCGGTGCGCCGCCCGGTCGACCGGCTGTTCCCGCGACAGCGATGGGGATGCATCGGCCTGCCCGGGATCACGGCGCTGGCGGGGCTATAGGCCCGCAGCGGCATCGAGTCATCGGCGGATGATGAAGCGCGAATGCCGATTTTGCATGCATGAGACGCATTGCCGCAATCGGGCATGACCGGATGCGCCGAACCGCGCGTGCGGCGACGGGGAAGGCGAGCGGTGGCGGCGCCGGGCCGGCCCGTCTCCGCTGTATTTCCGCTGTTTAAACAGCGAAACTGCTGCCGGTTGCGGAGGGGAGTCGTGTGGCGTGCCGGCGGGGTTACGTAACGCCCAGCTTGCGCCTGACGGGCTGAACAGCGCCGGTCGGTCGCTGCGGCTGGCGATCGGATCGCGCGAACGGCGGCGGGATCGCAGGATCGGCTCTCCGCCTGTATTTTCCTGTTAAATGCGAATTCTCGGCTGGTCACGGATGTGGTTTGCGGCAACTTCACCGGCTTCCGAAATGCGCGACACAGGCGTGCAAGGCGCAGCCGCGTGGCACCGTCACAACGTTCGGCCGCCGCATCGCGCGCGCGGCGGGATGATCGCGCGTTTCGCTGTTTTTCAGCTGTATTTACAGCGGGCATTCGTCGCTCCCCCTCACCAGCACGACGAAACATAACACGAACATAATGGCATTACAAATTTCGGGCGCCATATAATCCGCCGACATGCTGCCGATCATCCGGGTGCGCAACGCGGTACTCGACTCGAATGGCGGCGAACGGCGGACGACCTGTTCGGTTTTCATGCAAACGGTGGAGCGTGACGGGCAGCGCTTCACCGACGAGCAGATCGCCCACTTCGTCCGCTGACGGGAATTATGCCTGCCCCAGCAGCTCGCTCACCAGTGAGGGCTGCTTGGCGATCATGGCGAGCAGGACCTGGGCCGGGCCAGTGGGGCGACGACGACCATGTTCCCAGTTGAGCAGCGTGCCCCTGGCGACGCCAATGCTGCGGGCAAAAGCGGTTTGCGACAGACCTGTGCTGGCCCGAATCGCCGCGACATCGACGGCAGGCACCGCCACATGGTGGACGCGCGCGCCGGTCTCCTGGCCGTCCGCAAAAGCCAATGCTTCGACAAGGCCTTGCCGTATGCTCTCATAGGCATTCATCGTCTGTCTCCATAGCGTGCCAGCAATGCCTTGCCCATGGCGATGAGCGCCGCTTGCTCGGCCATGCCCAGATTGTCCTTCTCGTTCCTGGCGAACACCGTGACCAGGAAGATGGGGCAGATGCGCGCCGCCGAACACATGGATGGTCCGGTAGCCACCACTCTTCCCGCCGCCCACGCGGGCGATCCGGACCTTGCGCAGCCCGCCACCGAGCGAGACTCCCGCTTCCGGGTTGGCTGCGATATAGTCGACGAGCGCCGACCGCTCCTCGTCAGACATGATCGCCCTCGCCCGCCGCAGAAATTCGGGCAGTTCCACGACGGTCTGCAAGCTGGCCTTCATCTCCATTTATGTCTCGATCGCCCATGCGTCAATGACGCATGGCTCAAAGCTGCCGACGTCACGGGTCCGGCGGATCGCGGTCGCCATGTGCCGGCGTGGCGTGCGCGGTACGGCTTGGCCACCTGCGGCGCCGAGAGGGCGAACGGGTGCCGGCCACGACGGACGATCCCCGCTGTATTCCCGCTGTTTTATCAGCGAGACGGCTGCCAGACGCAAAGGCGCAATACGGCGTGTTGGCGGGCCTTCGAAACGCCCTGCCCGCGCCTGGCAGGCGGAACGGCGGCCGTCGGCCGCTACGGCCGGCGATCGGATCGCGCGAACGGCGGCGTGATCGCTCGATCGGCTCTCCGCCTGTATTTTCCTGTTAAAAGCGAATTCTCGGCTGGTTACGGACGTGGTTGGCGGCAGCTTCACCGGCTTCGGAAACGCGCGAGGCGGGTGTGCAAGAGGCAGCGACGCGGCCCCGACGCGAGGTTCGGCGACCGCATCGCGCGAGCGGCGGGATGATCGCGCGTCTCGCTGTGATTCAGCTGTATCAGCTCCGGGCATTCGTCGCTCCCTCACCCTCACCCTCACCCTCACCCTCACCCTCACCCTCACTTCGGAACATAATACGAACATCGTGACATTGCAAATTTCGCGTACCATCGAGACCATGCTGGCTGGCGCGTCAACAGCCACCCGGCAGCGCCCGTGCAAATGCGCGGAAGGCGACACAACCACAGGCTCCGCCGTTTGGCGAGCCCCATCAATTGCGCGCTCAACTGCGCAACCATCGTCGGACCATCCGGCGAAGATCGTCTGTCGCGGACCTTCGCCCTCGGGCATCAACGCTATACCGGCTTCGTCGATGTGCGGTCGCCGGCCGGGGCATCGTTGGCAGGACGTCTCGGCGTCATCGTGACTCGCCACCCGCATCTGGCACACGCAATGCGGGCGAGACGCCGGCATTTCGCCCGCAGCCGCGTGTCGCGCGGATCGACGGACCGGGGACCCGGTCGCGCGATTGGCTGTGCCGGCCGGCTTGCTTCGATCGGGCAACAGGCGGGCCGAACCCGATATGCGGCAAGCCCGATGCCATCGAACCGGCGGCATCATCGTCCTCGCGCGCGCCCTATGCCACAACAAGCGAGGGACTCCGCCTAGCCAGTCAGGCACAAACTCGAGCGTTGGATGGTCACAGCGCGATGCCAACCGAAGAAGCGCGAGGGCGGGAGCGATGACTGGAAGACGAACGTCGTTCCCGGCTCACCGAGATTGTTTCAGCATTAGTCCGGTCGTGATGGATGATGCTGGCATGGTTTTCGCTCTCGCCGGATCGCCGCCTTTTTGGGCATGTGGCAGATTTAATACACGCCATATCGGATACGATATCGCTTGCTCGGGTCGCGAACCTCGGCCACACATCGTCAGTGAATAGATTCGGTCTGCGGACCGAGTCAGGCAAGATGGAGGCTGTGATTTGGGGGGCGCGGCACATGAAGGCGACGACTGGAATGGTTTCGGCCATCGCCGATCCCGGTGATATGATCGATTTGCAGACGCCGTCGATTGGCCGGCGCGGCTTGCGCATCCTTTGCGCGCGCCTGCCATGGCTTGGCGGACGAGCGAAGCGTCAATCGACGCGCCCGATCGTTCGCGGAAGTCTGTGGCGATGGGGTCGTGGGAACGGGACGTTCGACCCGGCCAATCTGCAACATTTTTCTGGGTTCGCCAAGTTTTGCATTCATAGCCGGTCGCACGGTGACTCAACTGCTGTCGAGTTCCGCGCGTCGAGATTTGTGCATTTAGTAAAGTGGTGCCGTAATCCGACGTACCAACCCAACGTATTTTTCAAATATTCCGCATTTAGTTAATTTTCGTTAAAACCTCACAACAAATAGATGGCTAAATAATATGACGCAGCGAAAAAATATCAAGAATCACACCTGCTCACTGACATCAATCGCGCGTGTCATCCAATATATTTTATTATTATTCCTCACAACCTCCTGCGCCCAATCGTCCTCAGTACACAATACTGTTCGTAAAGATGAGATAAATAAATCAAATTACAAGAAGTATTATGATAACAATGACAATAGCAATGAAAAACTTTTTCTATTTGGCAAAACTTATCCAGAATGTCCGCTTTGGACAGATTGGCGGCAAGCTTGCTCTCGCACCGGCCCCACTGGCGCAGTTCTCTGCGTTGCTGACAGGACCCACCATGTGAAAGCCTCTGAACCTTTCTGTGTCAGGACGGAGTTTTCTGGCTTACCTAGTCCCATGACCGATCAGCAACTCGCGTCTTCTTCACGTTTTTGTAAAAAGAAACAAACTCAAGACGTCGCCGATCTCTCCGGAGCGGTGCGGAAACAAACTAGCTGTCAGGTTTACCAAGAAAACAGACCCTTTAACGGTCGAAACATCCAGGCGAGATATCATCCGCAGTGCAATCAATGGGCGCGCGAAAAAAGTGGTATCTTTTCTTGTTCGGCGTGGGCATCTAAACCTTGTTTAATCACTGATGGCGTCCCTCGAAATTATACTTATGACGATAGCATTGTAATTCCTCGAAAATTTGATCCCGAAATCTATCCGATATTCGGCGTCTTTTGCATATAAATTAAGGAAATAATCATGCCAGGCAACGGTGTTCCGGTAGTCGGATCGGGCGAAAGCGGTTCTGGATACAGAATCGGAGATGATTATGTTTTGACTGCTGGTCATGTCATTTACCAATGGACGAATTTTGGGCATTTTCCTGCAAATATTGATGGAGCAGGCGTCAACATCGCGTTAGATTTTAGAGGTTATAAATCTGAGGTGGTAGGCCTTGTCGGAGGCTGGCAGTCGATTTGGCCATTGACGTATTCAGACGGAACAGGATTAACGTTTCATGATATTGAAGGCCATGCAGACCTTGCAGGGCGCGACTCCGTACTGATCAAGGATGGCCATGACAATATCGGCCCTGGCGATGACGGATTGGTATTATTTCTCGACCCGCAGGACCTCGTCAAAACAACGTCCTCGGATTGGT
>Ga0268264_10001689_pt1 | contig 20358 bp, 16 predicted proteins | sample KBSSwiS32_FD_190357 | JGI IMG/M metagenome (GOLD analysis project Ga0268264, IMG submission 190357) | Switchgrass rhizosphere microbial communities from Kellogg Biological Station, Michigan, USA - KBS Switchgrass S3-2 (SPAdes) (version 2) | ecosystem: Host-associated > Plants > Roots >...
ATGCGCGCGCCGGACTGTCCGCCATAGGCCGGAAGCGTGGCGGCGAGCAGCGGATGTTCGCGGTTGATGCCCTGATGGCTGATCCGCGCCACTTGCTCGGCAAGGCGCTGGAGCAGGCGGTTGTCCATTTCCGGGAGCGCAATGCGCTGCATCCCGCCGTTCTGTGCTGCGTCCTCGATCCACACCTCGCCGGGGCGGTTGACGAGGATTTCCGTCACTGTCTCGCGGTCCAGCCAGGGGCGCAGCGGCGCGAGGTAGGCGTCGAGATAGACGCTGCGCGGCGCCGCAGGATCAGGGGGTGCCTGCCCCGGCTGCAGCGGATGGATGTCTGCGCTCACTTACTGGACCTTGGAGAAATCGAGATCCCTGGCGGTGAACACGCGGATCGGCTCGCCCTGACGGACGCGGATCGTGGGGCTGACCTGCGCGCCGTTCTGCACCGCCGTCGATGCCGCCGAGGAGCCGCCGGAAACCACCACATTGGCCCCGCCGCTGGCGATGGTCGAAAGCCCGCCCACGACCGACAGCAGCATGGCGGAACCGAACCGCTCGAAGAAGTGGCTGTTGACCTTGCCCGGCAGGCCCGTCTCACCGCCGAACGCTATCGCGGGCGAGCCGAGGTTCACCGACACGCCGTCTGGCCGGATCACCCGGGTCCAGATCACATAGGCGCGCTTCTGGCCCGCCGTCAGCCCGCTCTTGTACTGGCCGATCAGGCGCGAGGAGCGCGGCAGCAGCACGCGCTTGCCGTCGAAACTGCGCACATCGGTGGAGACGATGGCGCGGACATAGCCGGGCACGTCGGTGTCGATGGCGGTTTCCAGCACGGCCGGGATCAGCGTGCCTTGCGTCACCGTGGTTGCCGGATCAAATGAGCGCGCGGCGGACGCGGTGCCGCCGCCAACGCCGCCGACCTTCGCCGCGAAATCGTCGTTGGGGCCGCCGCCCTTGGCATCCGCTCCGGCCCCGGGCGCACCGACCGGACTGGTCGCGCCGCTGGCGTCATAGACAATGGTCGGATTGGCGAAGGGATTGGACTGCGGCATTGTCGCGGTGGCCATACCCGGAGGCGCGGAGAGCACGGGCGACGGCGCGGGCGCGGAAAGCTCGGCAGGCTGGCCGGGATTTGCGGCGGCTCCGGGCGCAGCAAGCGGCGTCGGACCGCCCGGCGCGATGATTTCGGGCTTCGCAACCGGAGCAACCGCACCTGCAGGCTCAGCAGGTCCGTTGCGCGCGGCATCCATCGACCACAGCGTCACCCCGCCCAGCATGGCGACGACCAGCACACCGGCTGCCAGGCCAAGCCCGTCGGCCTTCTTGCGCTGCGTGACTTTCGGCAGGACGTTGCGGGTGGCAAGGTCGATGACCTGCGCCCCCTCGCCCTCGCGCGGATCGCGGGCATCGGCGGGATCGAGACGTTCACGCAGCGACTGGTTGGGGGCCATGGTCAGTTCCTTGCGGGCGGGATGGCAGGCGCGTCACCCGGCAGTGCGGCGACGGCGGTGGGAGCGGTTGCGGGTGCCGAAACGGGCGCGGTCACAGGTGCTGCGGACGCAGCCGCCGGGCGCTGGTTCTCCAGCGAAGCGCGTGCACGGCCTGCCCGAAGCACCAGCAGCTTGGGCACGTCACCGATCACGATGGTGCTGCCGCGCACGGCATAGTTGACCGGGCCTTCCTCGCCCTTGTCATTGACCATCAGAATCGCGGGCACCGCGCTCTTTTCCGGCCAGAGCAGGTAGGTGGCATTGCCATCGTCGTAGATACGCGAGGGCTGGATCTTGGCATCGCCGCTGCGCTTCCATGCAAAGTTGAGCGCGGCGGGATCGGTCGGCACATCGCCGCCCAGAACCGCGCTCTCGCCCGCGTCCAGCCCGGCCATCGCTGTGCCCGGCGCGGGCTTCGGCTCGTCCTTGTACTTGAACTTGAGCATGTAGAGCGGTTTGGCCTTCGACGAAGCCACGAGATCAAAGAAATAGGTGTGCCGGTTGGTGACAACCGTCATGTTGGTGCGTGCAGTACCGTCCAGCGGCTTTACGAACAGCAGATCGGCGCGCTTGTTGGGCGTGATCTGCCAGGCCTGCGAATCGCCGACCGCGACATTCTCGATCGCTTCGCCGTCGCCAAAGGCAATGGTGGCCTGCACGCCGGTCTTGCCGTCCACGCGGACGACTTCGTTCTCGCTGAACATCTTTTCGACAAGGCGCTCGTCGCCCAGCGCGGGGCTTGCGACGAGCATCAGCAGAGCGGCGGAAAGGGTGCCGCGAATCATCGTATGATCTCCTTCACCGGCTTCCTGCCGGTATCGTTCGAAGGGCTGCGGAACCGGCTGCCGATGCCGCGCGCCCGTGAGTTGCTGTCTGCGCGCAGGGGTTCGATGCCTCCGCCGGAAACCTGCGTTATCACGGTCCGCCGCTCGCTTGAACGATTTGTCGGCGAGCCGTTGTCCCCGCCGGGGGCAGACGCGCCGGAAGCGGCACTCGCAGCCACAAGGGTCGCCGCGCGCGAGGCGGACGAAGCTGGAAGCATCGAACCGGCGGCCTGCGGGGTCTGGCCCGCCGCAAGTACTGGCATGGCAGGGGCGCTGGACGAACCGCGCTCACTATCCGCCAGCCCGAACACGCGCCAGCCGGATACGAGCGTTCCGGCGACCTTCAGCACCATGCCCATCAGCGCCAGATGCACCGCCGCGACCAGAAAAAAGGCCATCGCCGCGCGGCCATCAATCGCGCCCGCGTTCGCGCCTTCGTTCAGCGCCCGGATCACCGGCAGCAGCAGTTCCATGGTGATGCCGCCGCCCAGCACGACGAACAGCGGCGTTACCGCCGTCAACGCGACACCGCGCAGCCAGCCCGCAGTCAGCCCGCGCGTACCGTCGAACAGCGCCATGACCACGAACACCGGGCCGAGCGCCAGCAGCACAGCAAGCGCGATTCGCGCGGTCAGCAGGATGCCGACCGTGCCGAGCATCAGCATCAGCGCGCCCATCCACATCACACTGTCCGGACTGAACAGACCGCCGCCGCCCGCAGCAGCGGCAGCCGCGCCGCCCGCTGCTTCGCCCTGGCCGCTGGTCTGGCCGGAAATGTCGGCGACGGCAGCAAAGACGATGTCGATCCGGTCGCCGAAAATCTGTGTGGCCGAGCCATTCGCGCCCATCAGGATAGATGCGATCCAGTCCGGCCCGCCCACGGCGAGGTTCCACACGACACTCTGGTAGGCGATCCAACTTGTCGCGAAAGTCAGCACGAGGCCCAGCGTCAGCATCCGGGGCGTCAGCGCCGAAATGCCAAGGCGCGAACGTCCCGTCAGCAGCGAGATCGCGAAGAAGGCGATGTAGAGCGTGAGAATGATGGTGAGCACCGGCCCCATCGCCCCGCCCGCGCCGAACAGACGGCTGAAAGCGGCGGTAGTCGTCTCCGCTGCCAGGCAATCGACCGCGCGCAGCGCGGGAGCGACGCCGGACGAGGCGACTTCGGTCAACTGGTCGCAGGAGACGCTCACGATCCGGTCACTCCGCCGCCTGGGTCCAGACGGCACCGGCTCCGACGTCGTCCTCCGCATCGCCCGGCCAGTTGGCCCCGGTCAGCACCGGATACCAGGCCGAAGGATCATCGCCATAGCGTTCGCGCAGTTGGTCCAGTTTGCGCACGGTGCTTTCGCGGCCGGACAGCACGGTCAGCACCTCGGGCATTCCCGAAAGGTCCAGCCGCACCACGACCGAGGCGTCGGACTGGCGGATCAGGAAGCAGCGCGAGTGGGCGGGCAGCGTGCGGATCACGTCGAGTTCGTGGCTGGTCAGCCCGAAGCCCTCGCAGTAATCCTCATAGCGCGCGCGCGAATTGGGCATGAAGATCATCGTCGCGGTCTGCTCGACCAGCGCCGTGGCAATCTTCGAATCGAGCGCGTCGCGGGCCGACTGGGTGGCGAAACCGACCAGCGCGTTGCGCTTGCGCAAGGTCTTGAGCCAGTCGCGGATACGGGCGGCGAACACCTCGTCGTCGAGCGCCTTCCAGCCTTCGTCGATGAGGATCATCGTCGGCTCACCGTCCAGCCGCTCCTCGATCCGGTGGAACAGGTACATCATGACCGGCGTGCGCAGGCGCGGGCTTTCCAGCAGCGCGGTCATGTCGAAACCGAGCACGCGGGAGGACATGTCGAGCCGGTCGGTCACGTTGTCGAACAGCCAGCCATGCTCGCCGCCGATGATCCAGGCGTCGAGACGGCTGGCAAGGTCGCCGGGTTCGGGACGGCGCGATCCGGCCAGCAACTCGCGGAAGTGCGAGAGACGGCGCAGCGAAGGATCGTTGGCATAGGCCGCATCGACCGCGGCGGCGATGGTCGAGAGTTCCTCCGGCCCGCGCGCCGCGAGCAGCACGCCGAGCCAGTCACGCAGGAAGGCGCGGTTGACCGCGCTATCGGGCAGCGCGAGCGGGTTGAAGCCGGTGGGATGCCCGGCAGCGATACGGCTGTAAGTGCCGCCAATGCCGCGCAGGAACACTTCCGCGCCCCGGTCCTTGTCGAACAGGATGGTGCGCGGAGCAAACTTCTGCGCCTGCGCGGCGAGGAAGTTCATCACCACCGTCTTGCCTGAACCGGACGGGCCGATCACCGAGAAGTTGCCGAGATCGCCCTGGTGGAAGTTGAAGAAGAACGGTGTCTGGCTGGTTGTGGAAAGCAGCGTGACCGCATCGCCCCAGTGGTTGCCGCTCGCCTGGCCCATCGCGAAACCGTGGAGCGAGCCAAAGCAGGCCATGTTGGCGCTGGAGATCAGCGCGCGGCGCACCAGATAGCTCTCGTTACCGGGGAACTGGCCCCAGAAGCCGGGTTCGAGGTTCACGTCCTCGCGCACCGCGACGGCGCCCGCATCGGCGAGCGCAGCGGCGCAGGACGCGGTCACTTCGTCCAGCCCTTCGAGCGAACCGGAGCGGACCAGTACGGAGAGGTGATGATCGCCAAAGCCGACCGCGCCGGTGCCCAGCGCATCACGCGCGCTCATCATCTCGCGCCGTTCCGACATGGCTTCCTCATCGGCAGACTTGAGGCGGCGCAGGGCAAGGTCGATCCGCTCGCGGGCGATCTGACGGTCGGACGGGGCGTACGTCTCGGTCAGTACCAGCTCGCAGGGCAGGCGCAGCAGCGCATCCGTGAGGCCCGGCGCGGTGGAATCGGGATAGTCCTTGAGGCTGACCAGCGAGGCGAAGCTGGCGCCGCTGGCGCCACGCAGTTCCATCGCGTCAAGCCCGAAGGACAGCCGGCGATAGGGCAGCATGTGGCCGATCTCGGTCTCCGCGCCCGGACGGCGGACGGGCCGCATCTCGCCATTGTAGAGCGCGGAGAGCAGTTCCAGCACTTCGGAGCAGCGCGCGGCAGCGCCGTCGTAATCGCCCAGCAATCGCGCGCCATAAGCGCCGAGCGAAGCGAACATGGCGCTGGCAGCGGCCCTCAGTGAGCGCACGTCGGCGACGTCAGCCTCGACCGGGCCTGTTCCGCCGCGTTTCATCATGCGCGCCAGCTTGTCGGCCCAGCCCGCCTTGCCGCGCGCGGGACGGCGCACCAGCGTGATGAACTGGTCGTTGACATAGAGCGCGCCGGAACTGGTCCGCTCCCGCCAGCGCGCGTCGATATGCGCGGCCAGCGGATCGTCGAAATGGCCGTCCATCTCGATCTCGACCCGGCGGCGGATGACGTGGTGATAGAGCACGAAGCGCGCGTCAAGCGAGGAGCGCAGCAGCACTTCGCGCGTGGCGACATGGGCGTTCAGCTCGTCGGTGTCGGCGGTTTCAAATGCAAGGCCCGGCACCATCAGCGAGAGCATCACCGAACCGTCGCGCAGCAGCACGACATTGTCGTCCACCAGCGCGAGATAGGGCAGCCGGTCGCCCGCGAGCACTTCCTTGCGCCCCCAGCCCGTCAGCTTTGCAAAATCCGGCTTTGCCATGATCGTCCTCGCCCTCCCTCAGGCCGCGTAGCTGTTGCAGCCCCAGCGCTGCCAGTTGCCCACGCGCGGGCACTTGCTGACCTTGGCGATCCAGAGGTCGAATATGCGCGGTTCGCGCAGGCAGGCGATGTAGCCGACCGCGTGAATCGCCAGCGCGGCAGGCACCGTCCAGAAACTCTTCGTGATGAGGAAGATTTCGGTGGTGAGCGCGGCGTTGATGATGAAATAGCTGTACGTCACGCCGCCGAACATCTGCGGGCGGGTCAGCGCGCGGTGGACCGGGAAGCGGGCAAGCGCCATCAACCCGCAGCCGCCGACTGGATTCCCGTAACGATCGCACCGGCACCAAACAGGACGAAGCAGCCGACGATCACCGTCGCGCCGAAACGCCAGTTCAACCGACCGGTCAGCATCATGAAGCCCACTGCCGCCACCGCCATTACCGCTACCGCAGTGGCGACATTACCCAACAAGGTGCCCTGAAGCCAGCCCAGTGCTGCCACGATCGGGCCACTGCCTGCAGGATCGCCTCCAGCGGCCACCTGGGCCTGCACCGCAGCCGGCGCCAACACGGCCGCGAGCGCAAGAAAAGCCTTGGAAAAGCGAGAGAATTTACGCGAAGCAGATTGCATGGATCGAATCACCATCCCCAATGTCTGGGGGCCGATTGCGCCATGACGATGACAGCATTGTGACGAACCTGGCGTCGCGCTGTCTTGGAACTGTCAAAGCAAGGCCGTCGGCAACGGGAACGAACCCGTTTGGCGACGGCCTCAAGTCTGACCGGCCTTGTTATGTTATCCTTGCCGGTCGATGCATCAAGTTTGCCAGTGCAACCCGAAAGGCGGTCAGTTGCGCAATGCCTGTGCCTGTGCCGATTTCAGCCTGCTGAGCGCGGTGCGGGCAGCGGAGCGCGAATCCATCCAGGTGCCGTCGGCAAGTTCAAGGTCATAGCGGGTCTGGCTTTCAGCGGCAGCACGGTAGGCGGCGATTGCCTTGTCGGCCATGCCTGCGCGCGCATAGGCCACGCCCAGATTGATCAGTGTGGCCGGATCACCCGACTTGACGCCCGGTGCCGATTCGAGCTTGCGCAAAGCAGCGTCGGACTGCCCGCCCGAAAGCTCGGTGTAAGCGACGTCAGAGGTGGTAACGGTGGTATCGGACGGGATCACTGGGGCGGCTTGCGCCAGCAGGACACTCACGATGGTGGCGGTGACAGACATCCTCATTCTCCGGCTGGTTGTTGCTTCTATGCGATGAGTGTCCGCAAAAATCGATCCGTCGGCAACAAAATGACGCATGTGTCATAAAACTGCAATCTTGCTGGAATTGCACCGGCTTTCCACGAGTCGCGCGCCCGGCTGGCGGACCGGTGGAGCCTTGGTCGCATTCCGGTCACATAACTGCATATAACTGTCACGGTACCGCCAACAAACTGTCACCCCCCGCACTTAAACGGCCCCCAAGCGAGGCAGGAGTCGCCGCCTCGTCCATCCAGATAATGGGGGATACCACGTGAAGAAGATCCATGGCCTGCTGGTCCTCGGCTGCAGTGCTCTTGCCCTTTCCGGCTGCGGCGCGGACGATATTTCCTCGCCGGGCGGCGGCGGCGTCATTGTCAATCCGACGCCCACTCCCACCCCGACGCCGACTTCCGGCACAGTCACGCCTGCAGCGGGCTGCCCCTCGATCAACGCCACCGGCGGCCTGACCAACAGCGGCACGATTTCGGGACCCGAAGGCTCCTGGCGTGTCTGCACATTGCCAGCCCTGATCGACGTAAATTCCAGCCTGCCCAAGGTTGCCGGCCTGCTTTATCGCATCAACGGCCGCGTCGACGTCGGCTGTGATGGCGGCTTTGCGGCCCCGACCAGCGGATCGCCGTTCGCCACCACCACCGCAAGCTGCGCTGGCCGCTCGCTCAGCGCCGACACAGACGTTACCCTGACGATCGATCCGGGCGTAATCCTGTATGGCGAAAACAGCTCGGAAGCCGCCTGGCTCGCGGTCAACCGCGGCAACAAGCTCAACGCCGTCGGTACCGCCGCCGCCCCGATCGTATTCACCAGCCGCGAGAACGTGGTGGGCACCAACAACGACAGTTCGCAGGGCCAGTGGGGCGGCGTCGTGCTGCTTGGCCGCGGTGTGGTAACGGACTGCAACTACGGCTCGACGGCCGCGGGAACCTGCGAGCGGGATACCGAAGGCGCGGTCAACAAGGCGGTGTTCGGTGGTTCGAACAACTCCTACAACGCCGGAACCCTGAAGTACGTCCAGATCCGCTATTCCGGCTACAACCTCAGCAGCGGTAAGGAACTTCAATCGCTGACGGCGGAAGGCATCGGCAGCGGCACCACGCTGGACTATTTCCAGTCGGTCAACAGCTCGGACGACGGCGCCGAATTCTTTGGCGGCAGGGTGCAGATGAAGCACTACATCGCGGTCAACGCCGATGACGACAGCATCGACATCGACACCGGCCTGCAGGGCTTCTTCCAGTACCTGCTGCTCCTGCAGCGTGACGGCGGCGGCGACGCCCTGATGGAAGTCGATTCGAATGGCGCCGAATCGGACACGCCGCGCCACGTCACCACGCTCGCCAACTTCACGGCAGTGCAGAAGAGTTCCAGCTCCAACAACGAAGCCAACGACCAGGCATCGATCCTGATCCGCGGCAATTCCGACATCACGCTGGCCAACGGCATCGTCAATACCCCGAACAACGAATGCATCCGTCTCAACGGTTCGGGCACCGTGCCCGCCACGCTGAAGGCCTATGCGACGGTGATGACCTGCAACTCGGCCAAGTATCTCGGCACCGGCACCTACACCGACACGAACACCCAGACCCAGTTCGGTTCGGGCGCTAATGGCAACAACGATGGCTTCACCTCGACGCTGTCGGGCCTGTTCACCAACGGCGCCAACGAAAGCGGCGTGACAGCCTATGCGGGCATCACCACGATTTCGACCTTCTTCGACGCCGCCACCTACATCGGTGCGGTGAAGGATGCAGCTGACACCTGGTATCGTGGCTGGACCTGCGACAACGCTACCGCGAACTTCGGTTCCGGCGAGCTTTGCACCGCCCTGCCCACTGCCTGACCGGGCCGCCCGCAAACACTCCGGGGGGCGGTCAGCACGGCCGCCCCCTTCATTGTATTTTCCGTTATCGTTCCAAGGGGGAACATCCATGACCAAGCCGCGGCTTGCCTCGCTGCTGCTGCTTTCCACCGCAATGCTCGCGCCTTCGCTGGCGTGGGCGCAGGAAAGCACCGGCGCTGCCGAAACGACTGACGCGCTGCCTGAAGCGCCTGCCGACGAAGCTGCAGATGAACCTGCCGCGCCGGATATCTCGATCCCCGGCGGCGGCGAGATCATCGTTACCGGGCAGCGCACGGTCAACGTCCAACGTGCCGCGCCGCAAGTCGTCTCGGTGCTTTCGAGTGAGGAAATCGCGCGCACCGGCGAAGGCGACATTGCCGGTGCCCTGGGCCGCGTGACCGGCCTGTCGGTGGTCGGCAATGGCTATGTCTATGTGCGCGGCCTGGGCGACCGCTATTCGCTGGCGTTGCTCAACGGCTCGCCCCTGCCCAGCCCCGAACCGCTCAAGCGCGTCGTCCCGCTCGACCTGTTCCCGACCAGCATCGTCGCCTCCTCGCTGGTGCAGAAGAGCTATTCCGTGAACTTCCCCGGCGAGTTCGGCGGCGGCGTCATCAACCTGACCACCAAGGCGATTCCCGAGGAAGACTTCCTCGAAATCGGCGGCGGCATCGGCTGGGACACCGAAACCACGAACAAGCTCGGCTATACCTATTACGGCAGCCGCACCGACTGGACAGGTTACGACAACGGCAACCGTGACGTCCCTGCCGCTGTACAGGACTACTTTGACAGCGACACGGTCATCAACCCGACCGGCGATCTGGCGCAGCAGCTTGGTGGCCTGCTGGTCAACAGCCGCAACGCGGTGGTCCAGAAGGACAACAAGACGCAGCCGAACTTTTCTGCCGATCTTTCCGCTGGAACCACGTTCGATGTGGGCGACGCAACGCTCGGCATGATCGCGGCGGCAGGTTATTCCAACAAGACCCAGACCAAGTCGATCCTGCGCCAGCGCGCGCAGGGCCTGACCGCCGACCCGGCGCAGCTTTTCGAAAACTTCCGCGCGGTGAACACCAGCAACCGGGTGGTCGTCAACGGCCTGCTCGGCATGGGCGTGAAGTGGGACGACAACCAGATCCGCTGGACCAACGTCTATATCCACGACACCGACAAGTTCACCGGGCTCTCGCTCGGCAAGCGCGAAAACAACATCAATGCCGATTACATGGGGCAAAGCACCGCATGGTATGAGCGGCAGTTGTTCAACTCGCAGGTCGTTGCCGAGCTCAAGCCTGCTGACGATACGACGATCAACCTGCGCGGCGGCTACGCCAACTCCAAGCGCAAGGCTCCGTTCGAGATCGATGCCGAGTACCTGCGCACTAATGTCGAAAGCGACCCCTTCGGCGACTTGTTCGTCAACCGCCTCGGCAACGGCAATCAGGACCCGACGACCGTCTCGTTCTCCAACCTCAACGAAGACGTATGGTCGGCAGGGGCGGACCTTTCGCACCGCTTCGCGCCGGGTTGGACGGGCACGGTGGGCTACGCTTTCCAGCGCAACACCCGCCAGAACGTGCGCCGTGCGTTCTCGATCTACGCCAACGGCGATCAGACGCTGATATCGGGCTTTGGTACGCTGCGGCTGGACCTGCTGCTGCAGCCCGACCTGTGGTACCTGCAGGACTTCGGCGTGGACTACGGCCTTGAACTGCGCGAGCCGGATGCGGCCACTGCCCGCTTCGATTCGCGCCTTCTCAACCACGCCTTCTACGGAAAACTGGACGCGCAGCTGACGGACAGCCTCTCGGTCGATGCCGGCGTGCGCTGGGAATACGCCGAGGAATCGACGATCCTGCGTCCCATCGGTGCTGCCGCCAGCCGGGCGACCGACCTCAAGAACGAATATTTCCTGCCGGCCGTCACGTTCACCTACGAGATCCAGCCCGGGATGCAGCTTCGTCTCAACGGATCGAAGACCATCGCCCGCCCGCAGTTCCGCGAACTGCTTTACCAACCCTACTTCGACCCGGACAGCAACCGCTCCTACCAGGGCAACCCCTTCCTGGTGGACAGCAAGCTGACCAACGCCGAAACCCGCTTCGAGTGGTATTTCGCGCGCAACCAGCGGGTGTCGCTCGGCGCATTCTGGAAGAAGATAGACAAGCCGATCGAGAGCTTCCTGACCGGCAACGAGAGCTTCATCACGTCCTACGCCAACGCCCCCAGCGCCACGCTGTATGGCGCGGAACTGGAGGTGCAGAAGCACTTCGACGTGTTCGCCACCCGCCGCCTGCTGCTCGTTGGCAATTACACCTGGACCAAGTCCAAGCTGAAGGTGAGCGCGGACGATACGGTGCGCATCTATGGCGCGGGCACCGGCACGTCGCTCGCCACCGACTACTTCACCAACGGCTCGCCGCTCACCGGCCAGTCGGAGCATATCGCCAACGTTCAGATCGGCCTGGAGGATACCGACGGTCTTTCGCAGCAGACGATCCTGCTCAACTATGCCAGCAAGCGCGCGGTCAGCCGCGGTCTTGCCAATTCCGGCCAGCCAGACATCTTCGAATACCCCGGCTTCACCATCGACGTGGTGATCCGCCAGGGCGTGAAGCTCGCGGGCAAGGAACTGGAACTCAAGCTGGAAGGCCGCAACCTCACCGGGCGGCAGCATCAGGAGTACCAGTCCTTCACCGACGGCAAGGTCCACTACAACACCTATGATGCAGGCCGGATGTTCTCGGCCTCGGCCTCGATCAAGTTCTGATCCGTTCTACCCCGGAAGGTCCCTGCCCTTCCAACGGCACCTCGATGCCCGGCCCGCAGCAATGCGGCCGGGCATTTTTTCACGCTTGCCCAACGCCGTCGCCCGGCGTAGGCGACCGTCCAGTCATTCGGGGAGTAGTCGGCCGCATTCGTGCGGCCCCCGCGCGTCAACATGCTTGATCGAGAGATCATGGTGCGCGGGAGGACGGTCCAGCCGTCCGGACGAGACCGATGGCGTTGCACTTCCGTCTGGCCGGGCGGGATTTGCACCGCCATTGGTATGTCCATCGCCCGGCCTGGAGAATCCCCCTGGAAGCCCTGCTTACCTCTACCGCCGTGGTCGCGCTCGCCGAGATCGGCGACAAGACACAGCTCCTCGCCATCGTGCTGGCGACCCGTTTCAAGCGGCCTCTGCCCATTGTGGCAGGCATTTTCGTGGCGACTCTGGCCAACCACTTCCTCGCCGCGCTGGTGGGCGAACAGGCCGCCACGATCCTCGACGGGTTGTGGTTCCGCTATCTGGTGGCAGCGAGCTTCATCCTGATGGCCGCCTGGACGCTGATTCCGGACAAGTTGGACGAAGACGAGGGTGCAAAACCCAGCCGTTTCGGCCCGTTCCTGGCCACCACCATCGCCTTCTTCCTCGTCGAAATGGGCGACAAGACGCAGATCGCCACCATTGCGCTCGGCGCGCGCTATCAGGCGGTGCTGCCGGTGATGGCGGGGACCACGCTGGGCATGATGATCGCCAACGTGCCTGCGGTTTACCTCGGCAACGAGATCATCAAGCGCGTGCCGCTGGGCGTGGTGCGCACGATTGCCGCGCTACTGTTCCTTGCCATCGGCCTGTGGCTGCTGGCTCAGACGGCGGGATGGCTCGGCTAGAGCGTTTTCCGTCCGCCTAAACGTCGCCGGAGTCAAAGGTCCCTCCCGGTTTCCCGGAAGGGACAAGGTGCCGTCAAGGCGGGAATAATTAACCGGAGCGGCGCAGGAGACGCGGTTCGCGCCGCTCCGGTGGGGAACGCAGGCTTTTCCTCAATCGCGGGGTATGACCCAGCGTATCGTTCCCGAGTAGGTTCCGGGCACTTTCGCGCCGGTATCGTCCATGGCCGCCTCAAACCGCGCCCGTTTGCCGACATTGGCACAGGTCGCTGCATCAAGGCCTGGGAAGCCGCTGCTGGCAGTGATGCGGCAGGATTCGACCCGACCATTCACGCCGATGCCCAGCGAAAAGGACACGCCGCCCTGGTTGCCTTCGCGCAAGTCGCGGCTGGGATAGTCATTGGTGGTCGCCCATGTCGCCGGATCGTTTTTCACGCGGGCCGACTTCGGCGCGAAGCTGGGCTGCGGGGATGGCGGATCGGCGGGAACATAGGGCTTCACATCAGTCCCCGTTGTCGGGCCGCCGAGCGGCACCGACGGTTCGCGCGGGACCGTGTACACGTCTGGTTCGGGCGGTAGCGGGCGCGGCACATCGGGCACGTCGACCCGGGTTTTTGGCTCGATGCGAGGCTGTGGTTCGATGGTGGGTTCGGGCGGCGGGGGCGGAAGCGCTATCTGCGTGCCGCTGAGCGGAGGCTTGGGCGGATCGGCAAAGAAATCGACCTTGAAACCATTTACCAGTGCCAGAACAAGCCCGGTCTGGATCACAGCGACTACGCCCGCCGTGACCAGCCTGTTCTGCCCGGTCTTGCGTGAATTCACGTAAGACATAAGCGGCATCCTCTCCATGAGCCGCTCTTTACTTTCCGGCATCGGAAAGCTGAACGCGCTTCATGAATCGAAAGCTATCACAAATCTCTAGTTTGGAAATAGAATTATACTAAGGACAACAAGCATGTCCCAGTCATGCTGACTATAACCCTGCTCATGACTTACCGCACTGCAGCAATCGCCTTTTGGCGGCGGCGCTGTACCGAACTGCCCAGCCCGATCGCCTCGCGGTACTTGGCAACAGTGCGACGGGCCAGTTCGAAGCCCTTTTCCTTCAGCAGATCGACCAGCGCGTCGTCGGACAGGATCGCCTTTGCATCCTCTGCATCGATCAACTGCCGGATCGCAGCCTTCACAGCTTCTGCCGACGCGCCGCCTTCGTCGCCCGATGCGGTTACGCCGGAACTGAAGAAATACTTCAGTTCATACGTCCCGCGCGCGCATTGCAGATACTTGTTCGAGGTGACGCGGCTGACAGTTGATTCGTGCATCCCGATGGCCTCGGCCACCGTCCGCAGGGTCAGCGGCCGCAGGAAGGCCACGCCGCGCCGGAAGAAGCCATCCTGCTGCTTCACCAGTTCGGCGGCGACTTTGAGGATCGTCTTCTGTCGCTGGTCGAGCGCCTTGATCAGCCAGTTGGCATCAGCCAGCTTTTCCGACAGCCAGGAGCGCGAGGTCTTGTCGTCGCAAGTGCCCTTCAACTCCACATAGTATCCGCGATTGACGATCAGGCGCGGCAAGGTCGCCTGGTTGAGCGCGATATCCCACCCGGCATCCGCGCGCGCGGTGACGAGAATGTCGGGGGTGACGGGCGCGCTTGCCTCTCGCCCGAAACACATGCCGGGCTTGGGATTGTATTCGCGCAGTTCGCCGAGCATGTCGGCAAAGTCTTCGTCATCGACCTGGCACATGCGTTTCAGTCGCGCGAATTCTCCCCGCGCCACCAGATCGAGATTATCGATCAGCTTGGCCATGCACGGGTCATAGCGGTCCGCCTCTTTCGCCTGCAGCGCGAGACATTCCGACAAAGTGCGTGCGCCGACGCCGGTTGGCTCCAGCGACTGAACGAGAGCGAGTGCGGCCTCGGCCTCGTCAATCTCGACGCCAATGTCCTCAGCGACATCGCGCAGTGAAACCGGCAGGTAGCCCGCATCGTCAAGCAGCCCGATCAGGTAGCGCGCGATCGCTGCAAGGCGCGCGTCTGCCGTAACGGCACCGACCTGCGCCTCGAGATGCTCGGCAAGGGTTTCGCCGTTGCTCGCGCGTTCATCGATTCCCGGGCCTTCCTCGCCGCCGCCAAGCCGGATTTCGCTGCCCCACGATGATTCATCCTGCATCCGCTGACCGTCGCCGGTGTCACGATCCCGGTCGAGCGTGGCGACGTCAATATCGAGCGGCCGGTCATCCGAAGCGCGGCCTTCGCCGATCAACTGATCGACCGGAGAGCTTTCCAGCGTGGTGCGGCGCGCATCCTCGGGCAGGTCCACACTCTCGACCGGCGCAGCGCTGCCATCGCTGCCCACATCGAGCAGCGGATTGGCTTCCAGCGATTCCCCGATGAACGCTTCGATCTCGAGGTTGGACAGCGCCAGCAGCTTGATCGCCTGCTGCAATTGCGGCGTCATCACCAGCGACTGGGTCTGCCTGAGATCTAGACGTGGCCCCAACGCCATCGATCAGCCCCCGCGGATCGCGTGCCTCACAGCGTGAAGCCCTCGCCAAGGTAGAGGCGCCGCACGTTCTCATCCGCCACCAGCGCTTCAGGGCTGCCCGCGAACAGCACCTGACCGCCGTAGATGATGCAGGCCCGGTCGACGATATCGAGCGTCTCGCGCACGTTATGGTCGGTGATCAGCACGCCGATGCCGCGCGTCTTCAGATCCCGCACAAGATCACGGATATCGGCTATGGACAGCGGGTCGATCCCCGCAAACGGCTCGTCGAGCAGCATGATCGAGGGATCGGCGGCCAGCGCACGGGCAATCTCGCAGCGGCGGCGTTCACCGCCCGAAAGCGCCATCGCCGGGCTGGAACGCAGGCGGATCAGGCCGAACTCGTCAAGCAATTGCTCGAGCCGTTCGGCACGCACCGCCTTGTCCGGCTCAACCAGTTCAAGCACCGCGTCGATGTTCTGTTCCACGGTCATGCCGCGAAAGATCGAGGTCTCCTGCGGAAGATAACCAAGGCCCAGAATCGCGCGCCGGTACATCGGCAGGCGGGTCACATCGACGCCGTCCATCAGGATGCGGCCCGAATCCGGCCGGACGAGACCCATGATCGAATAGAAACAGGTGGTCTTGCCAGCACCGTTCGGCCCGAGCAGGCCCAGCACTTCGCCCTTCGCCACCGACAGCGATATGTCGGTCAGCACCGCCCGCTTGTCATAGCTTTTCGCGATGGATATCACTTCAAGCCCGCCGCGTTCGGCTACGGCGGCCTTGGCTGCCGCCAGTCCTTCAGCGGCGGTGACGGGTTGCAGTTCGCTGGTGTCGTTCATCATCGCCGGGTTTACGCAGCCGCGAAACGATCGGCAAGCGAGCATTTCCCCTGATAACCGCGATTGGCAGGTTTCATGCATGGTGCGGCTCGCTGCCCCGCCTCAAATGCGCCACGTCCGACCGCCCTTACACTTGCGTTTATGGTAACCGCACTTGATCAAAGCGCAATTCGATGGTTTAGTTCGCATCAGGGAATAGAGGGAGAGTCGCGCCGTGGAAAATTCCAAGCAGCATGATCCGTTCATGACGCACGGCGTGCTTCCGGTTGGTCGCGTGATCGACTGGCGCCGCAAGATGAGCGATCATATCGCCTATGCGCTGCTGGTCTATACCGCGTTGCAGATTTTCGTCACCATCGGTGCCCTGAAGTCCGCCGGTGGCTCGCTACTTCCCTATCTCGCCCTCGTCATCCTCGTCATCGCCATCATTCCCGCCTGTCGCCGTTTCGAGGCCCGCTGGAACTGCCTGACCGACGAGCAGGCGCACGACGTTTCGCTGGCCCCCTTCTACAAGCGGGACCGCCTGCTGCTGTGGGCACTGGCGATCGGCCTGCCGTTTGCCCTGACAGGGCTGTTCAAGGGTCTGGCGCTGTTCTTCACCTGATTCCCCATCGCTTCGGGGCATTTGCCCTACACCCCGCATCGCATTAGGGCAGCGGCTTCGCGCAGGATCGTTCTGCGTGCACAGGAGCCTTGCGATTCGCCATGCTGACCCCGTCTGAAGCCACCGACCGCGCCCACGATCTGGTGATGCGCGCACGAAAGGCCGGGGCCGATGCCGCCGACGCGGTCTATTCCGCCAGTTCCTCGGAAAGCATCCAGATCCGCCTCGGCAAGCTGGAAGATGTCGAGCGCTCGGAAGGTGAACACATCGGCCTGCGCGTCTTCGTCGGCAAGTGCTCGGCCAGCATCGGCTCGTCCGATCTATCCGGCGATGCACTGGATGAGCTGGCCGCCCGCGCCGTCGCCATGGCGCGCGCGGCGCCGGAAGACCAGTACGCCGGTCTGGCACCTCAGGACATGCTGGCATCGGGGCCGTTTCTCGATCTCGACCTTGTCGATCCTGTCGAACCGGGCGTCCACGATCTGCGCGCAATGGCTGAAGAGGCCGAGGACGCGGCACGCGCAGTGCCCGGCGTGACCAATTCCGAAGGCGGCGGCGCCAGCGCAGGCCAGGGCGTGTTCGCGCTCGCAACCAGCCACGGCTTTGCGGCCGGATACGGCTCGACCAGCCACAGCATCAGCACCTCGGTGGTGGCAGGCGACGGGGCCGACAAGCAGCGCGACCATGCCTGGCGGCAAGCGCACCACGCAGCCGACATGCCCGGTGCCGCGGAACTGGGGCAGCTTGCAGGCACCCGCACCGTCGCCCGCCTGAACCCCGGAAAACTCAAAAGCGGGCCGATGTCGGTCATGCTTGACCCGCGCGTCAGCGGCACCCTGATCGGACATCTGCTCGGAGCCATTTCGGGCAGTTCGATCGCCCGCCGCTCCAGCTTCCTGCTGGACAAACTGGGCGAGCAGATCTTCGCCCCCGGCATCATGCTGGTGGAAGACCCGCACCGCCCGCGAGGCCTGCGTTCGCGCGCGTTCGACGGCGAAGGATTGCCCACCCATGGCCGAAATCTCGTCGAGGACGGACGGCTGACCGGCTGGCTGATGGACAGCGCTTCGGCCCGGCAACTCGGCGAACGTCCCACCGGCCACGCCGCGCGCGGCGGCGGCGGCGCTCCCGGCGTTTCGGTCGGCAATGTCCACCTCGAACCCGGCCCGCTCTCGCCCGCCGCGCTGATGGCGGACATCAGGGACGGGGTCTATATCACCGAACTGATCGGACAGGGCGTAAACGGTGTGACCGGTGATTACAGCCGCGGCGCATCGGGATTCCGCATCGTCAACGGAGAGATCGCCGAGCCGGTGGCGGAGTTCACCATCGCCGGAAACCTGTTGGCGATGTTCGCGGCGCTCACCCCGGCGAATGACCTGGAGTGGTACCGCGCGGTGAATGTGCCGACGCTGCGCGTTGACGGCATGATCATCGCAGGCGATTGATCGCGCAGCTCAGTTCCCGCACGGCCAGCGCCGTTCGTCGGACTGGATAGACGTCCGGTCGAGCGCCGTTATGCATTTTTCAGCGCCCCGTGTCCTATGCAGGCAAAACGCAGGAACCGGGGGACACTTTGCATCATAAACGCTCGGTGATTGCTGCCCACGCGGGCGTGCTGGCGCTTGCCCTGCCGATCGGTGCATCGCTGGCCGCGCCCCCGGCACTGGCTGCAGCGGCGCCCGGCGATTCGGGAGACGCGCCTGCACCGGTGGCACTGGAAGAAGCCGGCACCAGCAGCCGGGCCGTCTACCACCCCCATGATTTCGCCCGCTTTGCCCCGCGCAATGCGCTCGACATGCTGCGTAACGTCCCCGGCTTCGTGCTGCGCACGAGTGACGAGGCGCGCGGGCTGGGACAGGCGAGCGAGAACGTTCTGATCGATGGCAAGCGGATGGCTTCCAAGTCCGACGGTCTGGAGGCACGCCTGTCGCGCATCCCGGCGGCCAACGTAGTGCGGATCGAGATCGCCGACGGTGCCTCACTCGATGTGCCGGGCCTCTCCGGGCAGGTGGCCAACATCGTGACGTCAGGCAGCAGCGGGGTAACCGGCCAGTTCAACTGGCATGGACAGGCGCGGCGCTATTATGCCCACCCCGGCTTTGCGGGCGGCGACGCATCAATCAAGGGCAGTCAGGGAAAGGTCGAATACACGATAGCGCTGGCGAACGAGCAGAGCCGCGGCGCAGCCGGGGGCCTTACCCGGATCACGGGCGCCGGTGGCAATCTGCAAGAGGAACGACGCGCCTTGCTGACGTCTGACGGCGACCGGCCAAAGCTGTCAGCGTCACTGGTATTCGACGGCCCTGGCACTTCGGTTGGCACCCTCAACGCCAGCTATCGCCAGGTGTGGGAGCGCTATGACGACCGGGACGACCGCGCGCCGATACTGGGCACTGCATCGCAGCGGATCATCCGGTCGCGGGGCCGCAGCCACGATCACGAGATCGGCGGCGATTTCGAGTTCGTTCTCGGCCCCGGTCGCCTCAAACTGATCGGGCTGGACCGGTTCGAACGCAGCCGCGATCGCGATCAGGCCGTGTTTGCCTTTGCCGACAGCCGACCGGATGAGGGCGATCGTTACACCGAACGGTCGTCCTCGGGCGAACGCATTGGCCGTGCCGAATATGGCTGGAAAGCCGGCAGTGCCGATTGGCAGGTCGCGCTCGAAGGCGCGTTCAACCGGCTCGATAAACAGGCCGACCTGTTCGAACTTGATGGGGCCGGACAATTCGTGCCCCTCCCCTTCCCCGGCGGCGATGGCGGAGTGCGGGAAAGCCGCTACGAGGTGTCGCTCAGCCATTCGCGACCACTGGCCCGAAAGCTGACGATGCAGCTCGTCGTGGCAGGCGAAACCTCCACCATCCGGCAGACCCGCGCCGAGACTGGCACGGAAGCGATCAGTCGCACCTTCCGACGACCGAAAGGATCGCTCACTTTGGCCTGGACCCCGGAGCAAGGACTGGACCTTTCCCTCAATCTCGCCCGGAAGGTCGGTCAGCTCGATTTCGGAGACTTCCTCGCCAGTGCCTATCTCGAGCAGGGTAACCAGGACGCCAGCAATCTCGACCTCATGCCGCAGCAAAGCTGGGAGACCGAGCTGCGAGCAGGCAAAGACATGGGCGTGTGGGGCAGCACCAACCTGCTGCTGTTCCATCGCCGTTACGAGGACTGGGTTGATCTGGTCCCGCTGCCCGGCGGCGTGGAAGGTAACGGCAATATTGCCAGCGCCCATGAAAGCGGCGCCGAGTGGACGACAACCCTGCAGCTTGATCGGCTGGGGCTGAAAGGCGCCAAGATCGATACGACGGCCATTCTGCGTCGCTCCAGCTTGCGCGATCCGCTCACCGGCGAACACCGTCAGTTTGGCAGCTACCTGACCAGAGAGTTCGATCTGGAATTCCGCCACGATGTTCCGTCGAGCAACTGGGCGTGGGGCGGCGCGTTCCACTACACGCATTACACCCCATACTACCGCATCCGAGAGGTGGGCCGGGACTATGAAGGTCCACTGTTCGGCAACCTGTTCATCGAGCACAAGGACGTGATGGGACTGACCGTCAAGTTCCTCGCCGGCAACCTTTACGATGGTCGCCAGCGGCTGATCCGCACCGTTTTCGCAGGACCGCGTGGTTCAAGCCCCGTGCTTTTCCGGGAGAATCGCGACCGTCGGATTGGCCCGATCTTTCACCTCTACGTCAGCGGCAATTTCTGACGGATCGGTGAGAGGGC
>Ga0268264_10001692_pt1 | contig 20326 bp, 17 predicted proteins | sample KBSSwiS32_FD_190357 | JGI IMG/M metagenome (GOLD analysis project Ga0268264, IMG submission 190357) | Switchgrass rhizosphere microbial communities from Kellogg Biological Station, Michigan, USA - KBS Switchgrass S3-2 (SPAdes) (version 2) | ecosystem: Host-associated > Plants > Roots >...
CTGCCGTCGGCCATGGTCTTCGTGAGTGTGACGACGCCGGACAAGATGGTCGCGAACCAGTCTTCCTGCTGACCAGCGCTGACTATGATTTGTCCGGGCGTGTACAGCCTTTTGACTTGGCGAGGACGCCGCTCCGTTGCGAGCGTGCCGCAAAACGCGCGAGAGTTGACCGCACAGGCGGCGTGGGGACAGTGCTTCAACATGTCGATGCCGGTGCACTGAGTCGTTGCGTCGAGTGCCAATGATCACAAAACGTGCCGCAGCCATCCTTGACCCAGGTCAATGCAGGTTCTCTTGCCGCGCTCTAAGAATGAGAAACTGGAAGTCCATTTCTGTTGTTCCCGACGTTAGGGGAGGACCATCGATGTATATCTCAACCGACGCATCCCGAATCAGGCAGAGAGAAGCACAGAAAGCGCGCGATAACCGCGCCGAGATCGTCAGGGCGCGATCGATCGGCCAGGTCAGCAGACGCGATCTCGTTCGCTGGGGCATCTTCACGGCCAGCGGATTGCTGGTATGCAAGAATGGGCTGAGCCCGTTTGCCCGCAGCGCCTACGCAGCGATACCGACCGGTACACCTCGGAGCCCGCTGTCCGGAGCCCAGAAGTTCACTCAGCGCATGCCGCGGCTACAGTTGCAGACGCCGGTGCCCATGACGCCGGTGGTAAGGGGCGCCGAGACCGATGCTGCCTTCGGCGGTCAGTTTGTCGGGCAGCCAAACGCCAGGAGACTGTCCTACCACAACGATTTCAGTGCTTTCGTCGGGGATCCCGCGACCAATCCGTTCCGCAATCCCGTGACCAACAGGGGTCCGATGGAAGGCCGCCCGCCGACGGAGTTCTTCGCCCATCAGAGGTGGAACAACTTCTTCCCCAAGGCTGGCTATGTGATGTCGTGGACGCAATGCGCACCCGGTGTGAAGTTCCACCCGAACATGCCGGATCAGGAGCCGAACTCGGTCTGGTGCTACGGCACCGGCAATGTCGGACAGGCGACCTTGCCTCCGTTTCTGATCAAGGGTCGCTACGGCGAGCCGATGCTGGCCCGCGTCCACAACAACACGCCCGTCAATAGAGAGGAGAACAACGGCTTCGGCCGCAACGAGCAGCAGCTGCACTTCCACAACGCCCACAACGGGGCGGAGAGCGACGGCGCGACCGGCGCACACCACTTCCCGGGCACCTTCTACGATCTCTTGTGGAGCACGAGCCTGGCGCGGCGTGACAAGATCAACACCGATGCCAGCGACCGCCGGGCTTCCGGGCCTGACGGCAACGGCGGACTTGTGAATGTGCCAGGCGACTTCCGCGAGATCCAGGGCACCATGTGGGCCCATGACCACCGCTTCTTCTTCACCGCCGAGAATGTCTACAAGGGCAATCTCGCCGCGATGATCAACTATTACAGCGGCCCGGACCGTGGCAACGAGCAGCTCAACGACGGCGTGAATTTGCGGCTGCCCAGCGGCAAGTTCCTCGACTACGGCAACATCGACTTCGATGTGAATCTTATCATCTCCGACGGAGCCACCGACCAAAACGGTCAATACTTCTTCGACGTGTTCACCACCGACGGGTTCCTAGGCGATTTGCCGCTCGTCAACTTCGCCTATGCGCCGTTCTTCGAGGTGCTGCCGAGGAAGTATCGCTTCCGCATCTTGGCAGCGGGCATGTCCCGGTTCTGGAAGTTTGCGTTGGCCAATGCTAACGGCCAGGCTGTGCCGTTCCAGTTCATTGCCAACGACGGCAACCTGGTGGTCAACCCGATCGCGCTAACAAGCCTGGACCACCAAGGTGTTGCCGAGCGCTACGACATCGTTGTCGACTTCTCTCGGTTCCGTCCCGGTGATCGTATCAGGCTCGTGAATCAGCTGACGATGCGGGATGACGGACGCGGGCCGGACAAGGATTTGACACTGGCTCAAGCCCTGCAGGGCGACAAGGACGACCCTGTCATCGGTGCGATCCTTGAGTTTCGCGTCGTGAGCTCGGTGCCGAGCGTCGATGCGCCTAGCCAAACGCTCACCATCGCCAACAGCTGCGGCGTGAACGACACGAGCCGCGTTCCGCTGGTTCTGACCGAGCAAATTCCGATCGTCACCCCAGTGCGAACCAGGCTGGTTGAGTTCGGCAGGTCGGGCGGCGGCGACTCGCGTGATCCGGTTACGGGCCAGTGCACGCCGGATTGCCCGGAGGGCATGCCATTCCCTTGGTCGATCAAGGTCAACGGGCAGGATGCGCACACCTTCAACGCCAACCGGGTCTCGCTGCTGATCCCCAAGCCGGGAGAGGTCGAGCATATTACCTATGTCAATGGCGGCGGCGGCTGGGATCACCCGATCCATCTGCACTTCGAGGAAGGCATCACCATGAACCGGGGCAGCGGGACTATCCCGGCAACCGAACGGCTCGTCAGAAAGGATGTCTGGCGGCTGCGCGCCGGGGGGCAGGTGACGTTCCAGGTGCAGTTCGGAGAATATGGCGGGTCCTACGTCAACCACTGCCACAACACCGTGCATGAGGACTTCGCGATGCTGTTTAGGTACCAGCTTCTCTCCAACGTCGGGCCGCAGGTGGCGGTGACGCCGACACCGAACCCCACGCCGGATGGCGTGCTCTTCACCACACCGGAGATCCTGCCCGAAGGGGACCCAAGAACCTCGACCTGATCGGCGCATTTGGTGATTGGAGGTCAGAAGGACACCTACGGAGGATAAGATGAGACAGGTGCACACCCTATTAAAGCGGGCCGTCGCCACAGGCGCACTGCTGGCAGCCGCCTATGCCGTCGCCAGCGTATCGTCGGCCCAGGACGCGACCACCTCGACGACCACCACCACGCCGACCACGTCGACGGTCAAGGTGAAGGTGCCGCCCACGACGGCGACGCCGAAAATGATCGCGGATGCGGTCGCTCGGTCGAAGGCGCGCCACGACAAATTCCTCGCAACCGGCACGCCGGAGCAGTTCGGTAGCGAGGAGCCGTACACCCCGAAGTAGGGAACGCCATAGATCATTAGACGATGGGTGTCACAGGGCACCCATCGGCGATAGGCAACTTCGTCCATTTGCTGGACGCGCCTCTGGCACAGCTGCTCCCAGTGCGCTTACGCAGACGACGTGCCCGAGTCGGCAAGTTCGGCCGTGGGGGGTGTCAGGAAGGTAGTCAGCTCACGCGTGCGCGGGTCCGTTGCTTTGGTACCCATTCACCGTGCGGCAGGGATGCGTCGATGTCCTCGGGGTACATCGGCCGTCGCCGAGGCGTGGCACGCGGCTGTGTGGGTCGTAATTGAGTATATGGCCTGGTCGGCTGACGAAGGCGCAGCTCAGGACCGTTGCGCCAGCTTGGCGATGGCCGACCGCCACACCTCGGGGTCGCCCAGCTGTACGGCCCGGTCGGCCCCGACGTTCTCCAGCAGAAGGCCGAGAAGCAGCTCGCGGTCCTCGTCGGACCAGAGGAGCTTCCCATCGACCATCTCCATCTTTTCAGGTGTGAGCTGGTAGCGTTCCCGGGCTTCGCCCTTGCGCCAAGCGCGGCCCTCGTTGCAGATGTCCCATTTCGGAGCGTCGCTCTGCATCTCCGTCATCTCCGTTTTGGTGTGCGGTGTGAGTCGCTCAAACGGGCGCGCCGAGCAAGGAGATTGCTCCGATAGGTGGGCCTCGCCTGACGCCATGAGGTGTGTCTCGGCTACACCTAGCGCCGGTTGCGCGCGGCCAGCGTCCGCAGGCGAAGGGCGTTGAGGCGGATGAAGCCCTCGGCGTCCTTCTGGTCGTAGGCGCCCTTGTCGTCCTCGAAGGTGACGAGCGTGGAGGAATAGAGCGATCTGGCGCTGTCGCGGCCGGTGACGATCACGTTGCCCCTGTAAAGCTTGAGGCGGACCTCGCCTTCCACGTGCTCCTGGCTCCTGTCGATGGCCGCCTGCAGCATCTCGCGCTCGGGCGAGAACCAGAAGCCGTTGTAGATCAGCTCCGCGTAGCGCGGCATCAGCTCGTCCTTGAGATGGGCGGCGCCGCGGTCGAGCGTGATCGATTCAATGGCGCGGTGCGCGGCGAGCAGAATGGTGCCGCCCGGCGTCTCGTAGACGCCGCGCGACTTCATGCCGACGAAGCGGTTCTCCACCAGGTCCACGCGGCCGATGCCGTTGTCGCGGCCGAGCTCGTTGAGGCGGGCGAGCAGGGTGGCCGGCGACAGCGGCTTGCCGTCGAGGCTCACGGCATCGCCCTTGAGGAAGCCGATGGTGATCTCCGTGGCCTTGTCGGGCGCCTCCATCGGCGACACCGTGCGCTGGTAGACGTAGGGCGGGGGCTCCTGGGCCGGGTCCTCCAGCACCTTCCCCTCGGAGGAGGAGTGCAGCAGGTTGGCATCGACCGAGAACGGCGCCTCGCCGCGCTTGTCCTTGGCCACCGGGATCTGGTGCTTCTCGGCGAACTCGATCAGCTGCTCGCGGCTCTTGAAGCTCCACTCGCGCCAGGGCGCGACGATGCGGATGGAAGGCTCCAGGGCGTAGTAGGTGAGCTCGAAGCGCACCTGGTCGTTGCCCTTGCCGGTGGCGCCGTGGCAGACCGCATCGGCGCCCGTGGCGCGCGCGATCTCGATCTGTGCCTTGGCGATCAGCGGACGCGCGATCGAGGTGCCCAGCAGATAGACGCCCTCGTAGAGGGCGTTGGCGCGGAACATCGGGAACACGTAGTCCCGCACGAACTCCTCGCGCAGGTCCTGGATGAAGATGTTCTCCGGCTTGATGCCCAGCATCAGGGCCTTGCGGCGCGCCGGCTCCAGCTCCTCGCCCTGGCCCAGGTCGGCGGTGAATGTGACCACCTCGCAGCCGTAAGTCTCCTGCAGCCACTTCAGGATGATCGACGTGTCGAGGCCGCCCGAGTAGGCGAGCACCACCTTCTTGACCGTGCCTTTGGCGCCTTCGGCGGGCATGGAGCGTACCTTCTTGCCGGGATGGAAAATCGCGGCGCACTATAGGCAAGAACGCCGGCCGGGCAAGGCGTTGGTTCAGGCGGCCGCCTGGCAGAGGGAGGACGCAATGAAGAGCGCTGGACGCCCCCGCATCGAGTTCTGGCACGAGCTCGCTTCCACCTATTCCTACCTCTCCGCCATGCGCGTCGAGGCGCTGGCCGAGGGCGCGGGCGTGGAGGTCGTCTGGAAGCCGCTGCTGCTCGGCCCGATTTTCCGCGCCCAGGGCTGGAACACCTCGCCGTTCAACATCTACCCGGCCAAGGGCAAGTACATGGTGCGCGACATGCAGCGGCCGGCGTCCGCGCTGCCGTCGCCCTTCCCCCAGAACAGCCTGACCGCGGCGCGGCTCGCCCTGATCGGGCACGCGGAAGGGTGGGGCATCGCCTTCACGCGCGCGGTCTACGAGGCTCAGTTCGGCGGCGGCGCCAACATCGGCGACAGGCGCGCGCTGGCCGAGATCCTGAGCCGCCTGGGCCTCGAGGCCGACGCCGTGCTGGCCGGCTCCGAGACGCCGGAGAACAAGGATCGCCTGCGTCAGCAGACCGAGGACGCCCAGGAGCTCGGGATCTTCGGCGCCCCGACCTTCCTGGCCCGGGGCGAGCTGTTCTGGGGCGACGACCGGCTCGAGCAGGCCCTGGCGGCGGCAACGGAGAAGTGAGCGGAGCATCCGCACGGAAATCTTCTGTTGACTCGACGAGTGGATCATGCTACGTGCGTTCCTGTGAGATGGGAGTGCGCACTATGAAGATCGACGGGGGTAGAGGGGTGGGCCTGAGCGCGGCGGCTGTTTTCACGGCGCTTCTGGTGCTTGGCTTCGATGCTTCAGCGCAGGACGCCAAGAAGACGCCGCCCGCAAAGGCCGCTTCTGCCTGCAAGGGCCTGGACGAGAAGTCCTGCAAGGCAAAGACCGCGGACTGCTCGTGGATCGTCCCCAAGAAGGGCAAGCAGAAGGCCTACTGCCGCCTCAAGCCGGGCAAGAAGGCCTAGGTGGCGCAGCCGGATGGGCGGCGGCATGATTAGGCCAGCGCCACTTCGATTGAGCCAGGTCGATTGAGCATGGCACCTCGCACCAGCGGCTCTCGGCTCAATGGTGCGTGATGACCTGTGCCGAGGCGTGGCCGCCCGACGAGCGATAGCTGGCGAAGGCTGCGGCCTCCTCGGCCGGAGCGTCCGCCGGTGCGCCGGCTTGAGCCGTCTCCGCCGCCGAAGGGCCGGAGGCTGCCGTTGGGCTGTCGGAGCTGGCCGATGCGGCGAGGGCGATGGCCGGGTTGCCGGCAAAGGGGCCCGCGATGAGCGGGCTCGTGACCAGCGGGCCCGTGACCAGGGACCATGGGCCGACCGGCGCGTGCAGCATCCGCGACCACAGCGCGAGGCCGTGCGCCGTGGAGGCGAATGAAGCCCGCGTCGTCGCCAGCGCCACGGCCCACATCATCTCCGTGGTGGCCGCGGCAACGCTTCTGGCTGCATCAGGGTGCGCGTGCGAGGACTCCTCGGCGCTGCGAGGGGGCTGGGGCCCGAGCATGCAGGGGTCCTGTTTGCTGTTGAGCGGGCGCAATCTACACTGTCTGCTGCGCCGCAACAAGACGATTGGGCTACGACGATTGGGGCATGACGATTGGGCTGGCTTCTCAGGTTGCAGGCTTTAGGGATCAGGTTTCAAGGACCTGAAACCTCGCACCTCATCCCTGAAACCTGGCTTCCGGCGCCTGCCTCCGGGTTGGCCGTCACCGTCAACCGCACACCGGAGGCTATGGCCAGGGCGCAGCGTGTAGTTTGCCCATGGATGGCCATGGCGTTGTTGGCCCGCTTACGGCCCGTCGGCGCACGGTGCACCTGCGCCCCTCACCGCAGCTCCAGCCGGCAGTATTCCTCGCGCAGGTCGTAGTAGGCCGTCATGGCCTCGATGGGCTCGTGGTCGGTGTCGAAGGCGAGGCGCTCGACGGACAGGACGGGGGCGAGGTCGGCCAGCGCCAGGGCCTCGGCCGCCGCCGGCGTGGCCGGCGCCAGCCGCACCTTGGCCTCGGCGCGTGCCAGCAGCACGCCCCGGTCCTGCGCCAGTTCCTCCAGCTCATCGGGGAACTGGGCGCTCTCGGCCAGGCCCGGAAAGCGCCGCTCCGCGAGCGCGACCTGCTCAAAGGCAAAAGGGCGCTCGTTGAGCGCCCGGAGACGCTGGATGCGAACCACCCGCTCGCCGGACTGCAGGCGCAACGCCGTCCGCTCCGCCGGCGTCGGAGCTGCGAGCTTCACCTGCCGGGAGCTGACCCGGCCTCGCAGCGGCACGCCATCCGGCCCGCGGATCGGGTTGAACCGGCCGAGCGCCTGGGCGGCCTGATGGTCGCGCACGAACGTGCCCCGGCCCGGCTCCCGCACGATCAGCTGCTCGCTCTCCAGCACCCCCAGCGCCTTGCGCAGGGTGCCGAGGCTCACCCCCAGCTGGCGGTAGAGGTCGATCTCGCTCGGCAGGCTGGCGCCGGGCTTCCAGCGGCCATCCTTGATCCGATCCAGGAGCGCGTCGCGCACTTGCATGTAGAGGGGCTTGACCTGAAACCTGGTGTTGCTCTGCACAGCAAGCATCCCATGCCGGAAACCGCGCCCAGCCCCTCAGAGCGCCCGCGGCAGTATCAGACGTCGCACGACATTGTGCAACCCTCGCCGGACGGCCGACGTATGACGGCGTGGGCGACGAACCTGCCCCGCGAAGCCCAGGCCTTTGAGGATCGGACCTGCGAAGGAGCCCGCCGCCGCGCAGAGTGCGCTGGGACCGGACTTGCCGCCCTGGGCAACTGACGCTTCAGACGTCGTAGGAGAGCCGCTCCATCACCACCGCCGCCTCGTTGGTGATGACCGCGATCGAGCCTAACTAAGTGGTCGGTGTGGAAGTAGCGGGTGAGCGTGGTCTCGTCGGAGTTCTCGACCTGGATGCCGATAGTGCGCCCGCCCACCATCAGGTCGTTGGTCCAGCGCACCGTACCGCCGGTACCCGCGAAGCGCTCGGCCAGCACGCCGCCCGCCGAGGGTTAGAGCGTGACTCCCAGACTGGCTGGTCTCGGCGTAGCGCTGGTGCTCGGGGTCGTGGTGGTCAGATGCAGCTCGGCATCGCCGGCATCGGCGGTCAGTACACCTCGGAGGTGGCAGAGCGGCCTGGGGTCAGACCCGCAGGGTCTGCCCCTAAGACCCGGAATGACGGAGCAACGGTGTCAGACCCGGAGAGTCTGACACCGGCGCACGGGGATAGTCAATCCGAGTTCATCGTATATCCAGGCGGAGGATGACGGCACGCGCGCTCCCGTGGCATCATGCGCGCGCCTCGGAGATGGGGATGCGGTGGCCGGCACCGTGCCTCAGATAGGAGCCGGGGTGCCGTAGTCCGGTGCGTCGGCTGGCATGGTGGATAGACCGTCCAAGCGCCAGCGCACTCGGGACAAGCCTCCAGACTGGGTTGGAGGTGGAAACGAGGGCTCCCTCGGCGCACTGCCGAGGCAGGAGCCCGGATGCGGCGAAGTCGAGCTTCCGGGACCCCGCAGGGCAAGGTGGATAGGCCTATCCAAGCGTCAGGCGGCCGTCGGAGGCGACCGAGCAGGGCGTTCTTCGTGCCCCTCGCGATAAAGGTCAGAGGCCAACGGGCGCGAGCCTGGACGCCCTGCTCCTCCTTGAGGAAGCGAATGGCGAATAGCGAATTGCGAATAGGGTCTTCTGCGATGTATGTACGTCTGACGTGCGCGCTACTCCCTACTCCCTGTGAAGCGAATAGCGAATAGCGAATAGGGCGTTCATTGATGTAGTGCGCCTGACGTGCGCCCTACTCCCTACTCCCTACTCCCTACTCGCTACTCCCTACTCGCTTCCCGCGGGTTGGTGATGCGCGGGGAGAGGGAGGGCGCGGGCATAGCGGGACGCAGTATCCTCCGACAACGGTGCGCGCCTGGCATCGGCGGTGCCACAGGCGGCGAGCAATCGCATGGCGGCAGACCTGCGTACGTTGCCTTAATACTTATAGACCTATAGGCTTTAGATGATTCGCAGTCGATTTGATGCCGGGAAAGTCGAAAGAGGAGAAACGCGCAGTCTCACAGCTTTTGCGTCCGGTGGTTGGCGTAAGGGGGAACCGGGAAAGCGCTGACCCGTCCGTATTCGCGGCGATGCCGTGCCAGCTTGTAGGCAATGGGGCCACAGAGCAAGGCCGTGCAGCCGCAGTCCTGGCAGCAGCCGATCCGTTCCAGCCCGCCATCGCGATGTCCATCTGTGCAAAGCCGCGGTCCTCGCGATCGGGCGCCGCACGCTGCGAGGGGGCGCAGGGCGGGAATGGGACGATGTCGAATATCGATTTGCCGAAGTCCGTCATTTTGCCGAAGTCCGTCATGGCCGCCATCAACTTCAAGGGCGGCACCGGCAAGACGACCGTGGCGCTGGCGATGGCCGAGGGGATCTGCCGTCTGATGGGAAAGCGCGTCGCCGTCGTCGATTGCGATTTCCAATGCAGCGCGTCCATCGCCCTGCTCGGCCGGCGGACCTTGAACGACCTGATCGACAAGACGGCGACGATGGACTCGCTCCTGCAGAGCCGGCTGGCCAGGAAGAGCGGCGCGCACTTCGCGAGCAGCGCACGGCCGGCGCAGTTCTGCGTCAGCGAGGCGGCGGGCCTCATGCATATCGTCCCCGGCAGCCCGGACATGCCGCGGCGCGAGCGCCAGATCGTGGCCCAGTTCCTGCCGAGGTCGGACATCCACGCCGCCTACGAGAGCGCCGCCATCCGCATGGGCGAGCTGTTCCGCACGTTGCTCGACGAGTTCGACTTCGTCCTCATCGACTGCCCGCCGGGCCTGACCCTGTTCTCCGAGGCCGCCATCCGTGCCGCCGACGGCATCGTGGTGCCGACGCTGCCCAACGAGATCTCCTTCGCCGCCATCGACCATCTCCGCAACGAGATCGAGCGCGCGCGCCCCGACCGGTCGTTCGACGAGCTGCTGGTCGGCACGGTCGTCTCCAAGGTGCGCCAGAAGAACGGCGCCGCCAATCACCGCGCCCACGTGGAATCCATGGAGCGGCTGCTCGACCGGGTCGCGCCGCAGTTCCAGCTTCTGAAACCGTACCTGCCCTACAGCCGCGAGCTGGAGGCAGCCACCTGGCGCGACGACGCCGGCCGGCTGAGCTTCGCCATGCGCTACGGCCAGTCCTCGGCCACCATCGAGCGGCTGGTGCAGGAGTTCGTCGGCCGGTGCGGCGCGCTGATGGCGCGCCGTCTGGCTGCCTGAGGCGATCGCAAACGGAATGCCCGCACACACGTCCGCTGAGCCCACCGAGACAACCACCGGCAAGCCGCCCACCGAGAAACCGATGTCCGGCATGAGCAGAATCAAGAACCCGCAGATCACCGTGATCGGTGTGGGCGGCGCCGGCGGCAACGTCGTCAACAACATGATCGCGGCCGGGCTCGGCAACGCCAAGTTCGTCGTCGCCAACACCGATATGCAGGCGCTGGCCTCCGCGAAGGCCGAGCACCGCATCCAGCTGGGCACCAGCCTGACGGAGGGGCTCGGCGCCGGCTCCGACCCCGAGATCGGCGAGGCGGCGGCGGAGGAGGCGGCCGAGGAGATCCGGTCGGTGCTTGCGGGCGCGCACATGCTCTTCATCGCCGCCGGCATGGGTGGCGGCACCGGCACCGGCGCGGCCTACGTGATCGCGCGGGAGGCGAGGGATCTCGGCATCCTCAGCATTGCGGTGGTGACCAAGCCGTTCCAGTTCGAGGGCGCCAAGCGGCTGCGCAACGCGGAAGCCGGCATCGCCGAGCTCAGAAAGTACGCCGATACGCTGCTCGTCATCCCCAACGAGAACCTGTTCCGCATCGCCACCGACCGGACCACTTTCGCCGACGCCTTCGTGATGGCCGACCAGGTGATGTACTCCGGCATCGTCACAATCACCGACCTCATCATCAAGGAGGGCCTCATCAACCTCGACCTCGCCGACGTGCGGGCGGTGCTGGGGGGCATGGGCCGGGCCATGATGGGCATGGGCGAGGCCGCCGGCGAGCAGCGCGCCATCGCCGCCGCCGAGGAGGCGATCGTCAACCCGCTGCTCGACGAGGTGACGCTGAAAGGCGCGCGCAGCCTGCTGCTCTGCATCACCGGCGGCCGCGACATGACGCTGTGGGAGGTGGAGGAGGCGGCAAGCCGCGTCTGCCAGGAGGCGGACCCCGACGCCAACATCATCGTCGGCGCCACCTTCGATGACGGCCTCGGCGACCGCATCCGCGTCTCCATCGTCGCCTCCGGGATGCCGCGGACGCTCGCGCCGGAGCCCATGCGCGAGGGCGACCTGCCGGCGTGGACGCCGCGCTCCCAGCGCGAGCCGGCGCCGGAGCCGGCCTTCGGCCGCCGCCTCAACGAGGCGCTGGGCGACCCCGACCATGCCCGCGCGCCCGCCCGCGGCCGCTCCAGGTCGCGGCGGGCGATGGCTGAGGCCGACACGGGCGCGGGCGAGAGGCCCATGGAGCGACCCATGGCCGGCGAGGCCGACCCGGCGGCCGGGGAGGGCCTGAGCACGCTCCCCAAGACGGCGCCCGCACGGCCACGCAAGAGCGCCAACGGCGCGCGGCGCCCGGCGGAGGCCGGTGCGGCGCGGCGACCCACGCTGCCCGATGGCGTCGAGGTGTCGCCCGAGCCGCGGCGTCGGAGCCGGCGCGGTCCGGCCGACGGGCTTCCGCCTCCGCCCGTCAACTGGCGCGAGCTGACCGCCCCGGCGGCGGGGCCCCCGCCCCTCCCGCCTCCGCCGGTGAACTGGCGCGAGCTGGCGCCATCCGCGCGCGAGCTGCCCGAGGCGTCGCGGGAGCTCACCATCGTGCCGCAGCGCGAGTCCGACCCGGTGCCTCGCAAGGTGGGCTTCTTCGAGCGCCTGGGGTTCGGTCGCCGCCGAGCTTAACCAGGGATCAGTTTCAGGGGTCAGGTTTCAGGGAACCTAGCCCCTTGCCTGCCGACGCCCTATGCTGGCGGCCAACGACAGCAGGGAGGCGCCCATGGACCGCATCTGGCTCAAGAACTACCCCGCCGGTGTGCCGGCCGATATCGACCCCTCGCGCTATTCCTCGCTGGTGGAGATGTGCGAGGAGAGCTTCGCCAAATACCGCGACTCCCACGCCTACCTCTCCATGGACAAGACCCTGACCTACGGCCAGCTCGACCGGCTGTCGGCCGCGTTCGCCGCCTGGCTGCAGAGCCGCGGTCTTGTGCGCGGCGACCGGGTCGCCGTCATGATGCCGAACCTGCTGCAGTACCCGGTGGCCGTGTTCGGCATCCTGCGGGCCGGCTGCGTGGTGGTGAACGTCAATCCGCTCTACACCCCGCGCGAGCTCGAGCATCAGCTCAAGGACTCCGGCGCCAAGGCCATCGTCATCGTCGAGAACTTCGCGCGCACCCTCGAGCAGGTGCTGCCCAGAGCTCGCGTGCAGCACATCGTGCTGGCGAGCATGGGCGACATGCTGGGCTTCCCGAAGGGGCCGATCGTCAATCTGGTCGTGCGCAAGGTGAAGAAGATGGTGCCGGCCTTCTCCCTGCCCGGCGCCGTCAAGTTCAACCACGCGGTCGCGGCCGGTCGCGGCCTGCCGCTCAAGAAGCCCGCCATCGGGCCCGACGACGTGGCGTTCCTGCAGTACACCGGCGGCACCACCGGCGTCTCCAAGGGCGCCACGCTCACCAACCGCAACGTGGTTGCCAACGTGCTGCAGAACGAGGCATGGCTACAGCCGGCGTTCGACAAAGGTGGGCGCCCAGAGCGCTTCACCATCGTCACGGCACTGCCGCTCTACCACATCTTCGCGCTCACCGTCTGCGCACTTCTCGGCATGCGCGTCGGCGGCCGGTGCCTGCTGATCGTCAACCCCCGCGACATCCCGGCCGTTATCAAGGAGCTCAGCAAGCACGAGTTCCACATGCTGCCGGCGGTGAATACGCTCTACAACGCACTGCTCAACCACCCCGACTTCGGCAAGATCAACTTCAAGGGCCTGCGCGCCGCCAACGGCGGCGGCATGGCGGTGCAGCGGGCGGTGGCGGAGCGCTTTGTCGGTCTCACTGGCTGCCCCATCATCGAGGGCTACGGCCTGTCCGAGACCTCGCCCGTGCTCACCTGCAATCCGGCGACCAGCGCCGAGTACACCGGCACCATCGGGCTGCCTGTGCCGTCGACAGAGATCTCCATCCGCGACGAGGAGGGCCGCGAGCTGGCCCTGGGCGAGGCCGGCGAGATCTGCGCGCGCGGCCCCCAGGTGATGGCCGGCTACTGGCAGCGCCCCGACGAGACCGCCAAGGTGATGACCGCGGACGGCTTTTTCCGCACCGGCGACATCGGCGTCATGAACGCCGAGGGCCACATCAAGATCGTGGACCGCAAGAAGGACATGGTGCTGGTGTCGGGCTTCAACGTCTACCCCAACGAGGTGGAGGACGTGGTGGCGAGCCACCCCGGCGTGCTCGAATGCGCCGTTGTCGGAGTGCCGGACGACCAGTCCGGCGAGGCGGTGGTGCTGTTCGTCGCTAAGAAGGACCCCTCGCTCACGGCCCAGGCTCTCAAGGACTTCTGCGCCCAGCAGCTCACCGCCTACAAGCGGCCGAGATACGTGATCTTCCGCAAGGAGCTGCCCAAGACCAACGTCGGCAAGGTGCTGCGCCGCGAGCTGCGCGATGTGGCGGTGGAGGCAGTGAAGGAGGCCAAGGCGCCGCAGGCCGCATAACCGTTGGGCGCAACACTGCGAAGCGGCACATAGCCGGGGGGTCTGCGCGGGAGGGCATCGCCCGGTTTTCCCATCGAGCCCGGCCTGCGCCGACACGGTCGGCGGTTGCTACGCTGCCGCGCAAGGCCGATCGAGCGCCCTGATCTTTGCCATTTCCAGCTGTCGTGCCGTGTGCCACGCTTCGTGCTGAACCTGCAAGCTCAGCCAAAGCAGTGGACTGGTGCCAAGGCCCAGGCGCACGGCGATGTCGGCGGTTACGGCGCGCTTCTCATTGATGATATCGTAGAGCGTCTGGCGCGATACGCCCAGATGCTCAGCGAGCCTCGCGCGCGGCATGTCGAGATCGGGAAGAACGTCCTCCCGGAGGATCTCACCGGGATGGACGGGCTCGAACGCCGGCAGGCCCGAAATGGGATCATTCGCCATGGTAGTGCTCCCAACTGGGTGTCTGAGAGCAAGTCCCTGCACAATGCCGGGCATTTGCCCCGATGTGCCCGTCCAAGGTGGCGCCGTCATCCGTGCGGGCGCTGGCCGAGACGGAAGGCGGCGAAGCGGATGCCGATGTAGGAGAAGAACATGCCGATGATGCACGCGATGGCCAGGGCGATCATCGACCCGATGGCCGGCCACCCCAGCACGATCAGCGCGAAAATCCCGTAGTTGATGAGCGCCACCGTCGATTGCACCCCGAGGTAGCGCAGCAGCTCGGCAAAGGTTGCCGGCGTGGTCAGGCGAAAGGTGAACCGCCGGTGCGACAGCCAGCCGGTCACCTGCGCGCAGAACAGCGAGGGGATGCGCGCAACGATCGGGTGGAGCCCGAAGAACGTGGTCAGCAGCTGGAGAATGCCCACATCGACCACGAACGCCAGGCTGCCGGAGAATACGAAGGCCAGGCCATGCATCAGGGGATGCTGGGCGCCGGGAGCGGACGTGCTCCATTTGCTCGTCGTCATGCTGTCTCTCCCACCCGCGACCAGTCCACCGGCAGTCCGTCGGCGCCACGCGCCGGCCGCCAGATCCGCTCGACCAGGGACGCGTCTCGCATCAGCGCCTCGTACTCCATGCGCCGCCGCTCCACCACCGGGTCGAGGGCGGCAAGCTCGGCATCGGGATGGCCGGGGTGGCACATCGCGATGTGGAGCGGCCCCGGCTGGCGCAGGGCGCGCTCCAGCTCCTCGGCGTAGGGCTCGCTCACGTCGAAGCCGGAGAACCCCGAGAAGCCCGCGTTGGTGGGAAGCCCGCGCCGGCGTGCCCCCGCGCCAAAGCCGTACGCCAGCGCCGCCACCGCCTTGGCCTTGCCCTGCACTCCGCCGCGGGCGGCGATGGCGCTCCAGCCGTCGGCGGGGTCGCGCAGCAGCGGCTTGGCACCCGGATAGCGCCGCGACACCGCCTCGAACAGGCCTTGCCGGATACCCGGCAGCATGTGGACGTGCTCGTGGCCGTCGATGTGGTCGGGCGGAAACCCCAGGTGCCGCTCGAAGGCGTCGAGCTGCCGCTCGATCTCGCCGCGCACCTCCGCCCGGCCGACGAGACCCAGCAGGGCGCGGAGGAGCAGGGCATTGCGCTTGGAGAACATGCCGCCGGGGGCCAGGCGGGGCATGGCGCCCAGCGGCCCGCCCAGCGTGAGGTTCAGGTGCAGCCCCACAGCAATGCGGCCGCGGTGCACGACGAGGCGCTGCGCCATCGCCGGCCAGCAGGGCGTCGTAACCATGGCGCTGGTGGCCGACAGCCGGCGCGCCGCCGCCAGCTCGCCCACAGCGCGGGAGACGCCTTCCGTCAGGGCGTAGTCGTCGGCGCAGAGAATGATCATCGGCCGCGTCCGCGCTCCCCAGGCCCGGCCGCGCCCGGTGTGCCTTCGGGCGGACGTTCCAGCCCCAGCTCCTCGGCGATCAGGAACAGCGGCCGGCCTTTCACCTCCTCGTACATGCGGCCGAGGTATTCGCCGAGCACGCCGAGCGAGATGAGTTGCACGCCGGCGAAGAACATGACGGAGATGAGCAGCGACGGAAAGCCGGGCACGTCCGTGCCGTGGATGAGCGTCGTGATCAGAACGACCGAGGCATAGCCCAGCGCCAGCAGCGAGATGACGAGCCCGAGGTAGGACCACACCCTGAGGGGAATGGTCGAGAACGACACCAGTCCGTCGACGGCGAACTGTGCCAGCCTGCGGATGCGCCAGCGCGAGCGGCCGGTCACGCGGGGCGGCACGCTGAACGGCACGCCGACCGTCCTGAACCCCATCCAGGCATAGAGCCCCTTGTTGAAGCGCACCCGCTCGCCCATGCGGTTCATGGCATCGACCGCCTTGCGGTCGAGCAGGCGGAAGTCGCCCGCCCCTTCGGGCAGCACGGTGCCGCTCAGCCTCCCGAATGCGGCGTAGAACAGGCCGGCCAGGAGCCGATGCACCAGCGTGTCGGCATCGCGGCCGACGCGGCTGCCGTAGACCATATCGGCGCCCTCGCGCCAGTGCTGGACGAAGCCGGCGATCACCTCGGGCGGGTGCTGCAGGTCGGCGTCCATGAGGACGGCGGCGTCCCCGCGCGCGTACCGGAGCCCCGCGGCCGCGGCGATCTCCTTGCCGAAGTTGCGGCTTAGCGAGATCGCCTTGAAGCGCGGGTCGCGGGCGTTGAGCGCCCTGAGCACCGCCATGGTGCCGTCGGTGGAGCCGTCGTCGACGAAGATCGTCTCCCAGTCGAGGTCGAGGCTGTCGAGCACCGGCGTCAGGCGCTCCACCAGGGCGGGGATGGCGCGCTCCTCGTTGAGCCCCGGCACGATCACCGACAGCATGCGGCGGCGCCGTCCGACTGACGTATCCCTGGATGTTTTCCCGGATGGCTCACGAGCTGGACCCCCCGGCGCGGCATCGGGCGCCGTCTGGGCCGGAACGGCCATGTCGGGCGCCATGCCTGTCACGCTGAAACCTCCAGTAGCAAGAAACCAATGCCGCTTTGCCACGCTGCCGGCCCAGGGGCAAGACCGCAGCGACAATCGTGCACCGCCGAGGCGGGTCAATCCGCCGCGGGGCGCGCGCCTCGCTAGTGCGCCGCGACGATGCCCGAATCGATCAAGCGCCGGTGGAAACGCAGGATCTCGTCGCGCCTGGAGCAGGTGTAGTAGCGCCCCTCGCACCGCGACATGAGCCACAGTCGCTCGCGGTGGGCGTCCGACAGGGGCAGCCCCGCCAGCTCCAGGATGACACTGCCGAGATAGGATACATCGAGCGTCTCGTAGGCCGGCAGTGGCGGCACGACTTGGTTGACGCCCCGCACGGCATAGTAGGTGACAAAGCCGATCGAATCCGGGTCGAGCGCCACGTCCTCGGCCTCGGTCTCGCTCCTAAAGCCCAGCAGTGTGCGGGTGGCCATCGGCTGATGGTCGCCGTAGTGCACGATCAGGAACCGCTCGCGCGGGAAGCGGCGCTGCAGCTCGCCCAGCAGGTAGTCGTAGTCCACCTTGGCGAGCGACAGCCGCCGCAGGTACTCGTGCATCTCGGGGTCGGTGCCGCGGTCGCCGCCGGGGACGGTCATCTCCGGCGCGAAAGTGAAGTCGTACGGCCAGTGCGCCGACATGGTCTGGATGTAGGTGAAGAGCGGGCGCTTGCTGGCCTTGAAGTGACGCACCATCTCGTCGAGGGCGTTGTCGTAGTAGAAGCGGTCGCGCTCCTGCACGGTCCTCGCCTTCTGCGCCTTCATGTCGAAGATCTCGCGCATGCCGATGGAGGTGTAGAACCTGTCGTTGGACACGAAGTTCTTGTGCATCGGGTAGAACACGACATTGCGGTAGCCGCAGCGCTCCAGGGCCTGCGGCAGGGTGTCCTTGAGCCGGTTCTGCATGAACGTCTGCACGAACTGGCGCATGCCGCCGAACGAGTGCGTGGAGATGCCCGCCAGCAGCGAGAACTCGGTGAGCCACGACGCGCCGCCGTAGGTCTCCACCCTGAGCCGGCGCAGGGTGCCGTCGGCGGAGCGGAAGAACGGGTCCACCGAGTGGTCGTAGCCCAGCGTCGGGAACAGCGACGGCTGCACCACCGATTCCTGGTGGATCAGGATGATGTGCGGCGGCTTGGCGGCCGTTTCGCAGCGGTCCGGCACCGTGAAGGCCGGCGCCACGCCCGAGTGCGGGTCGGCCTCCAGCAGTGCGCCGCGCCAGAGCGCCTCCACCGTCTCGCCCCAGGAGGCGTAGAACGACGAGACATAAAGGTTTTCGAAAAAGAACTGCATGTGGCGCCGCTCGCCCTTGAGGTACACCCCGCACCACGCGATGAGGATGCCGAGCAAGAAAGCCGCGACCGACCGCCGGCGCGCAACGCGCGTACCATCCAGGCGGTAGGCAACGCCGACGACCATCGCCGCCGCGAGCACGCTGGCCATGGCGCCTACGAGGTAGCGCCGCTGCTCGCTCCACAGATAGCTCACCGTCGAGAGGGAGCTCAGGTAGAAGAACAGGTCGTAGGCGTGCACCACCATGTTCATGGTGGCCCGCTTGACCGATGCGGCGGCCACCGTCATGGCGACCACGGACGTGACCAGTGCAGTCGCGAACAGCACCCGGCGCGAAAGCAGAGTCGCGAAGGCGATGAGCGCCGCGGTCACGGCTGCCGTGTAGAGGAAATAGGTCTGTCCCTCGTCCTGCCAGAAATAGAGGCCCATGCCGGTCCAGAGCGCGGCGGCGGCGGCCCAGGCGGTCGTGGCCTGCACCGGCCGGAGCAGCCAATGAGTCGCAAGGGCGCGCGAGGCCACCCCAGTTGCCGGTACGCCCGGCAAGCCCATGGACTGGTCCGACATGGAGGTAGCGCCCGATCGTCATCTAACCGTCACAGACGACCATAGCCTCGATGAACCGCCAATGAAGCGGCGAAGCTGCCGACGGCGAGCGTGTCGCAGGCTTGCGCAGTTGCGAAGACCGGCGTGCTCTGCACAAAGAGAGCCGCGCGGGACCGACCCAACCCGGCCATGCGCGGGACACACACAGGCCACAACGGGCCGCAACGGGTTGATCGGATTGCGGGAACCGGCCCAGGGAGAGCCCCGCCGGCGAGCCGCGCCGTCTGCACGGGGAACCGTTTCAATCACCCCGACGTTGGTGTCGGCTGGCGGGCCGAGGGTGGTGTGGGGTGGTGCGGGACGGCGTTCGACGAACGGTGCCGACCCGATGGTGAGCCGTGCTGCCCGGGACCCCGGCACTCTTCTGCGATCCGCCGACGCAGCGCGAGCGGGTTCAACCCCGAACCCCCGGCCCAAACGTAACCGTACGGAGCGTCAACGACGTAGGCATCCGCAATATTCCGGTAATAACTTGTGACGGAGCGACGCCGGCCGCCGCCTTTACAAGACCCAAATCGTCCCCACATATCCGCGCCGGGCACGCCTTTGGAGAGTTCGATGCCATCGAATGCCGTGAAATCTGTTGAGCTGGACATCGACTGGTCCGCCCGGACCATTCTGCCGATCGAGTTCCGCAACCGAGAGGTGAAAGTCGAGGCGCGTGCCTACCAGGGCGCGGACCCGACCTGCCAAGCCATGGTGCTGGTGCACCGGAATAAGGATGCGGGCAACGGGCATACGATTCCCGTGGTGCGGGTGCACAGCGGCTGCGTCACCGGCGACATCTTCCATTCGCTGCGCTGCGACTGCTACCCGCAGCTGCAGGCGTCGCTCGATCGCATCCTGTCGAGCCCCGTAGGGGTGCTGGTGTACCTTCCCTACCAGGAAGGCCGCGGCATCGGCCTCGTCAACAAGATCCGCGCCTATGCCCTGCAGGACCAGGGCTACGACACGGTGGACGCCAACGTGGCCATCGGCGCCCCCATCGAGGCGCGCGACTACGATCTCGCCGCCCATATCCTGTTCGATCTCGGCTACCCGGAGATCCGCCTCCTCACCAACAACCCGGCCAAGGTGGAGGCGCTGCAGGCCGAGGGCGTCGATGTGGTCGAGCAGTTGCCGCTGATCGTCAAGCCGTCGAGCTACAACACGCGCTACCTCAAGACCAAGAAGGAGCGCATGGCGCACAAGCTGTAGCGGGCCGGGAACCCGCAGGGCGTCAATGCGGCGAAGCCGCATGGCACCGCTCGTTGCGACATCCCAACCGATCGCTATCGCCGCTGCCGCGTGCCGGTCGCTGAAGGGCGCCACGCCAGCGACAGCGCGCTCTCGACCGCCTCGGATGCGCCCCTGAACCAGGGCAGCAGGACGGAGGCGCGCACCCAGGCCGGCTCTTCCGCCGTCCCGCGCCGTATCGGCGCATGCTCGATGGCGGCCGCCATGAGGACCAGGCCGCACGCCATGCCGAACAGCCCGCCAAGCACGCGCTCTCCAGGCCCGACGCGGCGCGCGGCCGTCCAGACCGCGACCCGCGCTATCAGGTTGTCCATGAACATCAGCAATGGGACCAGCGTTGCCAGAAAGGCGACGATGAAGGTCATCCAGGTCACGGGCGGCCCCACGAGACGCGACAGCTCTGCGATTTCCCAGCCGACGAGGAGAGCGGTCTCGGCGAGCCTCGCCGCGACGTAGGCGCCAAGCAGCGGCAGTAGCCATCGCATCGGCCAGGCCACCGACGATCGGGCGAAGCCGAGCCAGACGCCGAGCAGCCCGAGGAGCATGGCCGGTACGACAATGGCCGCATCGA
>Ga0268264_10001698_pt1 | contig 20272 bp, 21 predicted proteins | sample KBSSwiS32_FD_190357 | JGI IMG/M metagenome (GOLD analysis project Ga0268264, IMG submission 190357) | Switchgrass rhizosphere microbial communities from Kellogg Biological Station, Michigan, USA - KBS Switchgrass S3-2 (SPAdes) (version 2) | ecosystem: Host-associated > Plants > Roots >...
CCCTCGCGTTGTTCTTGGCGCTCGGCGTGGCGGCGGTACCGCTCGCCGGCCAAGCTCGCGCGCAGGGGGGCCATAGCGACGGTTCGGCGGGCGAAGCGCCGCATGCGAGATCCGAGTCGGGCGGCGGTGACCGCGGCAGCTGGAACCATGGCGGCGGCTCCGGCGGTTCGTCCGGCGGCGGCACTACGGCGAGCCCCTCGGGCTCGGGCTCGTCCGGCAGCGACGGCTCGTCCGCGCAACCGCGGTCCGGCTCTCCCGGCGGAGGTCGCGGCGAGTGGCACGATCGCGGCAATCGCGGCGGGGGCGGCCATCACGGTGGAAGCCACGGCGGCGGTCACTACGGCTACGGCTATCGTTATCCGTACTACACGAATCCCTGGTGGGGCTGGTGGGGTTGGGGCTGGGGTTGGGGCGAGCCCTACGGCGTCTATGGCGGATACGGCCGTGGTTACGGCTCGGCCGACGAACAGGGCGCGCTCGACCTCGACATCTGGCCGGGCGACACCCAGGTTTGGCTCGACGGCCAGAACATCGGCACGGTCGACGACTTCGACGGCTTCCCGACCTACCTGTGGCTCGAAAAAGGGACCTACGACCTCGTCTTCTACCGCGACGGGTATCAGACGTTGGCCCGCCAGTATTCGATCTATCCGGGGCTGACGGTCGACGTGGGCGATCGGCTGGTGCCGGGCCCGTCGGTTCGGCCAGAGGATCTGCCGACCAAGACCCACGTCCGGCGCGACACCCGCGTCGAGGACGAGCGGGAGCGCGCCGAACGGATCGACCGCGACCGCGGGCGCTATGGCGACGACGATTCGCGCGATTCAGATGATGATCGCGCCATCGCCCCGTCCGGCGACGACGAGCAGGGCCGCCTGATCTTGTCGATCGAACCCGACGACGCGTCGGTCTATCTCGACGGCAAGTTCATCGGCACCGCCGAAGAGATCAGCCGCTTGCATCGGGGCCTCGTCGTCGAAGCCGGCCAGCACCGGATCTCGGTCGTCCGCCCCGGGCGCCGCGGTTCGGAGCAGACGGTCACGGTCCGCCCCGGCGCCGAGCAGGAGATCGAAATCCAGCTCGAGACCAGCGGCGAGTAAAGCAACACGGCCGCAGTTTGCTCGGCCGATACCTTGGGAGCGCCCCTGCGGTTTGGGGGCGCTCTTTTTGTCTTTGCAGGGTAGTGAAGAGCGCCGAGCCTGCTAGCCGCCGTCGTCGACGCTTTCGCCGCCCGCCGCGGAACGCGGCATCACCCGAAACAGAACCACGTATTCGCCGACTTCGAAACCCCCTTGGGCGAGCGGTCGGGAGTCGTTTGCGGCGCTCGCGAGGAAACTCTCGATCCGGCCGATCGACTCGCGGATCTTCTCGGTCCAGCGCAGAGGGTCCGGCGCGTCGGAGCCCGGCCGCGGCGTCTCGCGGGCTCGGTCGAGTTCGCCGGCCTCGACCAGATCGTAGCGGCGGAAGAACTCCTGGCGCGACAGGCCATAGGCGGCAAGCACCTTGGCGAGCGTGCCGAGCGTGATTTCCTGTTTGCCGGTCTCGATCCGCGACAGCTGACCCTTGCCGACCTTCGCGATCACCGCCAGCTCGGAGAGGGTTTTGCCCTTTTCCTTGCGGACCCGACGCAGCGTCTCTCCCACCCAGGCGAATGTCGACGATTGCACGCAGCGGAATCTACTCGTGAAGTCTTCGTTTGGCAACGCTAAGTCTTTTGTGTTGAGTACCTTGCGGAGAGCCCAGGGTTGTCGCCGAAGACAACGGCGGCGCTTCTGTGGTGCTTTCCGAACAACTCTTTTCTCGTTGCCGACACCGATGTTTTCGCTGGCGAAACGAAAAGCCGAATCACAGGTGGCTGAGGCCAAGCCCCGCGGCGACGGCTGCCGCCCAAGGCTCCCGAAGGAGCGAGTAGGCTTGCCTCAGCCGCCATCGGTCACCGAGGTCTTGTCGACCTCCGCGTCGCCCGTGTTAACCTTGGATTCCATGCCAGAGGTGCAAGTGGTAGGCGTGGGGGACCCTCCGGTACCGTACGAGCCGTTGCGAGTCCTGATGCCTTCGCCGATCGGTTCGGTGGGGGTTGATCTCTGCGGTGCCGTGATCACGGGGCTCGTGATCGTGCCGGATCGCAAGGCGCGGTCCGCCTATCGGCATCTCCACGACCTCGACGAGTCCGACGTTTTCGACGAAATCTTCGGCCATCTGGCCGAGTACTTCGCGGGAGCCCGGCGCAAGCTCGAGCTCGATTTCGACCTGGCCCCAAGCGGCGTCACCGGATTCGCCCGCCGGGTCCTGCGCGAGACCGCCAAGGTCGGTTATGGCAAGACCCGGACCTATTCGAGCATCGCCGAAGCGGCCGGCCGGCCGGACGCCTACCGCCAGGTGCTGTCGATCCTGCACGAGAACCCGATCCCGATCCTGATCCCGTGCCATCGGGTGGTTACCCACAAGTCGGGCGTCGGCAGCTTCATCGCGGGCGAGAAAAAAAAGCGTTGGCTTCTCGATCTCGAACGCAAGAGTCTCGACGCGCTCGAAGAGTAGCCCCGCGGACTCTGCGGCAACTCCCCAACCTTCGTTTTCTGGATGGATTTCGGCCGAAACGAAGCCGGGCGAAAAGATCTCCTGCGCGTCGATTCGTTTCGCAGGCTAGAACTTCTTTCGCACAAGCCCTCACAAACAGCCGGGCAAGTTCTTCCGGGCGGTTGATTTTTCCGTCGAAGAGAACGTAGGAAGTCTTTGCAAGTGACTCATACCAAAGAACTTACGTTTGCAATCGGAGCTTGATGACGGATAGATTCAGGGGGTGGAAATCTTTGAGCACCTCGGGGAAACGCTCCGCCGGCTACGGAAGGACAAGAAGAAGACCCTGTCGGCTCTCGGGGCGGAGGCGAAGGTCGGCAAGGGCCAACTCTCGAGGATCGAGAACGGCCGCCAGGAGGCGACGCTCAACACCCTGGCCAAGATTCTCGCCGCCCTGTCGGTCGGGCGGAAGGAATTCTTCCGCCGTTACGACCTGGTCGAGGCCGAGCACGCCGCGATCCACGGGAGCGGAAAACCGGTCGTCGAGCTCGGCCTCGGTCCGGCCGAGCCGCTCGGGGGCTCGTTGCGCCAGGCGCTCGATCGATTCGATACCTTTGTGCGCGCCGCCCTCGAACGGCCGCAGCCGCTGGCGCAAGGCGCCGTCGAGATGGGCGAGTACGTCGTCTTCTTCCGCGTCGTCGCGCGCGGCGAAGGGTCGCCTTCTCCCTCGACGGAGACCTCAGGAGGTTCCTGACCGGCCCGAGAGCGCGCCGAATGCCGCAAATCGAGAACCTCGCCGAAAGAATTTTTTGGCACCCGGATTGATCGAAAGCGGCTCTTTTTCGCCATCGAAACATCACAACGGCTTTGGGCGTTGCCGTGAAGCGCCACAAAGAACCGGATAACGGCACCATGGCGAGAAGCCTAAGTGGTTCAATTTGAATGACTTAGGCTTGAATTCGAACACCGATGCCGGATAGATTTTCGGCATGGAGATGTTCCGTCACCTCGGTTTGACACTTCGCCTCCTGCGCGAGCTTCGCGGCCAAAGTCAGGGCCAGGTCGCCAAGGAAGCCGGCATCAGCAAGAGCCAGCTGTCGAAGTACGAAAACGGCCGCCTGCCCAAGCTCGAAACGCTGGAACGATTGCTGGAGTCGCTCGGCGTCGAATATTTCCAGTTCTTCTACACGCTCTATCTCGTCGACCGGCGGTCCGCGAACCTGGAGCGCCTGAGCGTGAAAACCGATTCCTCGGGCGCGAAGTCCGACCGGGACGACGACGATCGCCTGCTCGCGGACCTTCGCGCGGAGCAGAGCGTTCTGCTGCCCGCCTTCCTCGAAGGGGGGCGCTCGCAGTCGTTGGAGCATGGTTTCAAGAAGATTTTCGATGATCTCCTCGGCGTCTACCGAATGGTCTTCGAGGAGCTTCTGCTCTCCCGCCGCGCCCGCACCTGACAGCGGCTCCTCCTGGGTGTGCGGCCTCCGGCCCGCCATTGCGGGCGAGACCCCCTCGAGCTACTTCCAGCGCGCGGGGTCTCGGACCTGTAGAATCCGCCGCCGTGAGAAAAATCACCCGGCAGGACGCGCTCGACTACCACTCCCAAGGGCGAAAGGGAAAGATCGAGGTCGTCCCGACCAAGCCGACCGCGACGCAGCGCGATCTCTCGCTCGCCTACAGCCCCGGCGTCGCCTATCCGTGCCTGGAGATCCAAGACGATCCGCTGCTCGCCTACGAATACACCAACAAGGGCAACCTGGTCGGGGTGATCAGCAACGGCACCGCGGTGCTCGGGTTGGGCAACATCGGAGCGCTCGCCGGCAAGCCGGTCATGGAAGGCAAGGGGGTGCTGTTCAAGCGCTTTGCCGACATCGACGTGTTCGACCTCGAAGTGGCGACCGAAGATCCGGATGAGTTCGTGCGCACGGTGAAATTGCTCGAACCGAGCTTCGGCGGCATCAACTTGGAAGACATCAAGGCGCCGGAGTGCTTCGAGATCGAACGGCGCCTCAAAGCCGAGATGAACATCCCGGTCTTTCACGACGACCAGCACGGCACCGCGATCATCTCGGCCGCCGCGCTGTTGAACGCCCTGGCCGTCGCGGGCAAGAGCATCGAACAGGCCCGGATCGTCTTTTCCGGCGCGGGGGCCGCGGCGCTCTCTTGCGCGGCGCTCTACCTGGAGCTCGGCGCGCGGCGCGAAAACATCAAGGTCTGCGATCGCCATGGCGTGGTCTACCCCGGGCGGGCCGAGGAGATGGACCCCTACAAGGCCGCATTCGCCTGCGAGACCCCCTCGCGCACCCTGGCCGAGGCGCTGGTCGACGCCGACGTCTTCGTCGGCCTGTCGGTCGGCGGGGTGGTGACGCGGGAGATGATCTCCGGCATGGCGCCCGATCCGATCATCTTCGCGATGGCGAATCCCGATCCGGAGATCACCTACGAGGACGTGCGCGCGGAGCGGCCGGACGCGATCGTCGCCACCGGGCGGAGCGACTATCCGAACCAGGTCAACAACGTGCTCGGCTTTCCGTTCCTGTTCCGCGGCGCGCTCGACGTCCGGGCGACCGACATCAACCTGCCGATGAAGCTCGCCGCGGTCCGCGCGCTCGCGGACCTCGCCCACGAGGACGTGCCGGACTCGGTGCTCAAGGCCTACGGTTTGGAGGCGCTCCGCTTCGGCCGCGACTACCTGATCCCCAAGCCGCTCGATCATCGCGTGCTCCTGGTCGTCCCGCCCGCGGTCGCCGCGGCGGCGATGGAGAGCGGCGTCGCCCGGGTGCCGATTCCCGATTTCGACGCCTACGGCCGGCGGCTCGAAACCCTGATCTCCCGCCGCCTGGAGCTGATGCGCGGCCTGATCGACCAGGCCAAACGCAAGCCCAAGCGGATCGTCTTCCCCGAGGGGGAGCACGAGAAGATCCTGCGCGCGGCGAAGATCCTGGTCGACGAAGGGATCGCCCACCCGATCCTGCTCGCCCGGCGCGAGGTGATCGCCCCGCGCCTCGCCGAGCTCGACCTGTCCGAGGACCGGCTGACCATTCTCCACAGCGAAACCTCCGACAGCTACGCGCGCTACGCCGCGCGCTACCACGAGCTGCGCCGGCGCGAGGGAATCACGCGGGAGGAAGCGCAGAAATGGATGCGCCAGCGCAACTACTTCGGCGCCATGATGGTCGAGCAGGGAGACGCCGACGGCCTGATCTCCGGCTTGACCCAGTCTTACCCTGAGACGATCCGCCCGGCGCTCCAGATCATCGATCTCCGTCCAGGGGTCAAACGGATCTGCGGCGCCTACCTGTTGATCCTCAAGGACCGGGTGTTCGTGTTCGCCGACACGACGGTCAACATCGATCCGACCGCCGAAGAGTTGGCCGAGATCGCCCGCCTGACGGTTGAATTCGCGCGCCGCTTCCAGATCGAGCCGCGGGTCGCCATGCTGTCGTTCTCGAACTTCGGTTCGAACACCCACGCCGCCGCGCGCAAGGTCCGCCGGGCGGTGGAGATCCTGCGCGAAGAAGCGCCGGAGCTGGAGGTGGACGGCGAGATGCAGGCGGACACCGCGATCCTTCCGGAGATCCTCTCCGAAATCTACCCCTGGAGCCGGCTGTCGAAGCCGGCGAACATCCTGATCTTCCCCGAGCTACAGTCGGCCAACATCGCCTACAAGCTGGTCTGGCGCCTGGCGGGAGCCGAAGCGATCGGCCCGGTCCTGCTCGGCCTGGCGCGGCCGGTGCACGTCCTGCAACCGGGGCTCGAAGTTCAGGACATCGTCAACATGGCCGCGATCTGCGTCGTCGACGCCCAGGAACGGGAAGCGGCACTTCGCCCGGCCCGCGACAGCTTCTAACCGGGCCGAAACGCGCTAGAATTAGCCCTGTAACTTTTCGCGAGCGAGCCGAGCCAGTAAGGGGAAGTCTCCCCATCTCTGCCCTGCATGCGGGCGAACAAAACGGGTCCTCCGAAAGGGGACCTCTCCCAAGGAGGTCATCGAACATGAAGCGCACGTCCCTGTGGCTCGTCGGCGCATTGGTCGCAGCCGCGATCGCCCCGAACCTCGTCTCGGCGGCCGACAAGAGCACCAAGCCGCGGATCGCGGTCATCGAATTCAAGAACAAGGCCGACAACCAGTGGTGGTATCACGGGGGCGCGGAAGCGTCTCAGGACGTGTTCGTCACCGAGCTGGTCAAGAGCGGCAAATTCCGGGTCGTCGAGCGCGAGCAGCTCGCGGCGCTGATGCAGGAGAAGGGCCTCACCCTGTCGGGCGATGTCGATCCGTCGACCGCGGTCAAGGTGGGCAAACTGCTCGGCGTCAACTACCTGCTGACCGGCTCGGTGACCGAGTACGGCGCGCAGAAGAAAGGCGCCCACGGCCGGGGCCTCGGCGGCCTGCCCGGGTTCAACGTCGGCAAGACGACCTTCACCGCGGCGTTGAACGCCCGTCTCATCGATACCTCGACCGGCGAGATCGTCTGGGCCGACGAGGCGCGGTCGGAGGAATCGCACTCGAACGTCGACGTCGGCGGCTTCGGCGGAGGTGTCGAGAACGACGAGCGGATGTTCGACAAAGTCATGAAGCCCTGCATCCAGCAGCTCACGGCGAGCCTCAAGGCCGCCGACCTGTAGGACGCAGGAAGTTCGACCCGTTTCAACCGAAGGGGCCCGGCGATGAAAGTCGCCGGGCCTCGTGGCTTTCGGGGGCGCAGGTAACCTCACGAGGAAGGGTAGAGACAAGGCTTGACACTTTCGCCCTCTAGGAGAAGTATCCTCCCATGGTCACAACGGTCACCGATAAGAACACGGTAACGATCCCCTCCGAGGTGGGGCGCAAGCTCGGGATAAAGACTGGCTGGCGGCTCGACTGGCAGCCTGTCGAGGGACGGGACGAGATCCTCGTTCGCGTGATCCCCGACCGCGGTGAAATGGCGCGTCGGCTGATAGGGGCGGGCCGCCGGTTCTCGCCCGACCGTGACTCCGTAGCCGAGCTGGTGGCGGAGCGCGCGTCCGAAGGATAGTGGCCCTGCGCTTTCTGCTCGACACGTCTGCTCTATTGGCTCACTTTCGCCGGGAACCCGGTTGGAATCGAGTCCAAGAATTGTTCGAGGCGCCCGAGACCGAAGTTTTGGCTTCCAGTCTGTCGCTCACCGAGTTCGCCCGACGCCTTCGAGTGCTCGGGGCCACGCGCGAAGAAGCACGCAGTGCGGCGGAGGCCTATCGGGAGTTGGTGAATGAAATCGTTCCGGTCGACGAAGAAGTAGCTCTCGCCGCGTTCGACCTCGCCTGTGAGATGAGCGAACGGCTTCCTCTCGCTGACTCTCTGATCGCTGCCGCCGCTCGTGTGCGGGGCGCCTGTCTGGTCCACCGTGATCACCACATGGTGTCCATTCCGGCGAGACTGGTAGAACAGATCGACCTTTCGGCGGAGCCTTCTGAGGAGGCCGAAAGCTCTTCGTGATCGGAGGCGGCCAAGGAGCCAAAACAAACCCACAAAACCCTTGACAAGCTCAGGGGACCTCCGCGATAATCCTCCCCGTCGAACCGGTTCTTTGAAGATCACAGGGGCGCCAGCAGGGAAGGTCGCTCCTCGGAAGGGGCTGAATTTGAGCCGCGATAGCCGCTATGGTCTTGCAATAGCTGCTATCGGGACCCAATCCTCCACAATCAGAACGAAGTTTTCGGCTATCGCCGGGCTGCTGTCGCTATTCCCACGCGATTGCGGCGGATGAGAGCCGGATAAGCGTAGTTTCATTTCTGATTGCGGCAATTGGACCGCGATTACGGTGGCAAGTTGAGCACTGCCGCTGTTTTTCCACCCCCGCCGAGTGAGATCTCGTTTTTGCCGCTGCGCCCTCGTGAATTCTCCAGCTGATTTGTCCTTCGGCGTCTTGCCGTTGGACTTTTTGGACGAGAGTCCAGAGAAGGGAGCAGTCATGAACGTCAGCTCGTATTCGGACAAGGTGCAGGCGTGGGGCGTTTTGGTGATGAACATGGAGCCGATCCTCGGCGACATGGGGCACACCCAGGAGACTCACGCCAAGCTCAAGGAGTTGGTGGAGACGATGCGGCTCATGGGTGAGCGGATCGAGGTGCAGCGCTCCGGTCTTCGGGACGTGGCGCTGCAGCGCGAGGCGCTCATCAAGAGCGGTCGGAAGTTGCGCAACGTTCTCGCCGCCGCGTTGCAGAGCCATTTCGGTCTGGAAAGCGCTGACCTACTCAAGTTCGGCCTCAATCCGCGGGTGGAGGGTGCCCGACGGACGAGCAAGGCGAAGCGCGAGCTCGAGCTGCTGAAGGCCGAGGTGGAGAAGGCGGCGCAGGACAAGGCGGCGCAGGAAAAAGCCACCAAAGAGCTGGTGGCGCAGGTGGTCTGATCCGGGAGTGATTCCGTATCCGTAAGGTAGGCCCGGGCCGGGGGTGGGTGGCTCCATCCCCGGCGTTTCTCGTTGCGCCTGCTTTTCGGGTGAGCGATCGCAGTTTGACGGTCAAATGCCCTCCGGGCCTTCGACTGAGCTTTGCGAAACGGGGGGACAGCTCGCGCCGCCCCGATTTTATCTTTTGGCGTCCGGCGGATAACCCGGAAATCCTTGGCCCAATACGATGTCGCGGGCGACCAACCACCGGCCGGTTTCATCTCGTCTCGGGAGGGCCATGCCGCTGCCGCCGCGGCCGGGGAGTCGACTCCGCTTTTCCGGGGTGAGGCGAGGATCGTCGTCAAACATGAGCTCATCGAGATAGTACGTACAGCGGCCGACCTCGATGACGTGCATGTGAACGTGCTGAGGCGTGTAGCTGTTGGGATACCCACCGGGCCGAATCGTATCGAACTGAAAACGGCCCGCCTCGTCGGTTCGCGCCCAACCACACAATCGGCGTGACGGGCGACGGCTGCAATCTTCGCGTGCTCGTCCGTCGGATAAAGCCTCTGCGCATTCGTATGATACGCGTACACGATCACGCCGCCGACCGGGCGGCCCCGCTGGTCGCGAACGGTCCCCTCGATTCGCATCGGTTCGCCCGGCTCGCCGAGCGGCGCAATGCGCGAAGAGGACGCCAGCCGTTTCGGCAGGCCCTCGAAAACGGCTTCGCAACCTTCGCACGACAAGCCGACGATTGGCTCTCGCCGAGCTTCGCGGGCGTTCGAGGATCCGGCGCAGCCGAGCAGGAAAACCGTGGCGAGAACCGCAATGATGAGCCGATGAGACATGGTCGAAAAACCTTTCTCAACGAGCATTGGACGCAGACGTATCGACGATCACACGCTCTCCGGCCCGTAGCCGAGGATCTCGTCCTGTTCCTCTTGGCAAATGGCGCGACCCCGGTATTCCGGTAAAACCTGAGGCCAGACCTCCTCTCGGAGGTACCGCCTCAAATCCTCGGCGTCATCGTCTCGGACGATTTGAAGCCTTGCCTTTCGCTCTTCGAGGGATTTCCGAACCGCCTCGGTCTTGGTCTCACCCGCCATCTCTGCGACCTCCTCGACGAGGCGCTCGACCTGAGAGTTCTTCAAATTCAGGGCCATGATTTCTACCTCTCAATTGCAACTTGATGGAGACGTGGTGGAATTTCAAGGGATTGGTGGAATGAGGTCGCTCGTCGTGGCCTGGAACTATCTGCCAGTCTACGCGGCCTTTAACGGCTTGATGCGCTGGATCTCCGTCTTGATGGTTTGAGCCGCATCCCACAGATCTACGGCACGCTGCGCGTTGAGCCAAAATTCCGCCGAGTTGCCGAACAGCCGAGCGAGCCGAAGCGCCATGCCGGGACTCACGGCGCGACGCCCTCGAAGCAATTCGTTGATGGTTTGGCGCGAGACGCCTATGGCATCGGCGAGACCGGAAGCGGAGAGCGCGTAGTCCGGGAGGAAGTCTTCCTGCAGCATCTCGCCTGGATGGGTGGGCCGGATCATCCTTCGACCGGTATTTGGAATGCTCATCTCTCACCTCGTTCTTAGTGATAGTCGGTGATCTCGACTTCGTAAGCGTCTCCATCGGCGAAGCGGAAGCAGATCCGCCATTGGTCGTTGACGGAGATGGAATGATGACCTCTCCGGTCCCCTTCGAGCTCGTGCAACCTGTTGCCAGGAGGGGCCTTCAAGTCGTCGAGGCAGATCGCCAGGTCGACGTACTCCAGCTTTCGAATCGCCCGCTTCGCGATGTCCGGCGGAAACCGCCTCGATTTGCCCGTCGCGTACAGCTCGTGCGTATGCTTGTCCGCGAACGTCTTGATCACCCGGTCAATGTAATCCGTCACGTGACGCGTGTCAAGTTCGGCCTCGCGCGTCGAAGGTGACCAGCAAAGGGAAGCGTTTTTCAGGTAACCGCTCGCGGCCGGCCGGGAGCCGATCGGGTCGGGCGGCCCCGGGGCGTTTGGTGCGGCCATCTTGAGCCATTGCAGGGCTCCCTGAGGCTCGGTAAGAATATAAGCTTATGTGGGCGAGGGTTCCCTCCGCCGTGCAGGTTGGTTTGGCCTGCGGTGTCCTTTCAAAGGAGAGAGTCATGACTTTAAGCCGGTTCGGGTTCCTGTCAACTTTGGTTCTCATCTTGCTCACTCTGCCCGCAGCTGCCTTCGCGGCCGGACCGCCGACCTACGATTTGTATGCGGCACCCGCTCCCCTAGGACAGAGCGCAGGAGAGCCGAGCCTGGGCATCAACTGGAACAGCGGCAACGTCATGTACATCGCCGGTTTGGAAACGCTACGGGTGACCTTCAACGACTCGGTCGTGCCGGCGACGGCCGGTTGGCAGGATGTGTCGTTTATCACCACGGGCATCACGACCCTCGACCCAATCCTTTTCACCGATTCTCAAACCGGAAGAACTTTCGTCGCCCAGCTCGCCGGACCGGCAAGCCTCATGGCCTATACCGACGACGACGGCGCGAACTGGTTGCCGTCGACCTCGGGCCTGTTGACCGGCGTCGACCACCAGACGGTCGGGGGCGGCCCGTTGGCCCCCGGTCTTCCGGGAATCGGGTACTCGCATGCCGTCTACTACTGCTCTCAAGGGATCGCGCTCGCCAGTTGCGCCCTGAGCCTGAACGGCGGCTTGACGTTCAACCCGCCGTCTCCCCTATATACCCTGCTCCAGTGCGGCGGCCTCCACGGCCACGTCAAGGTGGCGCCGGACGGCACGGCCTACGTTCCGAACAAGAGCTGCGGCACCAACCAGGCCGTGGTGGTTTCGACCAACAACGGCCTGACCTGGACGGTGCGCAAGGTGCCGGGAAGCACGTCGGGCGGCAGCGATCCCGCGGTGGGGCTCGCCTCCGACGGCACGGCGTATTTCGGTTTCGTCGGAGCCGACGGGCACGCCAGGGCGGCGGTCTCGCACGACCGCGGAGCGCACTGGACATCGCCGCAAGACGTGGGCGCGGCGTTCGGCATTCAGAACGCCGCCTTCCCTTCGATCGTGGCGGGCGATCCCGACCGCGCCTCCTTCGCATTCCTGGGCACGCCCACCGGCGGCAACGGCACGGGAAGCGACGCGAGCTTCCCGGGCGTCTGGCACCTTTATGTCGCCACCACCACGAACGGCGGATCGACCTGGACCACGGTGGACGCAACACCCGGCGATCCGGTCCAGCGCGGCTCGATCTGCCTGGAGGGAACGACTTGCGGCGCTTCGCGCAATCTGCTCGATTTCATGGACATCGGGGTCGATGCCGAGGGACGGGTGCTGGTCGGTTTCGCGGATGGCTGCGTCGGGACCTGTGTGTCGAGTGGACCTAACAGTGGCGCGGCGATTGGCACGATCGCCCGCCAGAGCGGCGGGTCTCGGCTATTCGCGGCGTTCGACTGAAGCCGATATTTGAGCCCCCACACTACGACCCGGCCCCTGCTCGACAGTTATGAGCCAAGGGGCCGGGGCATTTGTTTTCAGGCATGGAGCTCACTGCCCTGGGGGTGGCTGCCAAAGTTCAACCTTGTTGCCCTCAGGATCCATGACCCAACCGAACTTTCCGTACTCGGAGTCGTCCGTCTTCTCCAGGACGTTGCATCCTTCGTCCCGAAGCGACTGAAGTAGAGTGGCCAGGTCTTCGACGCGATAGTTGACCATGAAGGTCGACTTGCTGGGTGCGAAGTGCTTACCGTCGGCGGCGTCGATCAACCACGCGGTCGTTCCGTTTGTCGGATTGCCCGCTGCATCGGTCCAGTCGAACGCGGCGCCTCCCCAGGACTGGACGTCAATGCCCAGGTGGTCCTTGTACCAAGCTCGCAGTGCGACCGGGTCGTTCGCGCTGAAGAAGATTCCTCCGATACCTGTGACTCTCTTCATTTGGGCCTCCTAAGTGGCGAAACCCGCCACACCATTATCCCTCGTCCCTGCTCGACCGGTACGAGCCATGGTACCGGAGGTTTCGGACCGAGCAGAGCGGTCGGTCGGTCACGGAGGTCCAGCTCTCCCAAGACCAGATACGAAATCCGCTCCGTACGCACGAGCCGCTCCAGCTTTTCGAGATAGAGGCGCGGCTCGCGCAGCTCGGGGCCGAAGGCGTCGGGCGGCGCAACGTAGGGGTGGGTGAGGTAGCGCTCCAAGAAAGGAGAAGTACCTCCAAGCCGGGTGCCGGGAGGGAGCTTGTGTTCAATTCGGCGAAGGGCTGCGATTTCCAAGTAAGGATGGCGGTCGACGAACGCCGGGAGGCGCCGGAAAGAGGTCTTGGCTCCCAGGGAAAGGACGAGAGCCGCGGCGACTCCGAGTGCGAGTTTCCGGGCAAGTGGCCATCTCGATCCCGGCGCACCTACGGAAAACGAGAAGAGCGCCCCGAACGTGATCGCAACGGCCGCGGGCAGGAGGCAGAGCAGAAGCCGCCCCCAAGTGAAGAAGGAGAAGGCGGTGGCGGCGAGAAACACGAATTCCGCGCCGAGCAGCCAGGCTGCCCCGCGATCTTTCTTCCAGACGAACCAGATCCCGGCCGCGACGAAGAGCGCGGCATGAACGGGAGTTCCCACGAGTTGGGCAAGACCGCTCGCTGCGAAACGCCAGAGCTCGGCGAAGCCGCCTTTCAAGATCCCGAGCGGATCGGCTCTGACGATTTCTCCGAGGCCGTGAAACGGCATGCGATCGAGGTACGACCAGTCGGGATAGCCGTAGAGCTTCCATGCCACGTTCTTCCAGTTCTCGTCGTGGAACGGATTGCCAAACGCGGTGAAGCGCCAGGTCCAGAGGGCGGCGTAGCCGGGGAGCGCGGCGAGAGCGGCATAGATAAGGTGGCGTAGCCGAGGGCCGAATGGCTTTCCGGCGAGCAGGAACGCGAGCAGCAAGCCGGGGAGGAGGAAGATTGCGTTGCCGCGGGTGAACGCCGCGAGGCCGAGCAGGGCGCCCGCGATCCAAGCCGGGCGCGGGCCGGGACGCTTCAGATAGATCAATCCGGCGAGCAGGGCGCCCGCGGCGAGCGCACCGAAAGTCATGTCGGTCGTCGTGTGCTGGCCGATGATCCAAAGATTCGGGTTGACCGCCGTCGCGGCGAAGGCCCAGGCGGCGATCGTCTCGCCGGTCGATTCAGTCAGCCCCTGTTGGGGCAAGTTGCCGCCCACCTCGCGGCCGGTGCGCCAGGCGATCCAGGCGAGGGCTGCCGCCGCGAGGTTCGAAATCAACCGGGCGGCGGCGAACGAATCGCCGATCGCGGAACCGAGGCCCGCGACCAGCAGCGGATAGAACGGCGGGCGGAACGGATCTTTCGGCAGATGGCCCGCGAGTATTTGCTCCGCTTGGGCGACGTAACCGTCGCGCTCCGCGGTGCCCGCCTCTTCTACCCAGTGGTAGCGCGCGCCGAATAGGGCGAGCCAGACGAAAAGAAGCGTCGCCGCGAGCGCCGCGCGGCGGGACTCTGCCGAAGCTCGATCGAGCCGGGTCGCCACCAGGGGCACCCGGGTCACTCGGGAAGCGGAGGTGCGTCGGAAGGGGGAAGAACGATCGGCTGAGCCGGCTTCGCCCGACGGCCCGGCCGTCGCGGCACGGCTTCAGGCCCCACAGGAGCGCCGAGCGGATCGAGCGCAACCAGCGGAACGGACGCTGTGGTCGGCGCGACCGGCGCGGGGATCGGCAGCTCGATGATCACGTCCTTCGGTCGCACGAAACCCAGCTCTTCCCGCGCCAGGCGTTCGAGCAGGCCGGGGTCGCTGCGCAAACGCTCGATGCGATTGCGCAGCGAGTCGATCTGGTTGTGGGTCGCGGCGATCCGGGCTTCGAGGTTTCGTTCACGCTCGTGAGCCGACCTAAGATCGCGCAGGCTTTTCGCTCCCGCGAGTCCCGCGAGCAGGAGCAGCAGCGCGGCGAGAGCGGCACCGATCAGGGGCAGGCGCCGCCCCCCGGTCGTTCCTTCGGGGGGAGTCAAGGGCGCCAGCGCGGGAAGGCGGCGGCGCCGGGATAGGACGCAGCCGTTTCCAGCTCCTCCTCGATGCGGAGCAGGCGGTTGTACTTGGCGACCCGGTCGCTTCGGCACGGCGCGCCGGTTTTGATCTGTCCGGCGCGGGTGGCGACGGCGAGGTCGGCGATCGTCGTGTCCTCGGTTTCGCCCGAGCGATGGCTGATGATGTTGGCGTAGGAGTGCGTCTTCGCGAGCTCGACGGCCGCCAAGGTTTCTGACAGCGTGCCGATCTGGTTGACCTTGACCAACAGGGCGTTGGCCAGACCGTCGGCGATTCCCGCGGTCAAGATCTCCGGGTTGGTGACGAACAGATCGTCGCCCACCAGCTGCACCCGGCCGCCCAACTCGGCGGTCAGCTCGCGCCAGCCGTCGCGGTCGTCTTCGGCCAGGCCGTCCTCGATCGAGATCAGAGGATAGGCGCCGATCCAGTCGCGGTAGAGGGCGATCAGGTCGGAGCTGGCCAGCCCCTTTTTCCCTTCGCCCGCGAGCGCGTAGACGGTCGGCGCGGCCTTGGCGCCGCGAGCCGGTTTGCCGGACTTGACCTTGACGGTTTTGTCCACCAACTCGCTCGCCGCGACATCGAGCGCGAGGGCGATCTGGCGCCCCGGTTCGTACCCGGCTTTCGAGATGGCGATCATCAAAAGGTCGAGCGCTTCGCGGTTGCTCTTCAAGTTCGGCGCGAAACCCCCTTCGTCGCCGACGCCGGTCATCAGGCCGCGCTCCGCGAGCACTTTCTTGAGCGTGTGGTAGATCTCGACGCCGGCGCGTAACGCCTCGGAGAAACGCGAGAAACCGATCGGCACCAGCATGAACTCCTGGATGTCGACCGAGTTGTCCGCGTGCGCTCCGCCGTTCAACACGTTGAGCATCGGCACCGGCAATACGTTCGCCGAGGGTCCGCCGAGATAGGCGTAGAGCGGCAGTTGCGCCGCTTCGGCCGCCGCCTTCGCGACCGCGAGCGAAGTGCCGAGGAGAGCATTGGCGCCCAGGCGGCTCTTGGTCTCGGTGCCGTCGAGATCGATCAAGGTCCGATCGATCAGCGCCTGGGCTCGCGCGTCCTGGCCTTTCAGCTTGGGCGCGATGTGGGCGACCACGTTACGTACCGCTTTGGCGACCCCCTTGCCCTGGTAGCGCTTGCCGCCATCGCGCAGCTCCAACGCCTCGCGGCTGCCGGTCGAAGCGCCCGACGGCACCGCGGCCCGGCCCCCCGCTCCGCCGTCGAGCAGACAATCCACCTCGAGGGTCGGATTGCCGCGGGAGTCGAGGATCTCGCGGGCGACGATGTCTTCGATGACGAACATGCCTCTCCTCCAGGGAATCCGGGATCCTGCCAATTTCGTTCAAAGGTTAGCCGTAAAGTGCGGTGATCTCAAGCTTTTTCCCGCGAAAGGGAGATCTACCTCAACCCTGAGGACACCGCCGACCGGTGCTAGCATTCTCCGATCATGACGGCGACCTCGGGAGGCGAACAGTGCGAGGCTGGCGCGGAGGAACCTCGGCCGAGCCCCGGCGATCTCCGCCTCGCCCGCGTTTTCGCCGCGTTCGCCGTGACCGCTCTGGGATTCGCGGCGCTTTGCGGGTTCGGTTGGTGGCGGTCGGCGCGGGGTCGGACCGACCTTGCGTCACTTTCGCCCGCGGCGCGCGAGAAGCTGTTCGACGAGGCGCTGCACGACAACCCGGGCACGTTCGTTCCGGCGTGGTACGCCCCCGGGATCGGCTACACGCTCCGTCTGCGACAGCGCCTCTCGGCCTGGGACGATACCTTCACGGCCAACGCGCTGGGGTATCGCACCGGCCCGCCGGGGAAACCAGCCGGCACGTTCCGCGTCGTCTTCGTCGGCGACTCTTGGACGTTCGGTATGGGCATCAAAGAGCAGGAGTCGTTTCCGCGGCAGTTCCAGGCGCTGGCCAAGGATCTCGGCGCTTCGCCGGGACATCCGGTCGAGGCGTGGACGCTCGCGCTGCCCGGGTACAACACGCTGAACGAGATCGCCGCGCTCGAATACTTCTATCCGCGCCTGGCGCCGGACGCGGTCGTCCTCGCGCCGTGCAGCAACGACATGGACACCTCGGGCGTCGTGTTGCCGAACGGCTCGCTCGCCCGATCTCAAAGCGAGCGGGACGAGTTCGGCGACGACCATTCGCGGGTTTATCGAAATCACTCGGTGGCTTCGTTCACGTTCCTGTCGCGCTGGCGAACCTGTTTCCGCGCGATCCGGGCCGAAGAGGAGCGCCTCGGCGCGCGGAAAGTCCCCTTCCTTCTCTTCTTCACCGCGATCTGGGAAGAGCCGTTCGTCCACCGGCTGATCGAGGAGTCCGGAGTGCGCGCGCCCTACGTGATCACCCCGAAGTCGTTTACCACCGGGCGATGGCGGAACCCGCCCCCCTATCGGCACGGCACCCCGGAGGCCAATCGGATCTATGGCCGGATGGTCTACCGTGGCATGGCCGAGGCGCTCGGCTGGCCGGCCGCACCCAATGCCGGAGACGAGAGCGACGTGCCGGTCCATGGAAAGGTACCGCCGGGCGACTGGGTCGCCGCGAGCGATCGCCTGTTGGCGGCCGAGACGGAAAAATCGATCCCCGAAGAGTACGAGCCCGGCGCCGGTCGCGACGACCAGTGCGTGGGGCCGATGGACTGCGCGACCGGTCTGATGGGCCGCGCGACCACCGTGCTCGTTCGTCGCCGCGCCGGGGCGAACCGGTTGGACGTCACCCTGCGCCGTCTGCCCGAGGTGGCATTCCTCTACCCGCTGAACGTCGAGCTCGAAGTTCCCTCGGCTTCCGGCGGTATTCGATCCGCGGTCGTGCTCCCGGCCGGTGGGGCCGAGACGCGGAGCTTTTCCCTCGATCTGCCGGCCGATCTGCCCGCGGGAGCGGCGCTCGACGTCGTGATCCGTGCGGCGGGGGTGGGCATCGCGCCGGACGGCTTTGCCGGCCGAGCGCTGCGGATCGTCCGCATCGGCCAGAAGTAGTGCAGGCTTCTAGTGGCCGAGCGCCTGCTCGATCGCCGAACGAATGCGCTCTTCGAGATCCGCGGCGGTGGGCGTCGGGATCTCGGGATCCATCGCGGCCTGCGCCCCGCCGGTCCGTTCCAGGCGGTCGTTCAACCGTGGTCCTCCCGATCCGGACGCCGGCGGGGGAAAGAGCGCGCCGAAGTAGAGGTGGGTCGGAACCTCGAGGTGGTGCAAAGCCTCCAGGAGAAGCCGGAGGGTGATCTCCTCGCGCTCTTCGAGCGCGTCGCCCAATCCGCGCAGCCGGGTCGAACGCGCCTGGAGCGAAGCGGCGGTTTGGCCGGAGGAGCGGATCAGGGCGTCGAGCAGACGGGTCGCCCGTGCAGCCTGGTCGTCGAACATGAGCCGATTCTAGCAGCCGAGCGCCGCGGACTCCCGGGGCAAAAAGCGCCTTGCCGTGCGGGGCTTTGGTGTGTAGAGTGAGGTAACGGTTTCATATATCAATAGGCGTATCACCGCCTTGACACCGGCGTTCCTTTGCTGGTAGCTTCCAGTGAAGCTTTAACCCTTTATCCGTAACCGGCCTTGTTCAAAGGGCTTTTGGGGGCAACCGCGGTGTTCTTCTCGCGCTCGAAGGGTGTCGTGGGGCTCGACATCGGAAGCTCGGCCATCAAACTGGTCGAGCTGAAAGAACGGAAGGCGGGGGAGTTCCACCTTCAGCGGTTGGGGGTCGAGCCCTTGTCTCCGGAAGCGATCGTCGACGGCTCGGTGATGGACTCGGCGTTGGTCGTCGACGCCATCCATCGGCTCAACGATCAGACCAAGGTCAAGAACACGAACTACGCCACGTCGCTCTCGGGCCACTCGGTGATCATCAAGAAGATCCAGCTGCCCGCGATGCCGCGGGAAGAGCTGGCCGAGTCGATCCAGTGGGAGGCGGAGCAGTACATCCCGTTCGACATCAACGACGTCCGCCTCGACTACGTCGTGCTCTCCGAGGGCGAGCCGGGTCGGGACCAGATGGACGTGCTGCTCGTCGCGGTCAAGCTCGACAAGATCAACGACTACGTCTCGGTCGTCCGTCAGACCGGCAAAGTGCCCTCGCTGATCGACGTCGACGCGTTCGCCGTGCAGAACTGCTACGAGGTCAACTACGACCTCGATTCCAGGAAGACCGTGGCCCTGATCAACATGGGCGCCGCGGTGACCAACATCAACATCCTGTCGCGCGGCACCACGGTGTTTTGGCGCGACATCTCGTTCGGCGGCAACCAGTTCAGCGAATCGCTCCAGCGCGACTTGAATCTCTCGTTCGACCAATCCGAGAGCTTGAAGCGCGGCCAGCCGGTCGATCGCTATGCCCCGGGCGACGCGCGCACCGTGCTCGACGCGGTCTCCGGCGACATGGCGAGCGAGATCCGGAAGACCTTCGACTTCTTTTCGGCCACCTCCTCGGAAGGGCCGGTCGACGAGCTGATGTTGTCGGGAGGCTGCGCCCTCACGCCGAATCTGGCGCAGGTTCTGCGCGAGCGGTTCGGGGTGCCGGTCGAGATCCTCAATCCATTCCGCCGCGTCCGCTTCAACGAGAAGGACTTCGACGCGGCATGGCTACAGTCCGTGGCACCGATGATGGCCATCTCGGTCGGGTTGGCGATCCGCAAGCTGGGAGACTAGCGCGATGATCAAGATCAACTTGATCGCCGAGGGGAAGCGGCCGACGTCGGTTCGAAAGATCAAACCGGTCCTCGAAGGCAAGGATCTCGCGGTGTGGGCGCTGGTCGCCACGATCATCTGCTGCCTGCTCGCCTTCGGCATCTGGTGGTGGCTCCTGCACCGGCAGATCCAGACCAAGGACGTCGAGATCGCGGACGCCGAGCGGAAGGTGGAAGAGCTGGCTCCCGTAATCCGTCAGGTCGAGGACTTCAAGCGGAAGAAGGAAGAAATCGAGCGCAAGCTCGGGGTCATCGACAACTTGAAGAGCGCGCAGCGCGGGCCGGTCCACGTGATGGACGACATCTCGCGCGCCTTGCCGGAGCTGCTCTGGCTCGACCGATTGAAGATGTCGTCCTCGAACATCGAGCTCGAGGGGCGCGCGTTCAATACCAACGCGGTGGCCAACTTCATCGAGAACCTCGACAAGATGCCGGCCTTTGAGGAGCCGACGCTGCGCTCCACCGAGGAACAGGCCGGCGGGGTGTATCACTTCACCCTCGACTTCAATTACTCGTTCGCGCCGAAAACTCCGCCAGCAGCCACTCCTCCCGCCCCCGGTGCCCCCGGCGGACTACCGGGCCCGACCCAGACCCCGCCCGCGCCACCTGCGGCGCCCGAAGGACAACCGTGAAGACCGGACTCGAAGGTAAGCCCTGGTTCTACGGCTTCGGCGTCGGCTTGCTGGTCGGCGCCGTCCTGCTGCTCGCCGGTTACTTCCTCATGCTGCA
>Ga0268264_10001703_pt1 | contig 20261 bp, 14 predicted proteins | sample KBSSwiS32_FD_190357 | JGI IMG/M metagenome (GOLD analysis project Ga0268264, IMG submission 190357) | Switchgrass rhizosphere microbial communities from Kellogg Biological Station, Michigan, USA - KBS Switchgrass S3-2 (SPAdes) (version 2) | ecosystem: Host-associated > Plants > Roots >...
ATCATCATCAACAACCCGAGCTATCCGGACCCATATCAGGGACGCGACCCGGCGTCGTTCGCGTCCACGGCGCCGCCGAATATCAACATCCTGAGCAACGATCTCCAAAACGCCCCGGTCAACACCTACACCGCCGGATTCTCGCAGCAGCTACTGGCCGACACCGCGATCAACGTTGATGGCGTCTACCAGAAAGCGACGAACTACTTCACGACCGAGAACATCAACACGCCGAAGAACGGCGTCCGCCCGCTGCCCGAATGGGGGCAGATTGTCTCGACCGATCCGATCGGGGAGTGGACGTACAAGGCCATGCTTGTGCGCCTCGAGAAGCGGCTGTCGCACCGCTACCAGTACCAGGTGTCGTACACGCTGGCGAAACAGGATGGCAACTACGGCTCGCCTGATACGGTCGGCATCAACCAGGGCGGCAGCATCACCGACTACTACAACCCGCAGACCGATATCGGTCCGCTTCCAAGCGATCGGCGACATGCGCTCGTCGTGAGCTACGCCTCACAGCTCCCGGCGAACGTCATCCTCGGTGTGATTTACAACTTCAGGACGACGACGCCGTTCAGCGCACGTGCGGGCGTCGATCTGAACGGTGACGGCGTCGCGAACACCGATTACGTGCCGGGAACGACGAAGAGCATGGGCAATCGCGACAACGCCGCAATGATGACCGCGGTCAACGCCTATCGGGCAACCTTGAACCTGCCCGCGCTCCCGGAGAGTCAGATCGACAAGAACACGTTCTCCCGCCTCGACGTGCGCGTCGCGAAGGCGATCAATCTCGGCGGCGGCAGGAAGGTAGAAGGCAGCCTGCAGGTCGTCAACCTGCTGGGGCGCAACAACCTGGGCGGCGTCGGCAGCAGCTATCAGACGAACGTTCGTGCAGCGACGTTCGGAGAAGTCCTCACCGCGCAGCAGAAACAGGTCGCGGAAGTCGGCGTTCGTTTCAGCTGGTAACTATCGGGAGTAGAGCCGGGTCCGAAAGGACCCGGCCTCCACTACCGAACCTACTTCCCCACTTCCACGATCGAGAAAGTCGTCAAATCCGGCCGCGGGCGCGGGTTGCGATTTTGCGCTGTCGGCGCAGCCGGATCGTTCTTGGTCGCCCCTACCGAAAACATGTGATGTGTTTTGGGGTCGAGCGCGACCGTCCGCGCCCCGTACATGTACTTCACGTCGGCCACCTTCGTGTACTTGTCGGGTGAGTCTTCATGGAAGATGTTCACCACGCCCGACATCCCATCGCCGCTGTCGCGACATGTGAAGAACACGTCGCCGGTGGCCGAATCGTAGGCGACTCCGTCCGCGCCACCTCCGATCGGCATCGACGCGATCACCTTACCGGTATCGACATTGACCACCACGCCTACCGGCATCGCGCCCTGACAGGCCAGGAATAAGCGACGATGCGCGACATCGAATGCGGCGCCGTAGCCGCGCTGACATGGTTTCGCGCTGAACGTGGTTTTCACGGTCAGCGTCTTGGCGTCCACTTCGGCCACTTCCGCGCTGTCGACCAGGTTGACGAACAGCATCCCCTTGCCATCGGACACCCCGGCTTCGAGTGGACCGGCGTACTTGATCGTCCCGACCACCTTCGCAGCGGCAGGGTCGATGACCGTTGACGTCATGGAATCGCCATTCTGGACGTAGATGCGGTCGGTGGACGGGTCGTAGAACAGGCCGTCGCAGTCCTCTTCACCGGTCGGGATTTTGGACGTCATCTGGTTGGTCTTCAGGTCGAAGACGTAGATGACGCCCTTCGGATCGTTGCCGGTCACAAAGCCGCGGTTTGCCTTCGGCACAATCGCGACGCCATGAATGCCTCGCATGCCGGGGATGTCGGCGACCATCTTATGCGTCGATTCGTCGAGAACCTGGACGTGCGTTCCGCGTGGAACGTAAATCCGGTGCGCGTCCGGATCGACGGTGACATAGTCCCAGTTGCCTTCGCCGCCAAGCTGCGTCTGCTTGATGACGTGATAGCCCTGTTTCGCCGAAGCCGGAGCCGTTGCCTGTCTCGCCCACGACGCAGTCGGGGCGACTGCGAGCGCCGCCAGCAGGAACGCGGTTGCCCTACTTCGCATCGCGCGCCTCGCGTGTGATCTGCGCGACGACCTTGTTGTACTCCGTCATCACCTCGTTGACGGAGGCGGTCACCGCATCTACATCCGGCTTGGCGGGCATCAACTGGCGTTCGATGGTCACCATGCCTTTCTCAATCGTGTCGTAAGACTCGCGCGAGCGGTCCTTCACCAGATCCTCGATGTTGTCCCAGTTGTCGTTGAACGCATCGAACGATTTCTTCGCCTTCGCGATGTTGCCTCCCTTCAGCGCCGGCGTGACCTCGCGCAGGTGTGCGCGCTCGATGCGCAGCCGTGCCACATCGTCGTAGAGGCGATTGAGCGGCGCCGACTTCTCAACCAGCGCGAGCATCTCGTCGTACTTTGCGAGCATCGCTTTCGCGTCGGTGAGAACGGCGGCGGCGTCCGGATTCGGCTTGTTCAGTGCATCGGTGACGGCCGTCTGGTAGTGGTGTTCGATCTCGTTGTACAGGTCCATGCTTCGCGTATTGACGTACACCTCGACGCCGTTCCAGGCGGAGTCGTAGTTCTCCATGTCGGCTTTCGCCGCGGCGACGTCTTTCTTCTCGAGATCCGCAATCGTCTTGACAAGAATCGGGCGCACCGCGCGAAGGCTCGTGACTTCAAATCGAGTCGTGCCGGTGCCGCGCTGTTGCGCAGGCGCCGCGGCCGTCATCAGGATGGCCGCAACGCCGATCGTCAGAAATGTAAGGCCACGCATAACTGCACTCCTTGCTCATGAACTGCACTACTTTTATTTGCCGCAGGCGCGCGCACGCCACGGAAGCTGCTAGCGTATCAATATCAAAGGTCGACATCGCCAGAAATCACGAACTTATCGGGACGACCCGCATCTTCTTAATCCTCTGTTCATTAATCCGCTATTCATGGAGTGCGCATGCGTAAAGGTCTTGGTGTGTACGTTGCGGCCGCTGCGCTTGCGGCCAGCGTCGGCCTCGTGGTGTCCGCGCAACAGGGTCCGCCATCGGCTGCGCCTATCCGCCTGAAAGCGGCGACCTTCACGCCGGCCCGCGGCGAGCAGCCGAACGTGCCGCCTGGGCTCACGATCGCCGGCTACGCCGCCGGGCAGCGTGGATATTTCATCGTGCAGTTTTCCGGTCCGGTGATGGATGCGTGGAAGGCGCAGGCATCTGCGGCCGGCGCCGAGTTCCTCGACTACATACCTGATTTCGCTTTCAAGGTTCGAATGACACCGGAAGCGGCCGACCAGATCGCGCAATTCGATTCGGTTGCATGGGTCGGCGTCTTCCAGCCTGCCTTCAAGATCGACCCTTCGCTGCTTCGTGCCGCTGGCGCCGTTCGCCTCTACCGCGTGCGGATCGAACGCGGGGCGAACATCGATGCCACCGTTGACGCGATCGCCGGCGCCGGTGGCCAGGTGGTCGGCCGCGGAGGAAACGTGGCGGAAATTGCTGCCGCTCCCGGGCAGCTCAACGCGATTGCGCACGTCCTCGACGTGGCGGAGATCGAGGCGTTCGTGCTTCGCAAGAAAAATAACGAGTACGGCGGCGGCGCAATCATCGGTTCGACCGCGGCCAACGCGAATGGATTTGACGGTTCGACCCAAACCGTGGCCGTCGCCGACACCGGCCTAGGCAACGGGTCGACGTCGAATGGTTTCGCCGACCTCCCGTCCAGCCGCGTCACCGGAATCTTCAACTGGCCCGGCGCCGCGGGCGGCTGTTTCTCCAGCGTGATCAACGACGGAGCTGTGGATGTCGACAGCGGCCACGGCACGCATACCGCAACATCGGTGCTCGGCTCAGGCCATACGTTCGTCATCAATTCCACGACACTGCTCAATGCGGGGCGCGGGACGGCGCCGGCTGCGCAGCTCGTCTTCCAAGCGGTCGAGAACTGGGCAAACATCTCGAACATCTGCAGGGCGCTCTACGGCTACCAGAACGGCTACTACCTGACCGGCCTGCCTACCGATCTCCGCCAGCTCTTTCAACAGGCGTACACTGCCGGCGCTCGTGTCCACTCCAACTCCTGGGGGAGTGATGCGGCGGGTGCGTACACGACCGACAGCGCCAATACGGACGACTTCATCTGGAATCACCGCGACATGACGATCACGTTCTCCGCTGGCAACGCGGGGATCGACGCCAACGGCGATGGGATCATCGATGGAGGGTCGATCGGCGCACCGGCGACGGCGAAGAATGTCATCAGCGTCGGAGCGAGCGAGAACGATCGACAGGGTCACTACGAGTGCGACCCCGGCCTGACCTACACCAGTTGCGGCGCGCAGAGCGGGGCCAACACGATCTTCACCTACGGTGGCGCGTGGCCCACCGACTATCCCAAGAATCCGATTAAGGATGATCCAACCGTCGGCAATGCCGATCAAATGGCCGCATTCAGCAGCCGCGGACCGGCGTCCGATGGCCGCATCAAGCCGGACGTTGTCGCACCCGGCACATGGGTCCTATCCGGTTACTCGGACAAGTACCAGCAGCAGTACGACGCGTCGGCCAACCCGCAGAACAACGCGTACCAATATGACGGGTGGGGCTTTCCGCTGAACCAGTACTACAAGTACATGGGCGGCACGTCGATGTCGAATCCGCTCGTGGCTGGCGGCGCTGCACTCGTACGCGACTTCTATCAGAAAACTTACACCGTGAACGCGAGCGCGGCGCTGGTCAAAGCCACGATCGTGAATTCCGCGGTCGATATGCTCGACGAGAACAACGATGGCCTGAACGACAATCTCAATCCGATTCCGAACCGCGACGAAGGCTGGGGTCGTGTCGATCTGAACTCGGCGACCAATTCCCGGCGGAAGTTCGTCGACGGGGCGACCTCGCTGTCAACGGGCTCGAACGCGACCTACACCTACTCGATTGCCTCCGGTGGATTGCCGTTCAAAGTCACGCTCGCGTGGAGCGACCCGGCTTCGTCCACGTCGGCGTCGAAGAATCTCGTCAACGATCTCGATCTCGTGGTCACGGCGCCGGACGGCGCGCAGTATCTTGGGAACGCGTTCGCCGGTGGCTGGTCGCATAGCGGCGGGTCGGCCGATCGTGTGAACAACCTCGAAAACGTGTACGTCCAGTCGCCCGTGGCGGGCACGTGGACAGTTCTCGTGCGCGGTTTCAACGTCCCGACCGGACCGCAGCCGTTCGCGCTGGTCGTCGATGGTGTCTTTGGTACGTCAACCCCGCCACCACCGCCTTCGACTCCCGACGGGCTGTTCGCCCGCGCGATCTCCGCGACCCGTGTCGATTTGAGTTGGACTGATTCCACCAACGAGGATCGCTTCGACGTCGAACGCTGTGCCGGTAACGGATGCAGCTCGTTCGCGAAGATCGGTCAGACCTCGGCGAACGTCCTGACGTACAGCGATACGACGGCCGATCCGTCGACCACCTACTCCTACCGCGTCCAGGCCGTCAACACCGGCGGCGCCTCGGGCTACTCCAATACGGCGACAACGACGACTCCGGCGACGCCGCAACTGCATGTGGCCGATCTCGATGGCAGCACGGCCACCTCGAAGAACACGTGGACAGCGTCGGTGACGATCACCATCCGCGATGCGAACTCCGCTCCAGTATCTGGAGCGACTGTCAGCGGCACCTGGAGCGGCGGCTTCTCCGGCACTGCTTCGTGCAACACCGCAGGCGGCACGTGCACTGTGACGACAGGCAACCTAGCCAAGTCGAAGACGAGCGTTACCTTCACGGTCACCAATGTGACGGCGGGCGGCGCCACCTACGTGTCGTCTAGCAATGGTGATCCGGACGGCGACAGCAACGGCACGACAATCACGGTGAACAAACCGTAACGCGCTGCGCGGTAACGCGTGACTGGAGGGGCCGACCCATAGGTTGGCCCTACAACCGTAAACAATTACGGTGCTAGTAATCTCATACGAACCAACTTCTATACGTGTCTATAATTTGCGGCGGGCATTCACCTTGCTCGCGGATATCGACATGCGCATGAAGCTCGCGTTGCCGTCGCTACTGATTGCCTGCGTCGTAACCCTGGGTTGCAGTGGCGGCCACTTCCCGTCCTCCCCTTCCGGCCTGATTTCGCCCAGCACCGCGTCAACAAACTCCGGCAGGCTCCGGGTATTCGATGATCCGCCGATGCCGATGCCGACGCCGATGCAGGTCATGATCAACATCGTCGGGTCGTTCGGGTCGACCGCCTTCATGCCGAATCCGACGACCGCGAACGTCGGCGATCAGATCGCGTTCACGAACACCGACCTCGTCATGCATCACATCGTGCTGGATGACGGCACAGACCTGGGCGAGGTGCAGCCCGGCCAGTCAAGCGCTCCCGTAGCGCTGACGACGCCGACTGCGACCTACCACTGCACGATTCATCCGACGATGGTTGGGAGCATCAACGGCGACGTGCCACAGCCACCGCCGCCACCACCGGCCGATCCGTACTATCCACCGTACGATAACGGCTACGGCAACGGGTATTACTAGCAAATCCCAAATCCCAAGTCCCAAGCCCCAAAACCCGAGTCCAAAACCCCCAAGTCCTGAATTCCAAGCCCGGAATTCCAAGTCACATTTTTGATTTGGGATTTGGGGTTTGGGATTTCCGGGGTCTATAGTTCTCGCCTGAGAGGACCCCGTCATGAAAACACTCCATATTTCCGTACTCGCCGCTGCGGGCATTGTCTCCGCGGCCATCGCTTTTGCGCAGGCACCGCCGGCCATTCAGCCGGTGATGATGAAACAACTGAAGCCCGACGTCTGGGCCGGCCTGGGAGGCTCGGGAGGCAACAGCACGATCTACATCGGGAAGACCGGCGTCATCGTCGTTGATGCCAAGCAGACCGAGGCAGGCGCGAAAGATCTTCTCGCGGAGATCGCCAAGATCACGCCGAAGCCGGTCACAACCGTCTTTCTGACACACAGCGACGGAGACCATGTGAATGGCCTCGTCGCCTATCCGGCCGCGGTGAAGGTGATCGCGCACGAAAACAACAAGAAGGAGCAGCAGGCTGCGATCGCCGCCGGCGGGCGCGGCGCCCCGCCACCGGATCGGCTGCCATCGCAGGTCACCACAAAGACCAAAGAAACGATGACCGTCGACGGCATCAAGCTGGAGCTGTATCACTGGGCGCCAGCGCACACGAGCGGCGATCTCATCGTCTACAACCCGCAGGCGAAGGTCGTCTCGACCGGCGACATCGTGGTCACCAACCGCGCCGATGACAATCCGAACATACATATGGACAAGAACGGATCGGCCGAAGGGTGGATGGCCAATGTCAAAGGGATGATTGGGCTCAACGCGGACTACTACGTCACCGGCCACGGCGACGTGCTGATGAAGGCGGACCTCCAGCGGAAGCTGACGGCGGTGACCGAGCGACGGAACAAGATTGCCGCCATGGTCAAGGAAGGGAAATCGCTCGAAGAGATCAAGGCAGCGCTTCCCGACGCGCCGGCGCCGGGTGCACGCGCGGCGGCACCACCTGCAGCAGCACCGGCGGCCGGCCGGGGTCCGGCACCCGGGTTCGTGGACGCTGTCTATGCGGAGCTGACGAAGAAGAAGAGTACCTAAACCTCCGGCGAGCCGAGCAGGTCTTCGCGGCGTCTCGCGCTGGAGCTTATCAGCGGCGCGGGGACGCTGCGGCGACCTGATCGGCAGCGTGGGCACCAGCCTTGCCCTCATTAGTTGCCGGAGGGCCGAATGGGTATCGAGCGCCGTGAGAAAGGGCGCCGCGCGGAAGTTGTCAGAGCCGTCGTGGATCATGTGGTTCACAAAACGGAAACGACTGTGACACTCGAAGCGCTGCAGGACTTCCTTCACATTCCCCGCGACGCCGCCGGGCGCATCGTCTCGAGCCTGGTCAATGCCGGGATCGTGCGAGAGGTCAGAGCCGGTCTCTGGCAACGCGTTCCACATTTGCCATCGACCTCATGAGGTTCCTGTAGAGGTCGGCGCCTTGTTCGTGTACCATCCCCTCCATGCCAAACACCGACTTGCGTACGCTCGCCCGGCGTTCGTTCTTCTCCAAGCTTGGGTTCGGCCTGATGGGCGGAGCCGCGGTCGGAGCGACGGTCCCGGTGGAGGCGCAGGCGCCCGGACGATTTGATCCGGCGCGTCACGCCCAGGACGACTGGCTGGATCAGATTCCAGGCAGGCACCGATACATCGTCGACGCACCCAATCCGGATGGGTTCTCGAGCGCCATTCAGTTCACGACGACGTACTTCAATATCAACGTCAACGACTACGGCCTGAAGGACACCGATCTGGCCGTCGTTCTCGTCGCACGTCATCTGTCGACGCTGTTTGCCTACAGCGACGCAATCTGGGCGAAGTACGGCAAGCCGATCTCCGAGCGGAATAAGGTGCTCGATCCGAAGACGAATCAGCCGCCGACGCTGAACCTGCAGCGGGAGCGGCTCGAGCCACTGATCAAACGGGGACTGCGTCTGGCGGTCTGCAACCAGTCAAGCCGCGGTTATGCGGGGGCGATCGCGATGGCGATGGGACTCAAACAGGACGACGTATTCGAAGAGATGAAGGCGAACCTGCTTCCGAACGCGCGTCTCGTGCCGGCGGGGATCGTGGCGATCAATCGCGCCCAGGAGCGAGGCTTTTCACTCGCCAGCGTCGAGCATTCGTAGGGTGCGAAAGGTGCGACGCACCTCTCGCACCGACTCTCACTAGTTCGTATTTCCAGTTTTCCCAAAAATCTTCAGAAACTCGTCGTTCGTACCGACACGACCGTGCGTCGGGACGTGCTGAGCGACGTCGAGCTTCAGCTTCAGCATGTTCTGGTAGAGCGTCTTGCTCGCAGGCGTCTGCGCAGGGACCGGCGCGCCCGCTGCTGGTGGCGAGTAGAGGTCCGCGTTGTAGAGGATCCGCTCCTTTGGCAGATACGCCATCAGCATGTCCTGACTGTGATTGCCCTGCCGGAGCGACGGATCGCCCAGTTCGTACGCCATATCCTGCACGTGGAAGACCTCCAGCATGCGGACGCCGTCGGTGATGACAAAGGGCGCCGTCCCGCGCGTGTCGCCGCCCACGGTTTCAATTGGCGCTGGGCGCCTGCTGATCATGTACATCGGCGAGTACATCGCCATGCGGTCCGGATCGAGCGTCCGTGGCGCCGGGTAGAACATGATGTCGAGGTAATACGGCTTGTTCGACTCGTGGGTGACGATTGCCGTTCCCTGTGAAAGGAACGTCCGAAGGCCGCCGGCGTGATCGAAATGGTGATGTGTGTTCACCAGATATTTGATTGGCTTGTTCGGCGCGAGCCGGGCGGCCTCCGCGATTACCGCCAGCGAGCGCGCCTCGTTGTTCGGTGCCTCGACCACGGCAACGAAGTCCTTGAACTCGACCAGCATGCTGTTGTGCGTGCCGCCGGTCAATGCCCAAACCCCGTCCGCGAGCTTCTGACTTTCAACCTTGGCGGGAGCAATCGTGGCATTGCGCACCGCCTCGGGGACCGGAATTTTCTCGACCGGCACGTTGCCCTTCACGTCCGTAATCTTGAATTCGTAGTAGTTATGCGCGGGATTCAGACGTGGATCACCCTGATGCACATGGACAAGCTGCGGAAACTTGATGCCGCCGAAGTCCTTGTACTGCGTGTAGCGCATCTCGTAGTCCATGTCGCCGTACACAGGATTCGCGAACCAGGTGTCGACCAGCTCCACGAGATTCTGGTCGTTCACCGTCACGTTCATCTTGTATTTCCCGAATAGCGTGAAGGAGACAATCGTCACTTTGCGGCCGAACTGCGAGAGACCGAAGTCGGACGGGCCAACGATCGGCGTCGTGATGGCGGTGGCGTCGGTGGCGGCGAGACCGGCCTTGAGCGCTCCGTGAGGCGTCAGCGCGAGTTCGAGCTGCCGCAGAATGTTGTAGGGCACACCGTCGAGGTACATCCGCGTGAACGCCACCGGTGTCTCGCCGTTCATATCCCACGCGAAGTTGCCGCTCAGAATCGCTGTGACGTGCTGCTCGGGGATCGGCACCCGTCCAAACGTCGGATAACTTCCCTGACGGCGCGTGTAGTCTTCGCGCGACCACTTCGCGTCGTAGTCAATCACCCGCGTGTAGGCCGCGACCTCGAAGTGGGGCCAGTCGGTGTCCAGACCGTAGGTCTGGCCGATGGCCGATGACCATCCTGCGCCCGAATACTGAATGGTTTTGAGGTTCTCTCCGCCCATCGCCTTCAGCGACGCCTGCAGGACCGCGCGGGCATCCTGCGCCGAGGCGCTGCCTGCCAGTCCAATCACCACGACGACCATCAAGAACCTTTTCACAATAAGTCCTCCAGTGCGTCTGGCAGTGTGCCATGGGCCTATAATCGCCGCAACCCGGGACCACGAAGGCGCGGATAGCGCGCACCACGAAGGCCACGAAGATACTCAGGAGAATCGCGATGACGATGATGAAGTGGGCGTGCCTTGGACTCGTGTCGGCTCTGGCCGGATGTACGTCCGCACAGGCGCCCGCAGCGAATACCACGCCGGCGGCGGCAGATCCGCGCTCCGACGGCGCCGAGAATGTCAGGCTGGTCGGCTACAACGATATGCAGGGACGGCAGGGACTCCAACTGACCGCGAAGTCCGACCCCGCCAATGGTAACTGGCTCTACGTCGGCCTTACGCCGAACGATCGAAACGATCCGCAGGCGTCGGACGACGGGCAGGGGAACGATCAACCGATCCTCAACCCGATCACCGGCAAGATGGAGTGGAACGGGACGGCGATCGTCAACATCGACGATCCGGCAAACCCGAAGTTCGTCTGGCACATCCCCAACGAGGAGGCCCACGTCAACTCACGCTCGGTCTCGGTCGTTTATGACTACGGCTTCAACTCGAACCCGGCAGGACGCGACTACCTGATTCGCAGCTGGGACACCGGCAAGAAGTTCAAGTTCGAGATCTGGGACATCACCGACCGTGGCACCGACCCCTCGAAGATTTCGAAGGTGAGCGAGATCACCGGCACGCCGCCGAACAACTGCGGGCCAGGCTGCGGCGGCACGTTCATCCGCCGCGCGCACAAAGGGTGGTGGTCGAACAAGACCGGCTACTTCTATTCGAGCTCGGGCGAGCCGGGCTATCGCGGGCTGACGATCATCCACATCTGGGATCTCAAGGACCCGAAGAACCCGAAGTTCGTCAGCCGTATCGCGTCGCCGAGCCAGAAGGAAGGACTGCCGGGTTATCAGAACGAGTACGCGCATCACCCGCTGGTGGACGAGGACAACCATCGCCTCTACATCGGCTTCCGCGGCGCCGGGCTCGCGGGCGGATGGGACATCTCGGACATCAAGAACCCGAAGATGATCTGGCTGATCGACACCAACCCGCCGGGACGCGGGCCGCACACCGTGTCGCCAATCAAGTACGAGGAAGTGCCGAACTTCAAGGGACCCGATGGCCTGCCGCGCACCTACGCGTTCATCACCGACGAAGCGGCGGGCAACGCCGACATGAAGCCGTGCGCGAGCGGCATCCGATCGAAGTCGTACATGGTGGACATCACCGACGAAACCCACCCCTTCCCCGTGTCAACGTGGCAAGTGCCTGTCGGGAACTTCTGCGACAAGGGCGGGCGCTTCGGGCCGCACCAGCACGCGGAAAAGGTGAACAGCGAGCTGAACCGCTTCGAGGACAAGCTGGCGTGGGTCGCCTACTTCAACGCCGGCATCCGCGTCGTCGATCTCTCCGATCCGTACAACCTGAAAGAGGTCGGCTATTACATGCCGAAGACGAACTCGCAGTCGCATCCGATTGCGAAGGGACAGCCGACCGCGATTCAGATCAACGACGTCACCATCGACCATCGCGGTCTGGCGTACGCGTCCGATCGCGTGGGCACCGGCCTGTTCGTCCTCGAGTACACGGGGAAGAAGAAGCCGACGACGGCGACGAAGTAACCCAACCGGGGGCTGCGGGACTAGGGACTGGAATTAAACCTAGTCCCCGGTCCCCAGTCCCCAATCCCTATTCTCAGAACCTCGTGATCACTTCAAACGTCGCAGCCCGTGGTGTCTGCGGGTTCGTGTAGGTGCCGAATGTCTGCGGGTTGTAAATCCGGTTCGCACCCTGCCGGCTGTACTCCGTGAAGTTCCCGGCGTTGAGGAGATTGAACACTTCCAGCGCGACCTCGACGTTCTTGTCGGTCGCAAACGGAATTCGCTTCCCTACTTTCACGCCGACGATATGAACGTCGGGCGCGCGCGGCTGCCCTTCTCCGCGCGTTGGGTAGAAGAACCGAATGCGCGTCGCGAGCGGGTTCGACTGCCTCACGCCCGTTGACGACACCACCGTCGCCGGGCCGAACGGCGCGAGGAGCGGACTGTTGGCCGGCAACTGATCGATGACCGGGCCCGTCCAGTTGCCCGCGACGATCGTGTAGCTGCCAGACGTGACCAGGTCCCACGGCGCGTGCCACGTTCCCGCCATGCGGATCGAGTACGGGTTCCACATCGGGTTGTTCACCAGCGAGTTACCGGTCGCCAGGCTGTTCTGATCCACGACGCCATCGGTCCGCCAGATGTTCTTGTTGTTGGGGAACGCGTCGGGTTGAATGAACCTCGCCGGATCGGTCGGGTTCCACGTGCCCTCGAGATGCTGCCACTGCCGCTGCACCGTGAAGAGCGTCTGGAAACCATGCGTGAGGTTTTTCGTCAGCGTCGCCTGCAGCGCGCGATAGTGCGTGGTGCTCCACGAATTGTTCGTCAAGCGGTACAAAAGACCCTGGTTCGGATCGACCCTGCCGAAGCCTCCAAACGGCTGGAGCGGCGCGTTGGGATAGATACCGTTGATATCGACCTGGGCGAATTGATCGTGGTTCACCTTCACGATGCCAGCGATGTCGACGGCCACTTGTCCGGGAAACTGACGACGATAGCCCAGCGACCATTCGTCGAAGCTCGGTTGATGAAGCTCGGGATCGAACTGCAGGCTCGAAACCGACGTCGCCACCGGCGGCGTCACGATCACCGTTTCGAATACGCCATCTGAGTTGAGGTCGTACGTGCTGCGCAGTCCCTGCGCATCGTTGCCGCCAAAGGACGGAACCGGGTTGCGCGTTCCCATCAACTGCTGGTGATACTTCCCATACGTTCCGCGCAGAACGTTTTTCGCATCTTCCGTCAAGACATACGAGAACCCGAGCCGCGGCGCAATCTCGGTGCTCGACTGCCGCTGCAGGTTGCGCAGCACGTCGAACCGGCGAACCAGATCGACCCGCAACCCCAGTGTCGTCGTCAGGCGTCCCGCCTTCCAGCTGTCCTGGCCGTAAAAGCCGATGTCCTTGTCGCGTCCCCTCGACTGATCCAGATTGAGGTCGCCGAGTACGTACTGCCGGGAGAACGGAATCGTTCCCGCCGCGGCGTTGTTCGGATCGACCATCCGCCGTTCCTCGAGCGTGAAGCCGTCGTTCAGATAGCGGACGTTCTTGGTGTAGATGCTGCGGGGCATCGCGAGAAATCCGGTCTGGAACTCATGCGAACCGAGCCATCCATCCTTGAAGTACATGATGTCGCCTCGAAGCATCGTGATCGAGGAGGTATCGAGATCGAAACAGGAGTCACATGCAGTGGACGACCACTGTCCGCCGCGCAGGATCAGACCCGAGCCCTGGAGGATTCCTTGATTGAGAAACGCCTCGCGATGGATCTCGGTGAGTGGGCCCTGCTTGTCGTACTTATAGCTGTCGGTGTTGTTGCCGCCCTTCATGTTGTAGCTGACATACAACGTTGAGGTGAGGTTGTTGCCCCAGACCGAGGTCAGCTTTCCGCCGTACATCGGGCCGCCGGTCGACAGCACCTCCACCTGCTCGTAGTCTTCGGCGCCGACGACGTTCAGCAGAAGGCGGTCGGCCTGGTAGATCAGCGCGAGATCGTGTCTGGGACTGAGCTTCGTCGAGACCTTCACCCATGGCTGGTAGCCCGTGATGGTGTTGTTCTCGAGCGCCTTGTCAGGAAAGAACGCCCGATGCGCCGCAAGCTGGTCGGGAGTCCGGCCGGTTCCGCTCTTGTTTTGCGTATATCGAAGCGCACCGAAGAACCACGTCTTGTCTTTCTTGATCGGTCCGCCGAACGAGACGTCGTACTGATGGACCTCGCGCGTCGCCGGCGAGCCGGAACCAACGTTGTTCGCGTTCCAGCTGAACGGCTGATACGACACGACGCCAGTACCGTGGAAATCGTTGCCGCCGCTCTTGCTGACCATGTTGATCACGAGGCCGTAACCCATGGGCGAGGCTGCATCGACGCCGCCGGTCTTGACCTCGGTATCCTGAATCGCCTCGGAGCTCAGGCCCGTCCTGTTGATGTTGAAATCGTTGTAGTTGCCTGCGTAGAGGCCTTCCATCAGCGTGACGGCATCGCGATGCTCGACGGCGTTGCCGAAGTAGTTCTGGCGGCCGCTCGCGTCATTGTGCGGACGCGAGATGACGCCGGGTGTCAGCATCAGGAAGTCGCTCCAGAACTTTCCTTCGACGACGGGCGCTTCCTTCTGGAACTCGGCGTCGATCGTCAGCACGTTGCTCGGCTTGGTGACCTCGAGCATCGGCGCGTCGCCGGATACCGTGATCGATTCCTCGAGGGCCCCCAGCTCCATGGTCATATCGACCTGGAAGTTGCTGCCTGCGCGCAGCAGGACGCCTTCGCGGCGAGCAGTCGAAAACCCGGCCAGTTGCGCCGACACCGTGAACGTGCCGGGCGGCAGGTTGATGAGCCGGTAGTTGCCGGCGCTGTCGGTCACGGTAACGCTCGGACTGAGAAGAACGTCGCTGGTAGCGGTAATCGTGACGCCTGGCAACGCACCGCCCTGGCTGTCTCGAACCGTACCGCGTAGGCTGCCATCCCCACCCTGAGCAAATACCGGTCTTGCTGTCATGAGACTCGCCACGACTACCAGAGCCACGACGATTCGTTTCATGCTCGGCTCCTTGCCCGCCGAAGCTGTGACGTAGGCGGGCCTTGTGTGCGACGACGCGGAGTGTGATTTTTCAAGGCGTTGGGCCTTGACAGGTCGCGGGAGTATACTCCGCGGCGCTGATTGCTCTAACAGGCGGAGATTGGGCGCGGGGTTCGAGTCTCGAATCCCGGATCCCGAATCCCGAATCCCGAATCCCGATAGGAGGCCGCCGTGAAACGTTTGACCATCGTTCTCGTCACACTACTGCTCGGCATCGTCGTGCTTGCCGCGTACGGGTGTGGAGGAAGCGGACAGGCACAGGCGCAGCAAGCCGCAGCGCAGGCCCCCGCACCCGCACCGCAGGGACCGAGCCCCGAACAGCAGGCCGCGATCGCGCGCCAGGAGGCGCTCGAGAAATCGACGGCGCAGCTGCAGATCAACGAACAGGTCCTTCCCCTCGTGGTGCCCGGCCACACGATCGGTGAGGCCGTCGGCGTGTCGAAGAATTCAAAGGGGAACTTGTTTGTTTTCACGCGCAGCGGGAACGTAGGCCCGGCACGCGGCGCGACAGCCTCGCAGCTGTTCGAGTTCGATCCCTCCCTCAAATTCGTGAAGCAGTGGGGGCAGGACAACTACGCGGCGTCGTTCGCACACACAGTGCGCGTCGACAAGTACGACAACGTGTGGATGACGGACGAAGGGTCGAACATGATCGTCAAGTTCACCCCGCAAGGCATGGTCTCGATGGTCCTCGGCCGCAAGCCGGAGGCGATCGATTTCCTCGAGCGCTACCTCGAGCGTGGTGAACGCAACGAAGTTCGCTACCCAGCCGGGAACCCTGGCACCTTCGGACGGCCGACCGACGTCGCGTTCGACAGCAAGGACAATATCTTCGTGAGCGACGGTTACACCAACTCGCGGGTTGCCAAGATCGCGAAGGACGGCACGTGGGTGAAAGCGGTCGGTTCGCGTGGCGCCGGCATGAATCAGTTCAATACAGTTCACGGCATCGCGACTGACGCAAAAGACAACGTCTACGTCGCCGACCGCGGTAACCGCCGGATTCAGGTCTACGACACGGATCTGAACTTCGTCAAGTCGATCGCCACCGTCGGCGCGCCGTGGAGCGTCTGCACCTCACCGCTTCCAAATCAATATCTGTTCAGCGGCGATGGAAACGGGAAAATCTACAAGCTCGATATGGCCGGCAATCTCGTCGGCTGGGCACAGACGAGCAAAGGTCATGGGCAGACCGGCTGCCTGATCCACGAACTGCACTGCGAATCCGACACGGTGGTCTACAAGGGCGACTGCTCGACGTGGACTGTCGAGAAGATCACGATTACGGGCGCCGGCCGGGCGGCCAGTACCAACTAAATCAACGAACGCAGTGGGCCGGCCAAAGCCGGCCCCTACGTCTCTCTATTTCCGAATCTCCACACCAGAAAACCGGCAAGCACGCCGAACGCGACGAGAAGCTGGCGCTCCGTTGCGGCGTTGAACGGGTCCGTCGCCACTTTGAGCTGCAATCGCCGGCGCGTCCAGCCGCCCTTTTCATAGAGCTCGTCATACATCCGTGTCTGCAGATCGTGGGCGTTCACCGCTTGCAAATCGTCGCCTTCTCCCGGTCCGTATGGAGCCGGAAGCGTCGGCAGGCGATCCGCCGGATCGACGGCCCAGTTGACGAATTTCAAGGCGAGACTGCGATCGTCAGCCGGCGGCCACGCCGCAACGATGAGCAGCGCGACGATGAGAAGCGTCCACCACTGCGAGTTCGCCGGCTGCCACACGCGGGCAGCATACCCGAGTCGGCCCGGGGATTGCTTCAGAGAGTGGGTATGACCCCTCCTCTTGCTCCGGTTGTAGACCCGCAGGTATCCGACACCTCGCGGTCGCGTGCCGATTCGATATGCGGCCTCGCTTCGCTACTGCTCGACTGGAGGGTGGAGTGCGAACGCCACCTTCGTGCCCTGACGTCAATTGAACGATGGCTCGAGCGTGTTCGGTGCGGTGCCGCCGCCGATGGTGAGCGCGAGCTCTTAATACAGGAAATGGGGCGTCTGCTCCACGAACCGCCGCCAAACCACGACGAGTGGACACAGCGTGCGGAGACGTTGCTCAACAAGCTCGGCGGCTGATCCTGTAATTCCACATTCAAATTTCAAAACGCAGACATGGTGTGACCCGCACCAACACAGTGAGGTTGTGACAACTTTCATCCCTGTTGCCGCTCGCCCACACCGTGTCTGAACGTCGAAAACGGTGGCCACTTCTTGTCGCGTTCCGACAGGACGGGCGAGGAAATCGGCCAGCTGATTGCCAGTGCCGGATCGTTCCACATGAGGCCGGATTCATGCGCCGGTGCGTACTCCGTCGTCATCTTGTAGACGACTTCCGCCGTCTCGCTGAGTACGCAGAAGCCGTGCGCGCACCATGGAGGGATGTAGACGATCCGCCGGTTTTCGGCTGAAAGAACGGTGCTGACCCACTTGCCACGGGTCGGTGAATCCTCCCGGATGTCGACCGCGACATCAAAGATCTCTCCCGAAATGACGCGCACCAACTTCCCCTGGGCGTAGCGTCCCAGCTGAAAGTGCAGACCGCGCAGCGTGCCGCGCTGCGACTTCGAGTGGTTCTCCTGGACAAATTCGCCGTCGACAAACGGGGCGAACTCCGATTGCTTGTACGTCTCCACGAGGAAGCCGCGAGTGTCGCCAAACACCTGCGGTTCGATCAACACGACCTCTGGAATGTCGAGTCGCTGAAACGTGAATGGCACGCGTCGTGTCTGCGAGCGGCTTAGGCGGCGACGACGCCCCAGACTTGATGGCTCACCTGAAGGATCCGCTCCAGCTTTCGCCATTGGTCTGCTTCGGTGATCCGATTGCCCTGGGCGGTGCTCGCGAAACCGCACTGCGGGCTGATGCACAAGCGTTCGACCGGCACATGTCGCGCGGCCTCCGCGATCCGTCGCGCGATATCAGCAACCGGCTCGAGAGCCGGTGACTTCGTCGTCGCGAGGCCGAGCACAATCACCTTGTCGTTGGGTACGAATCGCAGCGGCTCGAATGTCCCGGAGCGCTCATCATCGTATTCGAGAAAGTACGCATCGACGTGCAGCTCGTTGAACAGCGCGTCGGCGACCGGTTCGTAGCCGCCTTCCGCCACCCACGCGCTCTGCATGTTGCCGCGACAGAGATGAATCGCGACCCTCAGATCCTCCGGCCGTCCATCGATCACGGAATTAATCAACGCGGCATACGCGTGCGGCAACGCGTCCGGATCGTCCCCGCGTGCGGCGGTCTGAGCGCGAATCTGCGGATCGCACAGGTAGGCGAGATTCGTATCGTCCAGCTGGAGGTACCGGCAGCCCGCGTTGTACAGCGACGTGATCTCGTCGCGATATGCCTGCGACAGGTCCTCGAAGAACTCATCCAAGTCCGGGTAGGCCGTGATGTCAATCCCCTTCCGACCGCCGCGGAAGTGCACCATCGTCGGCGAGGGGATCGTCACCTTCGGCGTCTGGCTCGTGACGGATCGGAGGAACTGGAAGTCCGCCGTCTGAATGTCCTGCACGTGGCGCAGTTTGCCGGTCACCGTCACACGTGGCGGCGCAAAATCGATCTCTCCCTCGCGCGTGTGGAACTTCGTGGACATCCCGCCCGAAACCGCGACACCCTCTAGGCGCTGCAGGAAATCGATATGAAAGAACGTGCGGCGGAACTCGCCGTCGGTGATGCTCTGCAGACCGATGGATTCCTGTTTGCGGACGACCTCGCGGATGGCGTCATCTTCGATCGCGCGCAGTTCTTCCTTCGTGATCTCGTTTCGATCGAAGCGTGCCCGCGCCTCTTTGAGACGTGGCGGCCTGAGCAAACTGCCGACCTGGTCGGCACGGAACGGCGGGTTGACCCGGGTCACAGTGGGACCTCCTGGAAGGATTGCATGTTACTGTTTTTTCGATCGAGGTGCGCCGCTAGGTATTTTTTCGAACGACGCGTTCGACCAATGCTCGCGCCGCTGCAACGTAGGGTTCGGGCGACAGATGGCGCTCGAGATCTTTGCGCGTCAGGTAGCGCGTGACCGTTGGATCGGAGGCGAGTGCGTCGATCAGCGTGCACCGGCTGTCACGCGCCCGGCGCGACGCCAGTTCGACGATTCGATGAGCTTCACTGCGTCCGACGTGAGCAGCAAGTGCCATCGTAACGGCCTCTGACAAGATCAGTCCATTCGTTGACTCGAGGTTCGCGCGCATCCGCGCCTCGTCGACTTTGAGACTTTCAAGAACTGTGGCGATTGATCGCGCTGACCCCGCGGTCAGCAGCACCAACTCCGGCAACGTGGCCCACTCAGCCTGCCACCCCCCAACGCCGCGCTCATGCTCCTGTGGCATCGCCGTGAGCATCGTCGCGACCAGTCCCGGCGCGCGTACCGCAGCGGCAACCGCGACCGATGAACCGACGGGATTCTGTTTGTGCGGCATTGCGGACGAGCCGCCGCTCTGTCCTTCGGACGTTTCCCCAACTTCGGTTTGAGCGAGCAATGACACGTCGCGGCCGATCTTCCCGAGCGTGCCGCATGTGACACCCAGCGCACACGCGAAGTGCGCCAGACGATCGCGGTATGCATGCCAGGGTACAGCCGGTGCGCGCAACCCGAGTCTCGATGCGAGTCGCTCCGTTACAGCGGTCGCATGTTCGCCAAGCGATGCGAGGGTACCGGACGCGCCGCCGAACTGGAGGACGCGCGACTGATCGAGCGCGTCAGCTAACGTCTGACGCTGGCGGGACAGTGCATCCAGCCATCCCGCGGCTTTGAGGCCAAAGGTAATCGGCGTGGACTGCTGCAGCCACGTGCGTCCCGGCATCGGTGTGTCCACGTGCCGGCGCGCATGGGCCGCCGCCGCTGCCGCGGCGCGATCGAGATGACGCATGACGGGCGGCATGGCGCGTTGAAGCTGCAGAACCAGACCCGTATCGATGATGTCCTGGCTCGTGGCGCCCCAGTGCACGTATCGGGCGGCCTCACGGTCGACAGCTTCAATTGCGTGCGTCAACTGACGAACGAGCGGGATGGCAAGGTTCCCGTCGCGTGCCGCCGCTGCCGCGATTGCGCCGAGATCGAACTTGTCGGCCTCCGCGGCTGCCTGGATGATCGCGCGCGCCTGACGGGGAATGACACCAAGCTCGGCTTCGACCTCCGCGAGCGCGGCTTCCACATCCAGCATCCCCTGAAGCCGGGCCCGATCAGACAG